>Ga0115549_1000008_pt1 | contig 324068 bp, 307 predicted proteins | sample COGITO_mtgs_1004_2_FD_87176 | JGI IMG/M metagenome (GOLD analysis project Ga0115549, IMG submission 87176) | Pelagic marine microbial communities from North Sea - COGITO_mtgs_100430 | ecosystem: Environmental > Aquatic > Marine > Epipelagic | place: Germany:Helgoland, sampling site Kabeltonne...
ATGTAGAAGAAAACATGGATGATATCGACATTCTCTACCCATTTGTATACGAGGTTGATGCTGACGGTGGTCTGCTTGCTAAGGCTGACCTAGAAAGCAACGACTGGGCCGATGTGCTTGATGAAGCACGAGATGAGAACGTGGAGATCATTCCTACAGTAATGTGGTTTGATGGGGATCAAATTCATGCAGTGTTAAGCGACAAGAAGAAACGACGAGCACATATCGATGAAATTGTAGATATGGTAGATGACGGACATTTTGATGGAGTTAATATTGATTACGAAGATAAGAATGCAGAAACAATTGATTACTTCTCAACGTTTCTTAAAGAACTTGAAGACGAATTAGGACGTGATGAGCTGACGTGTACCATTGAGGCACGTACACCACCGGACTCACGATGGAAAGAGATTCCTAGTGTAATTACTTGGGCAAATGACTATAAAGCAATGGATAAGCACTGTGATTGGGTTGAAATTATGACCTACGATCAGCAACGCGCTGACCTAAAGCTCAATGATGAGCGTCGTGGGGTGCCATACATGCCGGTGGCTGATGTGGATTGGGTAGAAAAAGTGCTTGAGTATGCGCTTGAGGATATTGACGAAGATAAGATTATGCTTGGTGTAGCGACGTATGGACGTGCATGGGACGTGACGGTGGCACCTGATTGGTATAAAGACTACACACGTGTCTCAGCTATTAATCACGAGAGTGTTTTGGGTGTTATTAAGAAATACGATACTCCGGTAGGGCGTTCAGAAGGAGGTGAAGCGGTAATTAGTTATTTCCCAGAAGATTCTATCTACAAGGTGTTTAATGCACTAGATACCCCCAAAGGAACTCCCAAAGGTTATGAAGCAGCGGCAAAAGCACTCTTAGTTGCAAATTACACAGGCTTAGAGATTCCTGTACGATTTATCTCATGGAGTGATGCTACAGCTATTGAGGATAAGGTAGATCTAGCAGAAAAATACGATTTGAAGGGAGTGGCTGTGTTTAAGTTCGACGGAGAGGAGGATGAGGATCTGTGGAATCTATTCTAAATACGAAAACCAGCTGTACAGCTGGTTTTTTTACGCATAACTAATTATTGCAATTTACGCAGTACCCAGGATGGTTGATTGGTCTATTTATATGTGAACGACAGGCACCCTGTATGCAATAGTACACTGCACTATTGATATCGAATGTTTGTGCCCAGTCTTGATTAGGAAATTTGCACTGTGTTGGTTGCCCAATAGGACAAAAGCGAACACTAATCTGGTATATTCTTTCACCGGGATTGTCTGGATCTGCCCAATTATCCCAATCGAATACGCTATCAGTCCACGCTGCATCAGGCCAGATACCTGGCGCAAGGTATTCTTCTAGCCCGGGAGGTATATTTCTGCTTGTGTCAGGAGGGTAGTCACCATATTCATCAATATAGTGCTGGATTGATATATTGATACTTTTGAACTCAGTTTTAGCACGCACAAACATGGCGTCGTCTCGCACCCTGTTGATTACTGGTATAATCACCGAAAAGAGCACTGCCATGATACTGATTGTTATAAGCAGCTCCACTATTGTGTATCCTTTGGTGTCAAAAATGAGCTTCATAGTTAGTGTTTTTTAAATGGTGTTTCGCCAGTATATTTAGCCCATAACATAATAATGACTATGATAGCAACGATAAGTACTGAGCCCATAAATAGTGAAATATTTGTTGAATAAAGATCAGTATTTATTTTGAATACGACATATATAAGAAGTATGGAATATATGATAGTTACGCAAACGCCTGTTGTGGTAATCGGATACCATCCAATTCGCTTTTTAATTTCTTGTGATTGAGAAAACATAAGTTAATTGTAGCAAAAATGTCATGCTTGGGGTTACGCTGTGTTAATAGTGTGGCCAAAAAATGAATTCTAGGACTATTTTCTTGTATACTACAGCCAATGATTGGATTACTGGACTGCAACAATTTCTTTGTTTCCTGTGAACGGCTTTTTCGGCCTGATTTGGAAGGGAAGCCGGTGGCAGTTTTATCCTCAAACGACGGGTGTATTGTGGCGCGATCTCAGGAGGTAAAAGACTTGGGGATTACCATGGGCGCACCATACTTTCAGGTTAAAGATATATGTGACAAACACCACGTTACTTTGTTCTCTGGAAATTTGACGCTTTACAGAGATATTTCGGCGCGTGTAATGGAAACATTAGCCCAAGAAGTGGGGAAGTGTGAGATCTACTCTATTGATGAGGCATTCTTTAGTTGTGCTGAAGATATTAGTATTGAGGAAGTGCACCGTATTCGTGATGTGATTATGCAAAATGTTGGTATTCCTGTTTCTGTGGGCATCGCAAACACTAAGACATTAGCAAAACAGGCGAGTGCCATCGGGAAAAAAACAGGTGGCTACCACATTCTTTCTGTTAGTGAATGGGAAGATCGTGCTAAAGAGGTTGGGTGTGGTGAAATTTGGGGATTGGGCCGGCAAACTACCACCAAGTTACGAGAGATGGGTATGTGCACCGCTTTTGAATTTATGCAGTTTCCTCTTTCACAATTACGTCAGAGTTTTGGGGTGGGAACACAGCGTGTATACAACGAACTACACGGCACCTCTGTATTTGAAGTTGGTGCCAATAGTGAGGTATCAAGACAAAGTATTGCCAGTACTCGATCCTTCGCCAAAACCACAACAAACCAGAGCGATCTGGAAAGTGCGCTTGCAGGGCACATCACACACGTGGCAGAAAAGCTCAGAGAACGAAAGATGCTCACTTCAAAAATGCACATTCATATTCAAACCAATCGCTTTGGTGATTTCTTTCTACAAGGTGGGTCTGCTGAGATTGTCTTACAAGAACCAACTGCCGATACAGCTGTATTATTGCAAACGGCTCTTAAAGAAATGAGAAAACTTTACATGTCAGATGTTCCTTACAAGAAAACAGGAGTGACGGTTTCAGGATTGATGCCTGAAGCGTACATAACTCCAGATCTTTTTTCTCAAGATATAGAAAAGACACCAAAAAGTAATGCATTAGATCTTGTGGCGGACAGCATCAATGCGCGCTTTGGCGCAGGCACACTACGGCATGCGGTTTTGCAGGGAGGTAAAGGGAAGAGTAATGCGAAACTTCGTTCGAAATGCTATACGACAAATTGGGGAGATATCCCCAGCGTGAAGGCAAAATAGGGCTTAAGGGTCAAAAGGACAGAGTATCTTGATGGCCTTAATGTGTACTATAAGTATATTCGTAGAGTTGTTAAAAACGATATGGTTCATTACAGCGTTTTTATTGAGACAAAGGACAGTGTTATCAACAGGGTGTTTAAGACAATACATCAGACTACTTGTACAATATACACAGACCGGAAGAACGACAACAAGTGCTGATGGGTATATGGCTACAATTTTTCATATTACTTATCACCATTTCTCCACTGTCAATCTTCCGGGTGTGATGGGAATTTTTATACTATAACGGTAGATTTTCCCAAAAGTTATTTAGCAATTTAATATAACAAAGAACATGTTCGTATTAACAAACAATGTTTCTGCAAGCCAAAAAGCGATCGCGACGCTCTTGGCAATAGCAGTGGTTATGTGGACCTTCGGGTATCATGCAACTGCTCAGGCAGCAAACGTTACATTCGTAAAGGATACAATCAGTGATTCTGCACCAAGTGTGGTTGCAGATCATGAAATTGTATTCGTTACACCAAGCGGTGTTGCAACTGGTACTGACATTGCAATTACCTTCGACGCTGCAGGATCAAGTTTCAGTGGTATCGCTGCCATTACATCAGCAGATATTGACGTATTGGCAGATGGTGTAAACCTACCGGTTGCAGACTGGTCAGTTGTCTCAGGAGGTGATCTTATCACCATAACTCTAGACAGCACCTCTATTGCTGCAGGAGCATCAACAACAGTATTAATTGGATTGAACGCCGTCAACGAAGGTTCGCCAGTAAATCAGATTGTAAATGCGCTACCAGTAGGAGGTAATGAATCATTTGAGATTGATATCTCAGCGGGGGCTTCTGACTCAGGTCATACACGAATTGTTATTCTAAGTAACGTATTGGTTACTGCACAGGTACTTACCACATTTGACTTCACGGTCTATGGTAATCCTGCAGCAACTGACGTGAACGGAACAACAACAACACAGACATCGTCTACAACCACAATCCCATTTGGTGTATTGACAGCAGGTGATATTAAAACTATTTCACAAGACCTTACCGTAGGTACTAACGCAGCAAATGGATTTGTTGTGACGGTGCAAACTGATGGCGCATTTGAGTCATCAACCGGTGCAGACATTGATGTGTTTGTAGATGGAGCAATATCTACAACACCCGCTGTATGGGCAGCCCCAAACAACGATATTCTTGATGAAAACGATTGGGGTCACTGGGGTGTAACCTCAGAAGATCAGGATACCGACGGTGCGCGTACTAATGAGTTCTCAGCTAGCACTTGGGTTGGTGTAGACACTACACCAGTACCAGTATTTGGACACGATGGTCCAGCTGACGAGGTTACCGTTGGTGCAGGATCAACAACAGTAGGGTATCAAGTAGAAATCAGTCCACTTCAGGAAGCGGGTGATGACTACAATACAACACTGACATACATTGCAACTCCTACATTTTAATCTTCGATTAAAAGTGTAGTGCAAAAGAAAAAACTTCCCTCTGGGAAGTTTTTTCTTTTCAACAGGAGTTATGTACATGCGTTTTATGTGTTTCCTTCATTCAAAATGGTAAACTGGTCTCATTACGTAATGAATTTTTATATGACTCTACCCTCACTGAAAGTACTTTTTGCATCGGCACTCTTTTCGATGTTGTTACTGCTGTCACTTACTACCAGTGTATTTGCACAGCAGGCTGCAACTGGTATTGGAATCAAACCTGCCACTATTGAAGACGCTGCGGAACCTGGAGAATTTAAGGAGTATTCAGTAGGAGTTACTAACCTTAGTGACACCACGCAGACATACTATGTGTTCACTAGAGACATCATCGGTGTTGAGTCTGGAGGTGTTCCTCTTTATGCAGATGAGGATGCTGAGTTAACTGGATATGAGCTCACTCAGTGGGTAACACTCGATACTGAAGAAGTAACACTTGAACCAGGTGAGGAGCAACAAGTTAAAATAACTATCGATGTCCCTGAGTTTGCAACCCCTGGGAGTCACTTTGGTGGAATGTTTGTTTCTCTCGAACCTCCAAAATTACGTACGGTAGGAGCATCTGTGGGATATCAAGTTGCAAACATCATTAGTATCCGTGTTGCTGGTGATGCTGTAGTTAATGCGCAGATTCGTCAATTCTCTACCGGTAACTACATCTATGGAAACTCAACGGTAGATTTTCAAGCGATTATTGAAAACAAAGGAACCGTGCTCGTGCGACCTGTTGGACCACTTGAAGTGTTCAATATGTTTGGAAAACGTGTTGCACTGCTGACCTTTAATGAATCAAAGGCGGGTATTTTTCCACTAACCCGACGTAACTTTGAGATCACATGGGAAGATGAAGGTCCTGGGTTTGGACGGTACCAAGCAATTTTATCTGTGGTCTATGGTGATCAAGGAAAGCAGTCTACTATTTCAAGTACAGTAAGTTTCTGGATTCTTCCAATGAACATCTTCCTTCCGGCACTGGGAGTACTCGCGTTCTTATTGCTTGCTGTCTATGTAGGTGTAAAACTTTATATCCGTAATAAAATGCGCATGGCAGGAGGTGGTGCTCGTAGAATCGCCCAAAGACGCAGTGGAGGAGGTATGTCCGCATTACTACTTGTGACCGTAGTGATGCTTGCTGTAACGGCACTCTTCCTCATCGTACTTCTTGCACTGTTTGCATAGTGCTGGGTGGTATAATACAAATTATGAACAACACGAGTTATCACAAAATTCTTCGTGTAGCAGCACTTACATTAGCTGTCGTGCTTCTATTTGATAGTGGTTTACTTTCTCAATCTACTTCAGAAATATCACAGAACACACAGCAATACCTTGCTACTGCAATTGGAATGCAGGCAGGAGTGGTGCCTACGGAGTTAAATCAAGTAACAGCACAACTTACCGCACGAGAGCAGGAGCTTGCACAGCGCGAGAGCGAGTTGGCAGCGCGAGAGATTAAGGTTAATTTAGAAAATGGTCAAACCGGTGTTGATAGGTCTACTTATATTTTAAGTACGATACTTTTTGTAATTTTGGTACTTCTTGTACTTAATTATGTACTTGATTACCTACGAATACGTGAACGTAAGACAATTCCTTCCAATGAACAAATGGCATAAATCTACATTAGTAATATTTGGAGCAGTTATTTTCTCAACAGTCGCTATTCAAGCGAGTGATATTCTACGTAATATTGATGGAAATTTAGTGGGTTCAGCAATTGAAAGTGGAAATGTTTGCGGTGAAGGAGCAGAACCAATAACTTTAGGGTCAGGGACACTCTGTGTGGACCTGTACGAAGCTTCAGCAGGAACACAGTGTCCTGTTTCAATACTTGAGACTTCGGCTGATACACAACAAAATATGAATGTGATTGAGTGTACCACTCAATCAGAATCTGAAGTGCTACCTTGGAATTTTGTGTCACTAACGCAGGCTCAGCAACTTTGCGCGCGCTCGGGTAAACGGCTCCCTAGTGCTGATGAATGGTATAACCTTGCGCTTGCAATGGGTAATCAGACAACCTGTGTAACTAATGGTTCAAGTCCAACTCTGACAGGGGTGTCAGACTGTGTTACACAATCAGGTATACATGACATGGTGGGAAATGTGTGGGAGTGGATTGATGCTGATGTTTCCGACGGTTCGTACAATAATCGCACACTGCCTGAATCTGGTTTTGTGCACTTGGTTGATTCTGACGGTGTGGTGGTGCAGACCGGCTCTGTAAGTATGGAAGAATATGGTTCAGATTATGCACAAACAAGTCAGGAAGGTGTCCGTGGGGTTGTCAGAGGTGGCTACTATGGAGGGGGAGACGACTCAGGAATTCATGCCCAAAACCTTGCGGTACCTCTTGATTTAAGGACTGTCGGAGTAGGATTTCGGTGTGTTAAGAGTCTATAAAAAGGCAGCGATTATATAACTCTTAGTACCGGATTTGTCCCTTCCTAGGACGAATTTCTGGAAGACAAAATTTTAAGTATTGCTGGACATTGGTCATCCTGCCCGGTCTCAATTCATTTCTAAGAGAAAGTGGACTACTACATTTTTTAATACTAAGTGACGCTATACTATAGATATGAAAGTCCTTAAAGTGGGAGCGGTTATTTTTGGTGCGGTAATTATTACTGCACTAGGTATTGATGCTGCGGATACACTTTCTGGAAACAACGGCTCTATGCTCGGTCAGCTAATAGCTACTGAAGAGGGCGCGTGTCCAGAAGGAATGACTGAAATGTCTACTGGACAGACGTTTTCATGCGTTGATACCTATGAGGCATCTGCTTCCGAAGCTTGTGCCGTTTCGACTTTACGATCATCAAAAGATACACAAGATAATCTTAATGTTACCACCTGCACTGCACACTCTGCTGAAAAAATAAGCCCGTGGACACATGTAACACGGGAACAGGCACAGGTATTGTGTGCGCGAGCAGGAAAGCGGCTGCCAACAGCTCAGGAATGGCACACCATTGCTATGGGAACGCCAGATACCCAAGCTTGTAACATAATGAGCGATACTCTCGCACTCACTGGCGCATATAAAGATTGTGTCTCAGCCGTGGGAACACATGACGCTGTTGGAAATGTCTGGGAATGGACCAGTGACGATATTATTGAAGGTCAATATGATGGCCACCTCTTGCCTGAAGAGGGGTATGTAACACAGGTAACTGCTGATGGTGTTGCAATCCTCACTGATACAGCTCCTTCAGAACAGTTTATGGAAGATTATATATGGACAAGTCACATAGGAGTGTTCGGACTCATGCGTGGAGGATTTTATGGAAGTGGAACTGATGGAGGTGTATACGCGGTACAGGCTGAGACCCCTCCAACTGCTGCCACAGTTGCTATAGGATTTAGGTGCGTTAAGTAAAAGAACAATTAGCGAAGTTAATTGTTCTTTTACTTGCACAAATCTCTACAAGGCTTAATCCTGCGGGACTTAGTATGTGAACAAGCCGTATATTGCAACAATAACCACGTTACAATGTACCTATGACAAAGCTCAGTTTTGGGGCGTGTATTAACGTGTTGCTTTTGCTGTTTTTTGCTGCGCTTTTTTCAGGATTACTGCCATCTATTGGACAGGCACGAAACGTCAGTACCTATAGTGATTTAATTACTGATTCACGACCACTTGCTCAAGCAAATCATACATTCACATGGATTATTAAAGAAGACGTTGCGCCAAGCGGATATATTGATATTGTATTTCCCGTTGATTTTCAGTTGATGTCTACCAGCACATTTGATATACGGAATGTTGAACTGTTGGCTAACGGAGTTACTCGTTCTGCAGCAGCGGTTGCTACTGGTGTTGACGATGGCATTGTCATTACCACAGGCCTGGGTGGGGGTCTAGTCTATACACTTAATTCAACAACGGGTTTAAGTGCGGAAGACTTTTTGGAGCTACGTGTTGGAAATCATTCCCTCAATGCCATTGGACCTAGTGTTTCATACAGTACTTCAACAGGGACAACAACTGATTCAGGTGATATTGAACCGATCATAAATAGCAGTAGTACAGGCACACACCAAATAGTAATGAATATCTATGGCGGAGCTGATTCCATCAATGCAGATTTCAGTATCGCGGTAATTGATCAAGTTACTACCGGTGACGTTGATACGACTGAAACAGTCCCACCATTTCGATTTAATGGTGCACCTGAAGGAGAGATTGGTGGTACGACTCTTTCGGCAGAAATTTCCTTAGAAACTGATGAGTTTGCTTTTTGTAAGTGGAGCACAGCGTCGGGTACTCCCTTTGTGTCAAATGTTAATTTTATGGAAAACACTGGTTTAGTACAACACTCACAGTTGGTGACTGTCATTCCAGAATCACTTAACACCTTCTACATACGATGTATTGATGATGAAGGAAACTACAATATTGATGATTTTATTATTGCTTTTCTTTCACCTCCGCCTCCTGATGGATCGCCAAATGCTGATGGTGAGGTAGAGGGGGATGGAACGGGAACTGGTGATGATGGTTCGGGTGGAGGTACAGGAGGAGGGGAATCAAGTAGCGGAAGTGACGGTTCGGGAACTAGTAATGGAAATACCAGTGGTGGCGGAGGAGGAGGTGGTGGTGGTGGAAGTGGTGGCGTAGGTGATGATGATGATGATGAAGCGGGTGGAGGTTTTGAAAGCTCGAATGGTCCATATCAAAGTGGAGACGCACAAGTAATCATAAATGGATATGCATTTCCCGGAAGTACAGTATATGCAATTGTTGATGGATTCATTGCAGCAGATGTAAGAGCGAGTAATGATGGTAAGTATTCAGTTACAATTGAGGATATTGCACGTGGCGCATATACCTTTGGTGTATATGCCATAGATGACAACGATGTGAAATCAACAACTTTCAGTACGTCATTTACAGTAACTGGAGGACGGACCTCAAGTCTTTCAAATATAAATATTATGCCATCGGTCTTGGTGGTCCCTGATCCTGTGAATCCTGGTGACCCGTTGACAATTTCTGGATTCTCTATTCCGGATGCGACTATTACTATTGAAAATCAAAAAGACGGGGTGGGGGTGTCACAGAAAATATTCACTACCACGTCAGACGGTGATGGTGAATGGTCCATTCCTGTAGAAACCGGAGCATTCTCTCAAGGTACCTATAAAGTTAAGGCAAAGTCGGTAGCGCTTGATGGTAGTGTTTCTACTAATTATTCAGACTACACATTTTACGGAGTTGGACAGGAAGCTGAGGGACAAATCAATGCTGATCTTAATACTGATGGGCGAGTAAATCTTACTGACTTTTCGATCCTCTTATTCTGGTGGGGAGGGGATGGAGGAAATTCAAATCCTCCTGCAGATATCAATGGAGATGGAAGTGTGAGTTTAACGGACTTTAGTATCATGCTTTTCCAGTGGACAGGGTAGTTAGGATAGATGGTAACTTGAAACTATCTTCGTCCAATGATTTTCGCTAGGTGCATGAATACATAAATGTAATGGCTATTATGAATGTATGTCAGAATAGTTGTCAGTTACTCGAGTGTAGTAATGATCCAGACTTCCCTTTCCAGCAATTCCTTCTGAGTATATACTCCGTGTCTGTATATAAGTAGTAACTCATCATGTCTGAGTTTAAGAGATTGTGTATTGCTAAGGAATCGGGAACTAAATTCAGAATAGTCGCTTTACTCCTTTCTTCATTCACCTGTGGGTAACGCATAACTACAATCCAACTCCAACACTGTATAATTTGATTGTATGTCCTTTTTACAACGACTAAAAGGAAGAGGTGTTCGCTCAGGTGAAAAGCTTCTTTCCAGTGACGAAGAAAACGCGCTGGATAAGATTGCGCAGCTGGACGTTGACGTCTACCAGACTGACAACATGATCATTGTATACGCTCAAGCAGCGGGTGCTGATATGAGTGATATCCATGTTGCTATTGAAGGGGATGCTGACATTGTACTTATTGAAGGGCAGCGGTTGCGTCCTGAAAATTTAGCGTTTCCCAAGAAAAAACCTGACGGCGCTTTCTTTACTGAGGAGTGTATCTGGGGAGATTTTTACCGTCGTATTATCTTGCCGGAAAGCGTTGATATCGAACACGCTGATGCGAAAATTAAGAACGGTGTTTTGGTTCTGATTCTTCCTTTATTAAAAGCTGAAGAAAAAGAAAAAGTTAAACTGAAGATAACTAAAGCAAAACGCCGGAAGCGTATGTAATAATAGAGTCACACGGAGTTATGTTTGTTCCTTTTGTACCCAGTTCATTTTTTTTATATCGTTCATCAAAAATTGTATTCACAGCAATAGTTTTTTTGCTGTTCTTTTTGTATGCAAGCATTACCTATGCGGCGGATGTGGTGCTTTCTCCAGCTTCGGGTACCTACAATAGTGGCCAAACATTTACAGTTTCAGTGCGTGCCGAACCTAATGGAGATAGTATTAATGCAGTTGAAGCTGACCTTACCTTTGATACCTCAGTACTTTCAGTGGTAAGTGTTGGAAAGACAGGTTCAGCATTTTCACTTTGGACTACTGAGCCAACTTTCTCAAACAGTGCAGGGACAATTAATTTTGGAGGAGGATCACCAACACCATTTTCTACCAACTCTACACTGATGACCATTACATTCAGAACTGTCGCTGAAGGTGCAGGGTCTGTTACCTTTGCTAATGCTTCAGCGTTAGCTGCTGATGGTCGTGGAACTGACGTGCTTGGCGCTTCACCAGGGGGAACATATACAGTGTCAGCAGCAACGGTCCCAGAACCAACTCCTGAGCCGGATCCGGCTCCTGAATCTGAGGATGATGAGAGTTCTAATGCTGCCATAGCGTTTGGTGACCCTCCGCGGGCACCAGAAGTTGGGTCTCCAGCGTTCCTTGATCCTGAATTTTGGTACGCAAAACTTGACGGTGTCTTCCTTTGGGAAATTCCATTTGATGTAAGTGCGGTTGCGGTTGAAATTGCAACGTCTTCAGAAAACGATCCAAGCGAAGTATTTGATCCACCTATAGAAGAATTTGTGGTAAGTGCGGAAAATCTTTCTGACGGTATACAATACTTGAGCGTACAGTTTGAAAATCAAGTTGGCTGGGGAGGTATCACTAATCGAAAGATTCAGATTGATACGACTGCACCTGAAGATTTTGATATAAACGTACAAGCGGGAACATCTCCGTCTTCATTCCCACTGTTGGTGTTTGAAGCTACTGACGTGACTTCAGGTATTGATCACTACGAAATGGCTATTGCTGACCAGGAACCGTTTGAGGTGACACCAGACGAAGCTAAACTAGGATACCTGATTACCGAGCTTGAAGATGGGACATACACAGTGACCGTAATTGCTGTAGACAAGGCTGGTAATGAAACAATCAGTTCAGTACCCGTACTGATCACTGCTGGTTGGTTACCGGCATCTGATGAAGAAGAAACATCTTCATTCTGGCTATTCTTTACCGGAACGAACATCTTCATAATTCTACTGCTTCTGATCGCAATTGGTGAGTTTGTGTATATCATCTATGAACGTAAACAGTTTGCTAAGAAAGAAGAAAAATTACGAAAGGAAACACGAGAGATTCAAGATCAGATGGAAAAAATCTTCTCAGCACTGCGAGATGAAATCTACGATCAGGTAAATGCTATTACTAAGCGACCACGGTTATCTAAGAAAGAAAAAGAAGCTGTGGAGGGTCTCAACCAAGCACTGGAAGTTTCTGAAACATTGATTGAAAAAGAGATTAATGACGTTAAAAAGATTCTCAAATAATATTGACAATTGAATTTTGGAAGAAGAAAAGCACGGCCAATACGTCGTGTTTTTCTGTGTAAAAATTACGCCATATAAATGCGACTTTGGCGGCTCCCAATCCACAGTTATATCAGTAAAAATAAGGCTAAACAGGCTATAATTAAAGGTAACCAAGGAGACCTTAGGGACTCTTTGTGTGGGCTTGTTCATAAATGAGTTTTTTCTCAAATAAAACAAGAATAAACAGTACAATATCCTTATTTACAGCGCTAGAATTCAATGCGAGGCTTTTTTCTATTGTTGTAAAAATTATTGTCTTGCTCACAGTCTTTTCATTTGGCGCACAGTGGTATTTTGCTTCAGCTAAGATTCCTACTGCGCCTGTTTTTGTTCATGAAAAAACAAATATTTTTCCAGGGCAAATTAAAAGTTCACAGTGGAAAAATGTTGAAAATTTGTACTCACAAAATGTTGACGAAGATTCGCTGTTTGAGAACTTTGGAACCAATGGATCAGCGTTCATCGGAACCAATGTCCATTCCGGGGAATCCCTTATTGTTGATCCGGTTCCAATAACGCAAGAAGAAATTGAAGGAGATCCAGAGGATCAGTCAGGAGGTGGCGGAGGTTCTTCTGGAGGGTCTGATGAATCAAAGCCAGAAGAAGTAACTGCAAGCAGCACATCTGAGGTACCAGAAGAAACTACAGCCAGTAGTACACCTGATGCTCAGGAGGCTGATGAACCAGATCCACAGGCAACATCAACAGAATCTGATGTTACTCAGGAGCCTGTAGGAGAAGCTGAAGAAGCTTCTGAAACAATTGAAGAAGAAATAATTGAATCTGGAGTTGTGGAGGAAGAAATTTCAGAACCGGAACCCGAGCCAAGTGCTGAGGAGGAACTCGACGAAGATCTTGTATCAGAACCCGAGGAAATTTCAGAACCAGAACCAGAACCCGAGCCAGAACCCGAGGAAATTTCAGAACCAGAACCAGAGGAAGGTCCTGTAGTACAAGCGACTGGGCCTTTCAGAGTTGCGTCATTTTTATTCAGTTTTGCAAATGCAGTTGCTGATATTGTAACTCCTGAGGAACTTGTTGAGGTAACTCCTGAACCAGAGGAAGTGCCTGAGATTATTGCTCAACCTATTACCGTAGAGCCAACTCCAGAATCTGAAGTTGCGCCTGTTGAAGACCTTGAAGAAGAAACGGAACCAGAGGTGCATCCACAGACGGATCCTAATGGAACTTTCTGTAATGGTTTGAGTTCAGATGTGTGTTCCCCACACATTATTGAATTTGCTGACTTCGGCATCCCTGCTCTTGAAGGGAAGCGAAAAGTATCAAATCTGCAGTTGCGATTTTCGCTTGCTGCTAAAGTTTCAGAAGAAGCGCAAGCCTTGCTCGCGGGCGCTGAGCAAGGAATCAATATTGAGTACACTTTTGGGGACCAATGGCGAAAGTCAGGCGACTTAGTTATCGACGGTGAAATTTCAAATGCAATTAATGGTGGATATTTCTTATATGGTTTACCAGCAATTACTAAGACCAAAGAACTAGAGAACTTCAAGGTGCGTTTTGTATATTACGGGGAAGAAAATCTTCTAGATGCAATCTATCTAGACGCACTTTGGTTGGAAATGGATACGCAAACACGCTATCGCGAACTGTTTGATTCCTTTGCTTTTTTAAACCGTCTTGACAGTGAAGCAATTGATAACTTACGTAATCCTCAATTACATGAATTACTGAGTAACAAATTGGACTTTACATATGGTGAACTGCCAACGTTTGCATTACGATACAACTCACAAAAAAATGGTGTAACCCAATTATTCCGATCATTGTTTACAGAGCAACCTGCAGTGGTCAACAAAATTTCATTTACGCACAATGGTCTTGGCGATATGCAATTCTCACCGATTGTAAACATGACGACTGATGGGTTGTGGACTGTACAACTTACAGAAGCTGACAAAGAAAAATTGCATCCAGGTAAATATACTGTCGAAATGGTTATAGCTGAAGGTGATGATTCATATGTCGATACGTTTGAATTCCAATGGGGGCTTCTAACTATTAACCCGCTACAAGCAACCTACACATTGGGCGACACTGCTGAAATGCACATGGGAGCGATTACGCCAACGGGAGACACGTTGTGTGATGCTGACCTACGGTTGTCTATCGTTGATCCTTTCGGATTTATGGAGCAGGCAGTTGTAGAGCAATCAGGTGAATGTAATGGGAACAATGTTATTGACGTGCCTGACTACAGTGCGATCTATGTACCAGTTGATGCTGGTGAGTATACGATGTATCTAGAAAGCCTCGATAACAATGGAGACGTTATCGCACATACTGAAGATACATTCTGGGTTGATGCAAATCCAGCAATTGTTATTCAACGGACAGGACCAACCCGAATTTACCCATTGGCGGAGTATGACAAAGAATTACATGTGACAGCTCGTACTGATGATTTCAGAGGAAGACTTATCGAACGCGTTCCTTTGGGCTATGTTATTACCAATACGAATGCTGATATTGATGAGTACAACGAGTATATTCAATTGACGTGGGATATTTCAGTAGATGCAAGTAGTACAGAATCATTTGGGTATACTTTCGACGCACCTGATGTATCTCCGTTTTTGTATCTCCATGGACCCGCTGAACTCATTGCTGATTATGTTAATGCATCATCAACAGGCGGGCGAATTTTTGAGGAACATCGACAGTGGCAAGTAGCCTCTGATGCTGTACCAAATCAGCCAGCATTGGCAGAAACTCCTGCGTTCGACAACATACTGGCGACAACCACAACACCAACATTTGGTGGTTTTGCTGCATATGATCCTGAGGCTGATCCAGTAAGCTTTGAGCTACAAATTGATGATGATTATGATTTTAGTTCACCTGCAACAACAACGTCTTCATTAAACTTCCCGGGTGATGCGGGGTGGTCTGCAGCAACATTCGCCTCAGGCGCAACTACAACCTACACACTGCAAGCATCTGATGCGTTGTCTGCAGGCACTACATACTACTGGCGCGTGCGCGCATCCGATGGAGGATTTTCTTCATACAGTGATATCAGAAGTATGATTATTGGTACATCATCTCTTTCAGAATGGCAACAAAGTGAGGGGTATCAGTTTGAAACAGGAACATTAACCGGCTTATCGACGACAACTGGAACAGTAGAGCTTTCAGAACTCGATGGATCACCGGGTGATTACATGGTGCGTCGTAACAATGCGGACACAACTAACGTGACTACGGCAAACCTTGATGCATTGTGGGATACGGAGGTTGCTTCTTCTGGAGATTCAATTTCATATTCCGCTGGTACCTATACGCTTGCAGAAGGAAAGTATTTGGTGATGTACGGTGAGTACTTTGATACAGCAGACACCAACAATAATCAACGTGTTGAAATTCAGGGTCGCTTGGTTATTGACGGGGCAGCGACTACAACTGGTGCAGGACAAGGATTCATTCGACGGCAAAACTTCGCACAGGACGCAACTGTTGGAGGATCATCTATTCTTGATGTTGCCAGTGACGGCACCACTTTGGAGACACGGTTTTATCGAACTGACACCTCGGCTGATGCAGGCGGAACGGTTGATCGAGTTGCAGGCTGGGGTGGTGTTTCAATTCTACGGCTTTCAAGTGATTGGGATTACGGACGGTACACACTTTCTTCAGCAGCAACTCCTCCTGATGGGTATGCTCAGCTTTCATGGACCGCGGTACATGAAGAAGATACAGCAAGTTTCTCGCAATCTGGAGCAGATATTACGGTGACTGATGCTGGCCGCTACCTGGTGTCGTACTCAATTCCTATTCAGACAGATGGAGGGTCTGACCGTACAGAGTACTCATCAAAACTACAGCTTAATAACGTGGACGTAGAAGGAACACATGTTTCAACATATATGCGTGAAAATGAAAGTACTGATGATGGGGTACTTTCATATATCGGTATTATCGATATCGGAGCGTCTGAAGTGCTTGATGTAAAAGTCGATATGACCGATGGAACAATAACTGGTCACGTTATGGAAGCCGGTTCAAGTATTGAGATAGTAAAATTTCCATCAGGAAACCAGACTATTATTGCTGAAGCAACTTCGGGTGAAATGAACCCAGCAACGCTTACTGAATTCGCATGGGACACTACAGCACATATTGATATCGATGCATTTACTATGGCTGCAGGAACAGATTCTTTTATGGAGGTTGACGTTGAGGGTGACTATTTGTTCTTTGCTTCACAACAAACTGCAAATGGTGGGGTGCGAACAGTTCCTGCAGGACGTTTCTCAGTAAATGACGTTATTGCAGCTACTGCAGTGTCAGGAAAATACAACAGAAGTAACGGTGGCTCTGACCTTGCTGGGTATTCTCTTGGAACACTGATTCCAGGGCTGAGTAGTGGAGATGATATAAGTCTAGAAACGATCTTTACTGAACAGGGACAAGTAACGCAGACGATGGATCATGGAGCGATGTCAGGAGTTCAGCTTGATAGTTTGTTTGCTGATGTGAATACCATTATGTCCCCAGAAATTGATCACGACTGGGTACCAAATCAAGATACGTGGGGATCAATAGAGTGGAATACTACAGAACCTGCGGGAAGTAGTGCACTTCTACGGGTCTATTACACTAACACAACTGCGTGCGATACACTCATTCCAGACGGAGATCTTACGGGTAACGCTGCAGGGTATGCAACTACCAGTTCACCGCTGACCATCTCAGGACTTTCAACTTCAACATACAACCAAATTTGTGTACAAATGACGCTCGACAAGGGAAGTGCAGTGACTTCACCGACACTCGATGACTGGAAGGTTGGTTGGGCATTGGAGAACCAAGCTCCTGAAATTCCAACACTCACAGAAACTCCTGCGTTTGAGTACCTGCAGTCAACAACAACACCAACATTCGGTGGATTTGTGACAACGGATGTTGAAGGGAATCCAATTGAATATGAGTTCTCAATTGATAATGATGTAACATTTGCAACGCCAGCAACAACCACACTGTCTTCAAATTATCCAACTGACGCAGGGTGGTCTGCTGCAACATTTGCTGATAATGCGACTACGACATACACCATTCAAGCGGGAGATGCCTTGACCGATGGAGTAACCTACTTCTGGCGCGTACGTGCTCGTGATCCTCTTGGTTCCAACTCGTTCTCAGATTATTCAGAGGTGCGTACGGTAACTATTAATGCAGCTGCTGAAGATAATGAATGGCATCAGACACTTGGTGTGCAGTTTGAGGGTGGAGTCCTCGCTGGTGCAACAACTACAACTGGATCAGTAGAGCTCTCGTCTCCACCGACATACCTTTTCTCAACCACAACAGAAACGTTCAATGGTCTTTCAGATGGGGCTACTGACTTCTCGTCGACAAATATCTGGAAGCAGGCTGTAATTACCGGTGATTTGGGTAACTGGCAAGCAGAAACTGCAGACACCGGCTCTAATGGAACCGGGCCTGATGTTTCTGCAGAAGGGGCTGCGTATATTTATACTGAAGCATCAAATAATCAGTCTTGTGACAACCAAGGTGAATCAACTGATTGTGCTATTGAGGCTGATTTTGTAGACGGAACACTTGAAGGTGTTCACTTTGAATATCACATGTTCGGTGCGAACATGGGCACACTCTCGCTTGATTTGTATGATGGAAGTACATGGACTACGGTCTGGAGCGACACTGGTTCACAGAGTACTGATGAGCTTGATTGGTTGGATAGTGGATATGTTGACCTTTCCTCAAGCAGAGCAACGGCTACCGTAATGCGATTTTATGCGCTGGGTGATGGAGGAGGATTCTCAGGTGACTTCGCGTTGGATAACATTCGTATTGCCACCTCATCTATAGCTGTCGCAACAGTAATGTCAGAAGAAATTGATTTTGCGTGGGTTTCAGGACAAGACAGCTGGGGGGATATCCAGTGGAATGTTACCGAACCTTCAGGAAGTGACACGCTTTTACGTGTGTATCACACAGCATCCACAGCATGTGACACCATTGTTCCTGATGGAGTTATCCCAGGAAACAGTAGTGGATTTGATGTGTCTGAGTCTGGGTTCTTTATCAATACTGTGTCTACGTCAACCTATGACCGATTATGTCTACAGATGACCCTCGACCAAGGAACTTCACTGACGTCACCAACGCTTGATGATTGGACGGTTCGATGGCTGTTGCCTGATCAGGTTCCTTTTGCCCCGACGTTTGATGAGCTACCGGCATTTGATAGTATGAAATCAACAACCACAACACCAACCTTTGGAGGGTTCGCTGCTGGTGATTTTGAGAATGACAACCTTGAGTATGAGATAGCTCTCGATACTGATTTTGCGTTTGGATCACCAGACCTCACAAAGACATCTTCTGATTTCCCAACTGATGCTGGATGGAGCGCTGCAACGTTTACTGCAAATGCGACAACTACCTACACGGTACAGCCAGCAGATGCGCTAGATAATGGTGAAACCTATTTCTATCGAGTACGCGCACGCGATCCTTTGGGGTCAAATACTTGGGGAGATTATTCTGAGATACAGAGTATTACTATTAGTACAGCAATTAGTTTTTCTGAATGGTATCAAACGGAAGATGGGCAATTTCCATCTGGAGCAGTTTTAGACAATGCAACAACATCGGGTAGTGGAGGAATAATTATTGAAGATCTTGTTTCACGAGTTTCTTTGTTGGATGCATGGGAAACTGGGACAACACGTTCAGCAGTATCCAGTGGAAGTAATCGGTTACTCATTGTTGGAATTGTGAACGAGGACTCTGGGACTGACATTAATGTAGATACTGTTGAGTTTGGTGGTCAGCAACTTACTGAAATAGATGATCGTCAAATCGGAACAGGATTTAGTAACGGTATGTGGGTTGGATATCTTGATGAAGCTGGTATCGCATCTTCTTCAGGAACAACAATAGCGCTGACAGGTGCAGCGCCAACTGCTAACAATGGAACTGCATACACTTCTGCAATATTTGAAAATGTTGATCAAACGACACCAATTCGAGGTGATAGTGGAAACGCATTAACTAGTGGTACGAACATTACAGCTTCTGCTGCGGTGACTGTAGAGGATGGAGATATGATGTTTTACATCTCAGAGTCTACAACAGGCGTTTCACATACTGCTGCAACTGGATATACAGAAGGTACGCAAGAAGACACAGCTGGCGATGAGTTTACAATGGCATCGGCATACAAAGCTATTACAGCCGACGGCTCTGAATATCCAGAAGCAATATGGTCAGGTGCAGGTAACCGTCTTCTTATGGTTGCGGGTGCAATACAACCAGCTTCTACGCTTGCTACGGTAATGTCACAGGAGGTTGATTTTGATTGGGTTGAAAACCAAAACGATTGGGGTGAGGTGATTTGGAATGGTGATGAACCAAGTGGAAGTACGGTACGTATGCAAGTGTATTATACAAGCGCCACTGCCTGTGACACGTTAGTTCCTAATGGTGACCTGTCGGGTAATGGCACAGGGTTTGTCCTTACCGATAGCCCTGCTGATATTTCAGGTCTTTCTACCAGTACCTACAATAGAATTTGTTTGCAAGCTGAGCTCGATTTAGGGACTGCAAGCTCCTCGCCAGAATTGACTGACTGGAATGTAAGTTGGGAATTAAAGCCTGCATTTGAGCAGGTAGCGTATGCGTGGTATGCAAATGAGGACGCGATTACACCGACTGACACCTGGCCAGAAGGTGTAACAGCTAGTGAGCTTGCGCAAGATGAGCCAATTGTTGCAGAATATCCATCAAAAACTGGAGATGAGCTACGGTTACGTATGGGTATAGGTGTTGCGTCAACAAATGCCAATGGTCAGGCATTCAAATTACAATTTGCTGAAGGGGAGACCTGTAGTCCAGTTCTCAGCTGGATTGATGTTGGTCCTGCAGGGAGCAGTACAGCACTATGGGCTGGGTATGATAATGCGAGTGTTGCTGATGGTACAACATTATCATCGGGAGTGCTCGCTAGTACCACTGACCTTCAGTCGTATGAAGAAGAAAATGATTCGGTGGCACTTCCAAACGCCTTCAATATCGGTGAATTTGCAGAGCATGACTGGACACTGGTAAACCAAGCAAACGCTGGGACTTCTTACTGTTTCCGGATGGTGAATTCTGATGGGGTTATCTTTAAGACATACGACGAATACCCACAGCTGGTGACAAATATTGCACCAACAGTAGCTGCTATAGCACTTCCGTTTGATAACCAGAAGGTACCGTCGCAGCTGCCGGTGTTTGAGTTTACGGGGGTGGATCCTGAAGGTGAAGAAATTCATTATCAAATTCAGGTAGATACTGATGCTAATTTCGGTTCACCCGTTATCGATGCAAACTCTATAAGTAATTTTGCATCATTTACAAATCTTGATACATTCTCAGATAAGTCACCGTTTAATGATAGTGAGGAAATTCGTTATACACCTTTGCTCTCACTTGTAGATGGGTCTACCTACTGGTGGCGTGTGCGTGCATTAGATTCTGGGGGATCGGAAACATATGGCAACTGGACTACTGCACGAAGCCTTACCGTAGACACTACACTTTCGTTGACAACGTGGCATCAAACAACGCAAGAACAATTTGATACCGATACACTAGAGGATACTGAGACCTTGGGTACTGACAATGTCGGCGTTACTTCGCCATTTACTACGGGAACAACAACCAGTAGCGCTATCGACTTTGATGATGTGGTCAGCGGTAATGCTTGGGGAGTCTTTAGTGCAGGAGAAACTGACGGTTCAAGCGAAATTGTATATCACATCGAGTACTACACTGGCTCTGACTGGGACCTGATTCCTGACACGGCACTCTCTGGAAATGCAGTCGGGTTCGCTTCGACTACAAGCTTGCTTGATTTGGACACAGAGACCTATAATCAAATTCGTATTCGAGCAAACTTTACCGGAGCGACACCAACACTCGATGATTGGACTGTTTCGTGGGGTGAACGTGTAAGTGTGCCGACGCACTTATTGCTGTTTGATAATGAGAAAATGGAGACAACACTTCCGACGTTTACATTCTTTACGACTGATCCACAAGATGAAGACCTTGAATATGAATTCTCATACTCAACTGACTACACCTTTGTGGGGGCTTCAACAACGCTGAACTCAGGAGTTGATGCTGGATTTTCAAATGTGACAAATCCATCTGCAACCACTAGTCCGTATGATTCAGGGGATACCATCAGTTATGATATTCAAAGTGCACTTACCGATGGAGTGACCTACTGGTGGCGTGTACGTGCACAAGATCCAGCTGGAGGAGCAAGTTTCTCTTTCTGGTCTGATCCATGGAGCTTTACCGTTGATGCGACCGCAACGACTTCAACATGGTTCCAAACTACTGACGAGCAGTTTGAAACCAATACGCTATCGAGCCTTGTTGCATCAGGTGATTCTGTCTCAACGGTTCCTGCAGCGGTGACAACGTATAACTTTACCGACGCAGTAACGCACGAAGCCCGTGACTTTGAAATTGCAGTAAATGATCCAACTGATCCACCGAGTGATAATTCGATTGACTCGATCACGGTGACGGGAACAAATGTAGGTGATCCGAATCTCCGATCTGGAATTGCAGGGTATGCAAGTGATGCTGAAGCGTCAGGAGCACAGTACACAGCTATTGAAGCAAGCGATAATAGTCGTTGGCAGATTACCGATCCAGGTAATGGGGACGATGCTGTTTTCTGGGCTGAAATTGTTATTGCGGAAGATCCAGCTAACATTAGCCAAATTGATCTGTTGCTAGAGGGATATCAAGCTGCTGCAACTGATAAAGCTTGGTTTGGTATCTGGCGTCCTGGTACATCAACACCGTACTGGGAGCTCTTAGAAGCTTCTACGCAAACTGGTGACTACGACTATACGGGAACTATCACCAGTAACATTGACGAATACTTTGATGGAGGTAATAGTATCCACTTGATCTTCTACAATGAAGACGATTCTGACTCGTTGTTTGTTGATTATGTAGAAGCGGTCGTGACAAGTGTGACTGCTCAAGAGGGAACTATTACCTCAACACCAGTTGACTTTGATGACGGTAATGGGCCTGCATGGGGTCAGCTTGAATGGAGTGATACCGTGACGCCACCAGAGGCTATTACATACCAAGTGGAGTACTTAAACGAAATTGATGAATGGGAACTTATTCCTGAGATTGCCCTTGCAGGTAATGCAACAGGATTTAGCTCCTCACCAGTTGATCTAAAGAGCTTGAATACCACGACATATAATGAGTTGCGACTTATTGGTAATATCGAATGTGACGGAGCATCATGTCCGACGCTTGATGACTGGACTATTGAATGGTCTCGTGGATTTGAAGTGTCTGGTATTGCATACAATTACGATGGCATTTCTACAACCACCTCAGGAACGTTGCTGATTGCAGTAGATGGCGTACAGCAGCCAAGTAAAACGGCGACCATTGCAGGTGATGGAACGTGGTCGTTTGATAACATTACCTTCTTTGATGGTGACGTTATCACGGTCTTTGCATCAACGTCAGTAGCTGCTGATCAAATGATGGGTGTAACGGTATACGACGGAACTCCTGAAATCACGGGAATGGTACTGCAAAAGCAACACCTCACCCTTGGTTCTGATGACAATGCGAGTGTTACCAATGCAGATATTGGGACATATGATTCTGCAAATGATTCACGAATGTTTGCGGCTGTTGACGGAGGAAATGACCTTGATTTATGTACTACAAGTGGTTGTGAGACTGCAGGGCTGGTTGTGTTGGCAAATAATGCATACACACCAGAAAGTGGTGCTGATCTGATCACACATGATGTGCTCAACGACGGAACGGTGACCCTCATCGATAACACGCTACGTGTTAGCGGATCGTGGGATGATAATGCGACAACCTCAATGGCTGCGTCGACAGTTATCATGACTGCAACAAGTACGACCGAATCTATTGATACCACTGGCGCGCTTGCTGGTTCGTTCAATAATCTTATCTTTGGTGAAACTTCAGGTGCTGCAACGTGGAATCTTACCAATGCACTTGATGTTGATGGAGATCTTACTATTGATTACGGAACGGTTGCACGAACTACACAAGAAATCACTATTGCCAATGATCTCAATGTTGGTGCAGCTGGATTTATTTCGGGCATTGCAACAACAACCTTTGATGGTTCAAGTGTATCAATTTGGACTGATGCAAATGCAACTGAACAAAATATTGGGCATACAGTTGTTGATGGAACATCACATATTCTATTGCTTGGAAGTGATACTACAGCGCAATCAGTGACGGTAGTCTCTGGAAATACCATTGATCTTTCAACGGGATCACGGACACTTACGGTGCTTGAAGGATGGCAGAACCTCGGAACACTTCAGTCACAAAATAGTGCAGTGGACTTTGTTGCTACAACAGCAGGACAAGTAATTAATAACACCACCGGGGCGTTCTACGACCTTACGTTTAGTGGTGTATCAGGTGGGTGGTCATTTACACAAAGTAATCTGGATGTGAATCACGACGTGAGTATTGCAACAGGTACCGTTACCATGCCAACGGGTATAACAACTATTGGCGGTTCATTTGTGAACACGGGCGGTTTGTTTGCACACAACAACGCGACTATTGAGTTTGATGGTTCAGGTTCTGAAACCATCACTGCATTAGGAACTGCATTTAATAATGCATTCTATGATCTAGACTTTACTGGATCAGGGTCATGGACAGTTACTGATACTAACGCATCATCATCAAACGATGTGTCTATCACCGGTGGTACGCTTGTGCTACCGACAGGGACATTTACTGTAGGAGGGTCGTTTAGTAATACCGGAGGAGTGGTTACTCACAACAACGGAACACTTGAGATGAATTCAGCAACTCCTGAAACGCTCACGCTTAACGGATCAGCGCTCTACGACTTACGTACTACAGGATCAGGAACGTATACCTTCAACGAAGCTTCTGCAAGTATTGATAATGATCTGCTTATTGATGCAGGGACTGTGACATTGCCATCAGGCACACTGTCGCTTGGTGGATCTATTGCTAACAATGGAACTATTTCAGCTCCAACTGGAAATGTATTGTTTAATTCTTCTGACGCTGGAGAGACTGTTGACCTCGGAGCTTCAAGTCTCTTTGATATGACCTTTAATAGTGCAACCGGTGGATGGAATATCATTGCTAATGCAACTTCAACGGGTGACGTGACACTTACCGACGGAACCTTTACCAATGATCCAGGTGTGACACTTTCAGTGGGTGATGTCTTCACCAACACCCTTGGTGGCGCATCAACAACATGGACAGGGTCAACACTGTCTCTTGAAAATGGTATCTACACCATTAATGCTAAGGGTGACATGGGAGATGTGTATGACACACTACGACTTTCAGCAACTGCGGAAGTGAGTATATGGAACTCAAGCGCTACTACCGCAACAGTTACCTCAGGTGGTTCGCTGTACTCACAAGATCACGCAGAAACTGATGGACTGCTACATATATATGGTGATTATGCGCGAACCTCAGGTGCTGAGTACTGGAGTTATGCAACTGACTTTGATGGTGCAGATCTTTCCGGAGGAAGTGAACGTCTAGCTGATGTACGCTTTGCAGCAAATGCAACTGCAGCACTTACTGATAGTACGCTTGAGGTTCTTGGAAGTGCTTCTGCATCAAGCACCATCCAAAATCAAGGTGCAGGAACCTATACTGTTTCAGTAAGTGGTGGTACCACAACAGCACAATATTACGACTTTGCTAACCTTGGCAGCACTGGAGTAAATCTTTTGGCTTCAACTTCAGTAACATCACTTACTGACGGTGCATTTGAGGTAGATGCGCCAGCAGGCTCAGCAGTGACTGTTTCAGCTGACACTGTCGACACCAATCCTGGATTACAGATTTACGGCACCACATTCTCAACATCAACCGCAATTGCTGCATTTAACGTGTCTCAAACAGGCGGCACCCCAAGTTCATACTGGTGGTTCCGAGAAAGTGTTGGGAATCTTACCGGAGAAGCAAACGACAGCGATACGGGTGATCCTGGGTCTGTCCGATGGGATGATTCGTCATTGACTGTGGCTGTTTCAGGAATGGTATATTCTGACGATGGGGTAACAGCACTGACTGCTGGTACCTGTAGCTCTGGGACGCCGATTCGGTTGGTGGTTGAAGGAGGTGCAACGTATGACGCTGCGTGTACAGGTGGTGCTGGAGCGTTTACCTTCCCAGCAGTTGCAATTATTGGAAATCCAACTATTACCGTATTCCTCAACGGTGCAGTAGGAGGTGAAGAGGCGGTCACAGTGACTAAGACGGTAACTGCAGCAGTAACCGATCTTGATTTGTATGTGAACCGCGTGATTGTACGACACGAGGATGCTGATCCAATGACCATTGCTGATATGACTGCGTACGACAGTAGTGATGACGTTGAAGTATTCTTCGCAGCAGCAACCGGCACAACCGATACGCTTGTAGTGGAAGGAGATCGAGAGCTGCATATCTGGGCAAGCAGTACATTCACTCCAGGAGGAACCGTAACGCTTACTTCAGGAAGCACAGGAAATCCATATGATGGATCACTGCATATTGCTGGTGATGCAACATTTACCGCAGCTGGGACTACGACATACACCGTAGGGGGATCATTCACACAAGATACTGGCGCAACATTTATCCCAGCGTCTAGTACAGTACTGATGAATGCGACAACAGGAGGGAAGACTATTACCTCAGGAACCGGAGAGACAATCAGCTTCAATCAATTAACCTTTAACGGAACTGGAGGTGCATGGAATGTTAACGGAGACATCGAAGCTTCTGCAGATATCCTTGTGTCTGATGGAACAGTAACGGGTACGGGAGACATCACACTTACCAATGGATCTTTCTATGGAAACGGATTGGTGTCACTTGGAGGAGGTACTACCACCATTGCAACAAGTAACACACTTGGCGGAACGCAAGCATGGACATTCTATGACCTTACGCTTGGGAATGGTCTAGTGGTTGGAACGACAACACCAGCAAGCACAGCAACGACAACTGTTTCAGGTGTATTCACTATTGAAACCGCACACTTCTTCGATGCAGGATCCGCAAGACTGAATCTTGCAGGGGACGGTGTGGTGTTTGTTGAAAATGGAACATTTTTTGAAGACACTAGTACCGTGCGGTACAGCGGAACCACTGCGTCAGATATTCTTGCTACAAATTACTACAATCTTGAACTTGCAGGGTCTGCCGGGACACCAACGTATACCGCAACTGGTGTCGGTATTTCTGTGGCAAATGATCTGACCGTAGGAGGAGCTGTTGCAAGTACCGCAAACTTTGATACTAACGATACGGTACTTAATGTTGATGGAGATATCGTAATTACAAGCAACGGAACACTTGTTGGAAGTGACAATGCAGCGTTCACTGCAGCAGGTTCATGGGATAACGATGGTGTGTATACTGCTTCAAATGGAACAGTGGTATTTGATGGAACAGGAACACATACTATAGCTGCAGGATCATCAGACTTTGCATCAGTAGATCTTACTGGGTTCGGTGCATTCACACTCAGCGAGCATGCAACAGCAACAGATGCATTTACGCTTTCCAATGCAAGCGCATTTACGCTAAGTAATGGTGAGTCTCTCGCAGTTGGTGGCACATTCACTAATAATATAGGTGGTGCAGCAACCACATGGACAGGAACAACACTTTCACTCTATGGTGGTGGTAATTACCTAGTAAACTCAGCAACAACTACAGAATTGTATGCAACGGTTGCAGTGGGAAGTAATACCGATGTCCGGATGTGGAACAGTAGCGCATCAACGACAACTACTCAGTCAGGTGGATCATTGTACTCAATGGATCATGCGAATGTGGATGGAGATCTCTATATCTTTGGGGACTACGAAAAGAACACAGGGACCGATCACTGGAGTTACGAAACTGACTTTGACGGTACTGATCTTTCAGGAGGAAGTGAACGAATGGTGGATGTGGCAATTGCAGGAGGTGGCGGTGTGCTCTATCAATCTGGGGGTGCACTTTCAGTGCTGGGTATTAGTACAGCTTCTACTACGGTTGCTAATCAAGGAAGTGGAGTATACAGCTTTGAAATTGGAAATACTGGTTCAACAACCATGTTGTACTACGATTATGCTGATATGGATAGCGCCGGTCTTGAATTCTCAGGGTCTCCAACAGTGCACGACCTTTCAAATGGATCGTACCTCATAGGGACTACTGCATACAGTGGAATGACTGTCGCTGCTTCTGCAATTGTTGCAAACCCGGCACTCACGTTCACCAACAATATCTTTGCAACCAGTTCTGGAGTAACGGTAGCGGCAAACGTTACCGCAACCGGTGTATCGGTAAGTTCATGGCGATTTACCAACCACAGTGGAAACTTTGATGGAGAGGCGTACGACATTGATCCTGATGGTGATCCTGGGTATATCGTGTGGGATGATTCTGCAGCTTCAATTACTGTTTCTGGTAACGTGTACCTCAATGAAGGTTCAACTGCATCAGGCGAATGTGATGGTCTAACAAATAATGTGCACTTACGTATTGCGGGGCTTACTAGCTACACGACAAGTTGTGATGCAACAACTGGTGCATATTCAATTAGTAGCGTTGCCTACTCACCGGGTGATTCTCTTGTTGTGTACCTTGATGACGCAGGTGAGAAAGCGACAACAGTGACTGAGGATCCGATCTCAAGCATCAGCAACATGGATCTTTATGAAAATAGAGTGATTGTGAGACACGAAGGTTCAGATTCACTATCTATTGATGATATGGCAGTGTGGGACTCTTCAGATGATGGAGATATTCTCTTTACCGCAGCAGGAGGCTCACCCGACACACTAACTATTCCAGCCGATACAAAGCTGATTGTGTGGGACAACAAAGAATTTGAACCAAGCGGAGATGTAACGGTCTCTGGTGGAGTTGCTACTGACGCACTTAATGGTACCGTGCAACTCTTTAATGGCGCGACATGGACTGCAAATGGAACTGAAGAGTACAGTATTGGCGGCTCGTTTATCCTTGATTCAGGAGCTTCATTCGATGCAGCAAACTCAACGACAACTTTCACTACAACACACTCAGGACGAACTATTGATATGAATACTGACGCATTCCACAATCTTGCATTTACTGGTTCAGGAAGCTGGGGCGTGACTGATGCAACATTGTCCGCACATGACATTACCATTACAGCAGGAACACTTACGTTGCCTGTTGGTACAACAACCGTAAGTGGATCATTGAATAATAGTGCAGGTACCATTACTAATAATGGTTCACCTATGGTGTTTACCGCTACTGCTACAAGCAAAGTTATTAATACAAACGGCTCAAGTCTTGCGTCTATGACCTTTACTGGTTCAGGGAGTTGGGCGATGACCGATGTGAATGTGACGTCGCTTGGATCAGTGACCATTAGCGACGGAACAGTCACACTTCCTTCAGGAGTACTAACTGTAGGTGGAGACTTCAATAATGCGAGCGGAACAGTCACGCACAACACCTCAGAAATTGACTTCACAAGCAATACTGCGACTATCTTGCATGCAAATGGTTCAGATCTAGGGGGTGTACGATTCACCGGAACAGGTCCATACACGATGACTGATGCAAGTCTTGCAATAACTGAAGATCTTACTATTGACTCAGGGTCAGTTATATTCGCAACAGGAACACTCTCGTTAGGTGGATCATTTGATGGATCAGGAGGTACCTTTGCTCACTCATCTGGAACGATTCTCTTTAACTCGGGAGATACTGGTGAATCTATTGATCCAGGAACAAGCGACTTTTATAATCTTGTGTTTGGTAATGGATCAGGAGGTTGGACTATTGGTGCAAATGCGACGACAACAAATAACTTCACGCTCAGCACTGCTTCATCATTTACTATGGGATCAGGATTTACGCTGTATGTAGGAAATGTCTTCTCAAATGCTGTAGGTGGCGTTGCAACCACATGGACAGGAAGTACGTTAACGCTTGATGCCGGAGCTGATTATGCGATTAATAGTAAGGTCTCAGGAGGAGATGCGTATGAAACACTGAACATCATTACTGATACCGATATATCAATGTGGAATAGTAGTGCAACAACGACAAACATCATTGCAAATGGTTCAATGTATTCACAGGACCACGCTGCGGTTGATGGTGCGCTAAATATTTACGGAGATTACCACATTTCAACAACCACTGAGTATTGGAGCTATGAAACTGACTTTGACGGAGTAAACCTTATTGGAGGAGGTGAGCGTGCGGTGACGGTGTCAATTGCAGCGGGTGCAACGACAACAGTGGATGGCGGAACACTTAATATAGAAGGAGCATCAGGATTTGAGACCACCATTACCAATCAAGGAAGTGGTACCTATGCACACACTATTACTTCAGGTACGTATAATGCAATTTACTATGCATTTAGAAATCTTGATGTAAACGGAGTGAACTTCTCAGGTGCACCAACTATTAGTTCGCTTACTGCAGGAGACTATGAGCTTGCGGTGGGCGGTGGTTCATTAATCACGCTTGCGTCATCAACACTCAATGCAAACGCGTCAGCGGTAATTACAGGAGTACGGTTTGCAACCACAACAGCAATTACAGGAAGTAACCTCACACTGGTTGGTTCAACTACCAACGCATGGACATTCATTGGGCACACCGGAAACCTTTCTGGTGAGGACTTTGATGTAGATGGAGCAACAGCTTGTGGATCAATCCGATGGGATGATAGTTCGTGTCTGCTAACTCAGCAAACACATTACCGATGGCGTAATGATGATGGAGGTATCGGTGCGCCTGATAGTGAGTGGTACAACACCAGTTGGGACAAGCGAAAGCGTGTTCGTGTACAAAACATGGATGCAACAACGTACACCGATGCGGTAGTGAAAATGGACGTAACCTATGATGCAAATATGCAGGCAGGGTTTGATGATCTACGATTCACTGATAGTTCAGGAACGACGACAGTACCGTTCTGGATTGAGACATTTACCACCAGTGCAACTGCAACGGTGTGGGTGCAGGTACCAACACTCCCGGCAAACGACTTTGCAACCGTCTTCATGTACTACAACAATGCGGTGGCAATGTCATCAAGTTCAATTACCGATACGTTCATCGTCGGTGATGACTTCGAAGATGCAGATATTGCTGAATACTCTGGAGACACTGGTAAGTTTGTTGTTGATGGTACGTACGCATTTGGCGGGTCGTATGGTCTTGATAACACTGGTAACGAAACATTGCGAGCAGTAGACGGAATCTACGACACAACAGCAACAACCAGTCAGGGAGAAATCATTCGGTACATGCAGTACGTAAACACTTCAGGAGGAGGTGATGAGGTGTGTACAATGTTTGCGGTGCAGGATCCAGGAAGTGGAAACAATAACTATGCAGTATGTACTGAGCAGGTGCCAGGAACAGACCGTATTTCACTGGCACGTGACGTTGTTGAGACAGATACCAGTGGTACAGTGCTTGCATCAACAAGTGTGACGTACACCAGTGGGTGGTATGAAATTGAGATTGATTGGCAAACCAGTGATGATATTGACGTTACTCTTAGCAAGGACGGCGTAGAAGTTGCATCAATTACAGCAAACGACAGTACATACACAGAGGGAGGTATCGGATTCACTTACTGGTTCAATGGTGGAGGTTGGGATGGATACACCTCGCGGGCACGAGTGGATACGGAGCCGACAATCTACTTCGGTGCAGAGCAGGTTGATGGTGGTGCTACATGGGCAGCAGATCTTGATACAGGAACATCTGAGTTCAATATTGGTGAAACTGCTCGATTACGGCTGCTTGTAGAGAACTCAGGGCTACAGGTAACAGGACAGACGTATCTTCTTGAGTATGCAGAGCAAGGCGTGGCACCAAGTTGTGAGGCGGTAACAGCCGCAAGCTATGCAGCAGTGCCACCACAAGCAAGTTGTGGATCTTCACCAGTGTGTATGCAAAGTTCAGCAAATGTAACTGATGGTGAAGCTACTTCTGACCTGCTCGCAGTAGCAAATGGTACGTTTACCCTAGGTGAGCTTACTGAAGATCCATCAAACACTGCTGACTCGCTTACTATTGAACAAGACGCGTACACAGAACTTGAGTATGTGCTTACGCCAACGGTAAACGTGGTTGATGAAAATATGTGCTTCCGCGTTTCAAATAGCGGTAGTGATCTCGATACGTACCTACGTGTAGCACCGCTCACTATTCGATTTGATCCGTCATTTGGTGCAGTTACGTTTAATGCAGGAGCGGATATCTCATTGGTGGCAGGAACAACAACACGAGTGTACGCAACCAGTACCGCAACAGATCTCAATGGATATGCTGACTTAGTGCTAGGATCGTCAACTATGTACACTACTGCAGCAGGTGCAGTATGTACCGCTGATAATAATGATTGTTATGTAGAGACCACTGCATCACAATGTTCCTTTAGTGATTGTTCAGGAAACAGCTGTACGCTGTCATGTTATGCGGACTTCCTTTACCATGCTGACGCGACTGATAGTGACGGAGCAAATGAATGGTGGGCATTCTTGGAGGTTGAAGATGCTGTGGGTGGATATGGATTTGGAACTAGCCCAAGTGTTGAAGTTGCTACACTACGAGCACTTGAGGTAAATAACTCTATTGATTACGGTGCGGTAGCTGTTTCAGATAACACTGGTGCAATAAATGCATCAACAACTGTTGCGAATATCGGGAACGATGCAATTGATATCGATATCGTAGGAGACGACCTCGATGATGGCTACACATCAAGTATTCCAGCAGCACAGCAGATCTTTGCAACAAGTACATTTGATTACACGACGTGTACAGCTTGTACAAATCTGAGTACCTCAAGTATCGTCTATGAGGTCGACCTCTCGAAGCCAACAACAACCTCTCCACCAGTAACAGATGACATTTTCTGGGGAATCGCAATTCCATTTGGTGCCGCAAGTAACGCGCACACAGGATTCAATACCTTCTACGCAGTGAGCGATTAATGACTGCAAAGGCAGCAGTCCACACTAAAGGCCGATGTCTTCGACGTCGGCCTTTAGTGTGGACTGTAACAGTAATGCAAGACCGTAAGTGCTATTATTAACCCAATGAAGACCAAGTTTTTGGGGATACTTTTGTGCGTACTTTCTGTTACGACTATTACTCATGCACAATCTAGCGACCAGACTCCTCCAGAAATTGCTAATGTACAGGTGGTAAACAACTCTGAAACGTCAATTACTATAACGTGGGAGACTGACGAAGATGCTGACTCGTTGGTAAATTATGGACTAAAAGAGGATTACGGTATTGTTCGAATTCCTGAAACTGACCGTGTTCAACATTCGATGACACTTGATGAACTTGAACCTGGACGGGTATACCACTTCCGTGTGGTTTCTGCTGATGAAGAAGGGAACCAGGGTATTTCTGCTGACTATAAGGTACAAACTGGTGATGTAACACAAAATCAGGATGGTGCAGGAGAAGCAAATGCTCAGGGAGACGGGCAAGGTGCAGGGGCAAGTGACAGCAGTGAAAGTACTACACAGACAACCACACAATCTGATACTACAACTCAGGAGATAATTGAAGAAATTAAACAGATTAAGCAAGTAGAACAGTTACAAGAAATTCTTGATGTTACCATTGAAGCAATCCAAGGTATTACAGATGACCTTACTATCGTTGGTCCACCTACAGTAATTCCTGAGACGATAACTGCACTAGTACAGTGGACTACTGATCGAGCAGCTGATTCAACAGTAATTTTCTCACCAAGTTCTAGCTACACTGCAGGCCAATATCAGTTCTCTCAATCAAGTACAGGAGCTGATACTACTGATCACGAAGTACAACTTATTGGACTTGAAGCATTTACTGAGTATCACTTTAAAGTGCAGTCAACAGATGCGCTAAATGTTCTCGGTGAGAGTCGGGATTTCACTTTTACCACAAAAGCATCATTACCAAACATTCGGAATCTTCGTATTGTGAAAGTGGAAGAGGATGCAGCGACGCTTGCATGGGACACAACAGTACCTGCAAAAGCTTTGATTGAATATCAAGACCTCACTACTGGTGTACAGAACTCCAAGGGACGTCCGACACTTGCAACAACCCACCAGATGCGTATTGCTGATCTTACACTTGGTACACGATACGTTGCCTTTGTGATTGCTGAGAATGGGGGAGGTGACCGTGTTAAGAGTCAGCCCATTACGTTCATTACCGTACGTGATACCGCGCCTCCATTGATCTCAAATGTAAACAATGAATCAACGTTATTCCCCGGAGACACTGCACGTATCCAAAGTATTGTTGAATGGAAAACTGATGAACCTGCGTATTGTACGATGACGTACACAGAAGGTGTGGCAGGAGGAGTTGAACCTACTATTATCGAAGCAGATGAGATCAGTTATGCTGAACGCCATGTGGAAGTGATTGTCGACTTCGCTCCGGCAACTGTGTATCAATTTTGGCTGAACTGTTCTGACGAGGCGGGGAACACGGTGCAGTCTGAAAACTTCGTACTTTTTACCCCAATTCAGGAGAAAAGTATTATCGATTTGATTCTAGAGAACTTTGAGAGTACCTTTGGCTGGGTTAAGAACATCACTGGCTAGGGTTGGATAAATAGAGCTTAGGCGTCTAGCAATTCCTTCTAGGAAAGGAAGGAATTGAGACGTAAATTCAAAATAGTCATTTACGGTAACATCAGGAGAGTTTTCTGTATTGCTTTGATTCGATCTTTTGCTGACTGTTTATAAGTCGATACCTGTTCTGGACTGATATCAAATAATGTATATGTGGATACAAAATGCACTCTTCGGAGCATTGATATGGTCTAATTAAAGCAAATGGCAAAACCATTAATCGTTTGTCGTGACCTCGACATAATTTACAACAAGGGGAAGAGTAATGAGTTCAAGGCTCTTACTGGTGCAAGTACTGACATCTATGAGGGTGAGTACATTATTCTTTTTGGTGCTTCTGGGTCAGGGAAATCGACCTTAATGTATTCTATTCAGGGCTCGTTGCCCCCAGGTAACGGAACGATGCTTATTGGAGGTGAGGATATTTATGCTATTTCTATTGAAGATCGTGTGTATTTCCAGCGTTACGTGATGGGTATTATCTTTCAGCAGTTCAACCTTATCCCGTCATTGACCGTGTTGGACAATGTGGCGCTACCAATGATTTTTGCAAACAAAGATAAACCAACACGTAATAGACGTGCACAGTCGCTGCTGGATCGTTTTGGAGTAGGGATGGTGTCTCACAAGATTACGCCGATGCTTTCAGGAGGTCAGCAACAGCGTGTTTCTGTGGCACGTTCAATGGTTAATGATCCGAAGATTCTTTTGGCCGACGAACCTACTGGAAACCTCGACTCCGTTTCAACACAACAGGTAATGGATAAGATCGATGAGATTAATACGTTTGATCGACGGACGGTAATTATGGTGTCTCACAATGCTGCACACCTTTCCTATGCACACCGAGTGTATTATCTTAAAGATGGAGCCATTGTGCGTGAGGTGGTAAACCCACAAAGAAAGCAAATTAAACCCGTGAAAGAAGGGGAGACAATCGTAACAGAACTCGAGCAACTCGCACGACTGTTTCCGTATGACTCAATTGAAACATTGCGAGTAAAAAGTTTAGTTAATTTTCTTACACAAGACTACACGTTTACCCAAATTGAGCGAATGGAAAAAATGGTGCAATCGTTTATCACAGGGAAAATCGATCGTGATACCTATATTAAAATGTTAACGCTTCCGTATGACCGTGGAGGTGTTGCTGTCCCAGAGGCGGTGGCAAGGAAAATGGCCAAAACCTCAAAGGAGATATTGCACCAAGCTGACGATATCCGCCGCTTTAGAAACGGCCACGATAAAGAACATGTATTCTTCGATCAGCATAAATTAGCAGAACGTCTGCGAGACCACATGCTTAAAGCGCACCGTATGAAGTTAAGTAAGAAACAGGATGATAACCTCGTGGAAATTATTGCTGACCGAGTTGTTGGAGTAACTGACGAAGGTATTTTTCACGAACATCTTCAAAAAGGTGTAACAGTGGGAGGACTCGCCATAACTGAGAAGGAAGCAGATGATATTGTTCGATACTTTGAGAAGTTGGTTGCTCAAGGGGTGGATGTAAGTTACAAATCGTAATATATGAGAGTACAAGATCTAGCACAACTTTCCACACGAGCCTTCAAGACCAACCCGTTACGTACGTGGTTGACTATTTTAGGTATGGGAGTTGGTACAGGAGCGGTAGTGGTGCTTGTGGGCCTCGGGTTTGGATTGCAACAAATTATTCTCGAGCAGATTGTGTTTGGAGAGACACTCCTTTCTTTGGGGGTGTCCGCGACAGGTGCACAAAATTTAGAGCTTACCAGTGAGACCGTACTGCAATTTGAAAGCAACGAACACGTACTTGATGCAGCCCCGTTAGCTCGATTCCCAGCGCTGGTGACCTACAAGGGACTTACGGGGAACCTCTTTATTCAGGGTGCTGAGCCACCGTATATTCGGTATGCAGGAGTAGTTGCACAATACGGTGAAGTATTTGACGATGAAGATCTTGCAAACACTAATGAAATAATGCTCTCCCCAGCTGTATTGAAACTTTTTGGGGTTGATGACGAAGAAGTTAATGCATTCATTGGTGAGAAGGTAAAATTCCGGCTTTTGGTACCTGCAGATGACGGAACTGATGAAGTGAATGAAATTTTTATTGATAAAGAATATACTGTAAAAGGGATCACTAAAGAGGAGGGGGTACTTAATGCCCTTATGATGCTTCCCGAACTACGGACACATGTAGGTATTGAAGAGTATGAGCGTATTCAAGTGCGTGTGGACACAAATGAATTTCTTGCAGTGGTTGAAGAAGAATTGATTGAAGCAGGGTATCGAGTAACCGCATTATCAAAGACCGTAGAACAAGCATCTAAGATTTTCCAAGGGGTACAGGCGGTGCTTGCGACTTTTGGTGGAATTGCACTTCTCGTGTCTGCTATTGGAATGTTTAATACGATGACGGTAACACTTCTTGAGCGCACCAAAGAAATTGGAATCATGCGTACCATTGGTGCAGCACCTCAAGATATTAAATGGCTTTTTGTTTCTGAGTCAGTAATTGTAGGATTCTTAGGAGGGGTTTCTGGGATTATTATGGGAGTTGGATTAGGGGTCTTTATTAACCTGCTTTTAAATCTTGCCGCGAGTCAGTTTGGAGGGGAATCGGTTAATCTATTTGCATTCCCGTTAGGGTTCCTTGTCTTTATCGCACTTTTCTCAGCGGTCGTGGGGTATCTAACCGGTATTTTTCCCGCAAAGCGAGCTGCGACGTTGAATCCATTAGATGCTATCCGATACGAGTGAACAAAGGCCCGAAGGGCCTATTGTGAATTTATATCTCGATTTCTTAGCAACTGAGTAACCTGCACTCACAAAGATTACAAATTACTCCGAGCAAGACTACGCTATAACGCTAAGAAGAAATTGCTGGATTAGGAGGTGTAACACTACAGCCCAGATGAAATAGACACAAAGCTCATCCTCTACGTTTTGAATAAGTGGGGGATAAGTCTGTGGGTAACCTGGTGATGGGGTGAGGATAGCGTTGTCCACCAAGACTCTGTCGGCACCCTTACTTTTGTGTATATAGTAAAACAAAAGGAACTATTCGCTAAAAACTGTAAGCCGACACTTGTCGAAAAACTGTGTATAACTAACGCTTTTGTACAAAAGTTCCGATAGAATATATAGAGATATTAATAGTTTATGTCGTACAACATGCAAGAGTTGCCAAAATACCTACACACAGCCGGAAAAATTACGGTTCTAACCTCACTCATTGGAGTGGTGGCTTTCGCCGTTATCTTCCTTCTCAATATTGGAGCACAAGAACTCCAGCACGTAGAAGCGCAAGGAATTGCGACAACAACCATTACGGTTTTGAATACACCGCCTCAGTGGACCATTGATGCGCAAGAAGAAGCAGAGTCATCAACATCAACTCCAACTAATTCTGGTGATGAAGTTTCGTGGGTAGCAACCGCTACTGACTCCAACAATGCACCGTACTTCTTGTTGATTTGCGACACAGCAAACACTCCAACTGCAAACGCTGCAGGAGGTCCAGGTAGTTTAGGTACTGCTCCTCCAGACTGTAGTGCGACATCTACAGTACAGTGGGCAGTTTCTCCAGCAGCAAGTAGTTCAGCTCAGGCACGTGCAGCAACAACCACACTTGAATCATTCAGTGAGTCAAATGACTGGTACGCATGGGTATGTGACGATGATCCGGTGAGCCCACGGTGTAATGCAGTTTCAAAGCAGGGTACAGCAACTACAGCATCACCATTTAACGTAAATCACCGTCCAGTATTTAACTCATACTCTGACGATTCTCCAGCAGTTCCTGGGGCGGTGGTAACATTTGCAGCTTCATCTACTGATTCTGACACGACAGGTACAGCTGACACGATCCAATTACACGTATGTTCAACAGCAAGTTTCAGTGCTACATCTTCAACGTGTAACGCAACAACGCTTGCTTCCTCAACATTTGATGCTACAGATCAAGTAGGAACATACACCATTACCATTCCAACACGAGATACGAACTACGGTGCATTCGGATATATTGTTGATAATCATGGTCACCTCGCAACTGGTGGACAACAAGGAGTAGATTCAGTACTTACGGTTGCTAACGCAACGCCATTTGTTCTCGGAGGAGATATAACACTTAACAATGGGGCAGATATGACTGTGACGGTAGAAGCGGGTGAGACTACTGGATTTGATCTGCAATTCGCGGCATCCGACAATAACAGTTGTCTTAACGCATCAGCTGGTGATGAGATTACAGGATATGAACTTTCAGTATTTCGTTCAACAGTAGGAACATCATCGTGTGATGTTTCAGGTGAATATGATGCAAACAATTGTTACACTAGTACAGTTGCAACAACAACATGGAACCTTGCATGTACAGCGTCATCAACAAGTTGTACAGGAGCAACAGACTTAGATGTTATCTATGATTGTACATTCCCACTATGGTACATTGCGGATCCTACCGACGGTGGGGCAACAAATACAGTACACTTTGCAACTGACTGGTCAGCAGCAGTTGCGCCAGTTGATGATGACAATGCAACAGGAACACTTGCGACAAGCACTATTGCAGTAGAAGTATCGAGCTTCCTTGCTTTGGCACTTGATACCTTAGCAATTCCATTTGGTTCTCTTGAACCGGGAGCTCTTACTGATCCACTGGTTGCATCAACTACCATTCGAGCAGTAGGTAACGTAGGTATGGACGAACTTCTTTCAGGAGAAGCCATGTGTGGGACATACACAGGAGCGGTCACGTGTCCGAATTCAGCAACATCTACTATCTCGGAAGATAACCAAGTATTCGCTACCTCATCAGTGGCATACGGAACAGCGTCATCTAGTGGTTACATTCTTTCTTCAACAACACCAGGTGAGCTTGAAATTAACGTAGAGAAATCAACATCAACAGTTACACAAGCTGAAGGAGTAACCTACTGGGGTATTGCGGTACCAAGTGCGATTACCCTAGCTGGGGCATATACTGGAGAGAACACATTTATCGGAAAAACTAGTGAACCAGCTGAATGGTAGACAACAAAATATGAAGATAAGAACCGCTGTTATCCCAACAGCGGTTCTTGCTTTATAGGCCGTTGCTTGGGATAATGAGAAGGATTTAGTTACATCAAATGGGATTTTTTAATATTATAAAAACGGGAATTGCAGCACTAGTACTTTTTGTACTCATTGGAGCAGATTTAGCTTTGGCTGGTTTTGGTGTTACTCCTCCATTCGTACGTAACACAAGCCTTACACGCAACTCAACATACGAGCAACAGATTCTCTTGGTACGCGGTGACCCTACAGTACCCCTGAATGCTCAAATTACGGTTGACGCACCAGCTATCGCAGACTGGATTGAAATCGTTGAGGGAACTGCATTTGAGCTTCCTAAAGGAGAGCAGAAGGTACCCATGACAGTTCGTGTGACGGTACCAGATGATGCAGATTTTAAAAATTATACTGGAGCAATCCGTATTAAAACAGGAGCGGTAGAAGATGACCTCGGAGTTGGTTCAGTAAATATTTCTCTGGGTGCACAGATTGATATTGAATTGAACGTGATCGATAAAATTATTAAAGATTTCCGCATCCGAAAAATCGGCGTGAATGATCTTAATGAAGGACATAAAGTTGGATGGTTGTATTTCCCTGGAAAAATTGATTTCTCAATGCTCGTAGAAAATACTGGTAATGTTGAATGGGCTCCTTCCGAGGTGGTGTTCAAAATCTATGATCCATCAGGAACGGTTCTTTTGGAAGAAGTAAAAAATAAGGGAAAAATAGATAAAATTCTACCGTACGCAACCGAAGATTTAGTTGCTCAGATCCCAACACGACTACCTGCGGGTGCGTATCGTGTTCGATATGAAATCATGAATGAAGATGAGATAAATCATCAAGGTGAACTTAACCTAAACGTACTTCCTTATGGTTCTTTACAAACCGCAGGATTTGGATTTGCTGGACTTTCAGCAGCTCACAAAGTTTCAGTACTTCTGCCTATCTTGGCACTTATTGCACTGATTATTCTCTTAGCACATACTCACCGAACACGTCGAGGACGTAATCGAGGCTAGTGTGTATGAATAGCGTTCACATCGATACAAACAAAAAAATAGTTTTTTGGATCCTGTTCTGTGTTCTGAGTGTGAGCATGAATATTTCTTCTGTTTCAGCACAATCTATTACCGCTGGATTTATTGCAACTACAACACTTACTACAAGTATTTGTGGTAATGAAATAGTTGATGGTCCTGAGCAGTGTGATGTGCTTGGTGAAACTGGTGGATATAGTACGACCATTGTAGGACGGCAATGTGATGTTGATTGCGAGTTCGGCCCTTACTGCGGGGATGGAATTTTACAGACTATTTATGCTGAAGAATGTGACGATGGTAATAACACCGACGGTGACTTTTGTGGAGCAGACTGTACTGTTGAGCCCGCAGGTTCTGGAGGAGGAGGAAGTAGCGGAGGAGGGTCTAGTAGTTCAGGAGGAAGTGATGTTGATCTTGGTGACACGCAAGTAAATATCACCGGACAAACTATTCCTCGCGCAACGGTAAATGTAATTTTAGATTCGCAAAGTGTTGGTACCGTGCGCGCTGACTCTAGTGGAAATTTTGATTTCGCAACCAACGCATCACCAGGTACTATCTCAATGGGTTTTTGGACTGAGGATGATAACAATGTTCGATCCATTACTTTTAATACAACATTCGATGTAACACAAGGAGCAATCACTAATGTTGCAGGTGTACTTATTCCTCCAACTATTGCAGTTACTGATGCTACGGTGAATCCAGGAGATACGGTAACGTTTGTAGGTCAGGCGGTACCGAATTCTGCTATTGAATTACATATTGGAGATAGTCAGCAAATTCTTACCACTACCTCAGACAGTGGTGGTTTCTGGAATGTAGATTTTGATACTTCAGGTCTCGCTGCAGCCGAATATACTGCGCGTGCACGTTTTATACTTGGGGGAGGTTCACTTACTACCGAAAGTAGTTTTAGTTCAACACTGCAGTTATTTTTGGGTGTAGACGGCTCACCAACCACACCGTCAGACCTTAACCGAGATGGTTTTGTAAACCTGATCGACTTCTCGATTCTTATCTTCTGGTGGCAGACTGCGGGAGGAAGCTCAGATCCACCAGCTGATATTAATGGAAATGGGAGAGTGAGTATTGAAGACTTCTCGATCCTTCTTTTCAATTGGACAGGTTAGTTTTCGTAGAGATTCTGAACGTACGTTAGTAAATGTATGACTGGAGAAATCTATGGCCCGGCAATTTCGCCTAGGATAGGACGAAATTGGGGCAGCACCCCAAGGGTATTTCCATTTTTATATTCCCTCTGGTCATTAAAAATTAGGGCAAATTTACAAGAGTCGCTGCGCATCTTTGCTCATTTGAAGGTTTGTGGAAAAGTTTTGCGTGTTAAAAAAGTTGGCGAGGTACAATACGTAAGTACTTGTTGTAGAGGTGGAAATTTAACACCACTGCGTCTAGTAGTCGCGTATGCGGCGGGCATCTCAGCCGGATGTTATAGAACAAGTATGCTTACATGATATTTACATACGTAAAGGGGTGGAGACTTTTGCGTTGTGCGAGTTTTGCTGTACCACGGTACAACTCGTCTTCAAAAGTTACGGTCGTACAACACCGTAGCTCAAGAGGGGATGTAAGCTAACAATCAACGTAGAGCATATGTTTCGAACAGAAAAATCTGTCGGAATGCTCAAATCTATTGCAATGATTGCTGGCCTCGCGATCCTACTGTGGTCTCTTGGTCTGCCATCAATCCGCTTTGCGGATGCTGCTAACGTAACAAGTTACAGCGACACTCTCTCTGATTCAGCACCTAGTGCTTTATCAGACCACACTATCGAGTTCAATGCCCCTACGGAGGCAATCGATGGTGCGGAAACTATCGTTCTCACATTCGATGCAGGATTCGATCTGAGTACTATCGGAGCGGAAGATATCGATCTTCTTGAAAATAGTGTTCAAGAACCCGAAGCTGGATGGACTGTAGGAACAACTTCAAATACAATCACTATCACAATGGCAGGAGCATCCATTGCTGCTGGAGCAACAACTACTGTAGTTATTGGTCTAGGGGCAACAGAAGATTCAGCTGGTGACAGTCAAATTGTAAACCCAGCTTCAGAAGGATCGAAAGAAATTTCTGTTGTTGCTGGACCTGAAGATGTGGGAACTACGAATGTAGTAATCCTTACTGGAGTAACGGTAACAGCTGCTGTTGATACTGTGTTTACCTTCTCGGTAACTGGTACAGGAGCTGGAACTGAAATGTTCCCTGCGGGAGCAACCTCAACTGGCGTTACTGGGTCAACATCTATTCCTTTTGGAACACTTGATGCCCTTACCGCTAGTAGTGGAGCTCAAGAACTTGCTATTTCTACAAACGCATCTAATGGGTATGTAGTAACAGTACAGTTAAGTGGAGCATTCCAGTCTTCAACTGGTGCTGACATTGACGGATTTAACTCCGACTCTGACACGCCAACAACTTGGGCTTCGCCTACGTCACCAAACATTGCTGACGAAGATACGTGGGGATATTGGGGGGTAACCTCTGACGACACCACTATTGCATCACGAGCTACTCAATTTGCTGATGATTTTTACATCGCAGCAAGTACAACACCTCGTGAAGTCATGCAATATGGCGGACCTACAACAGCCGTTGGACAAGGTATTGGTACGACAACTGTAGGGTATAAGGTAGAAATCTCTTCACTTCAAGAAGCGGGAGATGACTATACAACTACACTTACATACGTAGCAACACCAACATTCTAGTTTGTTACTGGAATTAAAACGCACGCTAAGTCGCGTATTAGATGCACCATTCTTCGCAATAGAATAGAGCATATAGAAAAAACCCTATCTCCCACCACGAGACGGGTTTTTTCTTTGAATGAGCAAGGGAGCGCAGCGACTATTGTGAATTTAGTTCCCAATTCCTTTGCAGTTCAACATCATTTATGAGTTGATGCTACAAATCACTTCGTGCATGAGTTGCATATCTACTACAAGAAGGAATTGCTGGAAAAGGAAGCTCAAAATGCAACACACAATTAAATAACAAACCAATACTCTGAATTTATGTCCCAATTTCACCCCTGTCTTGGGTGAAATTACTGGACGAATCCGCTCTCAATTTTCGCACAACTTTAAACATCAAAACAAACTCTCACAGATCTGCTGGACGAAAGGACCCTCAACCACCATCCGAATTAAATAATCTAGCGACTATTGCGAATTTGTGTGCAAAACTATCACTCAATCTAATCACATGATTGCTATACTAAGCACACATGAAATGGACTTTTTCTATTGGTTTTGCAGTGGCATTTTTGTTTTTTGCTGTACAAACAAACGCAGCAACGTTGTACATGGATCCGAACACAACCGAACTCAATCGGGGGGATACACTAAAAATTTCGGTCCGTTTAGATACTGATCCTGACGAATGTGTGAATGTAATTGATGGTGTGATTACTTACTCTGATAACATTCAAGTGGTGGACATTTCTCGTGGTGCGTCAATTATGAGCATGTGGGTTGAAGAGCCAGTGATAGATGCATCTAATCACACCATTACCTTTGCAGGAGGTATTCCAAATGGTTATTGTGGTCGTATTGCAGGAGATCCTCGTCTTACCAACGTGTTGATTGATTTACTGGTTCAGTCACCGGGATTTGTAATTGGAAGCAGTAATGACACTAACGAAGGAGTGATTGCATTTAGTGAGCAAACGCAAATACTTTTAAATGATGGCTTAGGAACGCGTGCTGATACTGCTTTGTACGGCGCAACGGTAGCACTTTCAAAAAATGCGGGACCTACAATCGTAAATGAATGGGGTGATATCGTATCAGCTGATGAAATTGAACCAGAAGATTTTAGTATTGCACTGGAGCGCACCACAAATGCGTATAGTAGTCGATACTTCATTGTGTTTAACACTACTGATAAGCAATCAGGAATCGATCATTACGAAGTGATTGAGGAGTCACTTTCTGAATCAAAACTCTTTAATTGGGGACGAGAGGATGCACCATGGAAGGAGGTAAAAAGCCCATACGTACTTTCTGATCAGTCGTTGAACAGCACTATCCGAGTCCGAGCAATCGATAAGGCAGGTAATGAAACTATTGCAGTATTAGTACCAGAGGAAGCACAGCGGACAATACCAATTGAAGTTAAGATACTTTTTGTAATCATTGCGAGCTTGATAGGAATAGCCATCGTAGGAGCACTGGTGTATTGGGTGCTCCGCAGAAGACGAAATAAAGATAGTAATGAAGGTGAAGATGCGCAGGACGATAAAGAAACAACGTAATATGTACATTCAAAAAACACACCCAGCGATACTTCTTACAAAAATACTTTTTGTTGTTGCGCTACTGTTTGCAGCGCACACGTCACTTGCAGCTACACTCTCTGTTTCTCCAGGAACTGGTGTCTACACCGCGGGGCAGACATTTACTGCTCGCGTAGTAGTAAACACCGCGGGAGCTAATGTCAATGCTGCTGAAGGTGTTCTTTCTTTCAAGCCTGGTGAGTTGAGTGTAGTTGGAGTATCTAAAGGCTCTATCTTTAATCTCTGGACAGCAGAACCCTCGTTCTCAAACTCAGCGGGAACTATTTCTTTTAGCGGAGGGACGCCAAGTGGATATACAGGAGGCTCTGGAACAGTTATCTCCGTAACATTCCGGACTAAAGGTGCTGGGAACCCACGAGTGAGTTTTAGTAGTGGTGCTGTTTTAGCTGCTGACGGACGAGGTACAAATGTTCTTTCAAGTATGAATGGAGGTTCATTTACCGTTGCTTCAGCTGCGGTGATCCCTGAACCTGAAACTATTGAATACATCGCTCCTGCAAATACACCAGCAGCGCCAACAATCACCTCAGACACACACAGTGACCCAGAGGCATATCATGCTGCTACAACAGCAGAATTAAAGTGGACACTTCCTTCAGGAGTAACTGCTGTTCGAACGCTTCTTGATGAACAAAGTGGGACCATCCCAACAAAAGTGTATGACGATCCAATTGCATCTATTACTATTGATGAACTTGAGGAAGGAGTGCAGTATTTCCACCTGCAATTTAGAAACGCAGACGGATGGGGTCGGGTAACTCACTACCGTTTGGCAGTTGATACTGGTAATCCTTCATCATTTGATATAGCGTTGGTAGAGGGAACTGATCTTTCAAATCCTGAGCAGGTACTTATATTAACAGCAGAAGATGAAACGTCTGAGGTTAAGCGATTCTTGATTCAGATTGATGCGGGGGAACCGTATGAGTTTATTGATACACAGGGAGTTGGACAGATTACGTTATCATCACTTGAGCCGGGACACCACAGTATTATCATCGAAGCATTTGATGAAGCGGGAAATAGTTTAATTAACTCATTCTCATTTGGTATTCTCGCATTTGATAGGCCTCAGTTTACGGAATTTCCAGTGGAAGTATCACAGAATGTTATTCCAGTGATTAAAGGTATTACTCGGCCAAATTCTGAAGTTCGTTTGATGCTTACAAAACTTGGTACCGATACACAAGAGTACACGTTACAAAGTAACGAAAGTGGAGAATTCGTATATATTCCGGAGAGCAGATTCACATTGGGGGTATATGAATTATCAGCAGTTGCAGTAGATCAATACGGAGCACAAAGTGAAGTTAGTGAAACAGTGCGTATTGCTGTGCAAGAACCTGGGTATGTCCGTATTGGAAGTATTGCAGTGAGTATACTGTCTGTCTTTGTACCAGTATTGGCTCTTCTGGCTCTTACAATCTTCATGCTTTGGTTCTTGTGGGGTAAATTGCGCCGCTTACGTACTGGAGTTAGTAGAGAAGCTCATGAAGCGATGAGTATGTTGCAGGTAGAGTTTGGGATGCTACAAAAACTTATCCAGACACAATCAGCAACACTTGCAGCTTCACGTAAAAATAAGAAACTTACCAAAGCGGAAGCTGAATTGGTAGAAAGCCTAACTGTAGCAATGAATGAGTCACAGAAGAAAGTTGCAAAAGAAATTACTGATGTCGAAGATATTGTTGACTAATAAACTGACCGTATGAAAAAATTTGAAACAAAACACATTCTCGTAACACTTATCGGAATCGGTGCATTATTTTTAGCAACCTCGTGGTATGTCCATGATACACAAGCTGAATATGTTGGCCAGATGAAATTGCTTATAGCTGAGCAGTCATCTACGCTAATTTCAATTGCTGAGGTAACAGATCGTGATGGTGCAGATGCAGTTGTCTCAGCAATTATTCAGGACTGTGCTCAAGAAGATCGAAGTCGCTTCGATACATTGCTTGGAAAACTTTCAACAGTAAATCGCGCTGAGTTAGTTGAGGTCAGTCAGTTGTTTAACGCGTGTGGAAATTATTATTCACAACGTAAAGCAGTAATGGTGGCACGTCTGGATCGTGAATACGAAGTGTATCGTGATTATGTACACTTATTATCACTTGTTGATGCAAAAGCGGAAAATGTTTCGTATCCAGTTGATAAATGGGAAGAGTTGGTAACGTTAGAGCTAAAACGTAGTGAGCTCTCTTCAAGTTTAGTGTTAATCCAAGATGACATAATTGTCGCGTTGCTTGATAACGTTTCCATAAACTCGGAAGAAATGCGCGCTAAAGTTTCAAAAGCACAAGACGCACAGGATACACTGGCCTACACAGGGTCGCTGATTGATGCACTGCGTGAGGATATAATTGGATTATGAATCTAGTACAAAAAGTAATACAAAGCATTATCGCGCCGTACCGTCCGAATAAAAGTCGGACGGTACGCTTTGCTTTCCCATTATTTTTTGGCATTGCTGCGTTACTCGGAGCAGCGGTTATTGATTCAGAAACGCAATCATTTATTCATATTGAATCGTCAAAAAATTCAGTACGAGAGGGAGAAAATTTTCAAATTGCAGTGTATGCTTCAGCGCACCTACCTGTGAATGCTGTTGATATCGCACTGGATTTCCCTGCAGATCAAATTGAGGTAACCGGTATTGATGTAGGGGAGTCAGTTATTACACTTTGGACTGTAGAGCCATTTATTGAAGATAATACAGTGGTATTACGTGGAGGTACGTTCCGTAAAGGATTCTTAGGGGATCACTTGATTGCAACCGTTAACGCTCAAGCTAAAACATCCGGATTAGCAACTTTTGAAATTTCAGATGTAATGTTTCTTGCAGGTGATGGCTCAGGTACCGAAGTTTCAGTAAGTGATAGTGGTGAAGAAAGTGCACAATTATATATAGCAAATAAAGATGGTTCTTTCACTGTCCAGTCAAATGATGGTTCTGGTATTGAAGCGAGTATTATTATACGCATTGTAACTGATATTGATGGAGATGGAGAGGTTTCCTTGGCCGATATTAGCCGATTTATGGGTGCCTGGACTTCAAAAACTCAAGTGTACGACTTTAATGGAGACGGAAGAATGACATTCCGTGATTTTGCGATTATTTTAGCTGATTCATTCACTAATTAACTACTTATCTAAGGGAACTCTCACAGAAGTTTAATATTTAAACTGTGTATAAATACACAGTTTTTATATATAAAAAGGTACAATATAAGTGTGTGATGGGAAGTCTCGGGCACCGAGACTTGTACATCGGGGCCCGAGATATGTTGTTAAATAACAATTTAAACTACATATGCTCGATCAACGTAGAGCCAAAGATGAGGGTTTCATAACTCTCAAAGAAGCAGCCAAAATTGCGAATTATAGTCCTGATTATGTTGGGCAACTTATTCGTGCTGGAAAAATTAGAGGAGAACAAGTGTATAGCCAAACTGCATGGGTTACCACGGAAGATGAACTGCAGGCATACATGCAAAATAAAAGCAGAACTGTAGAAGCTGAGGTGGTACCAATGGAACGATTCCAGACACTGCAACAGCTCTCTTCGTATGCACTATATACGATTATTGCGCTCTGTGCGGTTGCGTTACTGTTTTTGCAGTACGTATTGTACGTATCTATTGATGCAGGAATGCATAAGGCATATCTAGAGAATGCAGAAGAAACAGAGCTCGTCACGCTAACGCAAACATAATTTTACATGCCGCGTAATTCAGTACAAACTAACTACGAAAAGACAACACTCTACAGTGTGGTCTTTGATGGTTTTGTGGTGAAAGCGGTGATTGCGTTACTTGGTGTATTTTTCTTGCTCAACCCTGTAGCTTCAGCGTTAGCTTCAGAGATTGAGTCAGAACCAGAAGAAGTAGAGATTATGCTTGATGACGGATTTGAAGAAGATGCTGCGGAAGAAGAAGACGCTATTGCAGAAATTGTAGAAGAAGAGTCAGAGGAGGTAGAAGAACCTGCTGCAGAAACAAATCTAGACCCTGACGAGGAAGATCTTGATCAAGAGGTGCTGGAGACAGAAGTAATTACCGAGGAAGATGAAAATCCGCAGGACCCTTCAGAGGAAAGTGTTGATGTAATAGATGAAACAGCAAGCTCAACAGAAGAAGTTGTTGGAGATGATGAAACAGAGGTGGAGGAAACTGCAACTACTACAGATGAAATGATTGATGAGACTACGCAGCAGACTGCAACCTCGAGCCCACCAAGTGCAACCTCAACCGAATCGCATACTGATATTGATACTGGTATTGGGGGAGAAGAAACAAGTACGTCAACCGAAGAAGTGGAAGAACAAGAAACTGAAGAACAAGAAGATTCTGATGAAGAAGAAAATGATACGTCTGCCGATCCTGATCCTCAGGTGCAACCGGAAGAAGAAGTGTTGGGTACTGCAACAACGTCAGAGTCTACTGCAACTTCAACTGATAGGATTGCTTCTTCAACTGAAGAAGTGATCGTGGAGGGAGTAACGTATGTAAATAATGCACTTAACCGATATCAGTTCGCTGAGAGTGAGTGTCGTACTATGGGTGACGGCACGTATTACTGTACTGACGGTTCTACACTGACGGATGTTCCTGAAGACGCAGTGTACTCGGCCCCTGACATTGACGGCGACCTAGAGATTTTTGTTCGTATTGATGGGGAAGACACACAAATAACACACAACATTGTAGACGACAGTGCACCGTTCTATGACGTTATTTCAAATACTATAGTGTGGCAATCATTGATCAATGATCGGTATCAAATTGTTTCGTACGATGTAGATGACGCAGAAGCAACAGTACGAACTAATACCTCATACAACAACATGCAACCAGTTGCCTTGGGTGACATTCTGTTCTGGCAGGCATGGATTGGAGACAATTGGGAAATTGTCCGTTTTGAGGATGGGGACCTTATTCAGATGACTGATAATGATGTACACGATATTGCACCGTACGCACTTGATGATTATGTTATGTGGCAAACGCAAGAAGGTGATGAGTGGGACATTACACTCTATGATTTAAATAAAGATAAAGCTCAGTCAATTAACTCTAACGCACCTGGTTCTTCAAAGAATCCGCGCATGGTATTAATGTACGAAAGTTTTGACGCCAATGGGGATGTGCATATGTTTGGCTATGACCTGCGTACGCAAGAACATATTTCACTTGCAACGGTTCCGACGTCATTACCTCGTGAACTCCCCGAGCCTGATGGAAATACTGAAAAGAAAGCATTGATCAATGCTAAGCCAACACTACGCGAAGAGTCTGAAACAGAAGATTTAGTTCCGGAAACAGAGCCTGAGCTACCTGAATCAGAAAATCCTGATATTGCTGATGTGATCATTGGAGCAACCTCAACTGATGCTGTTGCAGATGAAATTGTGGGAGAAACAGCCTCGACCTCAGTCTCGCACATAGAAGACTTAGTTATCCCGACATATATTGGTACCTCAACAGAAGAAGTAGGTTAAAATAAGGATACATATTGTTATGGACATACGGCATTTCAAAAACCGGTGCTCTTTGTGTGTACAAAAAACAGTCGTTTTTGTACTACTTTTTGTGTTGGTTTTTTCAGATATTCAGGCACTGTTGCACTATAATGCACCGTTTATACCAACGGTAGAAAATGCGGAAGCTGCTACGGGTGATTTTTCAACTTTTTCAGAAGCAACAGGAGCCGAAGCAATAGATTCCACAGGCGTTCCGTTTGATGTGACCTGGGATACATCGGTTGACACAAGTACAAATATTGCGTTACAGGGGAATACTTCAGATATTGATTTAGCAGATGGTGGAAAATATCTTGTTATGTATAACGCTTGGGCACATCAGGGTGGAGCTGCAGGAGCAAACCGTCGTAGTGTTAATACCTACCTAACCTTGGCAGGGAATGAGCTTGCGTATGGTCGCGGTGCTGGTTATGCGCGCGATTCGGAAAGTTTTTCTGAAACCTATAGCCGTGGCGCAGCAATTATTGATGCGACAGCCGGAGATGACCTCCAGGTACATATTCAACGTGATGATACAAACACTGGCGCAGATGTTGAAACACCCTCCAGTGTTAACAGTGTTTCCGTATTGAAGCTTCCTGATGGCGCTGATTACTTACGAGCTCGTTTAGCAGCAACCAGTAGCGATATAAGTGGAAATACAACATTTACTGATGTTGTATGGGATACCTCTGATGAGGTTGATACGGACTCATTTGCATTTACGCCATCGTCAGCAAATATTTCACTCAAAGGAGATGCGGGGTCACATTTTATTGTGACAGCAAACGTAGGGTTACTTAATACTGCAGGCGGGACGACACGACAGAATTATGAAATGCGTTTAACATTAGGAGGAACTGAAGTTCCGGGGACTATTGTGACATCCTATGTACGAGGTACTAACGACACATTTTATGGACAGCTTACGTTTGTAGGAATGATTGCAAAAACTGCTGGGACAGATCAAGACTTGAACGTTGAAGTGCGCAGAGAATCCTCTGCCGGTGTCACGACAGTAATTATGGGTGATCGTACAGCTGTTTCAATAATAGCAGTACCTACCTCAGCTGAGGTAGTGCGGCTTAGTGATGGATCAGGAACACAAACCACTTCCAATACCTCACAAGCACTCACTTTTGATTCACAAGATACAATTTCTAGTGCAGCATTTTCACACTCAACAAGTACAAATTCAGACCGTCTTGAAATTGATAAAGCAGGAGATTATCTCTTTTTCTCTACTGCTCTTACGGACACAACTTCTTCAGGTAACAATAGACAACCGTTTCGTATGAATTGGAACCTAACAGGTGTGACACAAAGTAGAGGTTCGTACGGTGCTTTCAATCGCGCAAATAGTACCTTTACAGGCGGATCCTCTGGTGCGATTCTTTTCAGTAGTTTAGGTGTGTCAGATTACATTGGCTTAGCGCATCTTGATGAAACAAATAATGCACCTGTAGATTCTACATTTAGAGCAGACGGTGTAGCTCTGCAGGGAATTGCACTGAACAACAACTTTTATGGACTCGATGTATTAGTGAGTGCAACAGGGACACATGCAGTTGAGACTGATATTCCAACAACGGATTTGTATGCAGGTGGAGGATTTGTAATACAAGAACTAAGTGGAACCGGACGTAATGTCACTAGTCTACGTGTGACTGAATCAGGAACAGTTGATGCTCAGGATGGTTTGAGTAATGTTGAGCTCTGGTATGACCTTGATGAGTCTGCTCCGTTTGATTGTACTGGTGAAGCGTTTGGAGATGGGGAAGCTGAAATTCAGTTTGGCAGTGCTTCGGAATTTAACGCTGCAGACGGGTCTGTATCATTTACAGGCAGTGTGCCGATCACTACGACAAAAGCGATGTGTGCATACGTTTTATATGACGTTGTAGCATCTTCTTCTGACAGTCAAACTGTTCAGCTTTCTATCGACGATCCTGCTCTGGATGTCGGCGTTTCGTTAAGTCCTAGTATTGGACCTAGTAATGCAGTAGCTCCAACGGGACTTACAACTATTCGTAATGCTGAGTTGACGCAAATACACTATCACTGGAGAAATGATGATGGCAATGAAACAAATACAGGAGCAACATCTGTAGATGGTTCAGAAGACACTGCAGCTATTGGATTTTCAAATGGAACAACCAGAAGATTACGTCTACAGGTCTCTGCAGAAGGTTCCACATCTTCTCCTGCAACACAGTACCGCCTTGAATATGCACAAAAAGTAACTACTTGCCCTGCAGTTGCTTCCTGGACTGATGTTGGTACTGGCGGTGCTGGGGATTGGGATATTGTGAACACTGCTAATCTTACTGATGGTAATGACACTACCTTGGTTACTAATGCCGCAAACGGTGCATTAACCGCTGAAAATACAACGAGACTTACTCCAAATGGAGGACAAAAAGATACTTCTTCACAAACGGGTAACATTACACTAACTGATACGCAGTACGTAGAGCTTGAGTACGCAATTGAGCCCACTGTGAGTGCACCACAAGGTAACACCTATTGTTTTAGGGTGAGTGATGCAGGTACATCATTACGTAATTATGATGTATATGCTGAAGGTACTATTTCTGCAGATATTGATGTCTCAGCCAGTAGTACACAAGTCTCATCGTTAGATTTAGGGAGTACTGGACAATATATTGGAGGTACTTTTGTTGTTGAACGTTCAGGAACAAATCGTACACTGACTGATATTACCATTGCAGAAACAGGAACAGTCGATGCTCAGAGCAATCTTGCAAATCCAACTTTGTATTATGAACTTGATACAACTACACCGTTTGATTGTACGGATGAGTCATATAGTGGAGCAGAGTTAAGTATTGCTGGATCCGCATTTACCAGCGTTAATGGCACCTCTACCTTTACAGGTATTAATCAAGTACTTAACACCAGTGCAAGTTTTTGTGGTTACATAGTAGTGGACGTAGGTTCTGGTGCTAGTAATGGTGACTCTATTAATATTCAAATTACTGACCCATCGGTAGATGTGCTAGTCACCAGTTCCTCAGTAGGTCCAAGTACTGCTGTATCACCTACGGGGAGTACTAGTGTTACGGGGCCGATACGGACACAAACACACTATCACTGGAGAAGTGATAATGGGAGCGAGGTCACAGCAAGTTCAGCAAGTAGTGGTGTGGAGGATACTCCAATTCTTTCTGTCCCAAAGGATTCAAACAGGCGACTGCGTTTACAAGTTTCCAATGAAGGTGGTGTCGATACTACAGCAACAACATACCGTCTTGAATACGGAACTAAAGTTACCACCTGCATCGATATATCTTCGTGGACTGACGTTGATGCTGTGGGTGGTGCGTTTGATATGGTCTTAAGTTCTCAAATTGTAGATGGAAATACTTCAGACATAGACATTTTTGGTAATGGTGCCATGACTGAAGAGAATACGACCTTTGTAGGGGTAGGTGCATTGCGTGAGACCACCTCTGAATCTAGTGCGATCACATTGACTAGTACACAGTATACAGAACTTGAATACTCCATCGCGGCAACTGACGATGCGGGTGATGACACCTCATATTGTTTTAGAGTGACAGATGCTGGTTCTGAGCTTGAAACATACACAACGTATGGCGAACTTACCACACGAGAGAAGCAGGACTTTTTTATTCAAAGAGGAGTGGAGCAAATTACCGGACTTACTCAGACACTGACCGCAGGAGTTGATTATGTTGCTCCCTCTGCAACTTCCAGTGCATTTGTACGAATATCAAACTCACAACACACAGGAGCAGGTAATAATACTGGAGGAAATAACACAAACTCTGATGATTATTCAGCTTACATATCAGATCAGAGTGATATAACTTCAAGTTTTACTATCTCTCGTCCTGCCAACGCAATTTCAGATACTCGCGTGTACTGGGAAATTGTTGAATTCATCGGTATACCAGGAACCGATAATGAAATGCACGTTCGGGATGTTGGGGAAATTGATTTAGCTACATCGATTCTTATTGCCACAGGCACTGCAGTTTCTGGGGTTGTAGATGATTCAGATATAGTAGTGTTCGTCACTGGTCAATACAATAATGATGCAGGTCGTACCGATCATAATGACGGCCTGTTTACTGCGCACTGGAATGGTACAACAAGCCAACCTGTCTTAACCAGAGCCGAAGGGGACTCAAGCGTGGGTGTTAGTTATGCAGTGGTTGAATTTACTGGAGTAAACTGGAGTGTTCAGAGGATAGAGCATACATATGCCTCTGCCACATCCACGGAGACAGAAACATTAATACCTATACCCGCGGTCACTCAGGCATTTGTGCATGTTCAGAAAAGAGTAACGGGTGATAACGGTCTTGATGAAGCAGGGCATCGGGTGTGGGTCTCTAGCGCAGGAGCGGTTTCGTTTCAGCTAGAATCAGGCGCGTCTACACCAACACAACATGTGGCGGTTGCGTGGGTAGTTGCTAATACACAGTCTGGTACTGGAGCTCTTAAAACATACCAGTCATTTGGAACAATCGCGTCGGGAGGACCCGAACCTAATAGTAATATCATTGGAATTGGAGGAACAGTAAACATTGCCAATGCGTCAATTTTTGCAACAAACGATAGTAGCGGAACTGGTACTGCCTATCCAAGAGGTATTAATGGATACACTATCCTCTCGGGTACTACCTATGAATTATGGCAGAGTGACACAGGTCAAAATAATGATTACCGGGTAGATGTTGTTGAATGGCCAGTTGCCGAAATTTCAATCCGACAAAATTATTATCGATTTTATGCAGATAATGATGCAATCGACCCAACTGATCCATGGCCAATTGGTGTAAACGATTTAGGAGAAAATACTTCTATCACTGGGGCAGATGATCCGCTTGGCCAAGGTGAGCAAGTACGTGTACGTATGTCATTATTGATCAATAATGCAACCCTGCCTGCAGAAGTGAACAGTTACAAATTACAGTACGGAAGGCGCGATACAACTTGTTCGGCAGTTTCTGTATGGACAGACGTTGGTGGTATTGGCAGCGGTTCTATCTGGCGTGGTTTTGATGGTACACCTGTTGATGGTGTTGAGTTAGCAACAAGCACTCCTGCGTTAGGTACTTTAAATTTATCTGTTTCTGATGTAGCAGGTACATACGAAGAGGAGAACAGTTCAGCGGTTAACCCGTACGCTGCTGATCTTGGTGAAGATATTGAATACGACTGGCATATTGAACATAACGGAGCTACTCAGCTATCGGACTATTGCTTTCGTATGGTTGAATCAGACGGAACAGAACTTACTGGATACGATAATTATCCAACGCTACGAACTACAGGATATACACCAATTGTTGATATCTGGCGCTGGTATGATGATGCTGAAAATGAAACGCCAACAACTACGCTCGCTGCAGAGCAGGTAACTCCAACTAATATCGTAAATGGTAATGAGATTAAGTTACGAGTCAATACAGCTGAAGTGGAAGGTGCCCCAGGAACTAATGTGAAGTTTAAGTTACAGTATTCTGAGTACGTAGATTTTAGTGATGGCGGAACTGACCTTACCCCAACTGCAGATTGTCTTGAAAATTCATTGTGGTGCTACGCCGATGGAGGGGGGACAGATAACGCAACTATCACAACATCGGTAATTTCCAATACTGATGCATGTGTTGCAGGTGTGGGAAATGGATGTGGTACCCACAATGAATTTGCAACAACCACGAGTCTGATCAATCAAGCGGCACTTTCAACGCAGGAATATGAATTTGCTCTACAACACGCAGGTGCACGTGCGAACGCTGTATATTACTTCCGTCTCTACGACGTTACCAATGACGTTACTGTGGGAGCGAGTTCTTCGTACCCAAGTGTTCAAACTGAAGGTGCCTCGTTGATCTTCTCACTTAATGGAATAAACTCAGGAACTCTTACCGAGGGTATCACTACCGATGCCACATCAACCCCAACGGGGGTGGCATTTGGCTCGTTACCGTTTGGGTCTGAGTACGAAGCAGCTCATACACTTTCCATTGATACTAATGCAACTGAAGGCTATCAGATGCTTATGGTTGTTGATCAAGATCTTACTAACCCATACGGTACAACCATTGCACCGGTGACAGGAACCAACCCCGCTCCTGTCGGCTGGGGCACAGGATGTGCAATAAGTGCTACTGGTTGTGTTGGGTATCACGCAGGAGATGACTCCCTAGAGGGTGGCTCTGTCCGATTTGGTGCAGATGATAGTTACGCCGCTTTTAGTACTACACCACAGGAGATCATGTATAGCTCTATTCCAACCAATGAGTCACATGATATTGTATATAAAATCAAAGTTGAATCAGAGCAAGAGGCAGGAGAGTATCAAAAGACCATTACCTATATAGCAATACCCGTATTTTAATTATGAAATATATTTACTCAGGCACAATTCTTGGAACACTCCTGTTTTTTATGATGGGTACGCTATCAGCTTCAGCTGCTACACATTTAGTATCTCCGCTGGCTCTTAATTATGATTTAGAAAGTCGGGATCTCATTACTGACACGATCACTATCATTAACAATGAAAGTAGAGTTATTCGTGTATTTGCTACAGTGAACACGGTTGCAACAGATGGAAACGGCGTGGTAGAAAGTTTTGTCCAGAAGGTAGAGAGTGACCGCAGTAATACACCAACCTCATGGATTGAAATTTCACGAGGACGCATTGAAATACCGCCAGGAGAGAAGAAAGAAATCCCATTTACTATTCGGATGAACCCAGAGACTGATCCTGGTGATTATAATGTCTTCTTGGGGTTTGCTGAAGCCTCTAATCGTCCCCAAGCTCAGGTAAAGACAAATAATGGAGACGCCCCAGGAACACTAATTCATATAAAAGTAGACAAAGAACAGAATCAGTTTCTTCGCTTGGAACAATTTATCATTGATAAATTTATCACTGAGTCAGATTCAGAGAGTCTGACGTATGATTTGATTAATCCAGGTTCCGTTCCGGTCGTTCCGGCAGGAGAAGTTATTTTCTATGATAATAACGGAATTGAGATATCCGCTTTACCGTTGAACACTGAAGGAAAAACAATTTCAGCAGGAGAAGAAGTTTCGTTTGCTATGGATGTTCCACCTGAGCTTTCCATAGGAAAGTATAAAGCGTTTCTTTCTGTTGAATATGGACAGCATCTCACTGCATCAGTACATGACACCACCTTTTTCTACGTGCTCCCTATAAGGTTACTTATTCTCATCTTTGTGTTGGTACTGATTTTTGCAGTTATGCTTGCATTGTATGTGCACCGCAAGTATGACGTTGCGGATGATCAGGGGGATGGATCAAGTTACGTTGCAATGCATATTCGCGACGGGGTTTCAGAAGAACAACATCATGATATTGATCTCACAAAAAAAGATGAAAACTAGGTACCTATTTGCATTAGTTGCTGTTACGTTACTTTCAGTACCGTTTGGTGTGCTTGCACAGGGTGTTTCGTTGAGTGTGACCCCTACGCTTTTTGAAATGTCTGCAGTACCATTACAGGCATGGAACAGTTCTGTTAAGGTTATTAACAATAATGAGCAGGAACTTACCGTCTATGCAGAAGTGGTGAACTTTGCTCCCCAAGGAGAAACTGGAAATGGAAAGTTTCTTCCCGTGTTCGAAGATTTTACTGAAGGTAAAACTTTAGCAGAATGGATTACGGTACCGGATGGTCCGGTTATTATAGCCAAGGAAGCCAGTGCGCAAATTCCGGTTGTTATTAATGTACCCGAGGATGCTGCACCAGGGGGACACTATGCTGCGATCATGATTGGGACACGTCCTCCTGCAGGAAACTCAAGTGTGAAGGTGCAAACCTCACAGGTGGTAACGTCACTCTTCTTTGTGCGCATTGCAGGCGACGTGGCTGAAAATGGTGTAGTACGGACATTTCGTACTACAGACTCATTTGTATCAGAACCCGAGGTAGACTTTGAAGTGCGTTTTGAAAATAAGGGTAATGTGCACCTTCAGCCACAGGGTGAGATTGTGATTACTAATATGTGGGGTAAGGAGCGGGGAGTCGTTCCCATTAACCACCGAACTCATTTTGGAAATGTGTTGCCAGAAAGTATTCGAAAATTTGAATTTAACTGGAAAGGAGAGCAATCAATCACCGACATTGGAAGATATAAAGCAAAACTGACCCTTGGGTACGGGACCGATGCACGAAAATTTGTGACACGTAGCACCTCTTTTTGGGTAGTTCCCGTTAAAGCAGTGCTTATTACGTTAGGTTCATTCTTACTTGGTGTATGGTTTGTATCATGGTGTATTCGTTCGTATGTGCGACGTATGCTTTCTATGGAAGGTGTACAAACGTATGTATCTCCATCGCAACGAAATCTACAGCAAGCACCTGAAAAGGGAGATGTTGTTATTAAACAGCGTGCGTCAGCTACTGCACCAATTCGTTCTGGTGTGGATGATTTGAAAGAACGCTTGTCGCAGGTGCATGCGTTTATAGATACCGCCAAAACTATATTAGGATTTATTTTGAGCTATAAGACATTTTTTGCAGCAGCCGGAGTTCTTATACTGATTGCTGTAGGTATTTGGTATTACTTCTCATCGGTAACTACTCAGTTACGTGATTACGAAGTTACTATTGAAAATCCCGATAAAAATATCACCATTTCTTCAGAAGAGATTCTGTATGATCGTGAAGATACTCCAGAAGCAGTTACTTCTGAACATACACAAGAAATACTTCCTGAACAGACATATGTTCTTACACTTATAAATTCAAGTGATGTTCCTGGAGCTGCTGCAAAACTACAAAGAAAGTTAGAGTCAGAAGGATACAGTATTGCTGGTTTAGAGTCAGATTTTGGCGAATCTCGTGATAAAACCGTGATTGTGTTTGATACACTTCTGCAGGAAGAAGCCTTGGAACTCAGTGGAATTCTTGATGGAGCATTACCTTCAGCACAGGCTGTTGGAAACCCAGAATCTGCAATGATTTCTATTTATATTGGAAATGATATTACCGACACACTTGAGGGAGAGTAGTGGACTACTGCCACTTTTCTAAAAAGTGATATACTAAATTTATACAGTTACTCGTCTAACATCTATTTATGGATCAGTTTCAGCACAATCAACCTCCAGCGCATCATAAAATGTATCGCAAAGCTATAATAGCGGCAATTATTATTTTTATTTTTATTGTTATTGGAATGTTTACTTTTGCATTTCTAAAAAAGGCTGAAATCAATGATGATTTGCAGCAACAAGTGGAAGATCCGCAATCTGAGGTTAAATATGCAGCCATTACACGGGTAAATGCGACTCATTTCTACGAAGACGGTGTGCACACACTTGTAGGAGAAATTCCTATGCCTACCCCTTGTGATTTACTTGAGGCGGAAATTTTGGTTGCAGAATCCTATCCGGAGCAGATCTCCGTCGATTTTTCAGTACTCAACAATGCGGACTTCTGTGCACAAGTGATTACTGAGCAACGATTTAAGGTCAGCGCTACTGCATCTGAAGAAGCAACATTTAGCGCGCGATTTATGGGGCGTACCGTTGATTTAAATTTGATTCCTGCTGGAGAAGGGGAAAGTCCAGATGATTTTGAGTTATTCTTAAAAGGTTGAAATATAAAGTATTCCAGTACGTACTAACAAACATACTAACTTAAGCTTTTCTTATGGATGTTTTACGTCATGTATCTATTCTTTTTTTAATAGTGGGGATATTTATAGTGGGCTATTTCTATACAAAATCTACCCCACAAACTCCTGTTATTCTTCAAGAAGGAGCAATAGAAGTTGCACAAGATACAGTTCCTCAAGATAATCAAAAACTTCCAGAAGTTTCAGACGAGCAAGAAATACAAGATATGCAATCAACCTCAGAAGCAGAAGGTCTTCCCCAAAAGGAAGAACTTAAGACAGTCGCATCAGTACGTTGGCCAGTTTCTGGAAGTGCTCCAACAGAAAATGTGCCCTATATCGTCCCGTTGGAAGAGATTAAACAAGGCTGTTCTCATCAGGACTGTATCCCCTCAGTTGATGATCCAATTTTCGTAAAACCAGATGAGCTCAATGGAATCCTGGATCCACTAAGTATAGGAATTTCGCTCTCGTACAAAGGAGAGGATCGTTTTTACCCTTTTCCAATGCTTGAAACACATGAGCTAGTAAATGACACTGTTGCTGGTGATCCAATTCTAATTAGCTACTGTCCGTTGTGTGGTACTGGTATCGTATTTAGTCGAACGCTTGATGGCAAAGCAGTAGAATTTGGGGTTTCAGGAATGCTCTGGCAGTCAAACCTGTTGATGTATAATCGTGCTGATTCACTAGCGGATAGAAATCTCTGGTCACAAGTATTAGGACAAGCTGTAGTAGGTGAACGTTCGGGGGAAAAATTAACTATTATCCCGTCAGACATAATGCGGTATGGTACATGGGAAGAGACACATCCAAATGGGCAGGTACTTACCACCGGAACACCACGCGATCCATACGGAGGAAATTATTATGGTGTTGCACAGCGCTTTGGTCCCAATTTTGATCCCTCAAACAGTGTATTAGAACCTGATGCGTATGTGTTTGGTGTTTCAGTTAACGATATGTTTAAGGCCTATCCCCGTGATGATCTTCCTTCGGGGACTATTCGCGATATGATAGATGGTGAAGAAATCACTATTACAAATACTAACGGGGTGGTGGTCTTTACAGACGGGCAAGGTGTAATTATTCCGGATGTAGAAGGCTTTTGGTTTTCTTGGATAGCAGCACATCCTAAATCGACGATATATACTAATTAACACACAGACTTACATTATGAACATGACAAATCAGACAGGAATACTCGCTGGATCAATTCTTGCAGGTTTTGCACTTGTAGCTGCTGCGATTTTCTTTTCAAGCTCGGCTCCAGTGCCTTCACAAGCAGCACAGCATGGTGGGGGAATGCCAGAACGTATGGAAGGCGGTGACCCAAAGCGCGCTGATGGACCACGTCATGTTTATGGAAACCCAGATGCGGAGACAACTATTGTAGAGTTCTCAGACTTCGAGTGTCCATTTTGTGCACGGTTACACCCGACGCTTACACAGGTGGTTGACGAGTCTGAGGGAGCAGTGAATTGGGAATATCGGCACCTTCCATTAACTATTCATGCAAATGCGGAACCTTCAGCATATGCAGCTGAATGTGTCGCAGAACTTGCTGGAAATGATGCATTTTGGAAATATTCAGAAACGATATTAAAAAATCAACGTGGCTTAACAGCTGCGTTCTTAGAAAGTACTGCGGTGACTCTTGGTATCAATGTTGATGAATATCAAAGTTGTATTGCATCAGATGAAATAGCACAACGTGTCGCTGCTGACACACAAGCTGCCCTTTCACTCGGAGGAAGTGGAACCCCGTTTAATGTCGTTTCGTTCGCTGATGGTACAACACGTGTTGCTTCAGGGGCACTGCCATACGACAATTGGAAAGCATTATTAAGTCTAAGTGAACTTTAAAATTACGTATTATGGACAAGAACACACTCATCACAATAGTTGTATTTATCGGAATCCTCTTGTTGGTGGGTGCGTATACTTTTTTTGTTCAGCAATCGGCACGGCTTTCTGAGCGTGATGCAGAAGCAACTTCAACACTCAATGCATCTGAAGATACACCATACACAGATCTTGAAGGAAATGAATTCACTTTTGATTCCTTTAAGGGGCAAGTGCGTGTGGTTAACGCTTGGGCAAGTTGGTGTCCGTTTTGTACTGCTGAATTGCCTGATTTTGAACTACTTGCCCAAGAATTCAGTGAACAAGATGTGGCGGTCATTGCGATTAATCGTAAGGAGCCTAGAGAGCGAGCGGTACAGTTCTTAGACACCGTGGGCACCTTTACGCATACAAATTTTGTCGTTGACCTTACAGATGCGTATTACATTTCTGTAGGCGGATTTTCGATGCCTGAGACGGTCTTTTATGATTCACAAGGGAACATCACCTTTCATAAACGTGGGGCGATGACTTTACAAGAAATGCGTGAACATACGCAAAATGCAATTAACGCCACACAACAATAATATGCTTACTATCAGTTTTACATTCGCACTCGCGTCATTTGTAGCAGGACTCCTTATGTTTTTAGCACCCTGTACATTACCTCTAGTTCCTGCGTACTTGGCATTTATCAGTGGTGTACAAGAGGATCAAGTAAAAGGGAATAAGGAGGCACGAAGAAAGATCCTAAAAAATGCCATTTTCTTCGTCTTAGGTTTTTCTGTGATATTTGTATCGTTTGGTATCCTCGCAGGATTCTTCGGTTCGTTTGTTGGTCCATACCGTGCACTACTCTCTCAAATCGGTGGGGCTTTTATTATTGTCTTTGGGTTAATGATGTTGAATATAATCAAAATCGCACCATTGATGCGTGATCATAAAATGAAGTTACCAAAGTTCATTAAACCAGGACATCCTTCAAGCGCTTTTTTAATAGGAAGTATTTTTGCGCTGGGATGGACGCCATGCGTGGGCCCTGTGTTAGCTTCGGTGCTATTGATTGCAACAACTAAAGCAACAGTATTCAGTGGGGCTATATTGCTACTACTGTTTTCAGCAGGATTGGCTGTACCGTTTTTATTAACTGCAGTTTTGTATGCGCGCGCTGGTGGCCTCATTGCTCGCTACGCACATATCTCACGCATGATTAGTGTAGTGGGCGGTCTTTTCCTTATTCTCATAGGTTTCTTGCTCTTGTTTGGTAATTTTGGTCTTACTATCCAATATGGGTATCAGTTTATGGAATTTCTTGGGCTAGGGAACCTGCTTGAGTACTACTAGAGAGCGGTTAGTTATTAGTACTTACTCTTTAGACAAAGACGCTAGTATCCTCCGTCTTTACTAACCTTTAGTAAAGTAATTTGAGAACTGGACACATTATAAAATAGTAGTATAATTCAAATAGACAAGTTTCTTACAGGGCTGGTCTTTTTTGTTTTATTGGATTTACCACTTGTCTGAAATTTTTATTTCAGGCATACAATAAAACAATCAAAATCACCTATGTTCAAATCAATTGGCACAATTTTGGTGTTATACGCGATAACCCAGATGATGAGTCAAACATTTGCTTCTTTTGAGAACGCTGCGACCGCATCCTTTGAAGCATTGGAAGCAGCAGCAATTATTTCAAAACAACAATTAGAGGAAACGATCTAAGCAAACGAAGGTCCGGAAATATTCCGGACTTTGTTTATTTTTCTCTACCACGCTTGGGTGCTATACTTATAAATATGTTAATGAATCGAATTGTAGAAAATGTATTCTTCTTTGGATTTATGGGAGTTGTGGGATATCTCATGTTTGTGATATTCACTCCTTTTATTTCTGCGTTGGCGTTGGCGGCAATTATTGTAACCATTTGCTACCCACTATACTTACGTATCGTAAAGAAAATGCCTAAACAAAATGAAACATTAGGTGCGCTGGTTACTACTTTCTTTGTGTTGCTTATCATCATTATGCCGTTATTGTTTATTGGATCTTCGTTAGTAAATGAAGCTGTCGCTATTTACAATAGTGCAAATAATGAGGAATTTGGTTTTTTGTCGTCATTGACTACGCTTGAAGAGACAACACAAAAATACTTTCCGGGGGCGACTCTAAATGTTACGGAATATGTAAAACAGGCCACTGCATGGCTTGCCGGTAACGTTGGTGTTATTTTTGCAGGCACAGCGTCAACTATTTTTCTTTTTTTCATATCGCTGATTGGTTCGTTTTACCTTTTCCGAGACGGAAAAGAATTTACTAAGAAACTTGTTGTTATTAGTCCACTTCCTGATGATCAAGATGAGCTAATTTTGCGACGACTCGGTGGGGCAGTACGGTCAGTAGCTACGGGAACTATTTTCATAGCACTTATTCAAGGAACATTAACCTGTTTTGGATTGTGGATATTCGGATTTGAGCATGCTATTTTATGGGGTGTAATTGCTGCGTTTGGTGCACTTATTCCAAGTGTAGGGACATCAATTGTTTTCATCCCAGCAATTTTATTTTTAGTAGTTACCAATGCGTATGGCTCTGCAATAGGTTTGGCTGTATGGGGAATGCTCGCGGTAGGATTAATTGATAATTTACTTGGTCCGTATTTGATGAGTCGAGGGAATGCGATGCATCCATTTTTAATTCTTATTTCGGTACTAGGGGGAATTTCGGTCTTCGGGCCTATTGGATTTATTGTTGGTCCTGTGATTGTAAGTTTATTTATTGTACTCCTTGAACTGTATACAATTCACATCTCACCACAAAATGAAAAGGAACATAGTGCATAATAGAGCTTAGATGTTTCAAAAAACTCACATTGAAAAATTTCTAGAGATTAATGGTGTTGCTCCTTCTGCACCTGATGATCAAATCAAGTCAGTGCTTCTTAGTGCTCAGTGGCATAAAGAAGATGTAGAGGCGGCTATTCTTGTGCTACGTGAAAATCCGGAAGATCATGTCACCCGTGTGGATTCACTGCATAAAGTTTTTAGAACAGATGAGCGCATGAAACCAGAAACTATTTCAGCACTTTTAGGAATTGAAATGGATCTTAGTCCTAAAGATCTCAGTACACAAAAAGGGCAAACCCAGAATTTTCTTTCATTACAAATTTTATTTATAATCCTTTTCTCCGTCCTCTTTGCGGGAGGATTCCTAGTGGCATCAATGTATCTTCTTGAAATGGGCCCATTTCACCAAACAATCGTGTAATCATGCAGAAAGGTTTTATCGGTATTACTATTATACTTCTTGCGGTAAGTGCCGGTAGTGGTCTGGTCACGGTTCCTGAGCCATTGCGGATCGGTTCGTTCATGATCAGGGAATATGAGGAAGAAACCGAATTCACTACTGCACAGCAGTATTCACAAATGAGCATCGTGGGCGATGTAATGCTCGCTAGACATGTTGAAAAGTATCTCAATGTATATGGAAGTGATTATGTGTATAGTCAATTACCAACGCTTGCTAGTACCACGATACTACTTGGAAATTTTGAAGCTTCAATTCCCGAAGTTCATATACCCACACCTGCCAATACCTTTCGCTTTTCCGTAGATACAGTGCATATCCCGGCATTGGCTGCATATGGTTTTTCTCATATGTCACTTGCTAATAATCATACATTTGATTCAGGTCGTGATGGTTTTCAGAATTTACAAACAGTTCTCTCAGAAACAGGTATTACCCCCATGGGTTCACCTATTCTCTCTTCCACTTCAGTTACCTATATAGAAATACAAGACGTTACCGTTGCTGTGCTTGCTTTGTATGCACTTGATCAGTCTCCAGAAAAAGAACTGATGGATGAAGTACTACATGAGGCAAGTGATAAAAGTGATTATTTGTTTGTATATGTACATTGGGGGACTGAATATGATCCAGTACATAGTCTCTTTCAAGAAACATTGGCACATGAATTGATCGATGGGGGTGCTGATGCAATTTTTGGTCACCATCCTCACGTTGTACAAGATATCGAACTATATAATGGCGCTTTAATTTTCTATTCGCTGGGAAATTTTATATTTGACCAATATTTTAGTAAAGAAGTACAGGAAGGGTTGCAGGTCAATGTGTCATTTGATAATGAAGTACCTGTGTATTCATTAAATGGTGTTTCATCAATCGGTTCACGGAGTGCTCCACGTTTGATGCGTGGCTATGAACAAAACATGTTTCTTACGGAATTAGCAAGAAAAAGTAGCAGGGAACTTAACGAAGGAATTTTAAACGGCGAGGTTAAAAAATAACAGAAAACCTTGCAATTATCCCAAAATTACATACTATAACGCTACTAATTTAGATTGAATATGATTAACAAATTTGAAGCTATTGGAATTTTTGCAAGTATTGCGATGATGACCCTCGCATTGTTTTTGCTACGCGTAGAAACTGCTCCTGAACTCACTGAAATACTTTCAGATGATACACAAATTGCCGCTGTTGCTGTTGTCGATGAAAGTAATGAAAACGGTAAAGAGGCACTATTTGGAGCAATTGTGGAATCACTTGACGAACAAGGGTCACTGGAAAAAATGATCATTGATGACGTTGTGTTTGGTTCTGGAGCTGAAGCTCAGACTGGAGACACAGTATCTGTACATTACATTGGAACATTACAAACAGGACAACAGTTTGACAATAGTTACACACGAGGTGAATCATTCTCATTCGTTCTGGGTGACAATCGGGTTATCCAAGGATGGGAGGAAGGTGTGCTTGGTATGAAAGTAGGTGGGGAGCGAATTTTAGTTATTCCACCTGAAAAGGCCTACGGATCAGCAAATGTAGGACCTATTCCTGCAAACTCGACTCTTGTTTTTGCTATTGAGTTGTTGGAAATTAACTAATGATGATAGACAAACCCGTAACGTTTGAAACAGTAAAGAAACAAAAAGGTACGCTAGGACGTGCTGGTATTATTCATACGCCTCATGGTGATATTCAGACTCCAGCTTTTGTTGTGGTTGGAACCAAGGGAACCGTAAAGAGTCTTAAGCCTGAAGACATGCGTGATTATGTTGGTAATCAAGTTGCGTTAGCTAATACCTACCATCTTTTCCTGCAACCGGGAGCTGAGGTTGTGAAAGAGGCGGGTGGCCTATCAAAGTTTGCTAACTGGGACATGCCAACTATTACTGATAGTGGTGGCTTTCAGGTTTTTAGTCTGGGGGCAGCATTTGGAAAAGGAGTAACCAAATTTGCTAAAGATGCGACACTTAAGACGGAAGAAAATGCGGGGCTTAATGTTTACTCAAAGAAGTTTGCTGTTGATCATGGAAAACTCTGTGTGATTGACGAAGAAGGAGTAACGTTCACTTCGCATCTGGATGGCTCGATGCATCGATTTACTGCTGAACGATCAATAGAAATTCAGCATGACATTGGTGCGGATATCATCATTGCATTTGATGAATGTACCTCACCAACGGCTGATAAGTTCTATCAAAAAGAGGCTATGGATCGAACACACCGTTGGGCAAAACGGTCTATTATGGCACATAAAGGTAATTATGATGCGCTGAAGAAGCAGGGTATCTACGGTGTTGTGCAGGGAGGCCGTCATCTAGACCTACGTCAAGAAAGCGCACGCGCCTTGGCTGATATGGAGTTTGATGGATTTGGCATTGGAGGCTCATTTTCAAAAGAAGACCTTGGTGATAGTCTGCGAGTGGTAAACGAAATTTTACCTGATGATAAACCTCGCCACTTGCTGGGTATTGGTGAACCTGAAGATATCGTCTCGGGAGTTGCCCATGGATGTGACACATTTGACTGTGTTGCACCTACACGAATCGCTCGTACGGGAACTATTTACGAACGTACAACAAATGGTCATCAGCGGACAAATTTAATGAATACAAAATATCAGCGTGACTTTAGTAAGCCTGACGAGTCATGCGATTGCTATGTGTGCAAGAAGTACACCAAGGCATATCTGGCACATCTTTTTCGAAGTGGAGAAATGCTTGGGCCACATTTAGCATCACTACATAATTTATACTTTATTGTTAATTTCACAAAAAGATTGCGCGAAGAAATTTTAGCCGCATAGTTTATTTTTTGATTATAAAATTATAAATGACCCTGTCACAGTGGAGTCATTTTTTTGTAACAAAATGTTGTATTTTGACAATCAACAAAGTCACATTATAGCTTTATTTATGAACATATTATGGGGATAAAGCCACTCCAGAAACTTCTTTTTCCTATATAATGTAATTAACTCCAGGGATACAATAAAACTGGAGGTGGTAACGTAGAACAAACAATGAGCCTAAAGCAATCCCTAAAAACATTGCTATTTTTTCTAGTGTCCGACAAAACGGGCTTGTTTGCAGTGCTGAAGATTAAAAATACACTACAAGTTAGCCGTGTATTGCTCATTGTGTTAATACTATTTTCTTTCCTCCTTCCTTCTTTTATATACTCCCCAAACATTGCCTTTGCGGCACCGAATCAACAAATAAACTACCAAGGTAAACTCCTAGACAGCACATCTTCGCCAGTAAGCGACACTACATACTCAATCCAATTCAGCCTATACACCCAAGCAACAGGTGGCTCAAACATCTGGACTGAGACAAACAATGTTGACACCGTATCAGGATTATTCTCCGTGATGCTAGGAAGTTCAACATCACTCTCTGGAGTCGATTTCAACCAAACACTCTACCTCGGTATCAACGTAGCAGCTGACGGTGAAATGTCGCCAAGAAGGATCATGGGAACCGTACCTGCTGCATTTGAAGCAAACAACGCTCAGACCCTTGGTGACATCGCTACTACGTCGTTCTTGCGATCAGATCAAGCAGACACTATCTCAGCAACTGAAAGTTCAACACTCCTAACTGTTACCCAAAATGGTGCTGGTGACATTCTAAATCTCTTTGATGGAGGAACAGAAGTGTTTACGGTTACTGATGGAGGGAACATTGGTATCGGAACCACTTCACCATCGTATGCTCTGTCCATCGCCGGCGACGCAATTATCACCGGAGCACTGTATGACTCTACAAATTCAGCAGGAACAAATGGTTTCGTACTACAAACCACAGGTAGTGCTACTTCTTGGGTGGCGACTTCGAGTCTTGGCTTTGACAGTCACGACGCGGTTACGATCGCAGGAACGCCAAACTACATCAGTCTCTCTGGACAGGAACTTACCTTAGGTACCGTTGACATCGGTGATGACACTAACCTTACCGTCTCAGCAACGGGACTAAATCTTTCTGATGATGCTATTACATTGACTGCGGGGTATGGTATTCCACTAATAGCCTCTACCACAAATTGGCAAACTGCCTTTACCTGGGGAGATCACTCTGGGGAAGGGTATCTTTCATCAGTAGTAGCAGCAAACCTCTCAGACGGAGACTTCGGAGACTTCTCAGTATCTTCTGGAGTAGCGACACTTGATACGGGAGTGATTGCTGATAATGAAATTGATTTTGCAGAGTTAACTCTCGCTGACTTCACTAATGACTCGACTCTCTTGGAAGACATTACAGGTGAACTCTTTACTGATCTCAGCGACACTCAATCTTCCTTGGCTGCTAATCGTATTCTCTTTACCAATGCAGGAGGGACGGCATTGACTGACAATGCAAGCTTTATGTTTGATGGAACTAATTTGGGAATCGGTACCAGCACACCATCCCAACCACTAACTGTCGACGGTAATGCATACATCACGGGTGCACTATTTGACTCTTCAAATGCATCTGGGACAAATGGTTTCGTACTACAAACCACAGGTAGTGCTACTTCTTGGGTGGCGACTTCGAGTCTTGGCTTCGGCTCAGGAGATGGCTCAGTCACTTCTGTCTCTGGCTCAGGTGGAACTACTGGCTTAACACTTTCAGGAGGACCTATTACAGACTCAGGAACACTGACTCTTGGAGGTACTCTAGCAATTGCAAACGGAGGTACAGGAGCCTCAACTGACACAACAGCACGAACAAATCTCGGAGTCGCAATCGGTTCTGACGTGCAAGCATATGACGCTGATCTCACTACCTACGCTGGCATCACCCCATCTGCAAACGTACAGTCTCTTCTTGGGGCTGCGACATATGCTGCAATGCGAACCCAGCTAGACCTCGAAGCAGGTACTGACTTCTACTCAGTCTCTGCAGCTGATACTGCGTTTGAAGGGGAGCTTACCAACTCCGCAGGGCTTCTAGCTGCTTTGGATGACGAAACAGGAACTGGACTTTCTGTATTTTCAATCTCGCCAACACTTACTGGAACTGTTGATGCAGTTGCAGGAGATTTCTCATCAACATTAACCATGTCCGGTTCAGCAGCAAACATTGCACTTGGCTCTAACTTCCTTTCCGGAGATGGAGGGGATGAGGGTGTGTTTGTTGATAGTATTGGAAGGGTGAGTATCGGAGGAGATACCACCCCACAAGGAAGACTTGAGGTTTCTAATAATACACCTGAGATTATAATCAGAGATTCTGGTAGCACTGGTACAGATGCCGTCGGATTCTTAGAATGGGCTGACAGCGATGATACAAACTGGGGGCGACTGGGATTTTTAGGATCAGGAGGTAATTTAACGCTTACAAATAAACATGCTACTGGAACACTTATATTTAAAACGAATAACACCACAGCGTTGACTATTGATGAAGCTGGAAACGTAGGTATAGGAACCACTTCACCATCAGGCCTCCTGACGGTTTCTTCAGCAACTACAGACGCAACACTTGTACTTGAAGCTGATACTGATAATGACGGAGCTAATGACAACCCATACATATACCTAACACAAGGCGGAGCCACCGCTTCAGCGCTTCTTGGTATGGTTGGAACTGCGGGACTTTCTCCAGCAGGAGAAGTATATACAGACACCTCCGCAGACGCACTGCTTATTGGTACGGAAAGTACTGACATACTGCAACTTGGTACCAACAGTGCAGTTGCTATGACTATTGGTACTGGTGGAGATGTGGGGATCGGTACTACTTCACCCATCACAGATTTTCACATCTATGATGCGACAAAAAATGCAGTTGCATTTTTTGAAAGTGGTGATGGTACGGGGAATATAGTTATAGGGGACTCAACAGGGACAGTAGGACTTCTTACTCAAGGTAATGGTGCTTTCCAAGTTAATGTTGGGGGAGATGCAGGTACTTTGGGCACAAATTCAACTGCCGCAATGATCGTTAACAGTTCTGGAAACATGGGAGTTGGTGAAACTGGTCCAGATTTAAGACTTGAGGTTGTGGGCACCTCAACAGATGGTTACTTCGGAGTTTCTTCAGTGGCAGCCAACGATGGTGACCTATTTATAGTGGATGAAAACGGGAATGTGGGTATTGGCGATTCATCACCAGCCTCACTCTTTACCGTAGGTAGCGGTGACCTCTTCCAAATAGATAGCTCTGGAGATGTTGTTACACAATCAGTTGGTGCTGATGCGCTGGAGAGTGATGACTTCGGAGATTTCACCTGTAATGGTACAACATGTTCTATTGATACTGATGCTCTGGGCACTGCTGAGATTGATGATGTGTATGTGTTAAATACTGGCGATACAATGAGTGGTGACCTGGTGCTCGGTACTGGCGCTCGAGTTGACTTCCACGAAACTGTTGAAGACAAGGCCTTGTGGTTTGGCAACACATACACAACAGGTGTAGAAGGGAATACCCTCTATTGGGAATCAGCAAATTATTTCCGTTGGTACGGGGGTAATGTTGGTAATGACGCGGGTGTGAGTGACCATATGGAACTCACCCCAACTGCTCTTACGGTAAACGTAAACGCTGATTTTGGTTCAGGGATTGACCTGACCGGTAGTGTTTCCAATATCGCACTGGGCTCTAACTATCTTTCTGGAGACGGCGCAGATGAAGGAATATTTGTTGATTCTGCGGGGGAAGTTGGTATAGGTACAAATACTCCAGATGATTGGCTCGATATTGAAGCTGCACTCCCAGCAATTCGATTTACTGATACCGATACCACTGGTGTGCATTCAATGTATGCTAATGGTAACCAGTTGGTATTCAGTTCAGACCCCGGCGCTGCAGATGCAAACTCTAGCACTCGGTTCTTAGTCGATGGGGACGAGAAATTGCAAATTAATGCTAGTGGATTTGTGGGAATAGGGACAACAACACCACAAAATATTCTACGTGTAGTAGATGGAACACTAGAAGCGGGTGATGATGCGGATTACAGTTTCGGTCTCCTTAATACGCAAAACGGTGCTGGTATGAGTGGGTTACTCGTTACTAATTCTTGGAATACTGATGATACGTATATTGCTAATTTTGCAAGAAATAATGCTGTAGGTGGAGAACTTACCTCACGTATGGTCGTTACAACACTCGGTAAGGTTGGGATAGGGGAAACCACACCTTTAGCAGCCCTGCATGTAAAAACGGCTGATAGTACTGTAGTATCAGCAAATGCAGCGGCTGACGAATTTGTAATAGAGGGTACCGGTTCTACCGGTATGAGTATATTTACAGGAACTGCTGCCACAGCCAGTATCTTTTTTGGCGATGTGAGTAATTCTTCAGTAGGGCGAATTCAGTATGATCACAACGTTAATGATTTAAGTTTATGGACTGCGGGTGTGGAACAATTAACTGTTGATGCATCGGGCGATGTTGGAATAGGAGTTGCTGACGCCGCAGTCAGGCTTGAGGTGTTTGATACTGCCTCTACTCTCTTTGCTCTTGAGCGTGACAATGCTACTCATGATAATCGTTATGAAGCAATAGTCTCTGTGTCAACAAATTCATCCAATGCCTCACTCATCTGGGAGCCGCAAGATTTTGAAGGGGACTTTGTATTTAGAGATGTGGGCAACACGGAGACCTTGGTTATTGATAATTCAACCAATAGTCTATTGGTGCCGTCGGGAAATATTGGGATTGGGGAGGTGGCGCCAGACTCACAGCTACACATAAACTCAACTGTAGGGAATGTATTAACCTTAGAAACTTCTGTTGGCAATGGAAACGATTCACACTTCGCATTTAAAAAAAGTAGAGCAGATGGTGTTATTACAACTACAGATGATCTTGGACAAATTGATTTTCAGGGGCATGATGGAACCTCATTTGTTACTGGAGCGTACATTCGTGGAGATAGTTCTGGGACAATTGCAACAGGTGATTTAAATGGAATACTTAAGTTTGGTACTGATGGTGCTGATCGTATGGTTATTGATTCTTCTGGAAACATTGGTATCGGACAAGGTGGAACAACGCCAACTTCTAGACTTGATGTAGAACATGATGTGGCTGATCAATTTGTAGCAGAGTTTGTGAACACAAGTGCCGATGGCTATGGTGCGTACATATATGTAAACAACGCTGATACGACTCGTAGCGCATTTGCTGTAGATAATTCCGTGGGTGGAATATTTAGAATAGAGAATAATGGTGAAGTTGGTATTGGCACAAGTGATCCTGATGCTATCCTGCATATCGCGGGTGATGGAGCATTACAAGATCTAAGAATAATTTCACATAGTGATACTGCCAGCGATGCGGGGGAACTAATACTTGGTCATACACGTGGTACAGAAGCTTCGCCTACGGCAACCCAAAGCGGTGACAGAATTGGAGTTATACGGGCACTTGGGTATGACACAGCAGAATCTAGCCGAATTGCCATTAGGTTTGATGCAGCAGCTGAGTGGGGTACTGCAGGTGACTCAACGGATAATCCATATGATGCAATTTTTTTCACCATACCCGATGGTTCTTCTGCTAGTACCGAGGTACTACGACTTACTAGCACTCAGGATGTAGTTATAACTGGTGATACTACCGTTAGTGGTACAATCGCAGTTGGAACTACCACCGTTGCTGCATACAGTCAATTTGGTACAGTTTCGTCACCGGATAACACAGCATCAGGCGAAATTGAGGATGAAAATGATGTATTTATTCACGATGACCTAGAAGTTCAAGGAAAGATTTATCTAACTGGTGGATATACTCAGATTGTCAGTGGTGACGTCGCTGAAGTCCTACTTACCAAAAAGGGTCGTGACTTTGTTCTCTGTAACGGTGATCCTTCCTGTACCGTTGAACAAGAATTTGTGAAAGATGAGTTAGACTATGGAGATTTAGTTTGTATCAACCCGCTGGAAGGACAAACGATTATGAAATGTACCGAGGAAAAATCTCCGCTAGTGGTTGGTTTCGTCAGTAACACAGCTGTATTGGAAATGGGGAATAGTACGGCTGTTGGATACCCAATTGCTGTCGCAGGTATTGTGGAAGCAAATATTACTAATATAAATGGTGATATTAACCCAGGTGACTTGTTGGTGGCTGCAGAACGTGATGGATACGCTATGAAAATGTCAGAATCAGGACAAGGAACTGTTGTTGGTAAAGCGTACGATTTTTGCTACGAAAATTCATGTAAGATTATGACCTTTGTAGCACTTGGTGATGGTGCAACGCAGGAAGTTGATACGGCAACCAACATGACCCAACTTGCTCAAGTGACACAAGATGTTGTTGATTCCTTCCTTGACTTCGGAATTACCGTTGCGACAAGCATGAACTACTTCTCAGACTTAGTAGCGGACAATCTCTTTGCAGGTGCAATCACCGCAGGCTCAATTGAAACAGAAGACCTATTGGTGGCAAATGGTGTAACAATCAAAGATCGAGCCACTGGTGAAGACTACTGTATCTATATGGAAAATGGTTTGATGGAAAGTGAACTTGGTACCTGTGAAGCTCCTATCCCAGAGGAACCTGTCAGCTCATCAGGCGGGGGATCTGATCCAGACCCAACGCCGGAACCTGAACCTACTGCATCTTCAACAGATCCAGTTCCTGACCCAGAGCCAACTTCTTCCTCTACTGACCCATTGTCTGAACCCGAACCCGAACCAACAGCATCATCTACAGATCCTGTTCCAGAACCTGACCCAGAACCAACTCCGGAACCAGAACCCGAACCAACTCCGGAGCCGGAACCCGAACCAGAACCTGAACCCGAACCCGAACCAGAACCTGAGCCGGAACCCGAACCAGAACCTGAGCCGGAACCCGAACCAGAACCTGAGGTCTAGAAGCACTTCTGCTACAATAGTAGTTCAATCATATGTATGTACCACCTGATGAAAATAAATTCACCACAAGGAGTGTAGTGACTCACAAAGGCATTTCAAACACGAGCATCAGTGCACTTTTTCTGGTAATCCTTGTGTTGTTTATGTCGGTGCATATTGAAACGATTATTGCTAGAGAATACGCTCCAGAAACACTATTGGTAAAAGTAGATGGTTCTGAACTTGAATCTCAGGATGATAGAACACAGTGTTTCGCTGACATAATTTCAAATTTTGGAACACAGAGTAAAAAACCTTTGCATGAACTCAAGAGTATTTATGAATATATTGATTCTGCTTCTTTTGTTGTGGCTGAGGAATCGGGATATTTTGTATTAGAAACGGGTCTGAATGGGTACTCAAAGGAATTTGAAATACGTGTTGTCTGCTACGCTCCTGACAACGTCTCTGTTTCATATAAAATCATTAATAATGATAGCCAGACTCGGTGTAGTGTACAAAAGGAGGGGAAGGCCATCATATGTTAATAGATTACAAGTTGAATGGATTTCCTTCTCTCCAATCTCCTTCTATGCGGTGCAACCCGTCTATTGTATATAGTTCAATTTTGTCTCCATTTTTTCTTACGCTACGACATTCTGAAACGGCATCAGCGGGGAAGTAAAAGCACAATAGGGCACCCTCGACTTTCCAAACACCAGAGTAAGAACCTTTACTTAGACCTTGTAAAGTACCGTCTGGATTATAATAATCGATCCATGTGGTGCTTTCTATAGTATTGCCTGATATAAGATTAGTAATAGACAGGTCATTGTCTAATGTACCTGGTAGAATAACAACATTTAAGTCAGAAGGTGACGGGAGTAGCTCCACGAGTAATTCGTGCTGGAATTGAGATAGTGTACCCTTATCTAATCTATATAGAAGCATACTGGGTGTAGATTCAGGTAAAAGTGTTAAAAAATCACAATCCTGGACTGATTTTGATAATATAAAAAATGGTGCATTTTGTACTTCATTATTTTGAAGATAGGGAGTAAAATTCTCAAACATTTTTTTCTTATCCTCACATGATGCTTTTAAGAAAAGACGAACGGCAGTACTGTCTCCGCCGCCTATGTTGGTGTTCAGCACATTAAGCACATGATTTCCAGCTATGGGATACACAGCAATTGAGGTCAGTGGGTCAGCAATAATTACTGCATTATCTGGATACTGTCGATTGAAATTAGTGAGTGTCTTGTATCCATCATTATCCAAAATAGGTGCAACAGTAGTGTGGGAGAACACAGCGTCTATGACATGAATTGATAGTATTATGCAAAAAAGAATAATACAAAATACTCTTGTTAGACGTAGGCTTCTGTTCAGAGAGAATGTAAGTACTGTCTTAGCTCCATAGCCAGCTAGTATGCTTACACTGATCAAATAAAAGAAGAACAAACGAGGGAAAGGTATTAATATCGAATTTCCAAATATATAAAATAGGTAAATTGCTGTAAGGGAGAATAAAAACCAGTATACAACCATGCGAGCTGATGTAATCTTTGTATGCATAATTTGCCAGATTCCAAACAATGCCAGTGCGCTGGGCACAATACCAAAGTAGAATATAGGCGAAAGGTTTGCCTGCAATGCTGACCAAGAAGTATCAAAAATAATTTTCTCAAAAAGATGAAATTTCGTCAGTACTCCTAAAAAAAGACCGGTCATTACTAGTGTTACAAAGGACAGGGAATATACAAATTTTTGTTCGGTGGTATTAAAATATGCTGCAAGATCGTGATCTGCTGAAAAAAGATATATAATCGCAGTGGTTATAAAAAAGAAAAATGCGGGCGGGTAGGTTATCGCGGTTAAAAGTATGCTAACACCGAGCATGACAAGGTATCTTGCTTCATGTTTTATAAAAAATCCATATAAAAATATATGTGATACCAACAAGAGTGTTGTCCCGATGGTTAATGGAACAAAATACTGATGGGTAAGCAGTCCACTAGTGCTTTTAATTGTCGCAAAGAAAAGTAGAGCGAAAAGGGAAATTGTGTAACTTTTACTCCATGATTTTACTAAGTAAAAAAGTAACAGTCCGTTAATCACGAAAAATACAGAGGCAAAGTACTTATAAAATACAATTGAATCACCAGGAGTAATTGCAAACAAAAATACAAGAAAGTAATGAAACCCGAACTCATAGTTTGTATGAGGTGTAACAGTAGCGATGTATGGGTTAGTAAAAGGTGCCGTCCCTTCATCAAGTAACTGCTTTGCTAAAGAAATATGCACATACTCGTCACCGAGTAATGGCAAAGGATTCGCAATGTGTGGTTGATATACGAGGAATATCCCCAATATCACTGTAATACACAATAGAGCGTATTTCAGTAAAGTTTTCATTGTCATGATAGAACCTTAATTGTATACTATGTTTTCTACTTATGATAATTCATCCCATTGAGAAAAAGATCGCTGACGGTGTACTTGAATTGTCAGCTAGCATTCAATGGGAACATAATGGCGTTGGATATAAAAATAGTACTTGGTTTACACCTCCAGAACGTCTTTGGTATCGTTTGGATGAAAAATACGCAGATACATTGAGTGATAATCACAATGCTTTTTTGGGATCTCTACTAGTGATGGCGATGTTTTTTAAGGAAGATGTGCACGTAAAAGGTAATATTTCAGGACAATTGCTCTATAACCTGCGTGAATATCAACGTACATTACATTTTTGGCGACCAGATTGGTTTTCTGTGGTCAATGTTACTTGTGACACCATTGTGTCGGGTACAACAAATTTTGCAGTCTCAGGATCAATGTGTTCGTACTCAGGAGGCATTGATTCTTCGCACACCTTGTGGACACATCTACCTAAAAATGAACCCTTGACTGATTTTCAGGTAACCCATGCGCTTCATATTCCAGGTTTTGATACTGATGGGGAAAGTTTAGAAACACAAAAATTAAAAATTGATACGTATACAAAGGGACTTGAGGCCGAAGGTGTTGCACTAGTAGTCGTTTGGTCGAACACACGGGCGTTTCACCAGTTCGATTTTGGCGAAGAAAAGGGATATTTTGCATGGGGATCAAATGTGGCTGGAACTTCATTGTTATTTGAAAACTTGGTAAATCGTTTTTATTTTTCAGCCGACAATCAACATGATGACCCAATAGCACTTACGATTAACCACACACTGCTGCCATTATTGTCTACTGACAACCTAAAAGTGGTACTAGACGGTGGAACCATCTCCAAATATGAAAAAATTAGCGATATTGCACAGTGGGAATCTACATATGATAAGTTGATGGTGTGCTACAAAAGTCCTGATGGTCTACATAATTGTGATACGTGTGTGAAATGTATACGTACCACGGCGGTACTTGAGACTCTTGGGGTACTCGATAGGTATACAACATTTCCGTCCATAACTAATCCTAAAGGAATGCGCTTAAGTTTATATCCAAGAGAATTTGTCTACTGTATGAAAAAGCCCCGAAACTTCTTTTTTCGAAACGGGGAATATGGATATGCATTAAATTATCAATGTGCCATTTTCCTTAGCTGGGTGAATGTGTACTATTATGACGTCACAAAGTTTTTTGAATGGATTTATATCTCACCAATACAGCTGTTATTTAAATTATCACATGTACTGAAAAGACGCTTGCCACTGTATGATAAACTGTTGCTCCTAATTAAATGAATATGAACGAAAAAAAATTTGATGCAAACTTTGAAAAATTAACGGCACTTTCCGATTATTTTAAAAAGGAAACAATGTCAAAAACAGTATTTATGGAGATTATGAATGAATTGGCAACTATTCTAACTGATTCTACCTTTACTCAAGAACAAGAAAGACGAATTGCTGATCTTTTTGGTGATGTGGTACATCCGTATCTTGATTATACTTTTGAGCATGCAATTATAATCGAAGCAGAAATAGCAAAAAAAATTACGACGCTGGGAGAATTTAAAGAATCCTCAATTGCTGAATCCTTCTGGCACAATATGTTCTATGGATTAGCTAGCGATGAAGTCTCATTAGGTGCTATCACAAAAGACGATACTGTTATGCAGATAGGGACGGGCCCGCTCCCACTTATGGCAGTTTTATATCACCAAAATACAGGATGTTCAGTTACTTGCGTTGAAAAAGATATTACATCTGTAGAAACCTCACGTGCATTTATTGAAACTTTGGGACTTTCTGACAATATTGTCGTTGTGCATAGTATGGGACAAGAAGTAGATTGTGCTGGGTATACTCATGTGGTTGTCTCACAGCACACTATGGCTAAACCAGAAATTTATGCGCACGTTCGTTCTTCTGTGACGCCTGAAGCAAAAGTCATTGTGCGTACAAATGCTGCTATTGGAGATATATTCTTCAAAAATGAGGTTGAACAAATGCTCGATGCAGCATCGTTTAAGGTTATAAAGAGAACTCCTCTTGGAAACAAAACCACAGCGGCACTCTTGGTTGAGGTAGTCTAGTTATAACAATAATTAGGTTATTATATAGTGTGTTCAATGTAGTGAGTCACTATGAAATTATGAGAAAAGTATTAAAAATACCGATTAGATATATTATTTTACTCGTGCTTGCTTTTGTGATGCTCGCACATACTCAAATGCTTATTGAAAAACAGTTTGCTCCTGAATTAGTGATTATATACCCACCAGAAGGTACGGTATGCGTGGCTAGTATTTCTTCAATAGGTACAGTAACGCTAAACGCTCCTAATAGTATTTATGAGTATCTTGATCCAAGTTTCTTCACGGTCGCAGACGAAAAAGGTTTCCATGTATTGGAAACAGGCTTTGAGAATCATTTTGCAGATTATGAAATAACTATTTCATGTCGTGCTCAGGATCAAACATTGATATCAAGCATAACCATTTCAAAAGACAATATCAGCCACTGTACACAAACTGATGGAGGGAAGATATTGTATTGCTAGGATATTATTTTTTCGCGGGGAGTGTTGCTTGTGAAGCAACACTCCCGTCCATTTTATAGTAGGTAAGGATATCGTTTTCCAGACCTAGTGTGAAGCAGTTACCGTAATTTTTATATGGAACATACAAACAGTATGAACCTCCAGTCACTTCCCAGTATCCTGTGTAATGTATATCATTGTATCCTTCAATTTTTCCATCGCTATTATTACGTTCAGTCCAGACTCCATTGGTTACACTGGCATCTATAAAAAGATCATAAATCTCATCTTCTGATAAAATTGGTTTTTCAGGGTATATGATGTCCTGCGACGGTTTTGGTATTAATGGCTTATATACTTCGCTCTGGAAGTCAGAAACAGTACCTGTTGCCTGTGAATAGAGGTACACGCCGGAATCAGTTATTGCCATTAGTTTAAGAAAATCACAATCCTGCGTCACTTTTGATAAAACAAAGAAGGGTGCATTTTCTACCGGAGTGTTTTGGATGTATGGATTAAAGTCTCTGAAGACTTCTTTTTTCTCTGCACAGGACTCCGTGAGAAAAGCATGTGTTGCTTGCGTATTGCCACCGCCGATGTTGGTATTGAGCACATTGGTAACGTGCTTACTTGAAACTGGATATACAGCCAATGATGTTACATTGTCAGAAATAACCAATGCGTCTGTTGCAATTTGTGTGTCCAGGTCTATAAGTAGTGTATAGAGAGACTCGTCCAATATCGTTGGTAGTTGATGGGTTTTCTTTTGAGCAAAGAAAAAGTGCGTACTGCAGAGCAACAAAATTATGGTTATTACTCCGATTTGCTGTAATTTACTGCGCATAGTGATTGTTTGCTGTATGACATACCCAACTCCATATCCGCAAAGAATACTCAAGCCAATAAGATAAAAGAAAAATAGCCTTGGGAATGGCACGAGTATACTAAACCCTGCACTATAGAAAAAGTAGATAGCTGTTACAGCAATGAAGAACCAATATATAATAATTTTTGAATCTTCTTTTTTTCTTTGGATCACTGCATCCAGTCCAAGCAGTGCAAACAGATTTGGAATTAGGCCAAAGTAGATTAGTGGTGAAAATTTTGTTTGTGTAATATCCCAGGAGGGATCAAAGACTACCTTATCCAACAGGTTTAGTCCGTAAAGGGAACCGATAAAAAGCGCACCTGTACAAATAGTAAATGCTAGAATGTGTTTTAGAAAACGTGATGGGGAAGTTTTAAAGAATGACGCCACAGAATGATCCAAAGATATGAGATATATAACAAGGGTTCCCAAAAAGAAAAACAGTGTTGGGGGGTAGGTTACGGCTGTAGCAGCCAGTACACATATCAAGTACCCCAAATATTTTTTACCGTGTCCTGATACCCAATGATGGAAAAAAATATGCGACAGAAACAAGCACGAAACACCTAGAGTCAACGGTACAAAATAGTGGTGGGTAAGAAGTCCTCCTGCGGAATGTATAGTTCCAAAGAAGAATACAGAAAAAAGTGAAGTTACATAATCACTGCTCCATAATTTTACTAGAGTAAACAATAGGAGACTATTAACAAGCATGAATAAAATCACAAAATACTTATAAAAAAGTACAGGATCACTGGGTGTTAGACTAAATACACCCGCAAGGAAGAAGTGGAAACCAGATTCAAAATTTATATGTGTAGGGTTGTTGGCAAAATAAGGATTCGTAAAGGGAAGTGCCCCTTCATCAAGAAATTGTTGTGCAAGAGCTATGTGTATGTACTCGTCACCCAAAAGTGGATATGGCTGCCCAAGGTGAGGTTGATATGCAAGAAAGACTCCTGTTATTAAAACAACAGCCAAAAGGCCAATCTTTAACCAATTTGTCATAGAAGAACCTTAATTATATACTATAGGTCTTACGCATGATAATTCATCCTATTAAAAAGAAAATTGATGAATCATGTATAGAACTTTCTGTGGTTGTAGAATGGGAGAATAGAGGAACGGATCACCCAGAAAATGCATGGTATAAAGCACCAGAGGTTCTTTGGTATCGCTTTCCAAAAAAATATAATGATATTCTTTCCGAGAATCATAATGGCTTTCTTATACCATTAGTTGCTATGGCGATGTTTTTTAAAGAGGATATACATGTTCAGGGTTCTATTTCACAAACATTGGCATACAATTTGAAGGAGTACCAGCGTATTCTACACTTCTGGGCCCCTGATGATTTTTATTTTTCTAATATTACGTATGATACTGCCTGCAGCGAAAGAGTAGACGCAGGACGTACAGGAGCCATATCTTCATACTCTGGAGGAATTGATTCCACTTACACTTTGTGGTCGCATCTTCCACAAAATCAACCACTTGAAGATTTTCAAGTAACTCACGCTATGTATATACGAGGCTTTGATACCGTTGGAGAAAGCAATGAAACACAAGAGTTAAAAATTACTAAATTTAAAGAACTTACTGATGCTCAGAATATTGATCTTATTGTAGTAGAAACAAACATGAATTCATTTCATCAGTTTGATACAGGAATGAAGAATTACTACACTATGAGTTCTGCGCTTGCGAGTGTTGCTGTATTTTTTGAAAGTGTTATTCCACGATTTTATTTCTCTTCTGATAATACACATGACTATGAAATATTGTCTATAATTAGTCATCATTTGCTCCCGATGCTTACTACTGAAAAAATGAACATGAGTGTATATGGAGCATCAGTAAATAAACTAGAGAAAATTAAAGCAATTTCAAAGTGGAGTGATACACACACACGACTTGTCACATGTTTTGAGTATCCTAATGGACTTAAAAATTGCGGAAAATGTGAAAAATGTGTTTGTACCATGGCAGGACTAAAAATGATGGGAGTGCTAGAAACATACACAACATTTCCATCAAAACTTAATAGACATCTTTTGAGAACTACCCATTACTGTCGAGAATATATGTATTTTCCGATAACACTCAGACGATTAGCGTGGAATATGGGAGCGTATGCGTTTTATATTGATTATACGTACGTGATCATGCGCAGCAGTGTTATTAATTTTTGTAATGCCATTATCGACAGTGTCACCCAATATTTGAAAGCACCGTGGCCGAATTTTTACAAGCTGTCCGCAGTATTGAAACAAAAGTCATCTACATATACTAAATTTGTACAATTAATAAAAAATACATGAATAACACTGATTACACAGAAGTACTAAACCAACTGCGAACTATCCAAAATAATCTGTCCACAGAAAGTGCTCTCAGTACGGAGGATATCTTTAGAAATGTTGCACTTCTGGAGGGTTGTCTTATGACCCACAGTTTTACACAGGAACAACAGCAAGAGGTTATTGACTTATTTACAGAATATTTGCATCAATATCAACAACACTTCACAGATTATACTGCAGCGCTTGAAAAAGAATTTACTGAGCATACTATTAGTACAGGAGAAATTGATTTTGAATTTCTTAAAAAATCGATCTGGTATTATCGTTTTGATGACCTCATTAAAGAAGAGGTACGACTTTCGGGAATGAACACTGAAAGTAACCCTCTTTTTATAGGTAGTGGACCTTTCCCGTTAACAGCAATTCTGTATCATATACACGCTGGATGTCAGGTTACATGCATAGAAAAGGAAGCAGAGTACGCAGAGACCTCAAAGCAATTACTTGCAGCGTTGGGTATGCATGACACAATTACAGTACTTACTGGTTTAGGTGAAGAATTCGTAGATAACGCATATACACATGTTACTATCGGACTACAAGCCTTACCAAAAAATCTTATTTTTAAGCAAGTGCAAAAACAAATACCAAGTGGTATAAAAATAATATGTCGAACTAAAAGCGGGTTTGGTGATATATTTTATAGTGGTGAATCGGAAACAACTTTGGTGGATGCACATTTCGATGTGCTTACTAGGGTACAGGATCGAGATATGACTATTGTTCCGATTATTTCTCAGACAAAGTAGTAGTGATCACATCGAGTGTATGATTCTCAAAGCAAAAAAAATTGAATATGAAGGAGATTCCATGCATATTTCTTCGCGTGTCATTTCAGAGAGTCTTGCTGATAGTATCCCTGACACACTTTCTTTTACGTTACCTAAAACTTACCAATCAAGTATCCCTGAAGATATGAATGGTTTCCTGACTGCGCTGTTACCGGTTGCAATGTTCGCCGGTGAGGACATCCATGTAGAGGGGAGTGTCTCAACGACACTTCTGTATAATTTGCGGGAGTATCAAAAAACGCTGCATTTTTGGCGTCCGCAATGGTTTTCGATAGTTGCAGTCACGTATGATTCGCTAGCTCCCTCAGACATTGTGCAAAGGCCGCAAGGTATCATGAGTTCTTTCTCGGGGGGTGCCGATTCGATGTATACTTTTTTGTCACACCTACCTGAGTATGAAGAAAATCCTGATTTTCAGATGACACACACCCTCTTTATTGAATCATTTGACACACCCATAATAGATCATCCTACACAGCGTAATAAAGTTGTTGCATATGGTGCACTTATGGAAAAACTTGACATAGCATTTGTACCGTGTGCAACTAATGCAAAAGATTTTTACTATTTCAATAATGGATATGCAATGGCCATGACGTATCCCGCAATGCTTATAGGTGTTGCACAGTTGATCGGAAAGAAAATTGGAACATTTCATTACTCAGCTGACAACACACACGATTTTCCGATGATTTCCACGATAAGTCATACACTGGTCCCTCTTCTGTCAACAGATGCGCTTCGTGCTGACGTGTTTGGTGCATCAGTCACTAAGATGGAAAAATTAGAACGTATCGTACTGTGGCCAGAGTCCTATGAACACCTGACAGTTTGCTGGGAAAAACCTGACGGATTACACAACTGTGGTGAATGTGTGAAATGTTGTCATACAACAGCAGGCTTGGACATGCTAGGTGCGCTTGAAAAGTACACCACGTTTCCACCAACGGTAAATCGACAGAAAATTCGCAGTCGTCTTCAGAATCCAGAATTTTTTTACTTTTCGAAGACTTGGGCTGAATTTGCTCGTGCGTATGGCAGGAAGGATTATGTGTTCGATTTCACCTATGTGCTCTGGAGAAATCGGATATTACATTTTTTCATTTTTCCCATCTCGCACTTTTTTACAAAATTGATTCGTACTCCCTTTGTTATTTCCAAAAAATTGAAGGAATATTCACCCTGGTATGCTCGTTTTATTTACTTAATTAAAAAAACATAATGATGCATAAAAAAAATATGTCTTCATTTTTTGGACTCAGTTGGCGTTTGGCAGCTGTTGACTTCAAGCTGAGAAATGAAGGGAGCTACCTAGGAACACTTTGGTACTTTTTAAATCCACTCCTGCTTTTTCTGACACTTAATTTTGTTTTTGCACAGCGACTTGGTGCTGATATTCCAGATTACCCAGTGTATCTGTTAATTGGTATCCTCTTATTTAACTTTTTTACGAGAACAACTTTAGATGCAACACAAGCGGTTCGTGAAAGTGGTTTTATTAAATCCTTTACCTTTAAGCGTGAAGCTCTGGTTCTGTCTGTTGTTCTTAAACATCTGATGGCACATATATTTGAATCAGGATTATTTTTCGTTGTCTTACTGCTATTAGGCTTACCGCTATACAGTATCCTTATATATTTTTTGATTTTGTTTTTTGTTGCTATTTTTGTTTTTGGTTGCTCATTGTTATTAGCTGCGTTAACAATGTTTTTTACGGATTTAGCTAACGTATGGTCTTTCTTTACAACACTTGTTTGGTTTGCAACTCCTATTTTTTACTCAATAGAAGGGCAGGAAACACTTTTATGGGTAAACCAAGCAAATCCCATGTATTACTTTATTACTGCCTCTCGAGATGGAATTTTAACTGGAGTAGTCCCTGAACTACAAATAGTGATTGGGGTGGTTCTATTTCCGTTGATCACGTTGAGTCTGGGACTTTATGTCTTTAATGCACTAAAGCCTAAATTTGCTGAAATGATATAGATACTATGTCTGATACTTCTAAAACAAATATCACCTATTGCTTTCTGCACATACCTAAGACTGCAGGATCAACTTTTAGGCTGCATCTGGAAAAGCATTTTAGTACAGAAGAAAGACTCCCTGTGTATTATGTAGAAGAATTCCATAATCTTGTCAGCAACACGCCAGAGTATTTTAGTGAAAGAGCTGATATTGACTCATATCTATCGTCACTGAGCACGGAACAAAAGGATAAAATAAAATGTATTTATGGCCATCAAGTGTATTATGGTATACACAGGCACTTTGAAGGAGAATTTCGATATGTGACATTCATGCGTGAACCAATTAAAAGAAATATATCAGCTTTTAACTTTTATCATCATTCTTTTATTACTAATCCGAAAGAACCAGCTTGGAATAAATCAAGAAACTACAGAGATTCTTGGCAATGGATTTCAGAAACCTTAACCAAAGATGGAGCCTTTATTACTTTTGATGAATGGACAAATAATACTGAGTGGTCAAATTTTGTCCTGAAATTTTTGGAGCATAGGAATTTTATTACTGTTGATACGAATAAGGACACCAATTTAGTCGATCCGTTTAAGCAGTTCTATTTTGTTGGTGTCGTTGATAACTTTACGGTAGATAGTATGTTTTTGTATCATGAATTAGGTATACATAAATTTTTCCCCGATCAGAATATAGCTCAAAAAAGGCACGATATTGTATTCTCTAGGAAAAACTTCATTGCAAAAAACAGCTTGGACATTATGTTGTATGAAGCTGCTGTTTCACACAATATTACCTTTAAAAAAAGACACCGCTTCACCCATTACATGAAAATTTGTCTCGTATGGATGTGTAAAATGCGGTATCAAATTGGTGCTATAGTATCACTTAATTCGCTATATCGATTATCAGCGGTATGTAAAAAACACTCGAATCTGTATACTGGTTTTATTAGCGTATTCAAGAAATAGTACATGCAGAGAATCAGCGTACAAAATTTATCAAAATCATACACAGTTGGCCACAAAGGTAGTCAAAGTGTTTTGGATATTGTTGTTTCTCTATTTACTGGTAGAGAGCATAAGAAACCTTTGTTGGTTCTGGATAATGTATCATTTTCTGTCCAAGCAGGTGAGATAGTCGGTATCGTCGGGAAAAATGGATCTGGCAAAAGTACACTTTTACGCATTCTTGTTGACATCCTTGAAAAAGACTCAGGTGAAGTGCATTTGAGTGGAAAAGTTGTTCCTCTTATTCAACTTGGTGATGGAATGAAGACACGTTTAACTCTTAAAGACAATATTTATCTTGCCTGTACGTTACTAGGTTTTAGTCAGCGTGAAATTGTAGAAAAATTTGATGCAATTGTTGCATATGCTGAATTAGAAAATTTTGTATATACTAAATGGTATCAATTTTCCTTGGGGATGAAACAGAGGGCCGTATTCTCTATTATCATTCACACAGAACCTGAGATCCTATTACTTGATGAAGTTTTCTCAGCTGGTGATGAATCGTTTAGAAAAAAAACTCTTACGGATATGTTGAAATTTGCCCATGCAGGAACTTCGATTCTTATGGTTGGCCATGGTCTTGAAATTTTAGAAAAGTATTGCGACAGAATCATCTGGATTGATGCAGGAAAAGTCAGAGCTGATGGTAAACCAACTGAAATTATTAATATGTACAAAGAACATGTTACCTGATTCATTCGTTACGTTTCTGCAATCGGTGAGCGATAGTAAGATTTTTTTGTGTGCCTCAGCTGGCAACAGTGGCGACCTTTTGCTACAAAAAGGTCTTGTCACATATCTTGAAAATAAAAAACATATCCTTGTTGCTGATGCAGAATCAGCGGATATTATCATGATCCATGGTGGTGCAAATATTAATGATATATGGAAAGAGGGAATTGGACTCTTAAAGTCTATGCTGCAGACTTATCCTGATACCAAAATTGTTGTTGCACCACACACATTTGAATTTTGGGAAACGAACTTTGAAAGTATTCTTGCTGACGCCACTGCACAAATACACCTATTTGCCCGTGAGAGGTCATCATATGACTGTCTGCAGTCTCTTAACATACCTGCAAATATTTCCTTGTATCTTTCAAACGACACTGCATTTTTACTAGAAGGAACAAAGTATCTTGATGATTTAATTGCATCAAGTACTAAATCATATGTACTGTATGCAATGCGGACAGACAGAGAGAGTGCAATTCTTCCATTGGATTTAGATCGTGTACCACAAAATTTCTTTGAGAAAGGAAAACTTATTTTAATCAACTGGAAGTTGAATAGGTTTATCAAACACACTAATAACGGTAATACCGCAAGCAACAAAAGCATCTTAGAAGACATTTCTTATTTACCGTATGCAGAATTTGTTGAAAAGGTTCAACATGCTTCTGAGATTCATACTGACCGGTTGCATGTAGGTATTTTAGCTGCGTTACTGAAAAAGAAAGTGTACTTATACCCTACAAAATACGCCAAAGTTCGAGGGGTTTATAATCAATCACTCAAACAATATACAACTGTAGAACCTCAGTTTGATTAGCGATTCCTCCAGGATTCTTTTAATCTTCCAAGCCTAAGAGCTACAGAACATAATTTTTTGAAATTGTAGTCCAAAAAAAATGATCTACATACTATTTCATGTCTGAGAAGACTAACCTCCTCTGAAAATGATTGTGTGTTTGAAAGTGCTGTTTCAATACGTTTGCCAGTCACGCCTTCCCAGTACATACGTTTAAGAAACCACCTTCGTTTTAATCGTGTTACGTTAATGTGGTGTGTAACACTTGCGTCATCACTGTATAAAAGCAGACCCCCTGATTGCATTAGTAACTTTTGTAAATACACTTCTTCGCCTGACAGTAGGATGTTATCTTGTCTTCCTAGATGAGAAGCAAAGCCTCCGATTTCTGCAAGTGTTGCTTTGTTAAATGCAATATTGCAGCCATGGAGATAAAAGGTTGTGTTGTTTAATGTACTGATACCAGTACCGCAGTGCAAATGACCAAGGCTAAAAAGAAGTGAGTCGTCCAACCAGTCGGGTTTTTTAGATGAAAAAGATAAGGTGACACGCCCGCCGACTACAATGTTTGATTTGGATGTACTGTTAAAAACCGTGAGTAGGCCGGCAAGCCACTGAGGACTTGCCTCAGCATCATCGTCCAAGTATGCGACATACGTTCCTTGTGCTGACTTCCAGCCGAGGTTTCGAGCGTGCGATAAGCCGAGTTTTTCTTCATACAAGTAAGAACCATTTTTAGGCATGTTTTGTGCAACCACCTCCTTAGTGCTGTCTGTAGAGGCATTATCAACAACAAGCACCTCGAAATCGGCATGGGGAAGTGTCTGTTGCTCAAGACTCTGTAGTGTCCTGAGCAGCGAATCAGAGCGGTTATGGGTACAGATAACAACGCTAAATATCATTTTGTGAGAGTATTAACTAGCTGTGTAAAAGTATGCTTGAAGTGTGTTACAGAGCTCTCCTTAGTAGGTAGTCCAGCTAGTGATTTTTTGAGTAGTGCAGACGTTTCAACATGATTTTGTAGGAAGTACTTAATTTTATTATTTACTAATGCAAAATCATTCATATCTGTAATGGTAAATATTTCATCAAAAAGGTATGCGGTCCCTACTGTTGGCGTTAAAAGAGGAAAGCATCCGCATAGAGCCGCTTCCATTGTGACGGTAGGATGTGGGTCGTGCTCATTGAGGTGCAGAAGAAACATACATTCATTATAGTATTTTGATACATCCTTTGTATGTCCAACGTATTCAAGCTTTGTGTTTGCGTTAGCCAACTCCACTACCTCTTTTTTGTATGTTCCATCACCGACTACAATTATCTTTTCCAAAAAAGGGCACTGAAGTCCAATTTTAATTATATTGAGTATATTTTTATCAGAATCTAATCGACCAACAAATAAACCGTATGGTTTTTTGGTCTGGGAAACAGGGAACACCTTACTAGGAAAAGGAACACATACTGCATTGGGTACGTCAATTGGGATGTATGATTGATTTAGGTCTGAGACTGAAATTACCGCATCGATATACTTAAGAAAAAATTGGACTACCCTTTTTTTCTGAGCACCCTTGCGTGCTAATGCATAAAACATGGTGTCACAATCAAGGTATACAAGAATCAATTTCTTATTACGCCATTTCATGCCAACAGCAACCAGTAGTGATGATGCGCCATCAACAAAGAGAATATCTTCGTTAACCTTAGTTACTAATCCATAACACAAGGAGAATACAGAGAAAAATCGACCCATCACTTTTATTTTTTTTGTGAGTGAAATTAGTTTTTGTAACGGGGTGATAAGAATTTTTGAACCAAGTACATTTGCAAATGCAAGATGTACCTCGTGCGGGTTGTGAGAAATGAAGATTACTTTATGCTCCATAGCCAATTTGCTTTTTAATTGCTTCGATAAAGACACGTGTGTCAAATAGTTGCGCTCTTTTGATGCATGCATCCTTGTAAGCTGCTGGGTTACGATTGATCTCTTTGATCGCATCAACAATTTTCTCAACCGATATTGCATCGATCAGTAATCCTGTTTTTCCATGTACGATAGTTTCGCTATACCCACCTTCATTAGGGGCAATTACTGGCTTACCAGATGCCATTGCTTCAACTGCCGTAAGTCCGAAGTCCTCATCTTTGGCAGTGGTAATGAAACCTTTGCAGTTGGCATACAGATCAGTAAGTTCATCAAACGAAACGTGTGAGACGAGTGTCACATTATCAGGTTTTGTGTCTGTTATGGTCTTTCGATATTCGAGAAAGTGTTCTGCATCTTCGTATGTAGCAACGATTATTAATTTTTCATCAGGCAATTGTTTGAATGCCCCTGTCTGTAACTCGATTCTTTTTGTTTTTATGGTTCTGTTTACTGATAACCAATAATCACCAGTTGTTTTATATGCAAATTTTCTTGTGTCAGTAGGGGGGTAGATTACAACAGCATCTCGTTTCAGATATTTTTTTATGCGTGCTTGGACGGTTTTCGAATTACAGGCAAGCTGTTCTATGTGCTTAATATATTTCTTATCTACCCAACGATTATAGCGAACCCATACATCAAAAACATATCGGTTGAAGTTTTTAATGTGTTTTCCATCTGGCACCAAATGTTCCCTGGTGTATTCATACAAATCCCATAGCTCACGTTTAGGTGCATGTACATACCATAAGTTAGGCTTGTTATGTACTGCACCAGTAATAGCCCAATCACCTGCAATAATATAAAAATCGTATTTATCTTTGAGTTTGAGCTTCTTGAAGTTGTGTGCTGCCATTTGCTGGCGCAACGGTGGTTTAAGTGGGATTGGTGATATTGTTTTAACCTTAACGGAAAATCCCATTTTTTTGATATTCTCCTGATTTGCAACACAGGAATATACATCGGCATTAAGATGTTCAGCAAGACTCAGCGTTACCATTTCAGCACCACCAATATTGTCCATGAAGTTATGAAAAATTGCTATTTTCATAAATTGCTATTTATACCCATCTTGCCTTAAGTAAGAACCAAAGATGACGAAATCCATCCCGAAAAGTGCGGAGTTTTGAAGTACCACTACGTATTTTGTAGTTGATTGGAGTTTCATGCAGTGAGAAATTATTCTGCTTGATTCGAACGAGTACTTCAGAAGAGAATTCCATACCTTCTTCTTTAAGTTTTAACGCAGGTATTATTTCATTGCGTAATCCCACAAACCCTGTACTTGGTTCTGTTAATCTTAATCCGTAGAGTACTCGCATTAAAAAGAGTATCCCAGGGTTACCGACATATTTATGTAAAAAAGGCATTGCTCCTTCTTCCATGACTCCTGAGAACCGTGAACCCAGTACAACGTCGTTGTTTTTCAAAAGATTTAGAAACTTTGGTATCTCATTAAAGTCGTACGAGGAGTCAGGGTCGCCCATGATGACGTGCATTCCCTGAGCCTTAGCAAAGCCTGATCTGTATGCATTCCCATATCCGCGTGCAGGTTCATAAACATATACAACAGGAAAATCCTGTGCGATTATCGCTGTGCTATCGGTACTGCCGTTGTCTACAACAATAATTTCTCCCTCGATTGAGTTATCCTTGAAAACCGTAAGAATTGTTGTAATTGCAGCTCCAAGTCCTTCTTCTTCATTGAGACAAGGAAGCACCACTGAGACATCTTTCATATATGTGTAATATGATAGCAGATAGGTTGGTTCTCTACCACATACATAACTATTAAAAACGTGTTTTACTTTATCTCTTGTGATACGCAGGGTATACTCATGGGACTTTATGTTGGACAAAAAATTTGAAATAGCCACTGATAAAACTCCTGCAGGTGATCAACCTCAAGCAATTGAGAAATTAACCAATGGTATTAATGCTGGTATGCAACACCAGACACTTTTAGGCGTGACTGGTTCGGGAAAGACATTTACTGCAGCAAACATAATCCAAAATATTCAGAAGCCGACGCTCGTTATCGCACATAACAAAACACTTGCTGCGCAATTAGCTCAAGAATACAAAGACTTTTTTCCAAATAATGAGGTGCATTATTTTGTGTCGTACTATGACTATTACCAACCAGAAGCATATGTAGCAACCTCCGACACATATATTGAAAAAGAATCACAAATCAACGAAGAAATCGATCGTTTACGTCATGCTTCAACACAGGCACTACTTACCCGAAGTGATGTGATTATCGTTGCTTCAGTATCATGTATTTATGGTTTGGGATCTCCTGAACAGTACATGAAGGTGCATAAGAAAATTGAACGAGGCTTCCAGACTACACGTGCAGACATGTTGCGCATGCTCGTCTCGATGTACTTTAATCGCACCAATGCGGATCTTACTCCAGGTATGTTTAGAGCAGTGGGTAATACAGTTGAGGTAATGCCAACCAATGAACGAGTGATTTATCGCATGGGATTTTCCGGTAATGAAGTGACGTCAATTACAAAGATTGATGCAATCTCTCGAAGAATTATTGAAGAGGCTGATGTGTTCTTTTTGTTCCCAGCTAAACACTTTGTAACCCCAGAAGAAGAGCGGAAGCGTGCAATTTCTGACATTCAAGATGAACTTAAAGAGCAACTAGCAAAATTTAAAAAAGAAGGTGGAAAACTACTTGAATCTGAACGACTCAAACGCCGTACCGATCACGACGTTGCACTTATGCGTGAGGTTGGATTCTGTAGTGGTATTGAAAACTACTCGCGTCATTTTGATGGACGAAAATCTGGGGAAGCACCATTTACACTTCTTTCATATTTTCCACACAAAGCAGACGGAACTCCAGATTTTTTAACCATCATTGATGAGTCGCACGTGTCAGTTCCTCAAATTGGAGGCATGTACGCAGCTGACAGGTCTCGTAAAATTAATCTTGTAGACTTTGGTTTTCGACTACCCTCAGCGGTAGATAACCGACCACTTAATTTTCAAGAGTTTGAAACACGCATCGGGCAGACTATTTATACAACTGCAACACCAGGGAAATATGAGTTAGAAAAGGCAGAACATAAGGATAGTCAGATTGTAGAACAAATTATTCGACCAACAGGACTTATTGATCCCGAGATTGATATGCGTCCAGTTAGCGAGAAGGGTAATTATCCAGGACAGATAAAAGATTTTATTGACGAAGCTGGTCGCATTATCAAAGGTGGTGCTCGTGTTTTAACTACGACACTTACTAAAAAAATGGCAGAAGACTTAGCAGATTTCTTAGAAGAGAAGGGGATCAAGACAAAATATATCCATAGTGACGTAGATACACTCGAACGGATTGATATTCTTACTGATTTCCGAAAAGGGGTGTTTGACTGTTTAGTTGGGGTAAACCTCTTGCGTGAAGGACTCGATCTCCCTGAGGTGGAGCTGGTTGCTATCCTTGACGCAGATAAAGCCGGATTCCTTCGGAGTGAAACTGCATTAATTCAGACAATTGGTCGTGCTGCACGTAATGTTAACGGCCGCGTTATTCTCTATGCAGATGAGATGACTAATGCTCTCACCTATGCAGTTGAAGAAACTAATCGACGACGCGAAATTCAAATTGCATACAATAAGGAACATGGGATCACACCAATAAGTATCACTAAAGAAATCAAATCTATTGCAGACCAATTGCGTACTAAGCATGATGAAACTGTCGAAACGTTATTGACAGTAGACATGGAGCTTTACAAAAAAAATCCTCAAAAAACATTAAAAGAGAAGCGAAAACAAATGGAAGCTGCAGTAGCTATTTTAGATTTTGAAACTGCAGCAATTCTTCGTGATGAAATCGACTATCTTTTAACCAGTGAAACTAAGAAGAAAATTAAAAAGAAAGGAATTTATTAATGCCTCCACAGAAGGCGTATTGTGTAAACTAAGTTATTGACATACACGTTGTTCTTATTTTTTAGCGACAGTTGTATACTGTATCTATGACTACGACTAAAAAGGTCGGGAAAGGAGGTTCTTCTGCGTTGAAAAAAACACCCAAAAAGGTGGTTTCTTCTAATGTTAAGAAAACTCCCACTAAAAAAAGTGCTAAAAAGGTAGTAAAGAAAGTTGTTGCAAAATCAAAAGTAAAAAAAGCCACTGCAAAGAAAATTACCGCCACTAAAGCGAAAAAATCCAAAAAGATTTCCAATAAACAAAAGATGGCAGCTTCTTTGGGTGCCTCTGCACAAATTGCATTGATTTCATCATACACACTGCCATTAAAAACGGACCTGTTAGCAATTCAAACAGCAAGATTCAGTGGCGTATTCTTTGTTGCTGCGGGTGCCTTTTTTACTCTCATGTTTTCACAACACGTATGGAGTGAGCCATTGGTTGCACAGATCGCTTCTACTGCCTCTGTGACCTCAGGCACTGTTTCTGAATGTGATCCAGAAATAATGTCATCTCATGACTACAACAAATGTCTTTTTGAGGAACAAACACCACAAAACGGGACGGATGCCGCTGGGGCACCCAATAAAAAACCACCTGCAACATTCGTATTCGAGGATATACAACTTTTACAAGGTGTTGTGCCGGTTGAAATTTTTATTGAAGATGCATATGAGGTTGATGTACTTGTTTTTAGAGAATCATATACAAACCCAATTGTGCTTGGTAGCGCAACTGAAGCTGGATCTGGTTCTTCTCGCTGGGTATTCCAATGGGACACAGAAAAACATCCCGACGGAAACTATAAATTGGCTGTAGATGTTTTTAATGCTTACAACGTTGACTCTCCATACAGAAATGCGCACTCTAATTATAGGGAGGTACGCAACACTCCTGATTCTACTAGTTCAACCACAGCTTCAGAGATAGTGAGTGTAGACACGCAACCGGATGCAGTACTTTCATTACGAGAAAGCTCGCCTGTTGCTGGTGATGTTCAGCTGACTGTTGCTGTTGCTGACGCACTGGAGGTTAAGTTGTACGCATATCATGTTGATTCAGGTTCAAAAAACTATATTGGAAGAGCTTACGAAGCGACTTCTGGCAACTGGCGTTACAATTGGGACACAGTTCCATTTGTAAATGGAGAATACCAAGTTGAAGCACGTGTTAAGAATGAGTCTGGTAATTATGAAACAAATACTGTTTCATTTGCAGTTATGAACCTCGCTTCTGGCACAACAGAAAATGCCCCTAAAGAGCCTGTAGATACGAGTCTTGTGGATGAACCAAGTCCAACTTCACAAGAGTCTGTAGATCAAACTATCGCATCTGCTATTCCTGATATTTTTGTTTCCATACCTAATCAGTTGGATCTCAGCGGAACGATAGATATTACTGTTGAAACTGCAACAGCACAGTTTGTTGAATTGTATGTTGTTGCTGAAGCAACAAAAAAAGGAGAACTGCTCGGACTAGCTAGTAAAGCAGACGTTGATATATGGACGTACCGTTGGTACACAAAAAATCAACCCAATGGCAAGTATGCGCTATTTGCGCGTGTAAAAAATAAATACGGGGCCTACGGTAGTGATCATGAACTGGTTCGGGTTGATAATTCCGTCGTTTCATATGTAGCAACCAAAGAGCAAGAAGTCATTAAAACGGAATTACTTGAGACAAAAAAAGCAGAGGATGCATTACGCGAAGAACAAGGGGATCTCTTTCTTGAAAAGCAAGATACCATTATTGCTGAAGACGGTACGGAATCTCTTGATCCTGATGAAAGTCAATCACACGTACTTATTAGTCAATACAGAGTTGAGATTGAAGCTGAGCTTACGCGACTATCCAGTGCATTGCGCTCACAGGACGTTGATCAGATTCAACGTGCTAAAGCTCGGCTTGAGAATCTGAAACAGGAAATTATAGCTACTATTGCTGACGAGGAAAGGAAAGCAGATCTAACAATAGAAATTAATACCAAAATTGATGCACTTGTTGAAAAACACACAGAATTAGATAGAAAAATTGAAAAAATTATAGTAGAACGTTCAGGAGATAAGATATTCCTTGATACTGACAAGGATGGTATAACAGACTACGATGAAATTTCTCTTTATAATACTGATCCGTTTAGTGCTGATTCTGACAGCGACGGTGTTATTGATGGTCTTGAAATCGAAGGAGGGTATGACCCACTTGACGCCACACGGGAAGTTGCTGTTGTCTATGAATCACCAAGAGAGAGCGGTGTTGAACGTAAGGACCTTCTTGCAGTGGAAACAATTACCGCTGTCCACGAGGATGAACCTGGGGTGCAGGCAGACGGTGTTCCTGCACAAGCAGTGATAGCAGGACGCGCGCTTCCTAATAGTTTTGTAACGTTGTATATCTTTAGTACACCAGTGATTGTGACTGTCCGTACTGAGTCTGATGGTTCATGGCAGTACCGATTTGATAAAGAACTAGAGGATGGTGAACATAATGTGTATGTAGGTGTAACAGACAATGCAGGACGTATTGTTGCTAAAAGTGAACCATTTGCCTTTGTGAAAGAAGCGCAAGCGTTTTCACCAAGTGATGCTGTTTTGGTTTCTTCAACACAGACACAACCAGATGAAAATTCGTTACTTTCAGAATATATGATATATCTGATACTTTCCATCTCAGTTGTTTCTATTGGATTAGTTTTGATTCTCTTGGGGATACACGTTGATTCAAGACAACGCCGACTTGTTGGGGTAACGCTTCCTGAAGAAGAAAAATCATGATCTCTCGTATCTTATTTATTTTAGAGCGAGGATTGCGATATCTTAAAGAGCATCCTCAATTGCTTTTTATTTTGATTCTACTGTTTGTTATTCCAGTACTATTTCTTCATAGTGGGCAACGATTTCTTGATGTGGGTAGAGAAAATCAAGAACGTATTCAGAAAGATAGAATCGGAATTCTGCAAGATGCTTTTACCTCTGTGCTGATCACATCTGACTTTTCTCCTGAAATAATGCAACGGGAAATTGAGCGGATTACCAAGCTCAACCCCGATATAATTGATTTTAATATTGCAAGACTTGAAGGTTTTGATGTGGTGCCAATTGCTGCATTAAATCAGGAAACTATTGGTCTACCAATTGAAGATCCTGTTAATTATAAAAGTGCATTAGTTGTTGCTGAGGATGAATCACTTATTCGTGAAGTTTATTTTCAAGACGCCCGGTGGTGGTTGACATACAAAGCAGTACAGGATAACGAAGGAACTTTCTATTTCATATATACACTGTTTTCGTTTGAGAAAATAGATAACCTCTTTAAACAACGAGAGCGTGACGCGCTGTACTCTTTGTTTTTTGTGTACATATTTATAATGGCATTGGCGTACTGGCACATACGTCTCACGGACTATCGGTATCTTTATATTAAGGTGCAAAAAGCCAATGAAATGAAGGATTTATTTGCCAATATGATTGCGCACGAATTACGGGCGCCACTTACTGCAATAAAAGGGTACTCGTCAATGATGAATGAGTCGTTGAAGGATCCAGAACAACAAAAACATGCAAAAAGAATTACTGATTCTGCAGAGCGACTCCTTACCATCGTTAATGATCTCTTAGATGTTGCACGTATTCAGTCTGGGAAACTTGCATTCCAGAAAGAAAATTTTGATGTTTCGGAAGTAGTTATTGCGGTTATTGATGAACTGCACATTTCTGCACAAGAAAAAAATATCATACTTAAACACATTGGTACCGACACATCACATGTAGTTATGGGTGATCGAATGCGCCTGCATCAGGCAATAACAAACTTGGTGAGTAATGCTATTAAATATACAAACGATGGTGAGATTGAATTATCAGTTGCCCAGAAGTTCAACAAAGTTGTCATTCGGGTTAAGGACACTGGTATGGGGATTTCAGCAGAAGATCAGAAACAACTTTTTGCACCGTTCTTCCGTGTAAAGAACGATGATGTAAGCCAAATTACTGGTACAGGTCTGGGTATGTGGATCACAAAACAACTTATAGAGTTAATGGGGGCAAAGATTGGTGTTGAATCAATTAAAGGTGTAGGAACACATATTGTAGTTACCTTAAATAAGACTGTTTCCAAAGAGCGTTAGATCGAGTATAATCGACCCACTATAACCTTCGGCTCCATCCGGAGGTTCGTGTGGTGATTCACAAATAAACAACGTATGGCTAAAAAAGAAGATAAAAAAACAAAAGTAAGTTGGAATATTGACGAGGAACGTCAGGGGAAAATTGTGGTGCGTGGTGCACGAACACACAACCTTAGAAACGTGAACGTTGAAATGCCTCGCGGAAAAATGATTGCAATAACGGGCCCTTCAGGATCTGGGAAATCATCGCTGGCCTTTGATACTATTTTTGCCGAAGGACAGCGTCGGTACGTCGAGTCTCTTTCGCCGTATGCACGACAGTTTTTAAATAAAATGCAGAAGCCTGACGTGGATGAAATTTCTGGTCTTTCACCTGCTATTTCAATTGATCAGAAGTCAGCATCCCGAAATCCGCGCTCTACGGTAGCGACTATTACAGAAATTTATGATTACCTCCGTATTTTGTATGCTCGTGTTGGGCAACCATATTGTCTAGATGTTGATATTGAGATTCAGAAACTTTCACAAGATGAAATTCTTGGAATTGTCCTAAAATCTATTGAGGACAAGGAGGTAAAGAAAGCAACAAAAGAACAATCGCAAAAGGTAATGGGTATTGAGTTGTCTAAAGGTCGTGTTTCTATCTTCTCACCAGTGGTAGTGGGACGAAAAGGGGAATACTATCAACTTTTGTATGATTTACTTGGAAAAGGATTTGAAACAGTAAAAATTGATGGTGAGATTAAGCAACTACGTGAAAAAATTACACTGACCAAAACTAAACGCCATGACATTGACGTACTTGTAGATGAAATTTATGTCAGTGAGTTTACTGATGATCCCAAGGGCTCACACGAACGACTTTCAGAAGCTGTTGAAGTTGCATTGCATCAATCAAACGGGTTAGTAAAAATTCAAAGTCCTGATGGCAAGGAACGTACACTTTCTGCAAAATTTATTTGTCCCGTTGACGGATCCTCTTTTCCTGAAGTTGAACCACGTTTATTTTCCTTTAATTCACCCTATGGAGCATGTGAAGAATGTAACGGTCTTGGTGTGGTTGGTATCTTTAATTCTGACGTCTGTCCCGATTGTAAGGGTGCACGACTACGAAAAGAAGCTCTTCGTGTATATCTAGGAAAGGGAGGAAAAAACGGACTAGGAATGAATATCGTTGATTTTACAGCACTAACGGTGAAGGATGCTACAAAATTTATTGATAACCTGAAACTGACTAAAAAACAGCATGAAATTGCGTGGCCAGCGTTACGTGAAATCATTGAGCGTCTCCAATTTATGAATAATGTTGGTATTGAATACCTCACTCTTAATCGCCGTGCGAACACACTTTCTGGTGGAGAAGCACAGCGTATACGCCTTGCTTCACAGCTTGGTTCTGGCCTTGTGGGCGCTTTATATGTACTTGATGAACCAACCATCGGATTGCACCAACGAGACAATGACAAGCTCATTCAGACACTTACTGAATTGCGTGATTTAGGTAACACTATTTTGGTAGTGGAACATGACGAGGATACTATTTATGCTGCTGACTACTTGGTAGACGTGGGTCCGGGTGCCGGCATTCGCGGAGGTGAGATTGTAGTTGCTGATTATTTGCCAAAGCTACTTGATGCACCGAAGAATGATTCTAAGTCCGTGACACTTGCTTACTTACGTGGAGAAAAGAAAATTGAATCTCCTCAACGGCGTACATCAGAAAAGGGATCTATTAAAATTCGTGGAGGGAAGGCATTCAACATTAAGAATATGAATGTTGATATTCCTCTCGGGAAGCTAATCACTGTGACTGGTGTATCAGGTTCAGGTAAGTCTACATTTATGTACGAAATTCTACACAAGAATCTTCTTGCACGTTTAGATATGAAACATCGAACAGTGCAAACCTACAATGCAAAATCCATCGCTGGTACAGAATATCTAGGACGAACAATTCTCATTGACCAGTCACCAATTGGACGAACTCCGCGTTCTAACCCAGCGACATACACGGGAGCATTTACCCACATTCGTGACATGTTTGCAGCAACAGGTGAGGCACGAGCACGAGGATGGAAACCAGGACGCTTTAGCTTTAACGTAAAAGGTGGACGTTGTGAAGCATGTCAGGGTAATGGAGTTATCGCAGTAGAAATGCACTTTCTGCCAACAGTGTATGTAGGTTGTGATGTGTGTGACGGTAAACGGTTTACCAAAGAAACACTTGAAGTGTATTACAAAGGAAAGAATATCTACGAAGTACTCCATATGACCGTGGAAGAATCGACCGTTTTCTTTAAAGATGTTCCCTCAATTTTTGAACGTCTTAATGCACTGCAAGAAGTAGGGCTTGGATACCTAGAACTCGGACAAAGCGCTACTACACTGTCAGGAGGGGAGGCACAACGAGTAAAAATAGCATCAGAACTCTATCGACCACATACACAGAAAACTATTTATCTCTTGGATGAGCCTACTATTGGACTACATTATGAAGATGTAAAACTGCTTATTAAAATTCTACAAGGGTTAGTTGAACGTGGACACACTGTTATGGTTATAGAGCACAACTTGGACTTGGTTAAAAGTTCTGATTACGTACTTGATATCGGTCCTGAAGGTGGTGACGGAGGAGGAAATTTGGTTGCAAAAGGAACTCCGGAAGAAGTTGCTGAGGTAGAGAAGTCTCACACAGGAAAGTATCTCAAAAAAGTATTGAAAAATTAACTAAGCATTGTCACATAAATAACTGGTATAGTAGCCATATGTTGAAAACTGACCTCAAAAAGAAAAATCTTCCTGATACACCAGGTGTGTATTTCTTCTTGGGATCTAAGAAGGAAATTTTATATATTGGAAAAGCGACCTCTCTGAAGAATCGTGTTACAAGTTATTTTGCAAAAGATATAGATCAGAAGCGTTCAAAAATAATTGAACAAATGGTTGAAGAGGCAAAAACAGTCGAGTTTACTGTTACGGACTCAGTACTTGAAGCGCTCATCCTTGAGTCGAATCTCATTCGTTCACACAAGCCAAAGTACAACACAATTTCAAAAGATGATAAAAGTTATAACCACTTAGTTATCACAAAAGAAGAGTTCCCGAGAGTTCTTGTAGTACGCGGCAAAGATTTAACTGAAAAGTTCCAAGAGGAGGAAATTCTGTATCATTTTGGACCGTTTACCAGTGGGTCACTATTTCGTGAGGCACTACAAATCATTCGAAAACTTTTCAAGTTCTATGACACTAAAGCACCGATTTCAGAACAGAAAACAAAAATTGCAAGAGGAAAGATAGATTTCAATCGTCAAATAGGACTTTATCCAAATGAAACTGATAAAAAACAATACGGGAAAACCATTAAACATATCCGGCTTTTTTTCGAAGGGAAGAAGCAGCAAGTTATTGATGAATGGACAAAGGAAATGATGTTGCACGCGAAGAAAGAAGAGTTTGAGCAGGCGGAAGTATACAAACGAAAAATTTACGCACTACAACATATTCAAGACATCGCATTGATCAAGGACGAAAGTCGTATTTACCGTGATGAACGCTCAATTCGTATTGAGGCATATGATATAGCGCACCTTGCAGGAAAAGATATGGTTGGCGTAATGACGGTTGTTGAAGGTGGTCAGCCTGAGAAAAGTGAGTACCGAAAGTTTAAAATTCAGAGTGTTACCGGAAGTAATGACCCGGCTGCGCTTAAAGAGATTATAGAAAGACGCTTACAACACCCAGAATGGCCCTATCCACAGATTATAGTAGTAGATGGTAGTACAGCACAGAAAAATGCTGCGGAGCATGTGTTACGTAAAGCGGGCGTTTTGATACCTGTAGTTGCAGTAGTTAAGGATGAACGACATAAACCGGTTCGGCTGATTGCTGCAAAGAAACTTCTTGCACACCATGAACACGCAATCCTTCTGGCAAATGCGGAGTCGCACCGATTTGCTATCACGTATCACCGAAGCAAGCGGAAACTTAAGTAACAACTGAGTTCCAAGAACAAAAGACAGCGTGATACTATATAGTAATGCAAGGGAAAACTATTGCCGTATTGCGCGGTGGGCCAAGTGCTGAGTATCACGTTTCAATGAAAACGGGAGCTGGTGTGCTTAAGGCACTGAAAGAACTCGATGTTACCACTCGAGATATTGTTATTTCACGGGATGGACATTGGTTTGTTGATGGCTTTGCAAAGAAACCAGAGTTAGCCCTTATGGGTGTTGATGTTGTGTTTATTGCATTACATGGCGAGTATGGTGAAGACGGACAAGTGCAACGACAACTTGAAAAGCTTTCTATTGCGTACACAGGAAGTGGAGCATATGCTTCAGCTATTGCAATGAACAAAGTACTTACCAAAGAACATCTGCAGAAGGTGGGGATTAAAACACCCAAATTCATGCGTGTGACCGCATCAGATTCTCATGACCCAATTCAAACTGCTTTAAGTATTGGAGAGCTTTTTGGACCTGAGTATGTAGTGAAGCCTGTATTTGGTGGTTCTTCCATTGGTACAAAAATGGCAAAGGGTTCTCATGAGTTAGGATCAGTTTTAAAGGAATTGCTCGCTGAGTATCCAGATCTTTTGGTAGAAGAACGAATCAAAGGAAGAGAAGCAACGGCAGGAATTTTGGAGCAATACCGAAACGAAGCCCTCTACAAGATGCCCGTAATTGAAATTATTCCACCTGCAACTACCGATTTCTTTTCAGAAGATGTAAAATATACAGGAGAGACAGAAGAAATTTGTCCTGGACGCTTTACTAAAGAAGAAAAACAGTTGCTCGAATCTCTTGCACAGGAAGTGCACACAACATTGAACCTGCGCCATTACTCACGTTCTGACTTTATAGTGGCCCCTGACGGCGTTTACTTCTTAGAGGTAAATACCCTACCTGGGTTAACTGCAGAATCCCTCTTTCCAAAGTCTATTGAAGCTGTAGGAGGCAATTACAAGGAATTGGTTGCTCACCTTATTACCATCGCACATTAATTATTTATGAAATCTGATTTAAAACTACTCACAAAGTCTGAACTAAAGAAGGTAATTGCTCGTGTGCCTGAATGGAAGATGGATAGCAAGCAAACAAAGCTCACCAAGACGTTTGATTTTGATAAGCATATTGATGGATTGATCTTCATTGCGCGCATTAGTGTGAACGCAGAAATTTTGAAACATCACCCCGATATTCATTTTACCTATGCGAAGGTGAAAATTACCGTCACTACACACGAAATGAACGGACTAACAAAAAGAGATTTACTACTGGTACAACGTATTGAAAATATTTCACAGACACTACAGGTGGATAAAAACGAATAATCAAATACCAACATACTGGTATACTTATAATATTATGGAAGGAACTCGAAACGAACGTGTAGCAATTTTGCTCACTGCATACTTTATCGGCTTTGTAACTGCCTATATAGCTTTTGGTGTAACACAGCTGGAAGATAAGATTAAATATGTCTCTGCACCTGCTATCCAAAACGCAGCAGTTATTCAGGCTCAAACTACAAATGCATTACTGACTATTGATTCACATGGTCTATCTGTTGTGGTTAATGGGGAAGTGCGATTACTTTCAGCTTTGGTGGACGGTAAAACTGAACTTGAAATGCGAGAAGGTGAACACGCTGCAATAGCGACATACGCGTTATCTCCAAAGAAAGATATTGTGTATTTCTGTGAAGTGCCTTATGTAGGAAGTGAAGCATGTCTTCCGTTTATCTATTTAATTGATACTGAAACAGTCTATCCGGTAAGGATTGACAGTGAACGTGTTGCATTTTCTTCAGAGAATCCAAAAGATGTTTGGGATCAAAATGGACGACTCACCGTCGACGCTCTCCCTCAATAACTATTAACAGGTAAAACGGTTGACTTATTGACCATAAATCCTTATTATAGTGCGCACTTGAGTAAGTGATCTTATTTGAGGTTAGATATATCAGGGCTCGTAGCTCACCTGGTAGAGCGCGTCACTTGCACTGACGAGGTAGCAGGTTCAAGTCCTGTCGAGTCCACAATTCCCGGATTTCTTAAAATCCGACTAGTAGACAAAAACCATCTCTGTGAGGTGGTTTTTGTTTTATTCCAATAAGATTTAATGGTAAAATATTTAATGTAATTAAATTAATATGAAATTTGTAAATTTTATCCTTAAAGTGACAATCCTTTGTATCATAATACTTGTTTTGGTGGAGGTATTAGAAAATAGTTTTGGCAGTAATGATCTTGGTTTGGTTATATACTTTATAGGAATACTAATTTTCTTTAATCTTGTTCAGGATTTACTTAGCAAAAATAAATTAGTCTCCGCAGAAACTAAAAGTAGTGTCCAAAGGGAAAGTGACGAGCGCAATCTCATTGAGAAGAAGCGAAAAACAAAAAAAATAATGTTTATTGCTTTGTTGGTATTTTTATTAAGCATTTTTGCTTCAATTTCATCAGACCCAAGAAGTCCGGTTACAGGTTTATTTGTACTAATTACTATGATTTCAGGAACAGTAATTGCATATTCAGTTATCTGTTTTGTTAAGGATATGTCTAATAACATCTTCAACAAAGATTTGTTTAAGTTTTAATCCACACCTCACTTTCAATCCTCGTCTCAACCATCCCTTTCAAAAACTCAAACCACCACACAATAAACGGATCTTCACTAGGAACATCTTTTCTTGAATTCTGTGAATTAGTTCGAGAAGTGTCTCGTTGTGGTCCACAATAGCCGGCCCCAATGCGCAAGCATTGGGGCCGTTGCTATTGTGAGACATTCGACAGGGCTTGAACGGTTCATTCGAGGGCTCCCCCTGGGACGAATGAACCGCGACCAGTGTTCTTATGACCGAAGGGAATTAGATAAACGGGGCAAGTCCGTATATATGACTCCACACATATAAAGAACCGCCTTCGGGCGGTTTTCTTGTGGACTCGAAGTAAAGCCTGGGAGGCTTTACGTCAGGACTTGAAAAGCTTTTGAGCTAGATTGACCGAAGGGAAATATAGCCAAAAGGTATACTGCGGCCTGTAAGGCGAAAGTCCTGTCGTTCTCTACATCCATGATAATTTTAATGTAATACAATTAACACATGCTCATAAAATTGCTATACTGAGTTGCGGGGTTCGAGGTTCGTTATTCTGTAGCATCCGAAATTGTTTTACTTGTTTAGTGCTTGTGAAATAATTGCCCCTTCCCAAACCTCAAAAAAATGATTAAATAGAAGTAGAAGAGGTGAACTGACACCCTCCAGAGACTTAGATCCCCTCTGGGAGCCTGTGACACTCAATGAGTGCAACTTTGCGGGTTATTTCATTCCTAAAGGCACATCGTAAAGGTGTGCCTTTTTTCTATGCGGCCAGCAAAAAAACGCGGCCCATAAGCCGCGTTTTACTATTCTCCATATCTTTTTGTTTCAAAATCTATATGATCATCAAGACGATCTTCGAGATCCCACAGTACACCATATGCACTAAGCATAAAGAATGTATCGTCATGGAATCCAGTTTCCTGTTTTGTTGAAGCCCTAAGAAACGCAAAAATTGTTTTTGTTTGATCTTCAATAAACTTAACGATAGTCAGTCCGGCACTAATCCTGTGAACTTCAGCAGTTTGGTCTTCATACAGAAGTCTTCTCTGAGTAGTGCTCGCAATGTCAGTCACTAATTCAAAAATTTGAGATCTTGCTTGATCCAGTTCATTGTCTAAAAACAAACAGTATACAGATTTAAGAACCTGCGCAACTTCAGTGCCTGTGTGAAGTTTGTAATCCTCAGGTAAGGCATTTTTAAGACCTGCAATAACATGATCCATCGTCAACTCCTCTCAACTTCTCCTCTAAACATACCACAACACCAACCATCTGACAGCAGTCTATCTACGTATTCCTCAAGTCCTTCAACTTCTCCAAACAATCCTCCTCATCCTCCACCGCTACAGTCTCAATAACACCTACAACTGTCTCGTCATTACCTCCTGGAAACAGTGCATCCCCGTAAAAGAGACAATCCTCCTTATTCCATCCATAGTGTGTAATGATTTTATCAATATTATATCCTTTGTTGTATCCCTTTTTAAAGTAATCAAATGTAGTACTGCCACCAATTTTTACTTCAGTCTCATCACATTCATACGGAACTTTCTCAAGAAGGGCTTTTCGCTTCATAAAATCACCATCAAAAGCTTTCTTTTCAACGACGTTTGCATTATGCCCATATAAACTAAATGATATTTGTGAACCGCGGTCTTCAAACAGATCATCTTCATTAGGTACCACATGAGAACATTCTGCCCAGACAGCCTTGGTGTGCTCAGTGATTTTACTTTTTTGCTCAGGGGTGAGAATTTCACACCAAATTTCACCCTCTGTCTCATGCTCAGCGTGATTTCCATTCTGACCCATTTTTAAGACAGGAACACCATCCATTTGATATGTCATTTGCTCATTATGTGACCCAGAGACAATAATTATATCGATACCGTCATCTATGTATTGTTGAAGCGTTAGTTTCATTTCTGGAGTAATTTTGTTTCGTGTTAAAGAAACAGTACCGTCCATATCAAAGAATAAGTGCTTGTATTTCATATGCATGATAATACCCCAAAACTCCACAAAACGTTACCAATGATATTGTCCACTTTTACATTTTAATTTCTACATATATATGCTACTATGCAAGCGCAAATAGCGTTGGAGGCAATCTATTTGAAGATGATGCAATTTTGGACAATTCAGAGTTTTAAACCAAAGAGAATGGTTTATATCTTCAATTGTCTTGAATTACGACTTCTTTAGTCAGATTACTCAAACATCGCGTTGTAAATACGTATGTTTAACTTAATTAACACAGCACATGCAGCGGGAGATGGTATTTCGGTGCATCTAGATCCTGTTATTGTCACACACATTGCAGGTGTGCCTATTACTGCGACTCTACTCACTGTTTGGGTAACGATGATTGTATTAGCAGTTGTTGCTTATTTTGCTGGAAAAAATCCAACATTAGTGCCGTCAAAGCTTCAGAATGCATTTGAAATGCTTATTGGAGGAGCATATGACTACATTGAGGGAGTTTTGGAAGACAAGGAACGTACAAAAACATACTTTCCAATAATAATGACCATCTTTTTGTTCGTACTTGCGATGAACTGGATGGGTCTTGTGCCAGGAGTTACCTCTATAGGATACTGGACAGGACATGGGGCAGACTTACATCTAACACCATTTTTCTACCCACCAGGGACTGACTTGAATATTACCATCGCATTTGCACTTATTGCATTCTTTACTATTGAAGTAGCAGGTATCGCGGCTATGGGTATCTGGAAGTATGGAGGGAAGTTCATAAATTTCAGAGGTAATAGTATTGGACAGCGCTTCCTCAATTTTGCGATAGGTCTTATTGAGTTGATGAGTGAACTTGCACGCCTTGTAGCATTTTCATTCCGTCTTTTCGGTAACATATTTGCAGGTAAAGTACTGCTGTTGGTAGTAATGTTCTTAACAACGCCATACATACTACCGGTGCCGCTTATGGCGTATGAAATGTTCGTTGGATTCATCCAAGCATTCATCTTCGCCATTTTGACGTTGTACTTCATCAAATTAGCGACAGAAGAACCGCATTAGAATTAGTGGTAATCATGAACCTGCCTAATAGGTTGGTTCGTACTTGCTACTAAACTCTCGTTTAGTATTACTAATTAACATAAACATTATGACACCAGAAATGGAATTCGCGATGGAAGCAGCAACAATGAGTGCTGATTCAATCAAGGCTATCGCTATGGCGATTGCAGCAGGATTCGGTGTACTTGGCCCTGGAATTGGACTTGGTATTCTCGTATCTAAAGCACTAGAAGCTATTGGACGTAACCCTGAAGCTGCAGGACAGATTCAGGCTACTATGTTCATCGGTATTGCGTTCGTGGAAGCTTTGGCTATCTTCGCATTAGTTGTGGCATTCATTATTAAGTTTGCTTAAATAAACTACGATCTGCCACTTTGTGACAGACTGAGTTAATTTACAAAATTTACTATGGATCAACTAATACAAGCATTTGGTATTGACGTAAAACTCATTATCATTCAAATTCTCAACTTCGGAATCCTTCTTGGACTTCTTGGGTATTTCTTGTACAAGCCACTGCTTAAGGTCTTGGCTGATCGTGAGGAGAAGATTGCACAGGGAATCAAGGATGCAGAATCAGCAGCAGGAGCAAAGGCTTCAGCTGATGAGGAAAAGAAGGGTATTCTTTCAGCAGCTCATAAAGATGCTGAAGAAGTTGGAACTAAAGCTAAGAACTATGCAGACGAAAAAGCTGCGGTAATTGCATCAGAAGCACAAACAAAAGCTGAGAGCATCATTAAAAATGCTGAAGCTAAGAGTGTAGAGATGCAAGAACAGGCTCGTAAGGATAGTGAGGCAGAAATTGCTAAACTAGCCGTACTTGCTGCTGAAAAAGTACTAAAAGCATAAGCTCTTAGTTAAAACATTATGAAAAATCACTACATCAACGCAACACTTTCATTAATCCAGTCTGGGTCTGACCCGCAGTCAGTACTCGATGGATTACTCAAAAGTATGCAAAGCAAAGGACACGAGCGGTTATACGCATCGGTACTTCGTGGCGTGGTACGTGTACTTGAAACAAAGAAGGATAGTGCACAAGCGACCGTTGTTGTAGCAAAAGAAGCTGATGTAGCAAAGTATGCATCAGTTATTACAGAGACTCTTACATCACTTGATGCAGGATCTGATTTTTCAACAAAAATTGATGAAACAATCGTTGGCGGTGTTATCGTGAAGAACAATAATACTGTTGTAGATCGTAGTTTCAAAACTGCGTTAACAAACCTTTACCGAGCGACTCTTAAATAGAGTCTGCTCAAATCATTACTAAATACTATTTACTAAATTATGAGTACAGCAATAATCGACAGAATCAAAAAGGAAATCGAGAATCTCGATACAAATGCACAACCTGAAGAGGTAGGTGTAGTAACAACCGTGGGAGACGGAATTGCAGAAATCGACGGGCTTAAAAAAGCTCAGATGATGGAAATGATCGTGTTTGACGATGGTGAAGGAAAATCACTTGAGGAAACACTTGCAACTGAAGATGCTCTGTACGGTCTTGTTTTGAACCTTGAAGAGGATGCTGTAAAAGTAGTAGTGCTTGGTGAAGCATCACGTGTACGTGAAGGTATGCAAGTACGACGAACCAACAAACTGCTTTCAATTCCTGTAGGGGAAAAGATTGTAGGACGTGTAATCTCTCCACTTGGAGAAATGATTGATGGTAAAGGATCAATCGAAGCAGACCGTGACATGCCAATTGAGCGTGTTGCATACGGTGTAATGGAGCGTTCTGCGGTGAACGAACCTATTCACACTGGTATCAAGGCAATCGACTCTATGATCCCCGTAGGACGAGGGCAACGTGAGTTGATCATTGGTGACCGACAGACAGGGAAGACGACTGTGGCAATCGATACAATCATCAACCAGAAGTACGAACCTGCAGATAAGCGACCTATCTGTATCTACGTAGCAGTTGGTCAGAAGCGATCAAAAACTGCAACAATCATGGCTAAGCTTGAAGAAGCGGGCGCAATGGAGTACACGACTATCATCGCGACATCAGCCTCAGAAGCCTCACCACTGCTATTCCTTGCACCGTTCGCAGGAATGGCTGTTGGAGAGTATTTCATGGAGCAAGGACGAGATGTACTTGTTGTATTAGACGACCTTTCTAAGCACGCAAACGCGTACCGACAAATGTCACTCTTGCTACGACGACCTCCAGGACGAGAAGCGTACCCAGGAGACATCTTCTACCTACACTCACGTCTACTAGAACGATCAGCCAAGCTTTCTAAAGAGCTTGGAGGAGGTTCAATTACAGCACTACCGATTATCGAGACACAAGAAGGTGATGTATCTGCATATATTCCAACAAATGTGATCTCGATTACTGACGGACAGATCTTCCTTGATGGAGACCTCTTCAATAAGGGTATTCGTCCAGCATTAGACGTAGGTATCTCAGTATCTCGAGTAGGTTCTGCTGCACAAACGAAAGCTATGAAGAAGGTGTCCGGAAAGATCCGTTTAGAGCTTGCTCAGTTCCGAGAGCTTGAAGCATTTATGCAGTTTGCTTCAGATCTTGATGATGATACGAAAGCTCGTATTGATTCAGGACGAAAGTATGTAGAACTACTAAAGCAGAAGCAAAACGAACCAGTACCGTTCTACAAGCAAGCAGTATCTATTTATGCTGCAAACGCTGGTATCTTTGATGCGGCGCCTGTAGAAAATACGCAAAAAATCGAAGCTTCATTCCTTGAATTCGTAGAGCGGGATCGAAAATCTGTAATGGATGCAATCGAAACTGGGCGCGAACTCACCGAAGAAGTAGTTGCTGGTCTTGATAAAGCAATCGTAGACTACAAAGAAGCACACGCAGCGAACTACGAAGTAGTCGCATAAATTCAATATGGCACTCAAGCAAGTTAAAAACAAAATAGTATCTACCCAGAAGACGGGGAAAGTAACAAAGGCAATGGAGTCTGTGTCTGCAGTTAAGATGCGTAAGAGTCAACAGCGTGCGTTCGATGGACGTCCGTATGTTCATGCTGCGCTGCGGATTCTTAGTCGACTTTCTGATTCACAAGATGGTTTGAATCATCCATTAGCGCAAGTGCGCACTGAAGGTAAGCAACTTTTGGTTATTGTTACTTCTGATAAGGGTCTTGCTGGAGCAGTAAACAGTTCTGTACTTAAACGCGCCACTGAAGCGTTTGACAATAATCCAGATACTGATGTTGTTGCTATTGGACGAAAGGCACTTGAGTTTGCCAAGCGTGAAGGAAAAGAAGTCATTGGTGAATACACGAACGTATCTGACGAGGTTACCCTTAAAGATATTCAGTCAATTACTGCTACGGTGATGGATAGCTACACAGAAGGTACGTATGCAAATGTGGCAGTGATTTATCAGAACTTCCTTTCAACATTTGAACAAGAACCAGTACGAGGAGAGATTCTTCCACTAAACACTGCTGAGATTGTGAAAGTAATGGGTGGAATTAAGCCTAAGACTGGAAAATTTAGTGAGAACACGTCAGAAAAAGACGGTAAAATCATCTACACTGTTGAACCATCAGCTGAAGAAGTGCTTAATACACTCATTCCGCAGCTGGTTCAAATCATGTTGTATCACGCACTGCTTGAAAGTAAGGCATCAGAGCACTCATCGCGTATGGTTGCAATGAAGAATGCAACAGATAAATCTAAGGAAGTGGTAAAGGCACTGACACTTGTGTACAACAAGGAACGTCAAGCAGCGATTACTGCGGAGGTATCAGAGATCTCTGGAGGTATCGAAGCGATGAAGTAATTATTAAAGAGTCAAAATTATTAAAGAAATTATTATGAAAACAGGAACTATCACACAAATTATCGGCCCTATTGTAGACGTACACTTTGAAGACGGTGTTGCTGCTATTGAGAATGCGCTTACGGTTGTGCGCAACGACGGCGAGATACTTACCCTTGAAGTTGCACAACACGTGGGACTTGATCGTGTGCGGACTATCGCTATGCAGGACACACAAGGTCTTGAGCGAGGTATGGAAGTGAAGGACTCGGGAGAGCCTATCTCAGTTCCTGTTGGAGAGGAGACTCTCGGGCGGCTCTTTAATGTTCTTGGGCAAACCCTTGACTCTGGAGCATCTCTAGAGAAAGTGCCTACGCGAGGTATCCACCAAAGTGCACCTGCATTTGTGGAGCAGGCTACTTCAACTGAAGTATTTGAAACAGGTATTAAGTCTGTTGATCTTCTTGCGCCATTCATCAAGGGAGGTAAGGTAGGGCTTTTTGGAGGAGCGGGAGTAGGAAAGACTGTTCTTATCCAAGAACTCATCCATAACGTAGCATCAGAGCACGGAGGATACTCAGTATTTGCTGGAGTAGGAGAACGTGTACGTGAAGGAAACGACCTCTATCACGAAATGAAGGACTCTGGTGTACTTGCAAAGACTGCCCTAGTATTTGGACAAATGAACGAAGTACCCGGAGCGCGAGCACGTGTAGGACTCACTGGTCTTACTATGGCAGAATCGCTTCGAGACTCTGAAGGGGGGAAGGACGTTCTGTTCTTCATGGACAACGTATTCCGATTTACTCAAGCTGGACAGGAGGTGTCATCGCTGCTTGGACGTGTATCGTCTGCTGTAGGATACCAACCTACTCTTGCTGAAGAAATGGGGAAGATGCAGGAGCGTATTACTTCTACAAAGAAAGGGTCTATTACCTCTGTACAGGCGGTATACGTACCTGCTGACGACCTTACTGACCCGGCACCAGCGACAACATTCTCACACTTGGACTCAACAGTAGTACTTTCGCGACAACTCGCGTCACTTGGTATCTACCCAGCGATTGACCCACTTGAATCTAACTCAACAGCACTTGACCCAACAATCGTAGGTGAAGAACACTACCGAGTAGCTCAAGGTGTAAAGTTAATCCTACAGCGATACAAGGATCTACAAGACATCATCGCGATTCTTGGTATTGAAGAGCTTTCTGAAGACGACAAGCAAGCAGTATACCGAGCACGTAAGATCCAGAAGTTCCTTAGTCAACCATTCTCAGTTGCCGAAATCTTTACTGGAGCTAAGGGAAAGTATGTAGGACTCGCTGACACAGTGCGAGCATTTGGAGAAATTCTAGATGGTAAGCACGATGAGAAGGGAGAGCAGGACTTTTATATGAAGGGGAGTATTGACGAAGTGGTAGCTAAGTCTGAATAATATGGCTGAGCAAAAACTTCTAAAACTTACTATTTCCCGAGTAGATGGACCCATCTTTAATGGCGATGTTACTGCAGTATCAGTACCTGGGGTGGAAGGTGATATGCAAATCCTTGCAAATCACTCATCATTAATTTCACCATTAAAGAAAGGAAAGGTAGTTATCAAGAAAGCTGATGATGCAACCGAAGAACATGAGATTGAATCTGGAACATTGGAAATCAGTAACAACCACGCAACGATTCTTATTTAAGGCTCATACACAGCATTAAAACCCCACAGTGGGTTTTTTTGATATAGTTAATGAAATGAATTTTCTACAAAAAATATATGCAGTGAATATTCCAATTGTCACTTTTTTTATTGTTGGTGCTTATTTTGAATGGTTATTGTTTGAATCTGATTTTATTTCAATGGCTTTAGGGGTATATATTGTGTTGTTTTTACTGTTTTCTTTAGTAAATCTTTTCTGGCTGATAAAAGCAGTCACTTCTGGTCAGTGGAAGACTGACATTAAAAAAATAGCTATATTAACAGCAGGACTTCTGGTTGCAGTGGGTGTTAGTCTATTTTTAATTAACAACTATGACGAAACCGATCTGTGGAATTTGTATGAAAACGATTTTTATAACTACAGTGTTCGGTATCCAGATAGTGCTAATATTGCCTTCACTGAAGGGTTGGCCAGAATTGGTGCATTTAACGATGTTACTGAGTTTGAACTTGAAACAAACGCCTATGTTGAAATTTTTGTGGAACTAGAAGAAGTTGAAGACGTAACACATTATGCATCTCTTGCAATAATATATAGGGAATTACCAGCATCTGTAGAAATGACAAACCATATACCCAAATACTTTAACGATGAATATATACCAAGTCTCATAGCCAAGTCTGGTACTAGTTCACCAATGCTCGCTTCAAATTTTGTCATTACTGAAGGTGAAAGCTGGGTGTCATTGGCATATGATGGTTTTGCAACTGAATATGCCACAATCCATAATGATTACTTAGCATTTGTCATTCCAATCAACACACTGAAGGATAGGGAAGACAGTAGTATAATGTTAGATAAAATCAGTGATACATTACAGATGTGGGAATAAGATTTAGTGTGATTTGTGTATAGCTAGATATTAATAGCTATACTTTTGCTACTATGGTGTGTATATGAATACATTAATTATTTTACTGGCAATCCTACAGAGTATGGGTGTGTCACTTGGAGTAGGGAGTTCAACATTAGCTATTACTAATTTCTTTGTAGCAATCAGCGACGGCAAGATAGATGAGGGGGAACGACGGATGATGGGGATCGTATACATCGTGCTACGTGTTGCGATGGGAATTATCTTACTAACAACATTGGCACTAAGTGCTATCCAATATACACAATTCGGTCCTGCGTACTTTAGTCCTTTTGTTATTGGATTCTGGGTACTTATTGTTGTTCTTTTTGTGAATGCTGTCCTTATGACCAAGCATATTATGCCGAGTAACATTGGTCCAGCACTGCAGGCATCATCTTGGTACACAATGGGAATTATGCTTGCACTTTCAAGTCTCGGTTTATACGGCTTCTCTCTCTTAGCATTTTCTGTTGGATACGCAGTAATGATTACGTTAGCTGTAAGTTTGGTTAATGCAATAATGTTTCTCCTGAAGGCAGGAAGATAAGTGCGTAACACAATCAAAAAATCTGTAAGGATTACCCTTACAGATTTTTTATATAGACGTTCTACTAGTCTTTGTTTCCAAGTTCACCTGGGTTCCTGCTGTATGCGATAGGTACTAGTAGTAGTGTGATAACTACTGAGAACATCAGTCCAAACATCACTGCATAGGCAAGTGGTGCCCACAGATCATCTGTATACGTAAGCGGAATCATACCAACCACTGTTGTAAGTGTTGTCAAAAGAATCGGACGCAAACGATTCACTGCAGAATCGATTACTACAGCACGAGTTTCTTTTTCAGGATGTCGACGTCGTTGTGCATTCATCATGTCAATCAGAAGAATTGAGTTATTTACCACAATTCCTGAAAGTGCTATGAATCCCATAATTGAAGGGAAGGAGAGTGAGTTTCCAGTTAACGCTAAACCAATCATAATTCCAATTAATGAGTATGGCAAAATTGAAAGCACATACCGTGTGTGTAGGAATGAATTGAACTGTAATACCAATACGGCAAGCATTAATACGATACCAACCACAAGTGCTAAGAATAATTCAATGAATGAACGATTTGTTTCATCCGTCTCGCCACCTGCAGACACGGTGATACTTTCAGGAATGAATAATTCAGCCTCAATGCGCTGCATTAATTCAGTTTGAATTTCAATAGCGTTAGCGTCTGAAGCAATGTCACCTGAAAGAGTGATTATTCGTTCACTATCTTCATGTGCAATTACTGCACTTGATTCCCGAACTGATACTTCCACTAACGATGATAGAGGTACACTTCCACCGCTTGGTGTAGAGATGCTAATACGGGTGAGTGCATCAATAGACATACGGTCAGTTGTCGCTGCTTGCACATTAGCGTCATTACTTACATTGAGTTTTACGATGATATCAATATCATCGTCCAAGGTAGTTAATGAAGTGGCTTCAGATCCGTATACCGCTGTACGGATGATAGACGAAACACTTAACGGATCAAGTCCTAATGACGCTGCCTTAAGTTTATTGAGCGTAAGTACAAACTCAGTACTGTTATTGTTCGCACTAGTGCTCACATTGGTACTTCCAGAAATGGATTTGAGAATTTCTGCTGATTGATTTGCTACGGTAGTAATTTCTGCAAGTGAGTCACCTGTGAATTTAACACTTACTGGTGCTCCTACTGGGGGGCCGTCACTTGGCTGTGAGACTGTTACAGTAACATCAGTAATACTAGAGAGTTCAGTACGGATATCTTCTAGAACAAGTGAGCTTACCTTAGAGCGATCTTCCAGGAGGGTAATAAATATGTTACCGAGCTTTTCATTTCGACCTCCACTTCCAAATTGGTTACCAGAACCTGCAGTTGTTAAGAATGATTCGATGTCATTGTTTTTGTAAAGAATTTCTTCAACACGACGTAGTGCGATATCAGTTGATTCAAGTACAGAACCTTCAGGGAGTTCTACTTCCACAAACATAAAGTCTACGTCTGACTGTTCGAAGAACACTACTTTAACAACACCTGTAACAGGTAGCATAAGAGCGAGAATCAATGCAATACGAATTGCCCACTGGAATATACGTTCTTTCCTTCTGTTTCCGATGATCCCTTCGAGCTTTCCTCGATACCAATTTTCAAGTTTGTGTGTATACACCTGTTGTTTCTTTTCGAATTCGGAAGTCGTTCGTCGTTTGAGGAACACCGATGCAATAAGAGGTAAAATACCTAATGCAACGAGTAACGATGCAAACAACACAAAGATTAAGGTAAATGGAATTACAGCAATAAACTGCCCTGTCACACCACTTACAATAAAGAGTCCAGTAAACATTGAGACTGTAGTAAGTGTTCCTGCAATAATCGGTGAGCTAAATTCACGGATGGTTAGAAGTGCTGCCTCAGTCTTATCAATCTGTGGATCATCCTTCATACGTCGGTTGATACCTTCAACCATTACAATGCCTGAATCAACAAGTACACCAATTCCAAGAATCAATGCAAAAAGACTCAGGAAGTTAATGGTGTTACCCGACAGATACAAACCAATAAATCCAAAAAGAAATGAGAGAGGGATGGAAGTACCTGCAATAAGTCCCTCGCGCCATCCAATTGCTACGATAAGTACCAGTACTACTAGTAGCACTGTCTGTAGTCCTGAAGAAGTAAGTTGACGTAGACTTTCCTTAATGTCATCACCTGCGTTAAGCACAACGTCAATCTGGAGACCTTCTAAAAGTTCCCCCTGTTCTTGAAGTGCAGCTAAACGATCAACAACAGCATCAGAAATCACTGTAATGTCTCCACCGCGTTGCTTATAAATATTAAATGAAATAGCGTTTTGCGATGGTTGGCCGTCAACACTTAATCGGGTTAACGATGAAGCTGGCGATAGATCATCCTCAATAGTTGCTACGTCACGAATGAAAACAGGTTGCCCGTCGCGTGTAGTGATTGCAATTTGTTGAATTTGACTACTGTCTGCAATATCACCTTCAAAAGCTACATTATACAAAACACTTCCATTTTCAATTTTTCCAATTGGGAGTGTCTGATTTGCAGTACGTAGCGCATTGGTTACTTGTGAAAGAGACAGGTCATATTGCGCTAAAGCTGACTGATCAACGATAACAGTTACCTCACGAGAACGAACTCCATCAGGATCAACACGAGAAATTCCTGAAATTTGTTCAAGGTCACGCTCAACATCTTTAGCAAGTTGTGTAAATGCAAAATCACTTCGATCACCTGAGATTGCCACAGTTAAGATCGGCTGGTCAACAAAATTTACCTCAGCAACAAAAGGGTCTTCAGCTTCAGAAGGAAGTTCCTGTACCAAGCCATCAATCTTGTCCTTTAAGTCAGAGATTGAATCATCAATATCAGCACTAGCCTCAAACTCAACAACGATATTTGACACACCTTCTTGCGAAGATGAGTTAATAGATTTTACATTTTCAAGCGTTCCCGTAAGCCCTCGCTCAAGCTCATCTGTAATGAGTGATTCTACGTCAGCTGCTGGCGCTCCAGGAAGAATAGTAGTTACCACACCTACAGGCACTTGTACTTCAGGCGAAGACTCCTTAGGGATTGTATTTATACTGTAGATTCCTGTTCCTAACAGGGCAATAAGGAATAGGTAACTAAACTTATTATTGCGAATGAAAAATTCCCACATATATATTATTTAGAAATTACAGTTACTTTCTCACCTTCGCTCAAACCACGTGCATCAACAACAATTTCCATATCAGAAGTCAGACCGGAAGGAATTTCAATAAAGATATTGCGTACAGCACCCACGGTAACAGGATGCGATACAATCACACCATCTTCTACAGTGTATACAGACCCTGCATCAATAGAGAACTTAACTGCTGTTAGTGGCACGCTGATAGTGGAAGGTCCTTGTGATGAAGTTGAAGTAGCATTTTGTAGTGAAACTACTACTGTGTCCCCATTAACTAAGTCGGGAGAAGTAGACTGAATTTTTACTTCAATCTTTCCAGTTGCAGTATTAACCACTGGGGCAATGTTACTGATAATTCCTTCGATAGTGCCTTCAAGTAATACAGATTGATTGAGAGAAATTAGGTCACGATCTGATTGCCCAACAAATGTGGTGACTTCAAGTGCGTCGTTATTAGCAATTTCAGCTATTTTTTGTGAAGCATTTACAAAATCACCCGTTTTTAAATCAAGCACATTCACTACACCTGAAATAGGTGAGCGAAGAATAGTTTTTGCATAATTTGCTTCAGCAGCTTTAAGTGAACCAAGTGCCTGTTTTAATTGTGCATTAGCCGACGAGAAGTCACCTTCAGTTCCTCCCAATGTTGCCTTTCGTACCAATTCTTCAGCATTATTCAATGCGATAATTTGAGACTCAAGTGACGAAAGCGTACTGGTGAGTACTGCGCGCTCAGCATTCAGAGCAGGGAAATATGAAGAAATTAATGCACCGTCAAGTGTCTCTGTTGCATCTGCTGCATTTATTCCTGCAATAAAAAGGTCAGTCAAGGCGATGAGTCTACGTGTGTCTGCAATAGCATTAGTTAATGGAGTTATTAAATCATCAGATGACCGTAGAGAATTAGATTGTGTTAACCATGATGAAAGAATGGTTTTAAATGCAACACGTTCATTATTAGGAAAATCGCTGGATCCCGGGACATTTATACGTACACCAGGTGTTTGATTATCTGGATTTCCATAAAAATTATCAACTGTGTTGACCAAGACGTCGCTAATAGTCGTATATGCACTTCGATAGGTATTAAGAGCTGCAGTTTGTGTATTTTCTTGTGAGTTTTGTGCTTCAGTAACTGAAATATCACTTGTTTGCGCTGCTACAAGAGCAGCTTCGTAGGATCCTTGTGCTTGCAATAATGAAGCATACTCGCTTGCATTTTCTAGCTGCGCTATAACAGCACCCGCAGCAATAGGAGAACCCAATGTCGTAGATATAGAAACAACACGTCCTGAGGCCTCACTTTGGATTACTGCTTGATCAATAGCGGCGACAGTACCAATAAGTTCTACAGCAGAATCTTCAGAAAAATTGGCGATCAATGCAGTTTGAACTGATCGCATCTGCAGTAGTTCCTCAGACTCTTCATCTGATCCCGAGGAAAGAAAAAGTGCTAGCCCTACAAGAACAACAGCCAGTAAGAGAAACCGAATCCGCCCATGTTTTGTCTTAACACTAAAAAATCCAATAAAATCTTTCACAACTGAAATAATGACACTCATACTCTATCCTTTTATCTATATAATGAGGAGAAATATACTACTTTTTTAGCGTTATGTCAATAACGTAATGACTATTAACCCTTTAAAACACAGGCTTGTATCCTTAGCAAGGTATTATTCTTTCTTTTCCAATTATCTGTTACAATACTGACCATATGTTTGGAAAAGTAAAAGATTTTGCAGTTAAAAAACTGCTTGAGAAGCAATTAAAGAATGTTCCTGAAGACCAGAAACAAATGATTATGACTATGGTTGAGAAGGATCCCAAGCTTTTTGAAAAAATCGCAAAGGAACTACAGGCCGAAATGAAAACTAATGGAAATAATCAAATGAACGCGGCAGCTAAAGTACTCCCGAAGTACCAATCTGAAATTATGGCGATTATGAGTCCTGAGATGAAAGAAAAAATGGCAAAACAACAGATGGGGACACAAGGGAAATTCAATGCAAGTGGTTCGATCCGGAGATAAGAAAGTAAAGTGCTTTACTTTCTTCCAGATCGAAAGGCGGAGCGTTGTGAGAAGTGCTTTCATAGCACGACGAACCGTGAGCCCGGGGAGGAAGTGCTTAGTATAAATATTCACATGGTGAATATTTTACTTAGCAACTTGACCCCAATTCGGAATCATACAATTTCTATCAACATAAAGACCGAGCCATTAATGTGGTCTTTCTGTATACTATGCACATGACAAAGAAAATTTTAGTTCTCCTTGGACATTCAGACGCTGATACCTTCACTGGATCGATGGCTGATCATTACCAAGCTGGTGCAGAAGATGCTGGACACGAGGTTAAACGAGTAAATCTTGGCGATTTACAGTTTGATCCAATTTTACATAAGGGGTACAAAGAAATTCAGGCACTAGAACCTGATTTACTTGAACTTCAAGATTCATTCCGATGGGCAGATCACATTGTTATTGTGTATCCAAACTGGTGGTGTACTATGCCGGCACTTCTGAAAGGTCTTTTTGATAGAATGTGGATTCCAGGATTCGCATTTAACTTCAATAAAGAAACGAACCGTCTGGATAAACACCTCAGCGGTAAGACTGGTCGGGTAATCATAGTTGCAGGGACACACAGTCCATTCATGACTTGGTGGAAGTTTGGTGATTACACAAATGAGATTCAGCACGGAATACTTGGCTTTGCCGGAATTAAGACTGCAGTTACTGCATTTGGTCCATGCAACAAGGTAGGTGACCCTTGTAAAGAAAAATGGCATAAGCAGGTTGAAAAACTTGGGAAGAAAGGTTGTTAAAGAAAAAGAACTCCATATGGAGTTCTTTTTTCTTGACTTGATATATCACAAACTATATAGTTAACGGCGTTATGTTTGTAAAGATTTTTGGGAGGCTTATTAAGGCTATAAATTAAATCTTAAGAACACACTAAAGTGATGGACGGCGACAGGGATACTCTGTCAACGGTGAGCCTCGATAGTTCTTTAATGTAAATACGTCAAGTCGTTCACACTTTAGCTGTCATATTACAATGACAGCTTTTCTTTTGCGTATTCTGAAATGTAATCAATAGCTCATTAGCAAATGGCGCCGTCCTTATGCTTGTGATCAGTCTCAAAAAATAGTATAGTCTGAGTGTTGAGTAGGGTTTGCAACTAAGTCAAATGTGCCCAGTTAAAGTTTGGATCCATCTTTAATGCCAAGAAAAGGTTTTGCAATACTCTGCTCATATCACCTCGATATCTAATCGAGGTTTAATTTTATTTTATGTCACTATCAGTAGGAATCGTCGGGCTCCCAAACGTTGGTAAATCAACGCTTTTTAATGCTCTTACCAAAAATGCAGTAGCTGCTGAAAATTATCCTTTTTGTACCATCGATCCTTCAGTGGGAGTTGTTGCAGTACCTGACAGTCGACTGCAAACACTTTCGGATATTTCTGGTTCACAGGAAGTACTGCCCGCTATTGTTGAATTTGTTGATATTGCTGGCTTAGTCAAAGGTGCAGCTTCTGGAGAAGGACTTGGTAATAAATTCCTTACCAACATTCGAGAAACAGACATGATTGCAGAAGTGGTCCGAATCTTTGAAGACGGTGACGTACACCATGTATCCGGTTTAGTTGATCCACTTTCTGACATTGAGGTTATTAACCTTGAACTTATTCTTGCTGATGCCGAGACAGTTGCCAAGCGTCTAGGTAATGCTGAGCGTGACGCCAAGAAAGGGGAGAAAGAAGTACTTGCCGAAGTTGCATTATTGGAAGAACTGTTGCCACACTTAGAGGCAGGAAAGCTTGCGAATACATATGAAATGACTGAAGAACAGTCAAAAATTATAAAGAACTTGCATCTCCTTACCATGAAGAAGTTCTTATATGTTTGCAATAAAAAATCTGGATCACTTAATCTTGATGAACAAAATGACCAACGGTGGCAAGAACTTGTGGCATTCTTTGAAGAATCAGGTTCTGAATACGTGATTGTTGATGCAGGAGTTGAACAGGAACTTAAAGACCTTGATGATGAAGAAAAGAATGAATTTCGTCGGGAATATGGATCTCAAGATAGTGGTGTAGAAGCGCTTATTCGTGCTTGCTACAATAGATTGGGGCTCATGTCGTACTTTACCACTGGAGAAAAAGAGACGCGTGCATGGACCGTACCCATAGGAGCTACTGGACCTGAAGCAGGAGCAGCCATCCACACTGACTTTAAAGACAAATATATTCGCGCACAAGTTGTTGCTTTTGAAGAATTAGTAGCAGCAGGATCTCGAAACGCTGCAAAGGAAGCGGGGAAGGTACGCACTGAGGGAAAAGAATACATCGTGAAAGACGGTGATGTGATTGAATTTATGATCTAACCAACTTGAAAAGAAAAAAAGCGGAAAACTTTGTTTTCCGCTTTTTTCTTTTGCTACAATGTGATCATATGTCAGGATTTTTTACCGCGATTTATATCACAATCATGAGTTTCTTTGGATTACACGCTCAGGAAGAAGTGATTATTAACGATACCGCTACCGTTTTAGAGGTACCAACAGGAAACCCAGGACAGTCAGCGCCACCAACAGCAGTAGCAGCATGCGAAGACATGAGTCAGAAAGATATCTGTTCCTTTGAATTATCAGGGAATTCTTACGAAGGTATTTGTACACCATCAGGGGATGAACTAGCCTGCACACCAGGTTTCCCAGACGAGATCGATATTAAGGACGATGAGTTGCTAATGTTGTAATAAAAAGACCGCCCTGAGGGGCGGTCTTTTTATTAACTTCCTTCAGTAGGCGGATTCGATTTCTGTACTGGACTTACTACATTAGGATTCCATTCTGCAGTAATTTCTCCATTTTTATCTTCAAATTCTTTAATCTCGTGTGAGAGATACTGCTGTAAACGTTTAGCATGAGCAGGACTTAGTGCGTATATCTGTGCCTGAGCGCCTGAACTCAATCCCAGCACAAAATACTCAGGGGTGAATCCAACTTTAATATTTTCAGTAAATAACTTTGGTGCTTTTTTCAAATCATCAGGTTTCATAGATCACTATTGTCTCATACTTACAGAGAGTTGCAATTTGTTACCATTTTTGAAAATCAGGAGTATAATAAAGGTATGAACACACCTAAACATTTCGTGATCCAGCTAGGGTCCCTTATCGCACTTTATATATCAATAACCTCATTACTAATCCTTGTTTTTAGCATTACTAATCTCAAATTTCCAGATGAGGCAGCTTCTTACTGGGAGGACGAAAATGCACGCGAAGCGATTCGTGTAAGTATCGCAATGCTTGTGGTATTTTTCCCGACATACCTAGGGTTAACACGCATAAGTAATCAATCACGCAGAAAAGAACTTCATGGGAAGTACAGTACTTTTGCTAAATGGCTTGTCTATTTATCACTACTAGTTTCAGCTGGAATACTACTTACTGACCTTGTAGTACTTATTAACTTCTTCCTTAATGGGGAAATAACACAACGATTCCTTGTTAAGGTCTTCGCCCTTCTGGTTATTGTAGGAGCAGCATTTCAGTATTACGCACTTGATATTCGTAACTATTTCTACAATAGAGTTAAAATTTCATTCTATTTTGCAGCCGGGGCAAGCGTTATGGTGCTCGCATCACTCATTCTTGGGTATACATATATAGAAACTCCCGCTGAAGTACGTGAAATGAGACTTGATACACAGCAGGTTGATGATCTGCGAAATGTATACTGGCAGGTGGAAGAAAGCTATCGGGTGCACTCAGTACTTCCAGAAACTATGGAAGATCTCTATCTTGACGGAGGACTCCCTGAAGCGCCAACGGGACGAGAGGCGTATGTATACAAAGTAATTGATGACACAACATTTGAATTATGTGCGACATTTGTACATGCATCACAAGATGATGAATTCTCAAGGGTTGCACCAATTGCCGAAAAGAATTATAACTGGTCACATCAGACGGGAGAAAAATGCTTTACACGAACCGTCCGAATGGAAAATACAAGTAACTAATAGTACACATTATGAAAAACTCAACAAAAGGATTATTAGGGATATTTATCATCTGCGCAGGGCTCTTTGGAACTGTTGCAACAGCGAATGCTGCGTGTAGTTACAATGGATATAGTAACTCAGGAGGAAACTGTTCAAACTCGTTTGTAACAGTTCCACAATATAGATTCACAAACTATACGCAACAGACAAGCATTGCTAATCTTGAAGCACAAATTTTGCAACTCCTTGCAATGCTTGAGCAATTAAAACAATTACAAAACTTCCAAGGGAACTTTAATACAGGAGGGAACGGTAATAGTGATGTTGATGTAGTGACTCGTAGCGCACAAAATATTGAAGATGAGGAAGCAACACTACGTGGTGAAGTGGACTTCAATAATGAAGACGAGGCAACCGTATATTTCCAATACGGACGATCTTCATCGAACCTAAACGAAGAAACAGTACAGAAGGTACTAGACGAAGATGATGACGATGAAAAATTTACTCAAAAACTTACTGATTTACGTGATGACACGAAGTACTACTATCGTGCAGTTGCAGAGGACGAAAAAGGGCGACGTGATTTTGGTTCTATCGTAAGTTTCACTACTGACGATGATAATAACCGAAGTAGTAGCAATGACGACGAGCCTGATGCTGATGTAGATAACGCTGATGACATCACAGATGATTCTGCAGAACTATCAGGAGAAGTAGACATGAATGACTTCCGTAACGGAATTGTATTCTTTGTATACGGAGAAGATGAAGATCAAGTTGAAGACGTAGAAAAAGACTACGATGAGTACACTGATGTTGACACTGACGGTGATGATCTACAGAAACGACGGGTTGACACTGATCTTGATAATAAAGATGATTACACAATCAATATCGGAGGACTCAATGACGACACTGACGTATTCTTCGCAATCTGTGTAGAGTACGAGGATAACGATGACGATCAGGTTCTTACCTGTAGTTCTATTGAGGATTTCACCACTGACGACAACGGTGGAAGTAACAACAATGGGGATGATGAACCAGAGGCCGATACAGGAGATGCAACAAGTGTCACTGATGATTCAGCACGTATTCATGGAGAAGTAGACATGAATGACTTCAATAATGGCCTCGTATTCTTTGTATATGGAGAAGACGAAGATCAGGTTGATGAAATTGCTGATGAGTACGATGAATACACTGATGTAGACGAGGATGGTGATGATCTGCAGAAGATTAAAGTTGACTCTGACCTTGACGACAATAATGCTGACTACACCGCGTTCTTCAATGGGTTAGATAACGACACTGATATTTATTACAGTATTTGTGTAGAGTATGAAGACGAAGATGATGATCTAGTAATCTTGTGCGGAGGAACAGAAGACTTTACAACAGATAACTAATCACATAGTTGATGAAAAGACGGATGGTTTCTCCATCCGTCTTTTCTTTGACTATTATTAAAATGGAGGCATAATAGACACACTACTAAGCCATAATATACAGCGTGGGGTATGCATAAAAAGTTTGATAACAAAGCGATAGAAAAGAAATGGCAAGAAATTTGGAAGGAAAGTGGCATCTACGATATTGGAGAACGCGACACAAGTAAAGAAAAGGAGTATGTGTTGGTTGAGTTGCCATACCCTTCTGGAAACCTTCACATCGGACACTGGCACGCTTTTGCGGTACCTGACATCTATATCCGCCACGGACGCATGATGGGCAAGCAAATGATCTATCCTATGGGATTCGATGCATTTGGTCTTCCTGCTGAAAATGCTGCCATCAAAAACAATGTTAATCCTAAGGAATGGACTGAAGGAAACATCGAATATATGAAAGAACAGCTCGGAAGTATGGGCACTTCTTTCTCATGGGATAAAACAACTGCAACTACCAACCCCGACTACTACAAATGGACACAGTGGATGTTTACTCAATTCTTCGAGAAAGAGATTGCATACCGAGGATCAGGAATCGTAAACTGGTGTCCACATGACAATACGGTAATTGCCAATGAACAAGTTCTTACTGACGGAACCTGCGAACGTTGTGGGAATGAAATTGAAAAGAAAGAAATGCCTCAGTGGATGTTAAAAATCACCGATTATGCAGACCGACTTATTGACGACCTAGAAACTGTAAACTGGCCTGATAACATTAAAGAATCACAACGACGTTGGATTGGACGGAGTGAGGGCGCAGAAATTACCTTCAAACTTTCAACAGGTGATGACGTTACCGTATTTACCACACGACCCGACACACTCTTTGGTGCTACGTATATGGTACTCGCTCCTGAACACGCACTTATAGAACATAACAAAGGTGCTTTGAGTAACTGGGATGAAGTTGTTGCATATATTGGTAATACTAAGAAAAAAGCAGAGCAGGACCGACTTGATGACACAAAAGAAAAGACCGGGGTACGTCTTGAGGGTATTACCGCCGTCAATCCAGCTAGTGGAGAAGAAATTCCAGTGTTTATTGCAGATTATGTGTTAGCTGGATACGGAACAGGAGCAATCATGGCAGTACCCGCGCATGATGAGCGAGATTATGCGTTTGCGACAAAGTTTGGGATTGAAAAAATAAATGTTGTTGCACCTTTAGTTATTTCATATTCTAGTTCACACAAAATCGGAGAAAGGCCAAATGTTACGGAAAAATTATCTGAGAGGAGTGCAGCAATTTCTGCAGGTGATGTTGTTACCACAGAGCTTGGAACTGTTACAAATTCAAGAGAATTCGATGGAATGTCATCTGAAGAAGCAAAAACTGCTATCACACAAAAAGTCGGCGGAAAAATGACTAACACCTATCGTCTACGTGACTGGTCCGTAGGACGGCAACGATATTGGGGGGTACCGATTCCTATTGTGTACGACCCAGAAGGAAAGGCTCACCCAGTACCAAAAGAACATCTCCCATGGCTATTACCGGAAGATGTAGACTTCCGGCCAACTGGAGTACCTCCACTTGCAAAGAGTGAAGAACTCAAGAAGCGAACTGAAGAGATCTTTGGTATTGGATGGACACCTGAAGTTGAGACACTTGATACATTCGTAGATTCTTCATGGTACTTCCTACGATATATTGATAACCAGAATGAGGACATGTTCGCGTCGCCGGAAGCGCAGAAAGATTGGATGCCAATTGATCTATACTTTGGTGGAGCTGAGCACACCACTATGCACCTTCTGTATTCTCGGTTTTGGCAGAAGGCATTATTTGATATGGGATTAGTGACTGAAAGTGAGCCGTACACGAAGCGTATTAACCGAGGACTCATTCTGGGACCTGATGGCAATAAGATGAGTAAATCGAAGGGAAATGTAATTGACCCCGATGATCATGTGCAGCGAGTGGGTGCTGATTCAGTTAAGATGTACCTTGCATTTATGGGTCCATATGCTGAAACTGCTAATTATCCATGGGATATGGGAGGTATTGCAGGCATCAGACGCTTCTTAGAGCGCGTAAATGGCTTATCAGAGCATATTACTGACTCAGAACCTGAAGAAGTAACAAAGCAACTCCACAAGACCATACTGAAGCTTTCAAAGGATATTCCAGAGTTTAAGTTTAATACTGCAATTTCTGCACTGATGATATTTGTGAACCTCGTTGAAAAGCAGAATATAACACAAGAAAGTTACGAAATCTTCTTAAAATTACTCGCTCCATTTGCTCCACATCTGGCAGAAGAACTCAACGAAGCGACAGGGAAGAGTGTCTCTATTCATTTAGACAGTTTCCCCGAGGCTGATTTAAACCTTGCTACTGATAATGAGGTGACTATTGGTGTGCAGATCAATGGAAAAATGCGGGGAAGCATAACACTCGCAGTTGATACTGATGAAGATGGAGCAATGAAAGCTGTTGCAGCTGATTCTGTCCTTTCAGAGAAATCAAAAGGAGAGATACGGAAAATTATTTATGTTCCTGGTAAAATACTCAATATTATCTTGGTGTAATGCTTTGACAATAGTGTTGACACATGTCAAGTAGTATGATAAAAATGATGATATCAAAAGAGGAGTAGGAGGAAAACGCCTATTTATACGCGTTTAATTAATAACACTGATTACTATGATTACGTTTAAACCAAAACAAGTAACAAAAAAACTGCTTTCTGCATTGCCAGATCGAGCGCGAGACGTACTAGAAAAGCGTTACGGTCTTTCTAAAGACGGAGAGAATTTTACACTCGAAGCAATTGGTCAGACGTATGGCATTACACGTGAACGTGTACGACAGATTGAAAACTACGGTATTCAATCAATCCAAAAGTCTGACATCTATTCAGAGTTTGAAGAAGTATTCACTGAACTGCACCAGATTATCGAAAGTCTCGGTGGTGGACTTATTGCTGAACACGTACTCCTTGATGAGATCACAACTGATCCTCTCCTACGAAATCACATTTACTTCCTACTTGTTATTGGAAATCCCTTTTACCGAAGCAAAGAAAACTCAGGATACGCACACCGATGGTATACAGAAAAGCGGACAGCTGACTATGTTGAGAGTGCTCTTAAGAATGTATACAATGGACTTAAGCGAGATGAACTTATTGAAGAAGAAGAAATGCTTAATCGGTTCCGAGAAGAACTTATTGAAATTGCTGATAAGCATGACGATGTTGTACTCAAGCGATGGCTACAAATCTCAAAGGATATTGCTCGAAATCCTCTTGGAGAATGGGGAGATGCAACATCTCCAAACGTACGAGTGAAAGGAATTCGTGATTACGCATACCTTGTGGTAAAACGTCACGGTTCTCCAATGCACTTCCGAGAAGTTGCCGAGGCAATTGAAGACCTCTTTGGGAAGAAAGCACACACAGCTACAACTCATAATGAATTGATCAAAGACGAACGATTTGTATTGGTTGGACGTGGTCTCTATGCACTTACTGAATGGGGATACTCTGCTGGAGTTGTGAAAGATGTCTTACGAGACATCCTCGTACAACACGGACCACTTTCTCGAGAAGAAATTATCGACAAGGTACGAAAGGAACGATACGTGAAAGACAATACGATTGTGGTTAACCTACAAGACACAAACATCTTCAAGCGGTTGGCAAATAGTACATATATTGTTGTTGAATAGCAGACACGATAAAAACAGGCGGCTCCTACAGGAGCCGCCTGTTTTTACATCGGCAGTTATCCAGCTAACTTACGACATACTCGCAAATTACCGTACTCTTGTTGTACAATGGTACAAATGTCTACAAAAGATATTCCTATTTTTGGATCAATCATCGGCTTTCTCGACGGTGAAGATATCGACTACGGTATAGTCGCGTTCCTTATTGGTCTTTTTATTATTTTTTTTGTTTTTAACAAAGTAGGACTTCCGCAATCACAAATTGTAAGTATTTTATTTGCACTGGCTCCTATCTGGTTACCTATCATGAGCTTCTTGGCGTTCTTCAAAATTTACATGGACATGGTAGGGAAGAAGTTTGGCATTAATAGTGGGCGTACTGTAATGGAAATCGTTCTTCCGCCTGAAGTTTTCAAATCACCTGAGGCAATGGAATATGTGTTTACGCAAATATACAATGCTGCAAGCCCAGACAACCTTATGGAAACATATCTTGATGGTAAACGACCTTTACCGTATACCTTTGAATTAGTCTCGCGGGGAGGGGACGTACATTTTTATATCACCACACCCAACAAATTTGTTCCCTCCTTAACTGATAACATGTACGCTCAATACCCTGGGGTTGAAATTAAAAAACTTGATCTTGATTACACAGCTGAAATTCCGAAAAACCTTAAAGGCCTTTCGTTTATGTGCTTCCACATCGGCAAGAAAAAAGGTTCAGAACTTCCGATAAAAACGTATATTGATTTCGGTCTCGATAAACTTCCAAAGGAATAGGAAAAACTAGATCCTATGACACCAATGCTTGAAGTACTTGCGAATATTCAGCCTCACCAGCAACTGTGGGTACAGTTTATTTGTATAGCACATCGTGAAAAGAGTTTTAAAAACGGACAATTACGAAGCAAAGGCACATGGGAAAAGGATGTATCAGCAAAAATTGATGAGATCATGATGCGTGATCCAAAAACTAAAACAGGAATGGCTGATCTTGATGGGATGCCACGTATCACAACAGGAGAACGTGATACTATCGAAGCAATGGAACGAAATGTTGGAAAAGCCGCATTTAATTTTGCTTGTCGTGTGGTGTATATCTCAAACAAAAACGAACGTGACTACGACGGTGGACTCTTTGCACGAATTTCACGAATGGTGTCACAAACTGAGTTAAAGGATCGTAACGGGCTTGGTATCCGATGGCGGACCGACTTCAACTACAACTTTATCTCTGACCCGTTCTTCAAAAAGCGACCTGCATTAAAAAAAGCAGAATTAAAAGAGTACAAAACTCGAAAATTGTACACAAAAGCTCGTAGTATGAGTTACAAAATTATGACCGCAGAAGAAATGGCAACAATCTTCCACCTTCCAGGAACCGTAGCGATCACCCCGACACTGAATCGAGTAACCTCAACACGGAGCGATGCTCCATCAAACCTACCTATTGGCAACTTACCTATATAACATATGTTAGATCTACAATCAGACTCGAACCCTTCACGAGTAAAAAAAATATTCTATATAGTGATAGCAATCTGCATTCTTCTTTTGATACTTCTTACCCTGCACATCCGTACACAGCTCACAGCACCAGACACTTTCTTACCCGACACAGTTTTTAATGTTGAATCTGGTATGAATGTGCGTGATATTGCTAAGGAAGCACAGGAGAAGGGAATTGTGCGCTCAAAACTCCTTCTGTATGCAGTTTTAGCATACTCGTATGAACCCAATAACATTTATGCGGGTGGCTACCTCTTTAAGGAGCCTGTAGGGTTATTTGCTGTTGCAAAGAAACTCGCTGAGCAAAAAATAATTCATGACACCATTGCACTTACCATTCCCGAAGGTGTCCGTCTTACACAAATTGCTGAAATAGCACAACGAACACTTGCAGAAGACTTTGTACCACAAGCATATCTCACACTCACCGAAGGTCGGGAAGGATACATGTTTCCGGAAACATATTTCGTTCCAGAAACGTTTGAGGCAAAAGAACTTGTTGAGCTGCAAGAAATTACTTATGAAGCATTTATGGAACCTTTGCGAGAGGAAATTGAAGCATCAGCATTCACAGAATATGAAGTTTTGATCTTGGCATCAATAATCGAACGGGAAGCAAACGATGCAGACTCGATGGGATTAGTCTCTGGGATTCTTCAAAATCGCCTGGAGATAAATATGGCCCTGCAGGCTGATGCCTCTATTGAATACGTACTAGATACGCCCTTAAACGAATTACCAGAAGGGCAACTCGCTTCCGAATTGCGAGAAAAGGATTCACCATACAACACCTATCTCAATACCGGCCTTCCACCAACCCCAATTGGAAACCCCGGTGAAATGGCAATCTTAGCAGTACTTAGACCTGCTGAATCTGACTATTTCTTCTATATCACCGACGCCGATGGTCAGTTTTTCTATGCTGAGACATTTGCTGAGCATAATCGAAATATTGAACAGTATCTGCGATAAGTATTGACAATAATTAAAATATACTACATATTAGTTTTAGTTACGACTGATCTAAAACGGAGAAACAAGATGCCCATTGAGTACATTAAAATCGACCCAGCCATGCTCAAGTTTGAAGCTGAAATGATTCAGGAAGTTCAAATGAGTGAACTGACGAGCAAGGGACTTGAAACGATGACCTCCGAATTTATTGAAAGAAATCAACCAATGCTTGATTCAATCAATGTCAAAATTGATGAAATATTCGGAAAGGAAGTACCTCCTGATGTGAGCGGGTACCACCAATCACTTCTTGAGAAATTTGACCTTCTTAAATCAGGAACAGTTGGTCCGTTGTTCTCAGTTGCAAAAACAGCTGTGGCAATTGCCGAAATCCGAGCATTGCAGCTCACTTTAGGGATCAACTGAAGAACCTTGCTGTAAGGCGCCCAGAATTCTGGGCGCCTTTTATTTTAATTTGTGATACTCTTTCCTCACTATATGAATACCAAGGAAAAAGTATTCGTGGGTCTCTCTGGAGGAGTGGATTCCTCTGTAGCAGCACTACGTCTCATACAGCAAGGATACGCCGTTACCGGTGTATTTATTAAAGTATGGCAACCTGATTTCTTAGACTGCAACTGGGAACAAGAACGATTGGACGCCATGCGGGTGGCTGCAAAACTCGACATTCCGTTTCTTACGTGTGATGCAGAAAAGGCCTACAAGGATGACGTGGCTGATTACTTTATTTCAGAATATAAAGCAGGTCGCACACCAAATCCTGACGTGATGTGTAACAAGTATGTAAAATTTGGTGCGTTCTTGCAGTTTGCCGAAGAACACGGTGCGGACTACATAGCAACAGGACACTACGCACAGCGCATTGCTACTGAAAAAAAGATGGAATTACACCGCGGTGTTGACACTAACAAGGACCAAACCTATTTCTTGTGGACACTTACCCAAGAACAACTTTCAAAAACACTTCTTCCAATTGGCAACAGTCCTAAGGACGTTGTCCGTAAAGAAGCTGAAAATGCTGATCTTATCACAGCACATAAAAAAGACAGTCAAGGAGTGTGCTTCTTGGGACACATTGATATTCCAGAATTTCTCAGTCACTATATTGATTTAGAAGAAGGAAACGTACTCAACGAAGCAGGCGAGGTAATCGGAGACCATAAAGGTGCTCTGGTATACACCACAGGCCAGCGCCATGGATTCATTATCCATACGCAAGACACCAATCGCGGAGCATTCTACGTAACTGATCGAAATATTACTGACAATACAATTACAGTAAGCGAAACACGTAAAGAAACAAAACAATCAGAGCACATCTTTCTTACTTCAGTGAATTTCATTGGTGACCCGATTACGGTGCTTGATACATTTACACTGCAAACGCGTTATCGACAAACACCCGTAGCTTGTAGGGCTATTGCAATAACGAGTTCTGAGTTGGAAGTTGAATTACTGGAAGAAATAGAGCAACCAAGCATCGGTCAGTCCTGTGTACTATATAGCGGTACACGATGTCTCGGGGGTGGTATCATAGCGGAATGTCATTCCAAGTAATTAAAGCCGACGGTAACAGTGAAACATTTGACGTTTCAAAACTAAAACGATCACTCCAGCGCGCTGGGGCAACCAAGGCAGAGATTATCGATGTAGTTACTAAAGTGGAAGGAATACTCCACGACGGAATAAAAACGCAGGAAATATACCGGCATGCATTTGAACTACTACGCAATAGTGAAATGCCTATTCGGGCTCGCTATTCTTTACGCCGTGCATTATTTGGCCTGGGACCAACAGGATTTCCCTTTGAGGATTTTTTAGCAAGGTTATTTGAAAATGAAGGATACACAACCAGAACACGTGTTGAACTACAGGGAAAATGTGCTTTACATGAGCTTGATGTGGCAGCATACAATGAAACTGACAGTTTTGTCGTTGAAGCAAAATTTCATTCACGTCCGGGAGTGAAGTCGGACCTACAGGTTGCGCTGTATACATACGCGCGCTTGATTGATCTACAAGAAACTCGTATTTGTAATGAAGCAGTTTGTGACATTTCACGTTTAATATTGGTTACCAACACAAAGTTTACCTCAACGGCACAGAACTACGCAGAATGTTCAGGTTTAGAGCTCTTAAGTTGGGATTATCCGAAAGGAAATAATTTACATGACCGTATCCAAAAGTCAGGATTGTATCCCATTACCGTACTACAAAGCCTTTCCCAATCACAAAAAAAGGCGCTCCTTACGCGCGATGTTATCCTTTGTTCTGATATTTTAAATAAGCCGGAATTACTCAGACACGCGCATATTGGAGCAAAGAAAACACAGGTTGTGCTAGATGAAGCCAGTCTCTTATGTAATCAGAAGACGACAAACTAAAACAGCACTGCGATTTGTCAATCTTTGCGTGTTCGAGCAATATTGGTATACTCCTGCTATATAAGCATTATTACAGAGTTTTTGTATGTCAGAACAAGAAAAGCAAGAAGGTCAAAAGACAGTAGTTTCATTTATCGCAGGGCTCCTTATTGGTGGATTACTCGTATGGGTATTCGGAGGAACACCTACTGAAGAAGTACACGTTGATGAGAACACAGATCACGAAGCTTCAGAAGTAATGGACGACGCTGAAGAAGAAGCGATGGATGACGAAGCTGAAGAAGAAACAGCAGAACCAGTAGCAGTATTGGAAGTAGGTGACGGTGCAGTATCAGTAGCAAACCAAGCTGCAGGAATAACCGTAACACTCGACACTGCAACATTTCCTACAGAGGAAGGTTGGGTAGCAGTACGATCATATCCTAACGGACAACTCGGAAGCATCCTTGGGGCAGTACGATACAGCAAAGAGCAAGGTCTCGTACCAAGCGAAATCGCACTTGTAGCTCCAACTACAGCTGGACGTGATTACGCAGTTGTATTCTTCACAGAAGATGGTGACCGAAGTTTCAATCTTGCTAACGACGTACAGATTGGTGACGTGTTTGGAACATTCACGGCACAATAGAAACTCTCTATTACACACATCTAAAGCCCCGTCCGGGGGCTTTTTGTATAGTGTTATACTAATAAGTAATTACACATCATTTGCACTGTTATGGCCTACGAATATAAATACAATCCCAACCGATCAGCTGACTGGAATTATGGCGGAAAGAAGTGGCGACTTTCCCGATCAAAACTCGATTTCTTTATCGAATGTCCTCGTTGCTTTTATCTAGATAATAAACTCGGAACTAAGCGGCCAGGTTTTCCTTCGTTTAATTTGAATATTGCTGTTGATGAACTCTTTAAAAAGGAATTTGATGTACACCGTGAGGCAAAAACGCCGCATCCAGTAATGGAACAGTACAAAATCAATGCGGTTCCTTTTGTGCACAAGAACATGGATACCTGGCGAGAGAACTTTGAAGGAATTGAGTACAAACATGAATCTGGTATGACAGTTTCTGGTGCAATTGATGATGTGTGGATGACCCCTGAAGGAAAGTTGATCATTGTTGACTATAAGTCTACGTCAAAAGACGGATCGATCACCGAGCTATCTGATAGTCCTTGGGATCAGCAATACAAACGCCAGCTCGGTGTATACAAATGGCTGTTGGAGCAAAACGGATTCAAGGTGGAAGATACAGGGTATCTTGTCTATGCAAACGCAAGTAAAGACGAAGACGGCTTTGACGGAAAACTTGTGTTTGAAACAACAATTGTCCCCGTTGAAACAGATACCAACTGGATTGAACCTACACTAGAGAAAATCAAAGACTGTCTAGAAAAAGACCATTTACCTGCAATAGGAGAGAAATGTGAATTTTGTCCTTATCGTGAAGCATGTGGGAAGAAACTGCAGAAAATACACAAAGACACAAAAGTCACTAACGCGGAATCAACACCGGCTTCAACCATTGCTGATATTAAAAAGAAGTACGCATAGGCGTGATATAGTAATTAAACATTCAATATGGCTAATACTGATAGGCAATCTCGAGATGCTCGACGTGGATACGATTTAGCTCGTGACAATGTTACTGTTGTCCGCCAAAAAATACATAATTTACAGCGTGAGCTGATGGATTTGACTGCAAATGACAATCGACCTTCACGAACTAGATCTGAACTCGAAAAAGCAAAGATGACCATGGAACGAAATCTTTCTGCATTAGATAAAGAACGTATAACCTTTACCAAGGCACAGGAAAAATACACAGAAGCGCAGGAATCGTTTAAGTCTGCACAAATGGCACATAACAAACTCCAGGAAGAACTCCATGCTGAAGAGAAGAAAACCCTGGTCGATCAAGACCGTGAGAGAAAACAAATTGAGGATAAAATTAAGCAAGAAGAAAAAGCAGAGAAGTCATGGAGTATCAAAATGCAGACCACTGAGAGCGAGCTACGTAAATTACAGGAAAATGCAGCTAACGATACCCACCAAGACAAAGGAAGGCAAAACCGACTACGTGCATAACAATAGACCGCTATACAGGAAGTGTTACACTAAATTATTATGTACTCATACCGAATAGAGCAAGCATTACGTGCTGCGACCATTTTACACAAGGATCAGGTCCGTAAAGGGTCGGTGCCTATGCCATATGTAAGTCATCTATTTGCTACTGCAATAATTGCAATGGACTATACTGATAATGAAGATGTACTAATTGGGGCGTTACTGCACGATACCCTTGAAGATACTGACTACACTGCTCAGGAACTTGAGGATGATTTTGGCGGAACGGTCCGAGAGATTGTTGAAGCACTTACTGAACCGCAAGATTCTGACACAAAAGTGTACACATGGAAGGAGCGTAAAGGTATTTACGCAAAACAGTTGCGCAAAGCTCCACAAGAGTCCCTCCTTATTGCAGCGGCTGATAAAATCCACAACATGCGCGCAATGGTTGAGGAATACTTTGACGATCACGGCAGGTTTCTGAAAGAATTTAGTGGCGGCCTTGATGATCGCATCACACAATACCAAGATATGTCTAACGCCTTAAACAGAAGACTCAAGAGTGATATACTCAACGAATTCAACCACGTTTTTACCGAATATAAGAATTTCATTTTAGATGTCAAAAAAACAAAAGAAAGCAACGAGCGGTATTAAGCTACCTGGATACACTTTTCTCAAAGTAAAGGGTGGATTTTCGCACTATATACTTAAGACTAATGGTCTTCAAGTGCTCCATAAACAAATTTTAGGGACAGGAGTGACCACCTCAAATATTACCTACAAAGTAGGAGCGCGAGACGAACAAGCTGGAGAAAGTGGACTGGCACACATGCTTGAGCACATGCTTTTTAAACCAACTAAGCATGATTTAAAGCGAAAAGTTGATTCTGGAGCGATGCACTTTGAACGTGACGTTGGCTGTATCCTAAACGCCAACACTTGGAAAGATCGCACTACATACTTCTTTAGTTATCCAACTGAACATTTCAACCGCGCACTTCAGGTAGAGGCTGAACGTATGACAGACGTTGTTATAACCGACAAGGAATTTCTTCCTGAGAGAAATAATGTCCTGAGTGAATTCGATATGTACTTTGGTGATCCATATTATGCGTTAAGCGTACAAATGGTATGTAGCGCATTTCATTCACACCCATACGGACACGAAACTATCGGCTTTCGGGAAGATATTGAACGATATACACCAGAAAAATTGGACACTTTCTACAAAAATTACTATCGACCAGACAATGCAACGATCACCATTGTGGGTGACGTCAGTCTTTCTGATGCACTTTCGGCTGTCAAAGAACAATTTGGGAGTCTGAAGAATCCTGCAACAGTTGTTCCTCGACATGATATACCTGAACCAAAACAAGAGGGGGTACGTCGAGCGGAAATTACTCGTCCATCAAATACCAACGTGCTTTGTCTTGGTGTAAGGCACGCAGGATTTCCAACGCAGTCATGGCTTGAAACCTCAACACTCTTCAGTGTACTTGCAGGAGGATCAGACAGTATTCTGCACAAGAAGTTAGTAGATACTGGTCTGGCTACTTCAGTGGAAGGCGCAATTGAGCCAACTAGTGAAACAAATCTTGGACTTCTTTTTATTACACTAGCACCACAACAAAATCATAAGGAGACTGAGGATACGGTGATGGAAATTCTCGCATCAATAACTGTAAAGGACATTACGAAACTATTGAAGAAAACTATTCAAGGTGCACTTACTGCTGAACTGTTCGCACGCGGTAGTTCATTACGTATTGCAATGGAACTTACAGAATATGTCTCAGCAGATGCTTGGGAGAGCTATCTTAAAACAGAGACTATGCTTAACGCAATCACTCCCAAGCAACTCATTGCATGTAAAGACGCACTCTTTGCAGAAGATCAGATGACTATCGGCTACTTTAAGGGAATACAATAGTATGGATTACAAAACATTTAGTGGAGAGGGATACACTGGAGGAGGGATTGTAAAAAAAGGTGAGCGTACCATGTATTGCAAAATTACCGTTGATCTACATCAAAGTCACAGCGTGGAACAGTCTGCATGCGAACACATATATACCGACGCTATTTTTTCTGGAGCGGGGAAGTATGACCGTGAAGCATTTATCAATGCTGTAAGCATGCTAGGGGCCTCCATTACTGCAAACATAAGTAACAGCCGGCTAACCATCATACTTAAATCTATTGAGAATAATACAGGCACGTTACTGAAACTCTTCGAGACTATGATGCAAGAACCTACCTTTGCAGGATCTGAAATTATACGTATTCAAAAACAAGTAACTAATGAACTTCGCGAACACGAAGAAAACGCAAAGGCAGTTGCATTAGAACTCTTCGTAAATCAATTGTACGCAAAAACTGATCGACGATACACCAACACACCTGCTGAAATAACAAAGACACTTGGTCTCTGTACAAATAAAGATCTAAAGAAGCTTCATAAAGCAGTACTTTCGGGAATGTGGACAGTTACTATTGGTTCCAATGCAGAGGTTCTTAAGAAGGTAACCAAAGCAATCGATGCATGCAAGAAAGGAACAACTCCAGTTATTTTAACTGGAGAACATTCCCAAAAAGCACATATTCAAAAAACTATCTTACACAACATCCCAAGCAAGCAGAATATTGAATTTAGTATTGGAGGTGCACTGCCATTAACGTTGCATCATCCTGACTACCTGCCATTTGTATTTGGAATGAATGTGCTGGGGAAGTGGGGAGGTTTTACAGGCCGGCTTATGAGCACCGTACGGGAAAAGGAAGGGCTTACCTATGGTATTTATGCGCATACACAAACTGTAGAGGGTACTGAACAAGGCTACTGGAGAATAATGACTTTCTTTGCTCCTGAAAAATCTGTTCAAGGCTTAACTTCTACAATACGTGAAATTACCAAGATTCACAAAAGTGGTGTCACCCAAGCTGAATACGAACGTTTCAAGATTATCCTAAGGACACAACAGGACATGCTTGCTGATTCACTAACCGCAAGTGTTAATTCACTACATGGTTATTTCTGCGCTGACTTTAACCTTAAGGAAGTAGAAGAGTATAAAAATAAACTTATGAGCGTCACACGCAAAGAAGTAAATAATGCATTAAAAATATACCTCGATCCAACGATGTTAACCATCAGTGGTGCTGGACCCGTTGCAAATCAAAAGAAAGAGATTCAATCAATCAGCTAAACAGACAAGAAAACCAGTCGTGTACAACGGCTGGTTTTTCTTTTGGTAATTAGGGTACAATGACAACAATATGAATTTACTATTTTGGGGACTAACCATTAGTGTTGTCGGTAAGGTGCTTTTGGTTATTGGTATCCTTAAAGCACACGGACAGATTTCGCACGAACACCGAATTGATGCCAAAGTGCTTAAAACCTTCCAGACAGAGAAATGGCTTAGTCTTGCAGGACTTTTCTTAATCGTCGTCGGCTATGCCTTGGAGATATACTTTTATGGATTCACTCCACTACTTACTTGTGCAGGAGCTGACTGTGCTGGAGCGGCTGCTGGAATCCTCACAAACTAGTTCAGAATAAGGGGAAGTACCCGTTACTTTGAAAATTACTGGACGTTATTGTCGTATTTGCTATATTTAAAGCCAATTAATTAACGAATTTTACTATGTCTATATCTGGAAATGATATTCGAGAGAAATACCTAAGCTTTATGGAGAAAAATGGTCATGCCATTGTTCCTTCTTCTGCCTTGGTACCAGACAATGATCCCACAACACTCTTTACTGGAAGTGGTATGCAACCTATGGTGCCGTACCTTATGGGAGAAACGCATCCAAAAGGAACACGAATAGCTGACTCGCAAAAATGCTTCCGTGCTGAGGATATTGATGATGTGGGAGACAACCGACACACAACCTTCTTTGAGATGCTTGGAAACTGGTCTCTTGGTGATTATTTTAAGGCTGAGCAAATTCCATGGATTGCAAAGTTTCTTTTTGATGAGGTGGGCCTTTCTCCTGAGAAATTTTATATAACTGCATTTATAGGAGATGAAAGTCTCGGTATTCCCAAAGACACAGAGGCTGCAGAAATTTGGCAAGCAGTTCTTGCTGAACGCGGGGTAAGTAACGGTGTGGGAGAAATGGGATCTGCAGATGACGGCGCTATCCGCGGAATGAAAGATGGTGAGCGTATTTTCTACTACGACGCAGGTGAAAACTGGTGGAGTCGAGCAGGGAAGCCTGAGAAAATGCCTGTAGGTGAAATTGGTGGAGGTGACAGTGAGATGTTTTATGATTTCGGTACTGAACACGATGCATCATACGGAGAACATTGTCACCCAGCGTGTGATTGCGGACGCTTCTTAGAGATCGGAAACTCGGTGTTTATGGAGTATCTCAAGACTGAAAATGGTTTTGAAAAATTACCTGCACAAAATGTAGATTTCGGTGGGGGACTTGAACGTATTGCTGCTGCTGCAAACAATGACGGCGACGTATTTAAAATTGATCTCTTGTGGAAAGTAGTGGAACAAATTGAAGAACTCTCCGGAAAGAAGTATGAAGACGACCTTCATTCGTTTAGAGTAGTGACCGATCATATCCGCGGTGCAGTATTTATGATTAGCGACAATGTGCTGCCAAGTAACACTGAGCAAGGATATTTCGTGCGCCGTCTATTACGACGTGCGGTGCGGTTTGCTGATATCCTAGAAATACCTGAAGGGGAACTTAAAAACCTCGCTAAAAGCGTTATAGACACCTACAAAGAGCACTATACGAACCTTGGAGATCAAGAACAGCTGATTATTGATGCAATTGCTGCTGAAGAGGCGCAATTCCGTATCACTCTTGAGAAAGGGCTAAAACAATTCAATAAAATTACACTGCAGTTCCATGTGCAAACTACTGAAGTTGATGGTAAAAAGGTGATTGATAAAACTACAAAACCTGTACAGAAGAAAGCAATCAGTGCTCAAAACGCATTTGAACTCTTCACTACCTACGGTTTTCCAATTGAACTAACCGAAGAAATTGCAGAAGAAAAAGGACTCATAGTGGAGCGTGACGGATTCGAAGAACTCATGAAGGAACACAAGGAAAAATCACGAGCTGGTGCAGAACAGAAGTTCAAGGGGGGACTTGCTGATAGTTCTGACACAGTAGTGCAATATCACACTGCAACACATCTTATGCTTGCAGGATTGCGACACTTCTTAGGTGATCACATTCATCAGGCAGGATCGAACATCACCGGTGACCGTATGCGCTTTGACTTTACACACCCAGAGAAAGTTGATCGAGAAACTCTCGATCAAATCCAGGAGTTTGTTAACAGTGCGATTAAAAACGGTGGGGAAGTAAGTATCGATATGATGAGCAAAACTGATGCCGAAGATGATCCAACTGTTGAGGGTAGCTTCTGGGATAGATATCCAGACGAAGTGAAGGTCTACACCATGAAAACAGCTGACGGAGAAATAGTCTCACGAGAACTTTGTGGTGGCCCGCATGTAGAAAATCTAGCTGATATCCCGGGCACATTCAAGATTAAGAAAGAGGAATCATCTTCTGCAGGAGTGCGACGGATTAAAGCAGTACTTCTCCCGGAATAAACATATCCACGAAACGATGTATAACAGCGTCACGGCAAACCCGCGACGCTGTTATACTTATAATAATGTTTGGTTTTTCCAGCGGTGTGCCACAAAAGAAATGTGGGGTAATAATTGATATTGGTTCAGGGAGTGTTGGTGTTGCTATTGTCTTGTCTGACACGCAAGAAGCGAAGCCAGAAGTTATCTGGTCACATCGTACCTACGTGCTCATTAAAGATATTGTGAGTACTGAAATTCCAATGAAGGAAATTACTACCTCATTAGTGAATGCCTTTCTCCAACTTGGGGGTGACGGGGTGAAAGCACTACAAGAAAAAGATAGTTCACTACATATTTCTGCAATTCAAGTAACCATTTCTGCACCATGGACATACACCATCACTAAATCAATCAATTTTTCTGATGAACATCCGTTTGAAGTAAACGAAACACTTATTGAAGAACTTTCAAAGACAGCTGAAAAACAGGCGTTTGTAGCGATTCTTGAAAATGAAATCTTACAAGAGAGTCAATTGGAGGTTATTGACAACAAAACCATTCATACAAGCATCAACGGATACCCAGTGAAAAATCCTCATAAAATTAAAACCCGCGAGATCATCATTGCGCATATTACTGCCATCACACACAAAAAAATTATAACGGTACTTGAGGATTCAAAAAATAAGGTACTCCCAAAAACACAAATGACAACCCACTCATTTATGTACATGTTTTATAATGTACTTAAGAACCTGAATCCAGATACGTCGGAAGCTTGCCTTATTGATGTAACCAGTGAAGCAACAGAGATTGGAGTTCTCCGTGAAGGTGCACTGACACATGTAACACATGATTCGTTCGGAACATTTAGTTTAGCTCGAGAAATTGCTACATTATGTAAGATTCCTAAGGAGGAAGCGTATACATACATGAAGGGAGGAACAAGTTTTGTTGAAACTAAACTATCAGATTCCAAATTAGCCGAATTACAAGTAATTATCGAAGCGTATGAAGACAAAATCGCTGAACTCTTCAGGCGCACAGGTGACGCACTTGCAATACCTAAAACACTTTTTTTGCATTGCGAACGAGAAACTGAAGATTTTTTTGCAAAACATGTAGCAAATGCAGCAAAGAAAGCAACTGGAGCAAAGCACAGTGTGCACCCGATAACCAGCTTATTATTTGAAAAGGGGTCTTCTACGGAAACTGCATTGTTACTTTCAGCGCATCAGTTTCATAAAGATCATGTTCGCACAGCGCATACGAACACATAAAATCCACACAGGGAATTTAATAAGTTAGAAAGCACGGTATAATAATGTTATGACACAAAAATGGAACCTCCAGGATATCAAGCCTGCTCAACCGAGGAAAAATCGTGCGCCGATGAATGATACTGATCTACGGAAATCAACACCATCACCTCGAATGCACAAAGAAGAGGCAGACGACGCAATGAGCATTAGTATTGTTGATGGCAATAAAAAGAAAAGTAAGTCATTGTTGTACGCAATTATTATCTTCTTCATCATAGTAGGTGGGGGTGTTTTGGCTTCTACGCTAATGGGCGGAGCTGAATTAACTGTATATCCTAAATACCGAGAACCTAATGTAAATGCAGCATTTGATGCCCAGCGAACACCACAACCTTCAGAATTAGCATATGAAATTATGACACTTGAGGCCGAGGGTGAGCGTCAGGTTTCTGCTACAGGACAAGAGGATGTCAAAGAACAAGCACAAGGTTCCCTCCTTATCTACAATAAGCACCAGTCTGCACCTATGCGATTGGTTACCAACACCCGTTTTGAGTCAAATGGTCTCATTTTCCGCATCAAAGACGCAGCAATCATTCCTGGGTACACTAAAAATGAAGCGGGAGATATTCTGCCAGGGGTAATAACTGCTGAAGTATTTGCTGATGAGGTTGGTGAACAGTACAACCTTCCACCGTCACGATTTACAATCCCAGGATTTGCTGGAGAACCAGAATTTGAGAATTTATACGCAGAATCAATCGAAACATTCAACGGAGGATTCGATGGTCAACGATTTATTATCGATGACACCGAACTACAAACTGCAAAGCAAGCGCTACAAATGGAATTACGAAACTCGTTACTAGAACGGATCCCAGCAGAACGTCCTGCAGGATTTATCCTTTTTGATCAAGCGGTAACGTTTACCTATGAATCACTTCCAGCAATTGAATATGGAGATAACCTCGCAACTATCAAGGAGCAAGTGATTATGCGCATCCCACTGTTTAAGGAACCTGACTTCGCATCGTTTATTGCTGCAGCGACCGTACCTGGTTACGAAGGAGAAGATGTACGTATTACTGATACCCAAATGCTCACCTTTAAGTATAAAATCGCTACAACGTCTGCTTCTGATATAAGTAATGCAGAAACATTGCACTTTAATTTAGCAGGACGACCACAGATCGTATGGGAGTACGACGGGGCAAAGCTTAAGGCTGACCTCTTAAATGCGAACAAAACGGCACTCAATAGTGTACTTGGTGCATACCCAGCAATCGAACGTGCAGAGGCTGTAATCAGGCCATTTTGGAAGACAAAATTCCCAATTGATATCGCAGAAATTGAGATTATTGAAATAATTGAGTAAATAGTGTCCTTGTACAGGATAACTTGTTTGACGAAACCAATTCTATTTGTTAGACTCGGGCACGTTTAATGGATCAATCACAAGAAAACCTCGTATACGCAACTGTTGAGGAGGCGCTTCCAAACGCGCTTTTTCGAGTTCTAGTAGACGACACGGAGGAACCACAAATTGCATACCTCGCTGGTAAAATGCGACGGTTTCGTATTCGTGTTCTTGTGGGGGACAGAGTTGTCATTGTCCCAGAGCCATACGGCGGTAAAGGTAGGATAATTAAGCGCCTGTAATCCAGGGGCACTTAGTCACATAACACCTAGTTCTTAGGGAAAAATCACTGATTTTATTCTAAGTACTAGGTGGTAGGACTAATAACTAAAATTATGAAAGTACGATCATCAGTAAAAAAAATGAGTCCAGACGACAAAATCGTTCGACGACGAGGTCGTGTGTACGTTATTAACAAGTTGAAGCCGCGTCACAAACAACGACAAGGCTAATTTATAGATTACAAATTATATGCGTATAGCAGGTATTACAATTCCCGACAACAAACACCTTGAATATGGCCTTACAGCTGTTCATGGTATCGGTCGGCAGCGTGCACTTGATATTTTAGCTGAGCTAAAAATCGAGGAATACACAAAGCCAACTGACATTTCTACCGATCAAGAAAACTCAATTCGAGAAAAGGTAGAGAGCTTCACTATCGAGGGAGAGTTGAAGCGTACCGTTGCTTCGAACGTTAAACGTTTGAAGGACATTAATTCCTACCGTGGTAGCCGCCACGCTAAACGACTTCCATGTCGTGGACAACGGACAAAGACTAACGCCCGAACTCTCAAAGGTGCTAAGAAGACTATGGGATCTGGTAAGCGTAAGCTTGAGAAAACTTAGACTTAATTTATTAGCATTGATAAGAATTTCCTATGGGTAAGAAACGAATCATAAAGAAAGGTGGCGGATCTGACGTAGCGGGTACATCTCGAGCGTTAAACCGTGTACCTAAGAAGAAGTTGGCTAACGGCCGGCTAAATATTCTTGCAACATTCAATAATACACTGGTAACACTATGTGATACCAAGGGTAACGCGGTAATGTCAGCAAGTAGTGGAGCTCTTGGTTTCAAGGGTTCACGAAAGAGTACACCTTTCGCAGCTGCAAAGGTGGGTGAAATTATCGGTGAAAAAGCACTTCAGATGGGTATGAAGGAAGCTGAAGTGGTTATTCGAGGTGTTGGCGCAGGACGTGAGTCAGCATTACGAGCGTTTACAGGTAAAGGTATCTCGGTGACGAAGATTACTGACAAGACTCCCGTGCCACACAATGGCCCTCGAGCTCCTAAGGCGCGTCGCGTGTAACATTATAGACTTATGATAATAGGACCTAAATTTAAAATTGCGAAGCGCCTTGGTGCTCCAATTTTCGAAAAAACACAAACAGCACAGTTCGCGCGATCTGAAGCACGAGCAGGACGTACACGAAAGCGTCGTCCAAACCAGATGAGTGACTACAAGCGACAGCTTATTGAAAAGCAAAAAATGCGATTCAGTTACGGAATCTCCGAAAAACAACTTCGTCGATATGTAAACGAAGCGGTAGAAAAGAGTAACCAACCAATTATGGTGCTGATGGCACGACTCGAGTCTCGACTTGATAACGTGGTGTACCGACTAGGACTAGCTAAAACGCGTCAATTTGCGCGTCAGATGGTCTCACACGGTCATATCAGTGTAAATGGGAAGCGACTAAGTATCCCATCTCACAAGGTAGCTCTGAACTCTGTCATCTCAGTACGAGAAGGGAGTAAGAACACAGGAATGTTCACAGAATTTGCCGACAAGCACGAAACAACATCAGTGCCAGCATGGCTGTCATTTGATCTAAAGAAAATGGAAGGAACAATGACCGGAGCACCGACTTACCAACCTGCAGAAACTCTGTTTGATCCAGCACAGGTACTTGAATACTACAGCCGATAGGTTTAGTTCATTAGTTAACTTAAGTAAATTATTATGCTAGAAACAAACGTTGCACTACCATCAAAGCCACGAATCGTAAGCGAAGAAGAGAATCGTGGTACATACGAAATTGATGGACTATACCCAGGGTACGGTCACACACTTGGTAACTCACTTCGACGGATCATTTTGTCATCTCTTCCAGGAGCTGCAATCACACAAGTGAAAATCACCGGCGCAAAACATGAATTCGATACACTTGCAGGTGTTAAGGAAGATGTTATTAACATCCTACTGAACATCAAGCGAATCCGTCTTGCACTACACGGTGACGAACCAGTTACTATCACATTGAAGAAGAAAGGATCAGGAATGGTTCTAGCTTCTGACATTGAAGTACCTTCACAAGTTGAAATTCTTTCACCAAAGCAAGAAATTGCTGAAATCACAAACAAAACTACAGAACTCGAGATTGAAATGACTGTTGAGAAAGGTCTCGGATATGTAGCGCGTGAATTTCATCAGAAAGATAAAGTAGAAATCGGAACTATTGCACTTGATGCAGTATTTACACCAATTCGACGTGCTAACTATGAAGTAGAGAACATGCGTGTTGGAGACCGAACAGACTACAACCGATTACGACTTATTATTGAAACTGATGGAACAATGACTCCAAAAGAGGCTATTGAACAGTCTATTGAAGTAATGATTCACCAACTGAAGTCAGTTATTGGCTTCCAGGAACCAGAACAAGAATCTGTAGACACCCCAGAAGTTGTAGAAGAAGCTACAACTGAGGAAGTTGAAGTAGATCCTGACGTTCTAAAAACACGAATTGAAACACTTGATCTTTCAGCACGAACACTTGCTGCTTTAGAAGAAGCAAACATCCGAACGGTAGGAGGGCTTGTGCGAAAGAAAAAAGATGATATTCTAGCGCTGGATGGCATCGGACCCAAAGGAGTTGACGAAATCGTTGACCTCCTTAACGGCATGAGTGCTAAGCTAAGCGAATAAGAAAAGTATTATGCGACACGGAAATAAAAACAGAACACTCGGACGAGTCCGCTCACAGCGTACTGCTCTTTTGCGCGGTCTAGCAGTTTCACTCATTCGTGATGGGAAGATCAAAACTACAGAAGCAAAGGCAAAGGAACTACGTCCTTTTGCTGAACGACTGGTAACACACGCAAAGAAAGGAACCGTTGCAGCACGACGACAAGTTGCATCGCTCCTTGGTGAACCAAAGTCAGAAACAATTTCTAAACTATTTGATGAAATTGCACCAACATATAAAGAACGAAACGGTGGATACACACGAGTAATCAAGATGGGTCGAACACTTGCAGGAAGAGACGAAGCGGTAATCGAATACGTAGAATAGGCTTATGGAAACACGAGAATATACAATTGACGCAGAAGGAAAGCGATTGGGTATCGTGGCTACTGAGGCTGCAACGTACCTACTTGGTAAGGATATGCCAGATTTCACAAAGAATATCGCTGCGCCTGTACAGGTGACGGTAATCAATGCAGGAAAGCTAGATATGACCGACAAGAAGAAGAAAGAAATCTACCAGTCTTACTCTGGATACCCAGGTGGACGAAACGAAGAAACTTTCGAACATTTATCTGAGCGACTTGGTGTTGCTGAGCCAGTACGACGAAGTATCAAAATGATGCTTCCGCGAAACAAGCTACAGGCAGTTATGATGAAAAACCTAGTAGTAACTGAATAATTATTATGAGCATTGCAAAATACATTGAAGGAATTGGACGACGAAAGACTGCGTCTGCACGCGTTCGTCTTACTCCTGCAAAGGAAACAACAATTGTTGTAAATGAAAAATCACTTGCTGACTACTTCCAGAACGAAGCATTCGAGAAAGACGTAATGTCTGTCTTGGGAACTGAAGAAGCTGGAGTGGGAGATTACACTATTACCGTAAAGGTAGGGGGGAGTGGTCTTTCAGCTCAGTCTGAAGCAGTACGACTTGGAATTGCCCGAGCATTGGTAAAGGAAAAGGCTGATCGACGATCAGTTCTAAAACCTCTTGGATTCCTAAAACGAGATCCACGTTCAGTAGAACGAAAGAAGTTTGGATTAAAGAAGGCACGAAAATCATCTCAATGGTCTAAGCGGTAAAGAAAAAAGCCCCCCTGCGGGGCTTTTTTGATGCTTAGACGGCGCAGTCAAGTTTTCATTCCTTTCCTAGAATGAAACCAGACGAGCCTAGCTCGAGGACTACTTAGTACTCACAACTAGCGGGGTTTGTGAGAACACTTAGTGACTCTAGATAAAGCGACAAAAACCCAATTATTCTTTACAAATTCCTTTATATACCTTATATTTCATTTAGTTAAGTACAGACAGTAAGGCATAGGAGGTAAACATGCCCACAAAACACATTAAGGTCACCTGCGTTGGGTGTCAATGCACCAATGAAGATGCTGAAGTACAAATACACAGAGTTCCTGGATATGCGATGCAAGAGAATAAAGCATTTTACGGAATTTGTTATGATTGTATAGCTTGTCTTTCTGCATATGCTGAAATGAACGCCACTGAAGATCACTCAGCCTTCAGGCATGAAGAACTTGTGCGTCATGGTAATCAAATTCTCGAGAAACGAATTGGCAAAGTAATTGAAATATTTGGAACAACTTTTGGATGGCTTTCAGATAAGGAGTTTGGTGAACTGTTCAGACAAGAATTAAAATTAAAAGCAAAAAAATCTTAAAACAAAACCACGAAGTCGCCACGACTCTCGTGGCTTCTTCTTTCTATTGACCTCTATGTAAAATTATGTTACAAAATAAACAGAAAGTTATCTAAATTTCATCATCTAATGAACAAAGAAGGAGGGTCACATAATGCAGACTAAACTTTTCATAGAATCAGCAATCATGCCAACCAAGTTGATGATCAGTGGAATACTGATTGCAAATCTTGTGGCAATTGCCGCGGTATTAATCGCCTCTAAATTAGAAGGACACTTCGGGTGGACAGAAACAACAGTATTTGCAACGTCTGTAGTATCTACATTCTTGATAATCTGTCTGGGCTTTGGTGTATTATCAGCAATTAAAGACGACCTTACTGCCGTCGTCCGCATGAGGGCGGTTATGAATAAGGTAATTGAATCATATGGACAAGAAGGTGCAGATAAAGTCCTAACGAGTAAAGCCAACGGAGTTAAGCTACTATTGGATGAATTAAATAGAGTTAACCAAAGGGTAATTACTGAAATTACAGAGCCTGACATAGAAGCGAGTAATGAAAGAAAAAAAATGCAAATGGCTTATGACACTGCTTTGAACGATTTCAATAGAACATACTCCATTCTTAAAAAATCAAGTATAGCCGTCAAAGCTAACCTTAATGCTTATCTATAACGCAAAGAACATCATCCTCTGGGGTGATGTTTTCATATATAAATGTGAACACAAAAACCGCCCGAGGGCGGCCTTTGCTGTATCTGCAGCGAATCGGTTATATACAATGCACTTCTGTTATGAAAGGGGAGTACAAGTACTCTTCCAGTCACCCTCCGAAGTTAGAAACACGAGTGCTTCTTTGTCTTTGTACAGCTCTGCAGTACTTCTTCTGCGTCTAGAGTTGCGTTCGCTCGCGCTATGCTCTCTAGTTGATTCGAAGAACGTTGGTGGAAGTAGGTGATCGTGAGATTCCTTGCTTCCTAACATCCCACTTGATTGCTCAAATGGTAGATACATTATAACAATCCGGCAAGGACATTTTTAGCTAGAACACAAAAATAATAATTTGTAAAAAATGATGCTACCAAAGGGTGCTAGACTCTTTACACAATATTAATTCAGACGTATAATACCACTTGTCTATGAAAGAAGATAAGAAAAACGAATTTCAGGAAGATATCGAAATGACAGGAGAAGACAATGCAATCGAACCTGAAATTGAAGAAATTGAAGAAATTAGAGGAAATAAATTACAAGAGGTAAAAGCAAAACTCAAGGCGTGTGAACAAGAAAAAATGGAGCATCTTGAGGAACTGCAGCGGTCAAAAGCTGAATTCCTTAATGGAAAGAAACGGCTAGAAGAAGAACGGCTACGAGACAAAATACGAGCGGAGAACAAACAAATTGAGAAACTTCTCCCTATGGCAGACAGTTTCCACATGGCGATGCACGACAAAGAGGCTTGGGATGCGATTGATGCACAGTGGCGTAAAGGGGTGGAGAGTATTCACAACCAACTACACAGTATTTTAGAATCCTATGGAGTATCTGAGATCAATCCCGCTGACGCAGACTTTGATCCTAATATACATGAGGCATTAACCAATGTACCAGTTGAAGACAAACAATTGCACAACAAGGTGATCTCAGTAATTCAAAACGGATTTGTACGAACCATTGACGGAAAAGAAGAATTACTACGACCTGCTCGTGTAACTGTTGGAGAATACAAGTAAGTAAAGGACTGCACCGACTATTGCGAACTTACGTCTGAATTTGTTCTGCCCTTGGGCAAATTTCTGGACAGGAGAACACAAATGAACTAATTAAATTAATTAAAATATTATGGCAAAAATACTAGGAATTGATCTTGGAACAACTAACTCAGCGATTGCGATCATTGAGGCGGGTGAGCCAGTCATCATTGAAAACGCAGAAGGAAATCGAACTACTCCATCGGTAGTAGCTATTTCTAAAACCAAAGAACGACTTGTGGGACAAATTGCTAAACGACAAGCGGTGACAAACCCAACAAATACTATCTACGGTATTAAGCGGTTCATGGGGCATGACTTCGATGAAGAAGCTGTTCAAAGTGACAAAAAAATCGTACCGTTCACTATTGAAAAGGGTTCTGACGGTGGAGTTATCGTAAAGATGCAGGACAAAGACTATCGTCCTGAGGAAGTATCAGCGATGATTCTTTCTAAGCTCAAGGCTGACGCTGAAGCAAAGACGGGTGAAACTATCACTGAAGCAGTCATTACGGTACCTGCATACTTCAACGACGCACAGCGAAAAGCAACACAGGATGCAGGGAAGATCGCAGGACTCGAAGTTCGCCGAATCATCAACGAACCAACAGCAGCGGCTCTCGCATACGGATTTAATAAAAAGAAAGATGAGAAGATCGTGGTATTCGACTTCGGTGGAGGAACATTCGACGTGAGTGTACTAGAAGTTGGAGACGATGTAGTTGAGGTACAGTCTACCGACGGTGATGCACACATGGGAGGTCGTGATATTGACCAGGCTATTGTGAAGCACCTCATTGCTGAATTTAAGTCATCTGAAGGAATTGATCTTGGATCAGACCCTCTTGCACTACAACGACTCGATGAAGCTGCTGAAAAAGCAAAGCTTGAACTTTCCTCATCAGTTGATACAGAGATTAACATCCCCTTCATCACTTCAGGTGCTGAGGGGCCAAAGCACTTACTGCTTACCATGACGCGCGCAAAACTTGAAGAATTAGCTAACGAATACATCGACCGATCTATCGAGATCACAAAACGAGCAATCGAAGCGTCGTCATTCAAGAAAGAAGAAATTGATGAAATTATTCTTGTAGGAGGGCAGACTCGAATGCCTGCAATAGTTTCAGCAGTTAAAGAACTCTTTGGTAAAGAACCAAACAAATCAATCAACCCAGATGAAGTAGTAGCGCTAGGTGCTGCTATCCAAGCAGGAATTTTCCAAGGTGATGTTAATGACATTACACTTGTGGATGTGATCCCTCTATCTCTTGGTCTTGAAACTATGGGGGGAGTAACTACTAAACTTATTGAGAAGAATACTCACATCCCAACAAAGAAAGAACAGGTTTTCTCTACCGCAGCTGACAACCAAACATCAACTGAGATCCATATTACTCAAGGTGAGCGAGCTCAAGCTTCAGACAACAAGTCACTAGGCAGGTTCGTTCTTGATGGAATTCCTCCTGCACCACGTGGAGTACCACAGGTAGAGGTAGTGTTCGATGTGGATAGTAACGGTGTACTCAATGTGACTGCAAAAGACAAATCTACTGGAAAAGAACAAACTATCCGTATTGAAGCAAACTCAGGACTATCTGAAGAAGACATCGAAAAAATGAAGTCTGACGCTGAAGATCATGCTGATGAGGATGCAAAAAAGAAAGAAATTATTGAAGCACGAAACTCAGCTGACCAACTTATCTACACTGCTGAAAAAGCTGTGAAGGAACACGGTGAAGCTGCAGGCGAGGAAATCGTTACCGCTATCAACATGAAGATTGCAGGGGTAAAGGAAGTTAAAGATGCTGAGGACAAGGAAGCTATCACAAAAGCAACTGAAGAACTTTCAACTGAAATGCAAAAGATTGGTGAAATTATGCAAAAAGCTGCAGAAGCAGAAGCGAGCGCACCAGCTGAAGGTGACGGGGATACCCCCAAAGACGCAAATGCAGACGTGCGAGATGCTGAAGAAGTAAAGGAGGAAGACAAGAAAGACGATGAAGAAACCAAATAATTAATTCTCAATGAAGCGAATGTCTTGCATTCGCTTCATCAGAGAGTAAAATATTAAACAACATGGCACAAAACGACTATTACAATACCCTTGGACTACAGAAAGGCGCGTCAAAAGACGAAGTGAAGAAAGCATTCCGAAAAATGGCAGCTCAGTATCACCCTGACAAGAAAACAGGTGACGAAGCTAAATTTAAAGAAATCAGTGAGGCCTATTCAGTACTTGGTGATGAGAAGAAGAAAGCTGAATACGATACCTACGGTCACGCATTTAATGGCGCAGGCGGAGGAGGACAACAAGGTGGGGGATTTAACTGGTCTGACTTTCAGCAACAAGCGGGTCAGCAAGGTGGGTTCGAATTCGACATGAATGACATCTTTGGTGATGTGTTTGGTGGAGGCGGACGACAGCGGCAAGCACGAGGACGTGATATTTCAATTGATATTGAACTACAATTTGAAGATGCAATTTTTGGAACTTCTCGAAAAGTACTTCTTACAAAGAACAGTACTTGTAAAGAATGTGACGGTTCAGGAGGGAAGAAGGGAACTGAAATGGCTGATTGTACGACCTGCAACGGACAAGGAAAGGTACGAGAAGTGCGTCAAAGTCTGATGGGACAAGTGCAGACTGTACGAGAATGTAACGTATGTACAGGACGAGGAAAGGTCCCCAAGGAAACTTGTGGACACTGTGCTGGAGCAGGTATCGCTCGCGTTGAAGAAGAAGTAGAGATCAACATCCCAGCAGGAATTCAAAATGGCGAGATGATCCGTATGACAGGGCGAGGAGAAGCTATACCAAACGGTGCAGCTGGAGATTTATATATCAAAATCCATGTTAAGGGTCACAAGACTATCCAACGCGACGGCTCAACACTACAGTCTATGCTACACGTAAAGCTTTCTGATGCACTTCTTGGAAATGTCTATAAAGTAGAGACTCTTGATGGAGCAGTGGAAATAAAAATTCCTGCAGGTATCACCCATGGAGAGAAGCTACGGATTAAAGGGAAGGGAGTACCGCAAGGGAACTCTCGGGGTGACTTTATGGTAAAAATTGAAATTGATCTTCCAAAGAAATTATCGCGAAAAGCAAAAAAAATAATAGAGGAGCTCAAGAGTGAAGGTATCTAAAATTAATATACTAAGACCTAGCCAATATTTAGCTAGGTCTTTTTATAGCAATGGTTTACTTAGGATCGAACTTGCGGACACCCTGTATGCCGAATATTAACAACAGTACGTCTAAGAATAACGGTGCGGTATACGCAGGGTTGCCTTCATGAAAAAGTATAAACGAACTAAAAAAAATAATCTTTACACCACCAATTATGGCTACAATTTGTTTTATCACAACGTACCTCTCTTTCTTTCAAGATCTTTTACTCCTTTCAGTAAATCATGTACCATCTATTAGTCAACATGCCTCAACAATCAACACAATTCGATTTTGGAGACTCTCGTAAACCTTCAGAGAGTTTTGCCTTACATGAAAAAATAATTGAAGATCGTGGGAGTAAGTATTCAGTCAGTTATGGACAGGTAACAGGGAAGGAGGATATCAAAGTATTTCTAAAGACACTCAAAAGTAAAAAGAAATATGCAAAGGCTACTCATAACTCATGGGCAGCACGTATAACTCACGAGGGAGCAGTGCATGAAACAAAAAATGATGACGGAGAAACAGGTGCCGGGATGGTTATATTACGTATTATGCAAAAAGAGAATATAACTGACTGCATTATCTGTGTCACTCGATGGTTTGGTGGTATTAAGTTGATGGGGGATCGTTTCAAACATATACAAGACGCTACTAAATACGCAATAGACACTGACCTATAGTTATCCCAAGGCTCTACCTTATTTTATACAAAAAAGGCCTATAATAGCCATATGGATACAGCAACTATATTGGGATTCCTACAAGAATCTCTTTTTATGATTATCGTACTCTGCATTTTTCTTTTTCTGGCACTCAGAAAGGGACGACAGACAGTTACAAATATTATCCTAGGACTCTATCTTGCACTCTTAATTTCATTAGAATTTCCATATTATGACGCAATCTTAGGTAGCGCCAGCAGTGCCAAATCTGAATCTATACTTATGCTTATTGTATTTGGAGGATTTACATTTGCTGCCACACTTCTTTTTACCCGTATTCTACCTAGAGAATATGACGAAACCTCATTTGAAGGATTTGGAGGGAAGTTTCTCCTTGCACTTGCTGGAACAGTGCTTGTTATGGCCTATAGCTATCACGCACTACCAGTAACAGAATTGATCACCCCCGGTTCACCAATTAACTACCTCTTCGCCTCGTCCCAGTCTTTCTTTTATTGGTTGATTGCACCGATTATAATCTTGTACATCACATAAGCATTACTTTATTAAGACTTTAGATTTACAATATAACCCTTAGCCTATACTTCCTATGTGCAAAATCACAAGTAACGAAACCAATAAACCCTTTACAAGGCATAACTTGAGTGTTACTCTCAGTAGTCAAATTAGATATGGAAAATAGCAAAACAACACAATTTGGTGTCCATTACATGCTCGATGGGTATGGTGCATCTTCAAACATTCTAAGCGACAAAGAAGCTTTGGCTGAAATTCTTAATACGTTACCCTCAAAAATGGGCATGCATTCTCTGCATGAACCGGTTGTTGTTGAAGTAGGCGAGAAAAACACAAAAGATCCTGGGGGTCTGAGTGGCTTTGTTATGATTGCTGAAAGTCATATTAGTTTTCACACATTTCCAAAACGAGGATTTGTAACTATTGACGTCTACACATGTCAGAACAACCTTGATACTGACAAACTTACTGCAGAACTAACTGAAGCATTCCAAATTTCTGAAGTTGATGAGTATATCAAAAAGCGTGGGACGAAATATCCAACAGAAAATATTGCCTAAATTTAACGCAATACTTAAATATATACACCATGAGTTTTATCCAAACCTATCTAGCACCCTTATTTGGTAAAAACGCAGTAAAAAGTACAATACCTCATTTTCCTGAATTCAAATTAGTTGAGTTTTCTAATAAGGAAGCTTTTGAAGAATTTGTGCATAAATTTGATACCTACTCAGACTTTAACTTTAACAGTTTTTTCTCATGGGATACTGAGGACAAGCATGAAATTTCGCAACTTAACGGTAATCTGCTTCTTAAGTTCACCGACTATATCACTGGAGAACCTTTCTATTCATTAATCGGAACTAAAAAAATTGATAAAACGATGCATGCACTTTTAGATTTTTCTGAAGAACAAAATGTTACACCCAAACTGAGGTTAATTCCTGAAATTACTGTAAATGCTATAAAAGGGAAGGATCTATCGTACGAGGAAGATCATCATAATCATGATTACATCTTTTCAATATCCGATCTTTCTGAACTTAAGGGGCGACGTTACAACAGCAAACGTCGCGCTGCTTTAAAATGTAAAGAAAGTGCTGAGGTTACAATCAGTGACGAATCAAACAACCCGAATGTTATTACTCCGATTATTGAACTTATGAAGAAATGGGAGACAGCTAAAATGCAAAGTGATAAAAAAGTCGATATGGAGCAGGAATTCATTGCTATCCAACGAATACTTGAAAACTTAATTTCACAAGAAAGACTACTGCTTACTTTTGCAAAAAAGGGAGATGCGCTAGTTGGCTTTAGTGTTGATGAATTACTTCCAAATAAATTTGTACTTTCTCACTATTTCAAAACACTGCCTGGAACTATTGGACTTTCTGAATTCCTGAACATGAGCGTAGCTGAAAATCTAAAAACTCAAGGATACGAATACTGGAATTGGGAACAAGATCTCGGCATTGAGAGTTTGCAAACAATGAAACTCGGCTACCGTCCTCTGTCCCATCAAAAAAAGTATATCGTGACCAAACCCACGGTATACTAAAGATTACTATTAGTTATTAATACAACATTTTATGAGCTGGTTTCTTCTCGCATTAGTTGCGCCATTTTTATACGCCACAACCAATCACATCGACAAAATTCTTCTCGAGAAGTATTTCAAGGATGGTGGGGTAGGGACACTGATTTTATTTTCTGCACTCCTTTCGGTTTTGGCACTTCCCGTCATTCTTTTTGCTGACCCCACAGTCTTGAGTGTAGATCTTAACAACATCTTTCTTTTAACAGGTGTTGCTATACTTGATTTAGCGATACTTTGGTTTTATCTACTTGCACTTAAAGGTGACGAACCCTCGATTATTGTTGTATTTTACCAACTTGTTCCTGTACTAGCTTTAGTACTTGGATATCTGATTCTTGGTGAGACCCTTACTACAATGCAACTTGTTGCTATGGGAGTTATCATATTTGGTACTACTATTGTTTCATTTGAAATTGATGATAAAAATAACTTTAAACTCCGGAAAAAGACTATAATTCTGATGTCTGCTGCTGCACTCGCATGGGCACTTGAATCAGTCCTCTTTAAAGTGGTGGCACTTGAAGAAAGTGTCTGGAGATCACTATTCTGGGAACATCTTGTGTTAGTGCTCGCTGGCCTACTTATTTTCACTTTTGTCAGATCGTACCGAAACCATTTCCTTACGGCGTTACGCAATAATTCAGTAGCTATTTTGTCTCTTAACGGTATAAATGAGGGTCTGTACATGACTGGAAATATCGTGGTTGCATTTGCCGTAATGCTCGCACCAGTGGCATTGATACTACTCGGTGAATCTTTCCAATCAATTTTTGTATTGGTAATTGGAATTCTGATAACCATCTTCCTGCCCAAACTTTCAACAGAGAGTACCGAACGTAAACATATTGCGCAAAAACTTATAGCAATTTTGATTACTGGTATCGGTACCTACATTCTTCTTTTTGTTGCATAGACACAAAAGATATACACGGACAACTTAAAGCAGGCGTTCCTTATTTGCTATAGTTATATAAGTGTAGAAGGTACCTATGAACTTCAAAAGATATATTTTACTGTACACGATTATACCGATGCTTATTCTTGCAGTAAGCGCATCGTATTTTCGTTTTATGGTCAGTCAAGATTACCTCGTAACCTATGAGGGTTTTTGTGACCCTTATACTGAATCATGTTTTATCTACTGTGAAGATGAAACTTGTACAGACCCTTTTTATTCAACGAGTATCACCCGAAAAGCTGCCGCTGTCTTTTCAGTATGCGGTGAGGACATAACAGACTGCGAAGCAGCTGATGTGTGCACGGATAATGAAACCGAATGTTCAGTTTTGTATTGTGATCCTATACTCGATATCGATGCATGTGAAATGTTGTCACTAACTGACCTAGAATAATTATGATTTGTTACCTCTACGAAGCACCAACATATTTCTTTTTTGCACCAGACTTACCTGAACTTTTATATTATTCACACATTCCCGCAAGTGTTCTGGCACTTCTTATAGGGTTCTTTGTTTTTCTACATGCACGTGACCAACTTCTTAATAAACTTCTCTTAATTATTTCAGTTTGTTTCTCACTGTGGACACTAACAAGTCTGATTGCATGGACAAATGTGGAAGCTAATTTTGTGGCATTTGTATGGCCATTCTTTGCACTTCTTTCGAGTTTCATTGCGATTTTCAGTATTTATTTTATCCATGTATTTCTTACCAAGGAAGATGTCTCATTTCGTTTAAAACTCGGCTTTTTAGCACTTTTAACACCAGTATTACTCTTGGCACATACTAATCTAAGTATATCTGGATTCAATATCACAAACTGTGATGCTTTTGGATTTGAAGGTTCTCTATACAAAGGTTATTACACACTTCTTGGGTACGTAGCGATGATTTGGATAGCAACCTTGTTGATTAAACACTATAGAAAAGCCACGAGTGAATTACGGACTCAAATTCTCTACATGGGAATTGGCATTGAATCATTCCTTTTCTTGTTCACCACACTTACGTTTATTGGAACATACCTTGCAACCACAGGTGTTGTTGATGATTCGCGCATTGAACTCTATGGTTTGTTTGGGATGATGATTTTCATGGTCTTTATGGCTATGCTTATTGTGCGGTTCAAAACCTTTAATGTGACAGTACTTGCACCACAAGCCTTAGTATTAGCACTTCTTATTCTTGTTGCCTCTCAATTTACTTACGTAACAACCGCAACAAGCATCACCTTAACCAGTGTCACACTCGTACTTACTGCATTGGCTGGTCTTGTCATTATTCGAAATGTAAAAAAAGAAATCAAACAAAGAAAAGAAATTGAACAACTTGCACAAAAATTGAAAAAAGCCAATAAGCGCCTAAAGGAATTGGATCAAATGAAATCAGAATTTGTGTCCATTGCTTCGCACCAACTGCGAAGCCCACTCACTTCAATCCGCGGATATGCTTCAATGATCCTTGAAGGTTCATACGGGAAACTACCAACAAAAGCCGAGGAGGTTGTTGGAAAAATCGTTGAATCAAGTACGTTTATGGCATCTTCAATTGAAGACTATTTGAACGTATCACGCATTGAAGCAGGGAATATGAAGTACGAACTTGCTGACTTTAACCTCAAGGATGAGGCGGAGCATGTTGCTGACGACAAGCGACAGGAAGCTATGAAGAAGGGATTATTACTTACATTTAAATCTGACCTTGATCGACACGGTATAGTAAATGCTGACATTGGCAAGACACGACAAATTCTGCACAACCTGATCAATAACGCGCTGAAGTACACACCACGAGGGACTATCGTTATATTTGCTCACGACGATGCAAAGAAAAAGAAAATGTATATTGATATTATCGACAGTGGAATTGGTATGCGCGCTGATGAAGTGGAAGATATCTTTGGCAAATTCGAACGGGCACACAACGCGAATGAAACAAACGTTACGGGAACTGGACTTGGTTTGTTTGTTGCTCGTAAGATGGCTCGTCACATGAACGGGGAAGTAACAGCAATGTCTGATGGACCTGGTCATGGCTCAACTTTCCGACTAGAAATGCCACTACAAATGTAGGGATAAAGAACGAGTAATTTCTAATGTATTGATTTATATTAATAATTATGGTATAATTTAAATGTGCAAATGAAACAGAGGTGAAGCAAATGGAACCGAAAATTACTGCTGAGGAACTTCTTCCTCTTCATGGACGTATTGGAATCAGTACTATGATTCCTGACCACGTTGGACTTATCGCAGTTAGTGATATACCTGCCAATACAATAATTGGACATACGTCGGTTGAACTAACTGAATATCTTTGTCCTTGGGAGGAGTATGAAAACTTAGATCAGGGAACAAGAGACTGGGTTGATGATTTTTGTCTCGGAACTCCTGCCGGATTCTATACAATTGGAAACCCAAATCATTGGCCAATTGTCTGGCACATGAACCATTCATGTGACGGAAATGTCGGATTCGACTTTATGGATAATTTTATTTCCCTGAAGAAGATCAGAAAAGGGGAGGAAATTGTCTATGATTATGCGCTTGCCGAATCAGGGCCAAAATTCAATATGTCCTGCAAATGCGGTAGTGCAAATTGCCGAGGAATAATCACTGGCAGCGACTGGAAGAAACTTGGAAAGAATCCTGAGATTCGCAAAAATATGATTTCCTATCTAAAGGATAGTTGCTAGGGCAACATATAAGGGCTACCATCTTGGTAGCCCTTTTTAATTAATTTACTTTATATCGTAATTTGCTATCATTGCACACATGACCAAAAAACGACTACTCACAGGACTACAATCCTCAGGGGACCTACATATTGGAAATTACTTTGGAGCACTCAAACCCTTTGTTGAGATGTATGAAGACTACGATAGTTTTCTTATGATTGCTGACTACCATGCACTTACTTCAGTACGTGATCCTGAAGCAATGCGCCGGAATACGATTAATGTCGTTAAAGATTATCTTGCGGCTGGAGTTGATCCTGCCAAAGCCGTTATCTTTCGCCAGTCAGACAACCAAGATCATACGGAACTGGGATGGGTACTTAATTGTATGGTCACCGTACCATTTCTAATGCAAGCGCATTCATACAAAGATAAAGTAGCTAAAGGTAACGAAGCAAACGCGGGACTTTTTACCTACCCAATGCTACAAGCTGCTGACATTGCACTGTACGACATTGATGTGGTACCAGTAGGCGAAGATCAGCGACAGCATCTTGAGTATGCACGTGAGGCAGTAGGAAAATTTAATCGGGCGTATGGAAATACACTTAAGGAACCACAAGAAAAAATTCTTGATGCTGTTGGAGTGATCCCTGGTATTGATGGCGCGAAGATGAGCAAGAGTTACGGAAACACTATTCCTCTGTTTGGTACTCCCGAAGAAATCAAGAAAGCAGTGATGAGCATTGTGACTGACTCAGATGGTGGGCGACCTGAAAACGTCTATGCGATCCATAAGCTATTACGAAGCGAAGACGAGCTTAAAACAATCTATAAAGACAACGAGGGACGCTACGGTGACTTAAAGAACATTCTTGCAGAAGATCTTGAGACACTTATTGCACCGATGCGAGAACGACGTAATCAAATTTCTGATGAGGATGTGAAAGCGGTATTGGAAGATGGGGCAAAGCGAGCAAAAGAAGTTTCAGGCCAGATACTCAAGCAGGTTCGTTCTGCTATTGGTATCGAACTCTAACTAGACCTTTACAAATAGTACGTTCACCCGTACTATTTATCTATACCACTGACACAGTTGACACCTGTTGAGGTATTGAACAAACGAGCCCAGCACCACTCTTACACAAAAGTGGTGCTGGGGAAGTAGGGTGGCACCGCGAACAATCACCAGATTGCAATCGCCCCTATAAACATATTATTACTAATATTTTTATAGGGGCGATTTATGTATTCCTATTATGATTATGGAAAAAATACCAGATAATTTTGAACACCAGCCTTCTGAGGAGGTGGTTGCCGCAGCTGAGTCACTCGGTGAATATATTGATAATATCTTTAAAATCGAAAAAATTACAACCCAAACAAATGTAGAAGGAATTCGAATATCAGGGAGAATATCAAACGAGGAACTATCTGAACTTCATCAGTTTATACTTAAAAATACAAAACTATTTCAAAACATACTCTTTAAAGCAAATCGTGATAGTAATGAAATCTGCACCATAGACATATCATTAAACCCTGTTAAATCAAATTAAAATATGAAACGAACACTTATTAAGTCTCTATCAGAGCATGTAGAAAAGGAAGTAACAATCAACGGAATTGTTGATGTTGCACGACAGCAAGGGAAGATGGCTTTCTTTGATTTTCGTGACTACACAGGAAAAGTGCAGGGGGTAGTCTTTGGAAAACCTGAGGTGCTTGAGACTGCCAAAGAACTCGGAAGCGAATACGCAGTTTCTGTTACCGGAATGGTAAACAAACGACCTGAGAAGATGGTAAATGCTGGAGTCGTTAACGGAGACATTGAACTAGAGATTACTGGAATTGAAATTTTGAATCCAGCAGAAGCTCTGCCATTTGATATGGACGCAGATTTTGCGATTGATACGCTTCTTGATAACCGTCCACTAACACTCCGACGAGACCACGATCGAGCAGTATTTACCATACAGCATGAGATCGTTACTGCTTACCAAGAGTTCCTTGTAGGAGAAGGATTCACCTCATTCCAAGCACCAAAGCTTGTAGGGGGTGATGCTGAAGGGGGAGCTGAAGTATTTAAAGTGAAATACTTTAAAGAACGAGACGCCTTCCTCTCAACGAGTCCACAGCTATACAAACAAATTATGGTTGGTGTGTTTGAGCGAGTATTTTCTATTGCTACGGCATTTCGAGCTGAAAAAAGTGCAACCAGCCGTCATTTAAGTGAATATTCGTCACTTGATATGGAGATGGGATTTATTACTGATCACTTGGATGTGATGCGCGTTGAAACATCATTGATGAAGCACCTGGTTAAGCACTTGGGCGCACATGCTGTTGATGCATTGAAGACACTTGAAATTGAACTTCCTGCAATCCCTGATGGAGACATCATGCCCTACATGAAACTTCGTGAAGCTCAAGAGCTTATCCTGAAAGAGACAGGAGTAGACAAGACAAGTGAGCCTGATCTGGAGCCGGAAGACGAACGATGGTTGTGCGAGTATGCGAGCAAGAATCTTGGTTCTGACTTTATCTTCATTACGCATTATCCAGTTTCAAAGCGACCATTCTACACATACGAGGATCCTGAAGACCTTGGCTTCACGAAGAGTTTCGACCTTCTCTTTCGAGGGGTAGAAATTACTACTGGTGGACAGCGTGTGCATGACTACAAAACACTACAAGAAAAAATTACTGCAAAGGGAATGAACCCTGAAGATTTTTCATTCTACCTACAGGCATTCAAAAATGGAATTCCTCCACACGGTGGATGGGGAATGGGGCTTGAGCGATTGACTGCGAAGTTCTGTGGAGTTGCCAACGTAAAGGAAGCAACACTCTTCCCTCGAGACATCAACCGAATTGATGCACTACTTTCTAAGGCAGAACAGATGCCTGAGGAAACTGAATAATCAAGGAATAAAAAGGGCGGAAAGCAAAACTTTCCGTCCTTTTTCGTATTTTGCTATACTACTTGTACTAACTTTTATAATATGACAAAGCTAACCCTATCCAACAAAGACATACCTGCCGTAGCAAAGAAATACTGCAAACTCGTTATCACTGAAGACGCACCAAGCTGGCACCGACTGGTTGAGTGCGAAGACGGGTCACTTGAGTACCGCATAGGAGCAGGGAAGTGGAAGGCGATGACGGCACGCAAATACATTACGTTTGTACGAACAGTGGTGCAGGCTGCTAAGAGTCACCAGATTGAACACCTCGCAATTCAGGCGCCTGTAGCGATGCTTCCGGCAATTCTTAAGGAACACGATAGTCAATGGATTCTTTCTACGCTCGCTGAGAATCTTACTATCGCAGCATACGAATTCACGATGTACAAAAGTACAAAATCAAAGAAAAAACAACTGCAAGAGGTTCTTGTTTGTGGAGGTCTTTCTTCAGCAGAAAAGAAAGCATTCGCTCGTGGCCTTATTGTTGGAACACAGGTAAATGTTGCTCGTGATATCGCAAATACAACTGCAGAAGACATGACGCCAACAAACCTCGGAAAAGCTGCTGTGAAGGCGGTTAAAGGAACAAAGGCATCAGTAAAGGTTCTTGGTGAAAAAGAGCTTCAAAAGCTCAAAATGGGTCTCTTATTGGCTGTTGGGGCGGGAACTAAGCATGAAACTAAGCTGATCGTGATGGAATATTACGGAGCCGGGAAAGCGAAGGGTAACCCGACTGTATTTATTGGAAAAGGTATCACCTATGACACAGGTGGTTTGAATGTAAAACCAAGCGGACACATGCATGACATGCATATGGACATGTCCGGAGGGTCAGCGGTTATTGCTGCGGTTGCAGCAAGCGCAAAGCTCGGACTGAAGAAAAACATCATCGGTATTATCCCCGCGGCTGAAAATGCTGTATCAGATCGTGCAATGCGTGCGGGAGATATTGTTACTGCAATGAACGGCAAGACTGTTGAAGTGCTCCATACTGACGCTGAGGGACGTATGGTATTGGCTGATGCACTGACGTACTCAGAACGCTTCAAACCAAAAGTTATTCTTGATGTCGCAACACTTACTGGGGCAGCACTCTCAGCGCTCGGGCAACATGCGTCAGCAATCATGACGAAGGATGAAAAACTGGAAACCAAATTACGAACGCTTGGAGAAGCATCAGGTGATTACGTATGGCCGTTACCTTTGTGGGACGAGTACCAAGCACACATCAAATCTACCCGAGCTGATTTAAGTAACATCGCTGCGAACTTCTCACGTTTTGGAGGGTCAATTGAAGGTGGTACATTTCTCGCTAACTTCGCGCCAAAGAAGGTGCCTTGGGCACATATTGATATCGCCCCACGGATGGAAGCAATCGCAAGCGATAAACTAGCCAAAGGTTCAACAGGTGAGCCCGTACGACTGTTGGTACGTTTTGCTGAAGAGTACTAGTACCGCTACCTACACACAAAGGGCGGAAAAGCTTTGCTTTTCCGCCCTTTGTACATGCTAAAATAAACTTAAATGGATGGAACTGCAACACTAGAAAAGTTTGAAGTTAAAACTGAGGCCTTTGAGGGACCGTTGGAACTTTTGTTAGATCTGGTAGAACGGCGGAAACTGTTGATCAATGATATCTCGCTTGCAGAGGTGACTGATGAATATATGCGACAGGTGTCGATCATGCAGGAACTGTCGCTACCAAACACGGCACAGTTCGTGGCGCTGGCTGCGACGTTACTTTTAATTAAATCGAAGTCGCTACTTCCGGTACTTGATCTAAGCACCGAAGAGGAGGAAGGAATTGATAACCTTGAGCTACGCCTGAAGCGGTACCAAATGTATCGAGATATCGCGAAGAACGTGGAAGAACTTTTTGGAAATACGATGACGCATGAACGTCAATATGTGGCTGACAAAAATCCAGTTTTTGTAACTGATAAATTTACCACCACATCAGGATTAGAAGAAGCTATTGGGAGTGTATTAGTAAATCTACCTAAGAAAGAAATCAAGCAAAAGGTACAAGTGCGTAAAGTAATCTCCCTTGAGGAAATGATGAACCGCCTACATTTGCGTATTGAAAACCAAATAAAAATGAAGTTTAGTGAATTGGTTGAAAACTCAACAGAACGAACCGATGTAATTGTCGGGTTCTTAGCAATCCTAGAGTCAGTTAAGCAGGGAAGTATCCTCGTGGCACAACTCAATCGTTTTGAAGATATAGAAATAGAGCAGGAAAGTGCGCAAACCCCCAAATATACATAAAAGGCGGGCAAATATTGCCCGCCGCTGTCTTTTATTTGAAAAATTATTTTCAAACAGGCTGCTGAATTTTAATCTTGTTTACAAGATAACCTCTATATTCAAGAGGACGAATAGGTCTTATATCTTCTCTCCTGAGAAGAATAATTCCCTTTTCGTGCACTTCTAAATGAAATTGGTACCATGGAATTTCATAGATTTCACCAGTTAGATGATCCTCTATAAACGAACATTCACCGCAACATTGTGCAACGTTAGTGATGTAAGATCGTAATTCATTTATTCCATTAGTAAATAAATTAAATTCTTGGTTTTTTCGCACATGAACATCAAAATGTCCCCTAAATTGTGTTACGTCTGTTATAAGTCCTGTCTTCATTACTGCCTCCTCTTTTAAATTTTTGTACAACTTCTATACTTTGTAATGTACTACCTGCTTATTTTTTGTCAAAAAAAATGCCCCACTAATATAATATGTGAGGCATTGTGCTGAAAAATTCAGCTAATCTCCGTTTGAGTTCTGCATTACTAGGACTCCCCCTGTAAATAATTGCGTCCTGGTCAATCCAGACGCACGCCGGCCAAATCAGATGTTGTTTGAGACTATCGCTGGAGCGATAGTAGTCGGACCACGAATTAGCATGATCTTACTCCTTTTATCAGTTTGAGCTTTCTTCTTCAATGTGTTGACCATGCGGCCGTTTTCGAGCCAAGAAGCCTACGGGCTCTCTATGGCGATCGCAACTAGCAGTCATATGATGCCAATTTTCGCGATATCATCACCGCAGGTCAACGCGAATATACTAGCACATAGTATGGTTTTGTCAACAGCTGTACAAGTAAAATGCGTATTTGTCTAGATATTGCTATAATTAGAAGGTTAATACGACGTTATGGAGCTTTCAACACAAATTGAAGGGCTGTTGTTCTATAAAGCAGCACCTATTAAACTCACTACGCTGAAAAAGATTTTTAGTGTGTCTGATGGTGAATTGGAAACAGCAGTACAGAACATCAAGGAACGTCTACATGAAGGTGCTATACGTCTTGCTATCACTGAAACGGAAGTGCAATTAGTTACAGCCCCAGAACTAGATGAACTCATAGAGTCGGTACGCAAAGATGAACTCAAGCGTGACATTGGAAAAGCAGGTGCTGAAACATTGGCGATTGTTTTATACAAAGGACCAATTAGCCGAGTTGAGATTGATCGTATTCGCGGTGTTAATTCAGGATTTATTCTGCGAAACCTTATGGTGCGTGGATTAATCGAGCGGGGAACCCAAGGAAAGAGTCACACATTTGCTCTGACGCCCACATTACTATCTCACTTGGGCATCACGCACAAAACTGAACTTCCAAACTACGCGACGGTACTTGATCAACTTGAAAGGTTTGAGCAAGAACAAATTGACGCTGAAAATATATAATCATCATGACTGACACACCTGAAACTGACACAACAGAAGAAATGATGGATCAAGTACAGACAGAGGAATTTATTATGCCCGAAGAAGACCCCATACTACGCGAGAAAATCCCTGTACTACAACAGCTAACACTTCTAGCTGCCATTTTACTTCTACTCTTAGGTGGCGCAATCACACCAAAAATCATTGCCTATTTCGCAGATGAAGCTGATGTAATTCCCGCTGCTCCAATTTTGAAGGAGAAGGTGGAGCCTTTAGAAGCACAAGGGAAAAGTATCAAACCTTTTTCTGAGGTAAGTATTGCTGCTGAAGCTGCGTATGTATGGGATGTTCGTGGACAACGACCATTGTTCAAAAAGGACGAATCTGAACAATTACCACTTGCATCAGTTACAAAGCTCATGACTGCGCTAGTAGCCTACGAATTACTTGCTGACACTGAAAACGTGGCTGTAACTGAGCAAGCAATCAAACAATACGGAAATAGTGGTCTCCTGCAGGGAGAAACATTCAATCGGGCAACACTTTCAAATTTGGTGTTAATGTCTTCGTCAAACGATGGAGCCTATGCATTGGCGGCCGCCGCTGGAGAAGTACTGCAAAAAGACAACGGAGCAATTGCATTCGTGCACGCAATGAACATCCGGGCGGAAGAACTTGGACTAGTTAGCACCTACTTCAAAAATCCTACAGGTCTTGATATAGATGAGTCAGAAAATGGTGGAAACGGTTCTGCAAAAGATATGGCATTTTTAATGGAGTACATTCTTGAGAATCAGCCGGAAATACTACAGTTTACAAAAGAACCAGATGCACGCGTCTATAGTGAGGATGGTATTTATCATGATGCGGTGAACACTAATTACTACATTCATGAAATTCCAAATCTCTTGGGATCGAAAACAGGCTACACAGAATTAGCAGGAGGAAACCTCGTGGTTGCGTTCGACGCAGGACTGGACCGACCGATTATTATTAGTGTACTTGGATCTACCCGACAAGAACGGTTTACTGACGTGTTGAAGCTTGTAAAAGAAGCACAAGACTACGTAACTCAGCAATAATATGGATATTTCAATCATTAAAATTCTCATCCCTGCAGTGCTTGCTTTTGTTATTGGTATTGGTATCACTCCATTGATTACACACTATCTTTATAAATACAAAGTCTGGAAAAAGGAAGGTGGCAAGACTGCAATGAACGGGATGATAGCTACTGAATTCAACCGACTCAAAGGAGATGGCGAAACAAAAACACCTCGCATGGGAGGTATCGTTATCTGGGGGAGTGTTCTGCTTACTGTACTCTTACTTGCCGTTTTAGGTGAGATGTTTAAAAATTCGATCTTTGCAGAACTGGATTTCTTTAGTCGTTCTCAAACCTGGATACCAATCTCAACTATGATACTCGGTGCTGCGTTGGGATTTCTTAATGACTTTTATGATGTCACTCACCGGCGTGACGGAGTATCAATCCGTGTGCGACTTTTATTGATCTCAATTCTTGCGGGTTCTATCGGTTGGTGGTTTTACGCAAAGCTAGGAGTAGATACTGTCGGTATCCCATTTGATGGAACATTATTCGTGGGATGGCTTATTATTCCTATTTTTATCATTCTTGCTAACGCACTCTATGCGAGCGGTGTGATTGATGGTATTGATGGTCTTTCAGGTGGAGTTTTTGCGTCAATTTTTATCTCATACGCTGGAGTTGCCGTTATCCAATCACAGTTAGATATCGCAGCATTGTGTGCGACCATCGCAGGGGGTATTCTTGCATTCTTATGGTTTAACATTCCTCCTGCGCGTTTCTGGATGACTGAAACAGGTAGTATGGCATTAACACTCACACTTGCGGTAATTGTCTTCATGACTGATAGTCTGGGAGATGGTAACGGTATTGCACTTCTGTTTATCATTGGTCTACCACTTGTTGCAACTGTTATTTCAAATATTGTTCAGGTCATCTATCGAAAGGTAACAGGAAAGAAGTTATTACGTATTGCACCATTACATCACCACTTTGAGGCCATTGGATGGCCCTCATATAAGGTGACTATGCGGTATTGGATTATTAGTATTTTCTGCGCTATTTTCGGTATTATTATTGCTGCAATTGCATAACTTCCTATGAATAAGAACGTAGATCGTACATTATTGGTTATTATCATCACGTTAGTAACGCTTGGCTTTTTCATATTCTCTTCAGCGTCACTTGGGCTTCTTGCACGAGAAGGGGCGCATTTTTCTTCTGTAGCATTTAGCCAAATTGTCTTTGGAATCATAGGAGGGGGAATCGGGATGTTCCTGACCAGTCAGATTTATTACCGTAATTGGCGACGTTTTGCCTTCTATATATTTCTCGGGACTTGCCTGCTCACCCTGGCGGTTTTCATCCCAGGCATAGGATTCGAACATGGAGGAGCACACCGTTGGCTCATTGTGGCTGGATTTTCATTTCAACCAGCTGAACTCTTGAAGATCGGATACATCATCTATATGGCCACTTGGTTATCTGGAACGCAAAAACAAGTAGCGACATTTAAAAACGGCGTACTACCGTTTCTTGGCATCACTATGGTAGTAGGGATTATTTTATTACTCCAACCAGACACTGATACCTTCTTACTCATGGGGACCGCGGGATTGGCAATGTTTGTGACCGCTGGAGGTAGATGGCGTGACGTTGGACTCATGATGCTTTCAGGGGTAGTGCTACTTGCGCTACTTGCATTTAGTCGTCCATACATCATGGATCGAATCACCACATTCCTCGACCCCACAACCGACCCGCAAGGAAGTAGTTACCAAATTCAGCAGTCACTTATCTCTATTGGCTCAGGTGGGTTTGCAGGGCGTGGGTTTGGACAAAGTATCCAGAAATTTGAATACCTACCCGAGCCTATTGGAGACTCGATCTTTGCCGTCTTCTCTGAAGAATTTGGATTTATCGGAAGTGTCTTTCTTATTGGACTGCTTTCGTTCTTTACCTTTCGCGGATACAAGATTGCTTCACACGCAAGCGATCTCTTTGGGATGTTACTTGTAGTGGGATTCATGACCTTAATTGTTATTCAGGCATTTTTAAACATAGGCGCCATGCTCTCGTTAGCGCCACTGATGGGATTGCCGTTGCCGTTTGTCAGTCACGGGGGGACAGCCCTGTTAACGACACTTATTGCAGTGGGAATTGTACTTAACGTATCCAAGTACCAAAAGAAAGGGTTATAGGGAGCGTGATACACTTATATTAATATATATTATGAAGAAACGTATAGTTCTTGTAGGAGGAGGCAGTGGTGGGCATTTTTACCCAGTTATTGCTGTCGCAGAGCGTCTTAACGACTATAAGGCACAGGGTACCGACCTTGAGCTGTATTACATGGGCCCTGAACCATATAGTCAGGATGATCTTGATGCGAACAACATAACATTTGTTTCCATACCAACAGGGAAGCGTCGTAAATATTTTTCTGTATTAAATTTCTTTGATTTGTTTAAGGTATTCTTTGGTCTGTTCTTTGCGGTTTGGAAACTATACAAAATCTATCCAGATGTTGTATTTAGTAAAGGAGGGTACACCAGTGTACCTGTTGTACTAGCTGCATGGTTTTTACGCATTCCAATTATGGTGCACGAATCAGACACTAAGGCAGGAAGTGCCAATAAGTTAGGAGGGAAGTTTGCACGGTACATTGCCATTGCATTTGATGACGCTGCAAAAGATTTTCCTGTGACAAAAACGGCACTTGTTGGCATCCCTATGCGAAAAGCCTTCCTTGACGAAGTACAAGACCCTATACAGCAACTGCAACTACCGACAGAAAAACCGCTAATTTTTGTAACCGGTGGGTCTATTGGTGCACAGAAAATTAACTCATTGATCATGGAGTCATTGGATGATCTTTTACCAAACTATACAATTCTGCACCAAACTGGTGAAAAAAACGAAGAAACTGTTCGTTTGACATCCTCCCAGCTCATTACAGACACTTCACTGCTCGCACGATACTTTGTAAAAGGAAGCCTCAATGCAACGGAAATGAATCTGGCTCAAAGCGCTGCGAGCATTATCGTTTCGCGGGCAGGCACGGGAACTATCTTTGAGATTGCTCACAAAGGAAAGCCTTCTATTGTAATTCCTATTCCAGAGGACGTCAGCCACGATCAGCGAACCAATGCATATGCCTATGCACGTAGTGGTGCTGCATCGGTACTTGAGGAAGCAAATCTTACTGACGGTTTGCTAACCTCTGAAATAACCCGTATTATGGGCGATCAAGAAACTTACAAAGCAATGAGTAGCGCTGCTAAAGCATTTGCTGGAGATGATGCCGCTGCAACTATTGCCAAGACTCTTATTGAGGTTACTGAAGAGCACGTCTAATATTTTACTGAATCACCATTATGAAAAAAATCGTCACCCGTTTCGCACCATCACCAACAGGCTTTATGCACATTGGCGGGGTTCGTACTGCACTGTACTCATACCTCTATGCTCAGAAAATGGGAGGTGATTTTATTCTGCGCATTGAAGATACTGATAAGTCACGAGAGGTTAAAGGCTCTATCGCACACATCCAAGAATCACTTACATGGTTAGGCATTGATTGGAAATACGGTCCAGACAAGCCAGGCCCTTTTGGTTCATGCCTACAATCAGATCGATTAGACATCTACAAGAAATACGCACAAACCTTGGTTGATAAAGGTCTTGCGTACCCTGATCCATACACCAATGAAGAACTTGAAGCATTTCGTGAACAAGCAAAAGCAGAGAAGCGGCCATTCCTCTACAGAGAACATCGGCCAGAAACATTTGGTGTATGGGACGGAACTAAACCATTACGATTTAAGGTGTCTGAAGTAAAGCGATACCACTGGACTGACGCGGTGCGTGGCGAGCTTGAAGCTGGAGAAGAAATGCTTGACGATATTATCATCATCAAAGCTGACGGATATCCTACTTATAACTTCGCACATATCGTGGACGATCATGAGATGGAAGTAACACATGTCATGCGCGGGGAAGAGTTCATTGCAAGTACTCCAAAGTTTCTGAGTCTTTATGACGCACTTGAAATTCCATATCCCGTATTTGTAACTATGCCACCGATTATGGCTGCAGATGGTAAAAAGAAGCTTGGTAAACGTGATGGAGCAAAAGACTTACTTGAATACCGAACTGAAGGATACTTACCAGAAGCAATGGTTAACTTCTTGGCACTTATCGGTTGGAATCCAGGAACAGAGCAGGAAGTCTTTGGTGAAACTGAACTTATTGAGACATTCACTCTTGAAAAAATACAAAGATCCGGAGGAGCTTTCAATGAAGAAAAACTATTATGGATGAATAAAGAATACCTACAAAAACTCAGCACTGAAGATTTTGCAAAGTATGTGAAAGATGCACTTCCTGAAACAATTACGAGTCTACCTCTGTTTACCGAGCAAACACTTTTGAAGCTCGCACCATCTATTCAAGAACGAGTACACAGTAAAGCTGAGATCACACAAGCCGCTGAGGAAGGGGAGTATTCATGGGCATTTAGTACACCTAAGGTTGATCCAGCACTCGTACAATGGAAGAAAGATGAGTCACCTAAAGATGCACTCCCACGACTACAAAAAGCTCTAGAATTACTAACTGACGCCGATTTTAGCACTGCAGACACAATTAAGAGCGCAGTCTGGGACTATGCAGAAGAAGTAGGGAGAGGAGAACTCCTGTGGCCGTTACGCGTATCACTTACCGGACGAGAACGTTCACCAGATCCATTTACCTGCGCGTTTGTAGTAGGGAAGGAGGAAGCTCTGTTACGAATACAGTCAATTCTAAATTCTATTTAAATATTGACGAAATGTTATTTTCGTTATATAGTTGATTTAAAATCAAACAAGCAACACAGGAGGTTAGACCATGCTTGAGCGAATTGGAAAGCTCTTTACAGAAAACAAAAATCGAGAAGCATTCTTCAAGATCGTTGGACGTCACTGGCCAATGGGAAGTGCAGAATATAGGCTCATAGAAAAAGCCTACGACGCAGCAAAAAATGCGTTCCGTCACACCAATCGTGAGGGAGGTGAGAGGTATTTTGAACACCTTCGTGGTGTGGCACTTATCATTCTGGAACACCTACGTTGTCGTGACCATGAAGTAATCATTGCTTCACTGCTTCACGACATTGTTGAAGATAGACCTGAATGGACTCATGAAAGAGTTTCGTTTGAATTTTCTCAGTCAATATCAGAATTGGTCTGGTGGGTTACAAAGCCTCCAGTATCTGATTACGATGATGACAAGGAAGCGAGAAATCGGGCATATCACAACAATCTAGGTCGTGCTCCACGCAAGGCACTGATCGTAAAATTAGCTGACCGCCTTCATAATCTTATGACACTTTGGGATTGTACTCCCGAAAAACGTCTGCGGAAAGTTCTTGAAACACAAGATTATTACCTTCACTTAGCTGAGAAGGAAATGCTTCTGATTCATGAAATTGAGGATGCGCTACGCAAGCTTCTTGCATAAACACAAAACGGGCCCTTACGGCCCGTTTTTCATATGGTAAAATATATACATATTCTTATGTGTACACGTACGATAGCTGTTTTTATTTTGGGTCTTTTAATAGCTCCGCTTTTGACTGTGGGTACGCATTTTGCGCAGGCACAAAGTGAGGTTCAAAAACTCCAAGGGCAAATTACTGAACGCAATGACCGACTGTCAGATATTGAAAAAGAAATTGCAGAGTACGAAGCTGCGCTTAATGAAGTTGGGGCTGAGAAAGACACACTGCAGCGAGCAATTAACCAGCTTAGTCTTGAACGCAAGAAAGTACTTGCCGACATCAGTTACACTGAAAATAAAATCTCTTCAACCGATCTCACCATCAACAAACTCACTCTTGAAATTGGTGTTGCAGAAAAAGATATTGCTCGTAACGAAGAATCCATTAAGGCAATCTTACGCAAATTTAATACGGCTGACAATGAATCATTCATTGAGGTATTCTTACGTCAAGAAAATATTTCAGCTTTTTGGAATGAATTTGAAGAACTTGAAACAGTAAAGGAAACAATGTTCCTTCAAATCGAGGATCTTAATGAATCAAAATCGATCCTTGAGCAAAAACGATCACAAAGCACCTCTGAGCGAAGTAACTTGGTAGATCTTAAAGATCAGTACGACGACCAACAGAGTATCCTTGCTCATAACACGGCTAACAAATCAAACCTGCTTTCAGCGACTAAGAATGAGGAAGCTAGTTATCAAACACTACTTGAACAAAAGAAAAACGCTCGCGATACACTCTTAGCTGAAGTTCGTGACATCGAATCACAGATTCAATTTATCCTAGACCCAAATACTATTCCAACTCCAGGAACTGCAGTATTTCGCTGGCCATTGGACAGTCCGTATATCACACAGTATTTCGGGTATACCAAATTCGCACAATCAGGAGCCTACGGGGGAAGCCAGCATAATGGTATGGATCTTGGTGCACCTATTGGCACAAAACTCTATGCGCCATTAACAGGGACAGTACGAAACGTTGGGAACACTGATGCGGTACCTGGTTGTTATTCATGGGGACAATGGCTTTTGATTGATCATCCTAACGGTCTTTCTTCTATGTTTGCTCATTTAAGTCAAATCTCAGTCTCACCAGGACAGAAGGTAAACACGGGAGATATTGTTGGGTATGTTGGGAGCACAGGATACTCAACAGGTCCTCACCTACACTACACGGTATATGTAACTGATGGAGTACAAGTAAAACAATTCAATCAGTTTAAGAAGGTGACAGGTTGTGGGGCAGCATTGTCACCGTTCGCTGCAATTGATGCGTACTTGGATCCGTTGGATTATTTGCCGACACTGTAACAATGGGCACGCCCCTTGCGTACTACTATATATGAATGAATCACAAGCAACACAAATAGTAATACTTGGAGGAAGCGGGGATCTGGCAAAGCGGAAACTTATTCCAGCACTGCTTGATCTCTATGTGCACAGAAAACTCCCTGACGTTTTTTCTGTTATCGGGTTAGCTCGAACACCTCGAAGCGACGAAGAGTACCGACAATTTGTAAACGACTCCCTTACAGCCCATGAACATGGCCATAGTCAAGAAGATATTTCTGCATTTTGTTCACGTGTATCATACATCTCTGGATCTTTTGACGACCCACAAAGTTACCAGACACTTAAAACTTCTTTAGATTCATTTTCTGATTCACAAAATGTCTGTACTAACAGGCTTTTTTATCTTGCGGTACCACCACAATATTACGAAACTATTTTTGAATATATTCACCAAACTGGGCTCGCGGAAAATTGCTCTGATGGGGAAGGGTGGGCACGTATTTTAGTTGAAAAACCATTTGGTCACGACCTTGAAACTGCACAAAAACTCGATCAAAAACTAAGCTCTTTGTTTACAGAAGATCAGATCTTTCGTATTGACCACTATCTTGCGAAGGAAGCGGTACAAAACATACTTTCATTTCGTTTTGCCAACACACTCTTACGATCACCTTGGAACAAGGAACACGTGAAAGAAGTACGGATCACCATGCATGAAGATATCGATGTCCAAGACAGAGGAAATTTTTATGACGGTATCGGCGCGTTGCGCGACGTGGGGCAAAATCATCTACTGCAATTACTTGCTCTAATAACTATGGACGAACCTCAGGAGTTTACCGCAAAAAATATTAGAAAAAATCGAGCAGAAATTCTTAGTGCACTTATTCCCTTTACAGACCAAACAATACAAACACAACTACAACGTGCTCAGTACGAAGGATATACCAATACTACAGGTGTCGATGAAAACTCAACGACCGAAACATTCTTTGCGCTTACCGCATATCTAGACACTGAAACTTGGCAAGGAGTACCGTTCCACATAGAAGCAGGGAAGGGGATGGCAGAAAAGAAAGTTTCTATTGAAATAGTATTTAATGATGTTGCATCAGGTTTGTTTGAAACTGACAGCTGTCACACCATACAAAACAAAGTCGTACTACAAATTTCTCCCGAGCAGAGTATGCATATTACACTCAATGCAAAAATGCCTGGGACAGGATACCAAATGGAATCACGCACACTTTCATTTGACTGCGATAAATCAACACTAGAAATCAGTGCCTACGAAAAAGTCTTACTTGACTGCATTTCAGGTGACCAAACACTCTTTACACAGACCGAAGAAGTACTTGCATCTTGGAAATTCATAACTTCAATTCTTGAACGTTGGGGAGATCAAGAACTGCATATATATCCAAAGGGAAGTAAGACTCCTGTACAATAAGATTATATTTATGAAAAAAGAATTAACTTTTATAGGACTCGGAAGGATGGGAGCAGCAATGGCAGCAAATCTTGTTGAGCAAGACTACACAGTACACGGGTACGATGTGGACGACAAAGCGCGGTCTTCAGCAGATGTTGATGGTGTCATCGTACACAAAACACTTGAGGAGGCAGTTTCTACATTGCAGACACCTCGTACTATCTGGCTGATGCTCCCTTCAAAATATGTTGACGCTACACTCAAACAATTACGTCCTTTACTCACCTCAGGTGACACTATTATTGATGGAGGCAATAGTTTCTTTAAAGACTCAATACACCGCCACAATGATCTCATGGCGGAGCCGATTCATTTTCTTGATTGTGGCACCTCGGGTGGTGTTAGCGGTGCACGTAATGGCGCATCTCTTATGGTTGGTGGACCAAAGGAAATTGTAAAGCAGCATGAACATATTTTTACTGCACTTGCCATAAAGGATGGGTACGGGCACGTTGGAGGTTCTGGTGCAGGACACTTCGTAAAAATGGTACACAACGGCATTGAATACGGCATGATGGGTGCAATTGCTGAAGGAATTAATGTACTACATCATCATAAAGATGGCCTAGACTTAAACATCAACGAAACACTCAAACCGTACCAACACGGGAGTATTATTGAAAGTAATTTAATGAACTGGATTTCTGATGCATATCACCTTGATGGGTATTTAGAAAAAATTGCCGGGGAAGTACCTACGGGAGAAACAGAGATGGAGATGGAGTATTTGATAGACCACGAAGATGTGCGGGTACTTGACGCGGCTGTACTACAACGTAAACTGACGCGAATAGAACCCTCGTTCATTGGTACTCTTATTTCTGCAATGCGTAATCAATTTGGAGGTCATAAAATAGTAGACAAGGAGCCTGTTGATACCGAATAACTAATATGTCTATACCTAACATGCTCAATATCATGAAAGACACTGCGCAAGCAGTATCTGTTGCATTAGAGACTCACAAAAACAGTGAGGTGCTTCTGCTACTTGCCGGCGGCTCTGCACTGGATGTGCTTGAATATGTGGACACAAGTAGTATTAATGAATACACAACGATCATGATGATGGACGAACGCTTTTCGAGTAAACCAGATGAAAATAATTACCTACAAATGAGTAAGTCATCCTTCTTCGAAAAAATTACTAAAAATGAAGCATACACCATTCCAACAGTTCCTGAGGAAGGGGAGACTTTAGAAAGTTTTGCTGAAATACTAAACAATACCCTACATACCTATTTTTCTGAACACCCAAACGCAACTGTACTTGCTTTGTTTGGCATAGGCGCAGATGGGCACACTGCAGGTATTTTTCCAATGAAGAATGTGGACTTTGTTGACACATACGGGCAAGGAGAGCTGTACGTACCAGTACACACAGCTCCAGCACCCTTTACACAACGATCGAGCATTACACCAAAATGCATTATGCAGCATGTAACAACTGCCTTTGTATATGCAGTGGGAGCAGAGAAAACTGCTATTTTGCAAACATTACATGATCCATATGAACTACATGAACTTCCTGCATATATCCATACACAAATTGAATCAAAGATTTTTACTGACCTTCCTTTGCAAAGAGAGCAAACTAGCACATGATGCAAAATTTATTACTTACCAAAACCAACAGTGCGATATTTACTCTAACTATACTTCTGATTGGATCTTCAACGTTTATATATACAAACAATAAACACAGCGTTTCTAATATTGAAGATTTCGAGTCTCCTGTAGCTGCATGTATTCAAGCACTTCCTAAGAAAAAGAGGAGCAGTCACTACGAGTCCATAGTAGTACAGATCAACACAGATCTACAAAAAGACATCATCCTTAAAGAAACCGACACTACCTATTGCAACAAATTTGGATGTGCATACGAACTGTGTCTTATCACGAATACTTCTGCCGAAATAATTCCTTTTGGGTATACAGCTAAACGTCTAGTTGTAAAAAATACACACAACAATGGTTTATACGACATTCAACTACTTGGGGAGCAGGCAACAGACCTTCAATGGGACGGCAACCAGTACATAATTAGTGGTCACTCACAGATTACAGAACCTGCAGAGCATTACCACTAAAAGTTATTTAAATACTAAGGGTCGCACAATATTTCTACATAGGGAAGTGCAGTCGGTTGGGAAGATAGCTAAAACAACTCAATCTTGAGTTGTTTTTAGCATTACAGCAGCAACTCTGATACTCAGAGTGTTCCAGGATGAAAAAACAGGTACTAAGGTACCAGTAGAAATTTTTTGGCAAAAATTATTTTGAAAATTTGAAATTATTTTTTGAAATAAATATACACGACTCAATACTCAAGCAGAAAGTTTTAAGATGCTTAGAATCCATTACAGAAGCGTGAAATACAAGCAAAATGGATAATTATAGATATTATCTACATAAGCCTAATTCGATTCAATATGTTACTTATAGGTACATTAGGTCACAAAAGTACACTGTACGACGTGTATTAGGATGCTCTTACTACAAACATATCTGTTTGCGACGTATACACATGGCTTTGCCATTATGTATACGTCGCAAAAGATATATTGTGCGACGCTTATAAGAATAGTTACGCTTGTACAATAAGCCCTTCCCGACTATAGTGTGCGTATCAACAAGGAGGTTAAAATGATTTGGATAAAATCTATCACAGCAGTTCTTTTGTTTATCGCAGTTTCGGGATGTACTGCTCCATGTAATACAGGTTCAGGCCCTCTAACAATGTTCTTCGAATCTGTTTGCGATTAAAGAAATTTCACATAACAACAAAAGCGCCAAACGGCGCTTTTACTCTATTCCCCTTCCCTAGCCTGAAATCTCACTTTTAACAATATTTTTTTCAGCATCAAATACGAAGGCTCCAATAAATTTTTTACTTTCCAGGAGCATGGGCATCCAATGCGGATCATCTTTCCACATTTGATGATATGGAATTTCAGTATCAGGAAACCACTCAGGCACCATTTCATCAGTTTCTGTTATTTTCCCTTCAAATTCCTCCACTTTATATATATGTACTTCATGGAGCTCGTCGGTATCCATATAGGAAAATTCTATAATCCCCATTTTATGTTCAGCAGTAATGACAACACTGACACCTGACTCCTCATGCATCTCTCGCACTGCAGCTTCTTCAGGAGTTTCATGAGCTTCAACTTTTCCGCCAAAACCATTAAAGAGACCTTGACCAAAACCACGTTTTTTCATGCCCAGCAGTACACGGCCTTCAGTATGTAAAATACAAAGTGTTAAAATTTTTCTATCCATGCTTGCTCACTTAAAAACTGGCCTTCTAGTAACATTGCGATGTGTTGATCGTACATGCTGGTATGTTGTGTAAGGAATACATTGCGTAATTGTGCCTCTTTGCTCAGGAGTGTCTCAATCTCAGGATGTGATTGAAGGTACGTTCTGAGTTTCATTGGGATGCTTTCTGTTTGTGAAAATACGGTAACACCGTTTCCAAATCGTTTCCTAATTTTCGAAGCAAGTAATGTGTAATGTGTACAGCCCAATATAATGCCATCCACGGCGACGCCTTGTAATAATCGATCGTCAATCAACGCTTCGGTAATTGCGTAAGCACCAGCTATGTTCCCATCTTCAAGTAACGGAACTAATTCAGGTGTCGCTATAGCTTCGATTTTTACATCAAATTCATTACGCTTACCAAGCTCAAGATGATATTTACCAGAACTTACTGTCCTTTGCGTTGCGAACATAAGTACTCGTTTACAGTCACTTTCTATGACATCTTCAATAACAGGCACAATAACACCCAATATCTTACGATCTGGATACTCCAGTGGCAAAAATTCTTCCTGTAAGCGCCGTAACGTCTCCGCAGAGGCCGTATTGCAGGCAATTACTACCAAACTACAGTCTTTGGTAAAAAGATACTCTACGCCTATTTTTGTTAGTTCATAAATCTCCTCCTCAGTACGATCACCATACGGAAGATGTTTAGTGTCCCCATAATATTCATAGTCATACTGTGACAGTTCTTTAGCTACTGCTTTCAGCACCAGTAATCCACCCAATCCAGAATCAAAAAAACCTATTTTCATAATATCTATACAGACACTATAGCAAATAGATTCTAAATTACCTCATGAAAACAATTTCTTTACATCAACAACCGAGGTCATCCGAGGATCTGATGAAAGAACTCTTCCTTGATTATTAATGATACTCAGCACATCAACCTCAACAGAAGAACGATGCACTAGTACTTGCGGATCACTCCTTTTACGATCGCTGCGATTCGCATGTCGTATTCTGGATAAATTGGTTTGTAGTTTTTGTTTGCCGGTTCGAGCCATACTTTTTTTCCATCAGTTTTAAAATATTTAAGAGTCCATCCATCGTCAACTTCAGCTATAACGATATCTCCATCTTTAGCAGTCTGTGATCGTTCTGCAATAACCAAGTCTCCTTCATCAATATGTGCTTCAATCATCGAATCTCCTTTCACTTCCAGAATAAAGGTCTTTTCTTTCTTTGGGACAAGGTATTCTTCAATACTTAATGTGTCGAGCACTTGCGAGTCTGCTGTACTTGGGATACCAGCTTCAACAAGACCAAGTAAGGGAATTTCCCCTGCGCTCATTGCAGGGAGAATTTTACCCTGTGCATCTTTTTCCAGTATTCCAGCGTCAATAAGCTTGTGAACAAGTTTAGAAACAGCGTTCTTTGATTTGAATCCAACGAGCTCCATAATCTCCGCATAACTTGGCATGCGTTTGTTTCGATTATAGAATTCGAAGATTTTATCTTGGTGACTCATAATTAGTATTGGTAACTATAGTTCTATAGTACCCTATGCTCGACTAAAGAAGTTAAGACGTAGTGGACTAATAATAAGTCGTGCCCGTTCTTCCCTTCGGATCTGTCGTAGTAATTGTCGGTGTCGTCGCGCTTCTCTTTTGTAATCTGCATGTTCAACGATCTTGCAATCGATGATACCGTTTAGATTTTGAATCTCTTTGTTTAATGCCTTTAGATATTGTTTTTTACTCATACTATTTTTACTTATTTCCCCTCGTAATTAAATATAGTATAGGTGAACGATCGTTCACCGTCAAGTAATTATCTCCCCGTAAATGTGTGGACAAGGAATGGACCCTATTTTTAGCCAATTACAATAAATCTATCCATCATTTTTCCATCAACGTCAATAGTTTCCTCAAACATTTCCTGAGGACGTGCAAACACTGGCTTGGGCCCTAAGTCATCAGTATCATACTCCGCTCGGTAAATCACGAGCATCTGCATGGTCTCGCTATGATGGGCGATTGCTATTACAGTATACTCTTTCCCATTTTTGTAATGTCTGTATTTTTTTCCTGTCTCAGCCTTCATACTTAGTTATGCTTTGCGTGATAAATTGCATTTACTGCAAGGGATGCCAGTGCACCAATGATGAACGTCCATTCAATTGAGAAATAGAATGTTAGTGCAACCATACCAAACAACGCAAGAGCTCGTCCGATGTGCGACGCCATCTCACGCATCACAGTAAATTCATCAACGTACCTCCCCTGCTCCCCAGACATGTCATAAAGAATTGCACTGTATGGTGTTTTTATAAAAATCTTAGTGATGTTGTGATACAGACCCACAAAGAAAATCTGGGTTGCCGAAAGCACAAACATTTTAATCACCCAACCAAATGCATAAAGAATGCTCCCCCGTTTAAGCGTCTGCACTTTACTGTGTCCCTTCCCGTCAAGATACTTCCCGACAAACAACTGTACAAAGATAGTAACTCCAACAATCACCGTGGAGAGTGCCCCAATCTCAAGCATGTTTCCGTTGAGTACTTCGTATAGAAAAATAGGCCATGCAATAAGATTAACCACTACCTCAGCACCGTTTGCCATTTCTCCCACTAATACGTTACGGAAATCAGGAGAAAAGAGATGTTGTGTTGTTTCTTTATACGTCCACGTAAACTGCTCCTCTACTGCGGGAACAAACAAATACGACACTCCGGCTGCGGCAAGAAGTACGACACCAATAGCAAAGAGCACTTCGTAGCCACTGTTTTGTACAATATACCCGGCCAAAATTGGCCCAAGCATTCCCATGAATGCAATAGTCGCAAACATAAGTGAGACGTCTCTTCCCCGCTCCCCTCCTTTTGTAAAGGCGGTAAAATCAACATGATACGGCACCCAGTGAAAGACACGAAACCCAACCATGGCTATAACCAGAGGTGCGAGCAAATGCCAAATATTTATTCCATCAGCAAAAAAGAGGATGATGAATTGAACAACCGAGAACACGGCACCTAGTGCAAGTGTTTTACTAAAACCAAGTATATTGGTGATTCGCATTCCAGGAACCAAAAATAAAGCATATCCAATAGAGACAGCAGCATAGAATAGACCCACGATCCAAAATTCTAAACCAGTAGTCTCATACAAAAAGATAGGGACAAACATCCCCATCATGGCGGTTGCGAGACCTTGTATCAGACGCTTGGAGATAAATAACTGCAAAAAACCACCTTTTCGCTGTGTTCCTCTTTGGACAAGTCGGGAAAGTACTACCGTAATTCGTTCCATATCTATGTATTGTACCGCACACTGCTTTTTTAAAAGGTTATGTTACGCACGTATACAAAGTTAAACTTATGCTTTTGCAAGCTTCACAACGTATTCAAAATGTTTTTTTGATACAGGGGTTATAGAAAGTCTACTCCCTTTTTTTGTCACTATCATCCCCTCTAACTTTGGATCAAGTTTCAATTCATTAAGTGTCACAATCCGTGGAAATTTCTGAATGAATTTCACATCCACCAGTAGCCATGTAGGATTCTCCTTTTTACTCTTCGGATCTGGATGATCACTCTTGGAATCAAACTGTGTCGGGTCTGGATAGGCCTCACTTACAATTTTCATTTCTCCAACTACACCAATTTCTTTTGCATTGGAGTGATAGAACAGCACGTGATCTCCAATATGCATATCATCACGAATCATATTGCGCACTTGATAGTTACGAATACCATCCCAAGGTTCAACCTTGTTCCGCTTAAGATCATCAATCGAGAAGCAATCGGGCTCAGATTTCATTAGCCAATATTGTGCACTTTGGGAGGTTTTTGTATTCATTGTTCTAGTATACTAAATATATAGTTTTATTACATAACTAACGCCTATGAACTTAACCACACTTAACCAATACGCAGCACCAGCTGGACGTATCCTTGTAGGAGCATTCTTCCTCCTCGCTGGAATTGGGAAGCTTACCAACATTGAAGGTACTGCAGGATATATCGCTTCAACAGGATTACCTATGAGCACATTCTTAGCATGGGATGCTGCACTATTTCTTATACTTGCAGGAGGAGTACTCATCATTGGTAAATATATGAAAGAAGCACTTGGGTTGCTTGCTTTGTACACCATTCTCGTAACTGCACTCTTTCACGGGCCTCATCTATGGGCTGATGATCCTACAGGAGGACAACAACTCAACTTCATGAAGAACATGGCATTGCTTGGAGGTATTTTGTACATGTTTGCACACACAGGAAAAGGACATGCCGAGAAACGAACTGAATCACAATCACAAGAACAAATGTAAGTTACATACATACAAAAAAGCCACAGCATGCTGTGGCTTTTTTGTATGTTCAAATCTAGAGCGTTGGTGTTCCGGGTATTGTGGGTACTGTGGTGGTCCCAAACAATCCTCCTGCGATGATATTCACAATTCCCCAAATGGAAACCATGAGCACAAAGCCGATGATGGCATATGTTATTAGTTGTTTCCCTTTCTCTCGTTCTGCCTCATTTCCTCCACCAAGGATGAAGTACTTAAACATTCCGAACACAAATACCAACAGGGCAAGTGTGAATAATAACGGGATGAGAATGTTATCTATAAAACCTCCGATGTTTGTAAAAAATGTATCTACCTCTCCAAAGTATTGTTGTGCAGATGTCACTATTGGCATTAACAGGATCAACATTGCATACTTCCCTATTGTTTTCTGAGCTTTATTCATATTAGTTATATTACCGTATACAGCTATCATTATCTACGCACCAATATCAGGTCCTGATGGAGTGTTTGGCGGTGTGTTATCAGGAAACAATCCTCCTGCGATAATATTTACAATTCCCCAAATAGAAACCATAAGAACAAAACCAACTATCGCATACATCACTAGTTGCTTTCCTTCTTCTCGAGCTGACTCATTACCTCCGCCAAGAATAAAGTACTTGAATACGCCATATAGGAAAACCAGTAGTGCTATGGCAAAAATAAGCGGAATAAGTACTGAATTAATAAACCCGCTTATGTTATTAAAAAATGTATCTACCGTTCCAAACTGAGCTAATGCCATAACTGGCAGAGCAAAGAGACTTCCAACAATTGCTATTCTTTTCATATACACAGTATATAGCACTGTTTTGTATAAAATAAGTCATATACACAAAAGGCCGGAAGCAAAGCTTCCGGCCTTTTGTTGTGTATACCGAGTCTTAAACTCTACACGTGGAGTTGCAAATGTTAGACAGACGCAAGTGTCCGACTCCAACACGGTGCTGATGCACTCCATGGTTGTGTACCTGATCGCTCATAGAGGTCTCGGGCATACGCCATGTTATCGTAGATATCTTCCATATCGAGTCCCATTCGATCTGCAGTCTCACCATGGTAACCAAGGTTGATCTGCATTACTCCTGTATCTCGATTGTCTACATGTCCACGAAGAACGGTACCGTCAGCTAATGTGTGTCGAAATGTCGATTCACATCGCGCAACCTGGATCATTACTGGGATATCCGCAAAGTACTCTCGTACCACTGCTTCAGTATCTCCAACAACAACGACCTGGGTTGCTGTATCTTCAATTGTTGCGATATTTCCGTACGCGGTATCAGTAGATTGTACTGATACGGTTCCTGTAACAGCGATAATTGCTGCAATAACAGTGGATATAATAAGCCAATTGTCTTATCTAACAATAAAGCGTCGTGAGAGTCACACAGGTCGTGAGACTTGTTACATTGCGGAGGCACCTAGATATTAAAGTTTACTTTCATATCTTGGGACCGTAGCAATGTCAGAACTGTTCACAGTTCTGTATGACCGAACAAGCGCAGATTGTATGGCCTTGTGCCCTACAATAAACCCTCCTCACAACCACTTCTGTATACCAAAGTGGTAATACAAACATCTCCCGAAGGAGACAACCGGACAATCATAGCATGATTCTCGGATTTATATGACTATACCATGTTTTCCTCTTTATGTCAATGTATATAGCTTTCTTGCAATCAAAAAACGGCTCTACTACAATGTTTCATAGTACCTTTAGATCTTCACCGAGACTAAAAATCGTTGCAAATTACATAATATAGGCTATAGTGCTAAGTAGAAACAACAGATCATATGGGAGACGGAAATGTATTTGTTAAGATGGAAAAAACCTTGGCATAAGCAAGCAGAATTGCGTACGATTACTATTGCAATGCGTTTACTTGAAGTCCTTAGACTTAGGTATAATTGCAATATAAATGAGACTGTATTAAGTGAAGTTATTTTTGAAAAACATACAAAAACAGATTTCTCTGTTATTTGTGTTTTTAATAACCCAAAACTTGATCATTTCAGGGTAAGAGTTTGTTTTATTAAAAAATCAGAGACCTATACCTCTACGGCCGGTGAAATAAGAGTAGGCATAGATAGCATTCTGTCACGCTCAGGATCATTCACAATTTCTGATACTAACGAAATAATTTTACTTCTTGACGGGATAAATCCTTTTGGTACAGCACAGGAATATACTTTAAGAACAAGCATTACAACCAGAACAGCGGCGGAAGTATATAATCTGAAAACAAAAAAGCGTGCCTAGGCACGCTTTTTTATGTTCCAATGGTGTTCTATTCTGTTTTCTTGTTTGTCAGAGAATCCATCAAGTGAGTTGCAGACTCTACCGACCGTAAGATCTCAAGAGGAACCGCAAAGACAACCGTATTAGATTGGTCTGAGGAAAGGTCGTTCAAAGATTGCAGTGTACGCAAATGAAGCGCTCCTGTAGACCCTGAAAGCATCTTTGCAGCCTTTGCCATGTTCTCAGCAGCAGCTACTTCCCCTTCAGCCTTAATGATCACTGAACGTCGTTCACGCTCAGCCTCAGCTTGCTTACCGATAGTTCGCTCCATATCTTCAGGGAGGAAGAAATCTTTAAGCTCCACATTTTCTACCGTAATTCCCCACTCATCTGTCTCCTTGTCGATAATAGTCTGGATACGTGCAGAAAGCTCATCTCTCTGCGAAAGCACCTCATCAAGCTCAGCACCTCCCACAATGTTACGCATAGTCGTTTGTGCAAGTTGTGAGACTGCATGTCGGAAGTCTTCTACTTCAAGAATAGCGCGCGACGCATCAGATACCTTGTAGTAAATTACTGCATTAATACTTGCAGACACATTGTCTTTAGTGATCACCTTCTGATCAGGCACATCTACCGCCTTCACCCGCATATCCACCTTCTGCATTTTCTGAAAAATAGGCACCAAGATGCTCCACCCAGGCTGTCGAATACCCGTAAATTTACCCATAGTAAGCACTACCCCACGTTCATACTGCTTGACCTCCCGCAAAAACGAGAGAACCACAACCGCTGCCCCAAATAGAATCCATCCCATAGTTTTATATAATTAATACAATAAAGTCCTCCCAGTATAGCAAAAATACAGAATTCACACTAAATATCGCAGATTATAAAATTTTTCAGACCTTCTGGTTGAGTAAGGCCATTGCGCCGTAAAGTCCACCCTGATCCGCCAAAGTCGCATCCAAAATAAGTGGTGTGGGGACCACATCATTCATAGCCTCATTTGTGTGTTTTATAATGTCATCAAGCAAAATGCGTGGATCTCCCACAATCATTGAACCACCAAGCACGATAGCATCTGGCGACCAATACAAAATTGAATTACGTAGCCCATGCCCTAGGTACATCGCGAGTTGATCCCATACCGCATCACTTTGTGGTATATCATACGGCTTTACACCCATTCGACGTTCTAAGGCAGTACCTGAAACAAGATTTTCAAGGGTAGGCTCAATATCTTCCCCTAGAATTGTATGGTCAATATCTAAAATTTGATGACCTGGTTCAAACCCATAACTGTAGTCATCAACAACACCTCCTTCAATTTTCGCTCCCCCAACGCCAGTACTAACGGTAAGATAAACGATTATATCGTGACCAATACCTGCACCAAAAACAGCCTCGCCTAAACCAACCATTGCTGCATCATTTTCTAAATATACTTTGGCGCCAAGACCTTTTTCAAGCACCTCGGCCAAAGGTTCATCCTCCCAAGTAGACAAAGCCATACCTGGATCCCGAATGATCCCCGTCTTTTCACCATTAAGGATGCCTCGCATACCGCCCGCCATTGCCTGTACCTTATTCCCTCCAATCAGTTTTTTTGCTTCTTCTATAATTTTTTTAGTACCTGCAGAAAAATCCTTAGGCGTATCAAATTTCACAGAATCAGAAATAGTCTTCAAATCCTCTGAAACTGCAACGCGTGTTTTAGTACCACCAATATCGAAAAGAACGTAACTCATATGTATGTGTATTGTATCAGGTAAAATTATTTGTTTTTCAGCTACTCCACTATCGCTTTTAAATCCTGTCCAAAAATCTTTGACGCAGTCTGAACGTATTGCTCGATTGACTGCTTGAAGTATGGTGGATGTGCAGCTTGGATCTTTCCTACCACAAAGTAGCTAATGGCGATAAACGCCCCGTAATCAACATTCTTCGGTAATGAAACCTGTAATCTATTCTTAGGGAGTCCGTAATATTCATTTTCTACTCCGAAACTAATAAACAGTTCATCGCCTGAGGGTACCACTGTCTTTGCATGCTTTACTTCTTCATCAGTAAACACACGACCTGTGATCTGTGGCCCAAACAATTCATCAAACTTGGTGCGCAGCATGGAGCGAGCGTGTTCAAAATGTGATGGAATGAGGATGGCATACGCACTGTAGTCACCAAAATTACGAAGCAATTTTGGTGATACTTCCTCCAAAATAAATGCAGTAATTTCTTCAGCGTTCTCCCCTGTCTTTCCCAAAATCGGACTCAAGTATGTTGAAGTGTTGTAAGTGTACGGTTCACGATTCTTTGGGAACACATGGACGCAATCCACTGATACAGCTTCTGAAGCTGGTGCGTTTAGTGTGTTAGTAACCAAATGAACCTCCAGACCCTTTGCTTGCAGATCAGCGACCATCTCTATGGCATGCTTGCTACCAGAGGCACTAAATACAACCGCACCATCAATACCTGCTTCCTTTTCCAAGACCGAATAATACGAAGACTCATCGGCAAACAAAGCTGATTGTTCTGAAAAGACAATTTGTGCAGTGAGGTACGCGTTACCACTACCGAGCACCAACGGTTTCTTCATATGAGAAAAATTAAGCTTCGGTAATTCAGCTTCCGCAAAAAGCTCAAGTGCACCAAGTACAACCACATCAAGATCTGGTAATGAATCGATTGTAAATTGTGCCAATGTGTCTTGGTGTATACCCATGACTATAGTTGCTTAGTTTTCTTTCCGCTGGTTGCTTTCACAACGTACTTGTACGCCTCATCAACAGAATCAACTACTTGAAACAAGTCCATGTCCTCTTTGCTGATTGTCTTGTACTCCTTAAGTAGTGTCTTCTTAAATACAGAAACCATTGGTCCCCAGAAATCCGCTCCGTATAACACAATAGGAATACGCTCAATTTTCTTCGTTTGGATAAGGGTAAGCATTTCAAAGAGCTCATCCATCGTTCCAAACCCTCCTGGGAAGTAGATATACGCTTCGGACGCGAACGCGAGCATCACCTTTCGAGAGAAGAAGAAGTCAAAATCAAGAGACTCAGTAGTGTACGGGTTTAATTTTTGCTCAAATGGAAGTTGGATATTTAGTCCAACAGACTGCCCTCCAACTTTAAACGCACCGACATTACCTGCTTCCATAATTCCCGGACCTCCTCCAGTAATTACCGTAAAATTTTTCTTAGCCAACTTCGCAGCCAATGCTTCAGCAGCTTTGTAGTATGGGTCACCTGGATTGGTTCGTGCACTTCCGTAAATACTTACCGCTAACCCTTGCTTCCGTAAAAGTTCGAATCCCATCACAAACTCCGACATAATTCGAAACACACGCCATGATTCAATAGCATCTCCGTTAGTATCCAGTAATTCAGTGACAATACGACAGTTCTCAACCGTATCACCCTTCTTAGCTTTTGAAGCTTTCCCTCCCAAAATTTTACGTACCATATGCATACAGTTTATCATGGGTGTAAAATCAAAAGCATAGTTGCTCCCAGGTACGGTATACTGAAATCATGATAAAACGGCATCTTGGAAGATTTAAATATGCATTTTCTGGACTCTATTTTGCACTACGCAATGACTTCAGTTATGCATCACAAGTGTATGGAGGTGCTTTAGTTATCGGTATATTCACCTACTTCGTTTCACCCAACCAAACCGAACTAATGTTCCTGACACTAGCATGGGTACTTATCCTTATTACAGAAATACAAAACTCAGCGCTTGAAGAAGCACTCGATCATATGCATCCTGATTTGCATCACAAAATTGGTCGATCAAAAGACATGGCTGCCGGTGCCGTGCTTACTGCAGGATTCTTCCTTATCTTTGTAATGGTTGTTATCACTTTTTTCTAAAACGGAATTTTGAACTTTTCAAATTCTGGCAGAAGTTTTTGACCATAGAGCAAACGAGAGGTCACCTCAGCGTGGCACAAGGCTCCTGTAAGTGCATTGTGCGGGTGTGGTTCTTCTGGTATACCACAATACGTAAGCACCGCATCTAGGTCGAGGTTTGAACGATGTCGCTTCGGGTCAACTGGAGGTGTTAGTCCCCGCTTCACAATATGCATCCAACACAATGAGTGTGTATCAATGGTTCGATACGCTAAATCCCAATTAAGACCCGCTCTTTGTGCTGCTGCACGCAGAAAATCGCGATCAAAGGATATGTTCTGCCCTGTGAGTGTTCGATCAATAAACACTTTTGACCACTCGAGAAATTTTGCTGTAATCTCAGCTTCAGTCTGCTTATTCGTGTCAGTAATCTCAGCTTCAGTAAATCCATTGACCTCAAGGGCACCGTCCATTACATGCGCACCAGTCCATATCTGACACTCCTCATAAAAACGGTTATTCGGATTGTTAAAATCAATCGCCCCTATAGAGACAATGGAGTGCTTTTGGTAATTAACTCCTGATGCTTCAATATCTACAATTAACATACGTCTATGGTATCACGGACATTTTGATACAATACCTACATGACTGTTCACATTACTGAATCTTGGAAGGAAATTCTTGCTGACGAACTCAATACAAAGCATTTTAAAAAACTCTGGAACACTGTAGATAATGCTTATGCTTCTGATACGGTGATCTTTCCTCCCCAAGAACTTATATTCAATGCATTTAATCATTGTGCCTTCAATGAGATCAAAGTTGTCATCATCGGACAAGATCCCTATCATGGGCCCGGACAAGCACACGGGCTCTCATTCTCAGTACCTAACGGAATCTCAAATCCACCCTCATTACAAAACATTTTTAAAGAAGTGCACAAAGATGACGTCAGCAAGGTCCCTAAGTCCGGAAATCTTGAACGTTGGGCAGACCAAGGAGTCCTCATGCTAAACAGCACCCTTACTGTAGAAGCTGGCAAAGCAGGATCACACCAAGATCTAGGGTGGGAACAGTTTACTGATGCGGTAATCACCAAGATTTCACAAAATAAGGAACATATTGTGTTTCTACTCTGGGGTGCGTTTGCGCAGAGAAAAAATCTACTAATTGATGAAACGAAGCACTTAATACTCAAAGCACCGCACCCTTCCCCGCTTTCATCATATCGAGGTTTTTTTGGTTGTGATCATTTTAATAAAACAAATCAATATTTAGATAAACATAATTTGGGAACTGTTAAATGGTGAGACAAAAATGCTTACTTTCTATAATACTGTTTCTAACTTCTTGTATTCCAATGTACGAATACATGATGCGCTACTTTAAAAATCGCAATTAACTGCAGGTGTATAACCTGATGCACGTGCTTCCTCTTGTGAAGCGAAATATATTTTGTTTTCTTCATTAATACGTTGAGCACCTGAACAATCCAACAGGTGGTACTTTGTTCCCTTTTTTGAGGCAACAAAGTTTTGTTCTGTTGACGATCCATAGGTTGCGATGGCGGCCTGCAGAGATAATACAACCCCTGGTTCGTTAGTTGTTGCCACTACTGGTTCAGTAACTGACAAGCGTCCCAATGCGAATGAAAGCATTCCTACCGTCAGCAACAATACAGTGTAAAAGTAAACGTCCTCCTCAAAAATACGTTTATATAGTTCTTGTATTTTCATACGTTGCCATAAGTATAGGAAATTTAGTATGAGTAAAATCTAAAGAAAAATGTGTAAGGGTAGCCCTTACACACATCTATACGCTCAAGAGCTTGAGTTTTTGCTCCATATCTTGTATACTCACTCCCGTTATTAATTCGATTATACCTATATTGTATGTCAACTAAGAAAGCCGGCGGAACAGCCAAAAACCTGCGTGATTCGCAGCCAAAATATCTCGGTGTCAAAAGCGCTGATGGGCAGTCTGTAAAGACCGGCCAGATCATCGTTCGACAACGAGGTACTAAAGTCGAAGCAGGAAAAAACGTTAAAATTGGGAAAGATCACACTCTTTTCGCAGCATGCCCAGGAAAAGTTTCTTTCCGAAGTATGCGAAAGACCAGTTTCAGTGGCCACATCAAGGTCAAGAAGATGGTAGACGTTGTAACTGCGTAGAAAGACTCCATTGAAAAAGCGTACGGTATACCGTACGCTTTTTCATAAACAAAAACAAACGACCAATGCGCTAAGCGCATTGGTCGTTTGTTTTGTACGTGCCTCTACCCTTCAGCCTTGATAGTCACAGACTCAACAATAACTGGCTCGATCGGGAGATCGCGTGGTCCAGTTTCTACCGTTGAAATAACATCAATAATATCCATTCCTGAAACAATACGTCCAAATACTGGATGCTTTGAGGTGAATGGTTGCTTATCAAAGTCTAACGCAAGGTTATCAACCGTGTTGATGAAGAATTGACTTCCTCCTGAATTTGGCTGTCCTGTATTTGCCATTGAGATTGACCCTCGTGTGTTTGTAAGTAACTCACCTTCCACAAATTCATCTTGAATGGTGAACCCTGGCCCTCCAGTTCCATAGATAGAACTATCGTCTCCCTTAGAGTTAGGATCTCCCCCTTGGATCATGAATCCATCAATAATTCGGTGGAACTTAATACCATCGTAGAATCCGTCTTCAATAAGCGTAATAAAGTTTCCTGTAGTAATAGGCATCTGGTCAGCGTAAAGCTCAAGCTCAAACGTTCCTTTACTAGTTGTAAATACTGCTACTGGGTTCATAGTGTTTGTTATAGCTAACTGTTCATTTTCCGCGAGTACCTCTGGTGATAATGGTGCTTCCAATTCGATGACTGAACCATCGTCATTCAGAAGCAGTGCAGGTGCCTGAGATTCACGTGACGTTAAGTACATGAGTCCTGCAACTAATACCGCACATCCTACAAGTACCAATACAATTTGTTTGATATCTGCCATAGACGTTATTTAGCAACTACTGATACTTTTACTGATGATTGTGTATCTCCTGATACTAATTCAATAGCATGTTCCCCGACCTCTTTAATTGGAGATTTGATAACAATCTGAGATTCAAGCACCTCTTTTCCTGTTGCAGTTTTAACTGCTTCAAGAATAGCATCAACTTTTAATGCCTGGAACATACGTCCCTCTTCGTTTGCTTCAGCTGCAATTTCTAGTGTTGTTTCTTTAATTGCCGCAAGCGCTTCTTGGAATACATTGTCAGACGCAGCTCGATCAGCTTCAGTTTTTGCTGATTGTGCATTAATTGCCTTAACGTTTTCTGGTGACGCTTGTTTAGCCATTCCTTGTGGAATCAGTTTGTTTAGTCCGTAGCCGCTTGGTACTTCAACGATATCGAATCGTCGTCCTACTTTCGCAACATCCTGTAGCAGAATTACTTTCATGTTTAACTTTTTTACGTGTAAATTCGTGTCGTACTATAGCATTTAAAGCGATTTACTTCTAGATCATATGTGGTATATTTGACGTCTTACGTTCTTGTTGTACAAACCAGATCTGGAGAGACAACTTAATGTCAGTAGCCTACATAAAAACCGAGAATAAATTTGCTAAAAAAATTTTGAAAATTGGCCCAAAGACATGGCGCTTCTATATCGGTAAAACACTTCACCATATAACTTTTTTCAGCGGTGTAAACTACACTTGGTCACGACCTATACGAAAAACTAGAAACTGCTGATATTAAAAAGGCGCATCACCATGATGCGCCTTTTTCATTGTCTACTCAACTACTTCTATGATTTCTTCGTTTTCTTTCTCCCCGACAGTCTTGTCTCCATTGAGCCATTTCACTGCAGCTTCTATCTGTGGGTCCTCTCCTGCAATCACCTGCTGTGGTGTGCGGTCGATTTCAATATCAGGCGCAAGTCCCTCAAATGAAATTGACGTGCCATCTGGCGTAAACCATCGTGCGATAGTTACCTTCAGCGACGACCCATTTGGCAAGTCTACTAATTCTTGCACTGACCCTTTCCCAAAGGTTGTCTTTCCCATAAGCGTTGCGATACCGTGTTGTGCAAGAGCTCCAGCAAGAATTTCTGATGCTGATGCTGACCCTCCGTCAATCAATACGATCATTTCTTCAGGAGCATATTTTCCCAAGGACCGTCCTTGTGAACGATAGAGTTCTTCTTCTGATCCATCACCAAAGTCCTCACGTACCACCACCTCTCCTACTGGAACAAAGAATGAAGCGATAGACACAGCACTTTGCAAGAATCCTCCAGGGTTACCCCGTAAATCTAAAACAAGTTTCCGTGTCCCACTCTTTGTGTATTCTTGTAATGCATCCTGTATTGCAGAGTCTGCAATAGCGTTAAAGCTGTAGAGTGAAATAATGAATACACCATCTCTTACTTCAGTATTAATGGTCGGAATAGTGATACTGTCTCGAATAACTGGAATTTCTAACAACTCAATCTCACCTTCACGATAGACCGACAGCACTACTTCAGTTCCCTTTTCTCCACGAATTAATTGAACTGCGTCATCAATTCCCATTCCTTCGGTTGAAGTACCATCAATTTTTACAATAATATCCGCAGCAACAATGCCTGCTTTCTGTGCCGGAGTATCAGGTAATGGTGCAATCACTGTCACAACCTCATCGCGGATACCTACCTCCATCCCCACGCCACTGAATTCTCCAGAAATATTTTCATCAAATGCTGCAGCATCTGTTGGTGGCAAGAATACAGTATAGGGATCACCATAACTCTTAACCAATCCAGAAATCGCACCTTCAATACGATCTTGATTGCTCATTAGATCAGTTGAGGTTGATTCCACAAATTTTTCATCAAGCAAATGCCAAACACGCCAGAACTCAGCAAGGTCAACGTCTTCCGCTGGAGCTGGTGTTTTTGCGAAGAGTGAAAAGAGCCCCGCTTCAAGTGGTCCACTATTAGAACCGCCTGTGCCCATGTGTACCCCTGAAAAAAAGGCAGCTGCTGCCAAAATCAAAGCAAGCCCTACTCCTAAGAAGCTTCGCGTATGAGTCGACGAGGACCCTGCGTGCGATTCAGTGTTGTCATTCATAGAGCTATTATTACACACATATATGACATCGCAAAAAAGATGACGTGTTAAACTATATGCATAGAATTTGTTCCTATGATTCAGCGATTTACACAAAAAAAACTCACCTGGTTGGATGTACTAAATCCAACTACTGAAGATATACGTGAAATTGCTGCTGAAGCAGGAATCCCCTCAGAATTTACCAATGACCTTACGGTAACCATTCCTCATAATGAGGTCTTCCATGTAAAAGGAGCGCTTAAAATCACACTTGATTTTCCTATTGTAAAACGTACGGACATCAACCATCCTCATGAAATCAAATTTATTGTCACAAAGACTCACTTAGTCACTATCCGTTTTGAGGATATTGAGTCTATTCACCGCTTTGGAAAAGAATTTGAGGTTCTATGTATGCTTAATAACAAACAAGTAACACAACCTATTAATTTGTTTATTACCCTCCTGAATTACCTATACGATGCAATGTATTTAAAGCTCGATTATCTGGAAACAAAGATGCGTGACATCGAGGAAGAAATATTTAACGAACATGAGCGTGAGATGGTATTTGAAATATCGAGTGTGAGCCGTCGCCTAATTACCTTTAAACAAACAATTTCAGCACACGAAAACGCCTTAATGCGTTTGCGCGGCTCTGTCGGTTTTGCATTTGGTAAGAAATACGAAGAACGTATAAATGAGCTTGAGCATCATTTCCGTAATCTCAATCGACAAGTCTATGCGCTTTCAAGCACACTTGATGACCTTCGTGATACCAACATGGCTCTGCTTTCAACAAAACAAAACGAAACCATGAAGATTTTTACCATCCTCGCCTTCATTACCTTTCCACTTACCCTATTCACCTCGATGTTTGGCATGAACACCGTTACTACACCGATTGTTGGCCAAGAAGGAGACTTTTGGATTATCTTAAGTGTCATGGCTATTGTTTCTGTTTTCTTCTTTGTGTTTTTCAAGTATAAGAAATGGATCTAAAGTGGTTGGCACCACTTTAGATCTGATCCGAGGGCGAGCGAAGCTCCAGCGATTTGCCCTAGGAAGGAAAAAATCGGGACATCAATTCACAGTAGTTAAGCAAACTAAGAAGCGCAGCGACTATAGTTTTCTTATGTCAGAACCTGTTCTGTCCTTGGGCAGATTCTGACCACTACGTTCCTTTCTTCATTTAATTTTCTGATCTTTAGGAGGAAATGGTGGGGCGCAGTTTGTATTTCTAACCCTTGTGCTACATAATAACTCTTTCGCATAAAATTCACCTGAGTCACATTTGATCCCTCGCATCCATCTGCTACACTACATCAATGTTTAACCTCTTTAAATCAGAGAAGGATTCTAGTGCACTCTTTCCTCCTGTTACGCTTTTTAATAGTGAATCACGCGAAACCGAAACGTTTGAACCACTTTCAAAAAAGGAAGTGCGCGTATACTCATGCGGGCCAACTGTCTACGACTACGCACACATCGGTAACCTTCGTGCATACACGTTCTCTGACATACTTAAGCGAACGCTTCTGTACAATGGATACAACGTAAACCACACGATCAACTACACTGACTTTGGTCACCTTGTGTCTGACGCTGACGAGGGTGAGGACAAAATGATGAAGGGCTTGAAACGTGAGAATATGGAAGTATCCCTTGAGTCTATGCGACTACTCTCTGATAAGTTCATTGCTGCATTTGAAAAAGACATGGAATCACTCAATGTGATCCCTCCAACACAATACGCGCGAGCAAGTGAGTATGTGACCGAACAGATTAAACTCATTCAAACACTTGAAGAAAAAGGCTATACATACAAAACCTCAGACGGCGTGTACTTTGATATTTCAAAATTCCCTACCTATGGACGCCTTGGTAACATCAACGTAGAAGAACTTCGTGGTGGTGCACGTGTAGAAGAAAATTCAGAAAAGAAACATCCTGCAGATTTTGCCGTTTGGAAGAATGGTGACCTTGGTTGGGACAGCGCGTGGGGTAAAGGTTTCCCAGGATGGCACATTGAGTGTTCTGCCATGGCATTTGCGACACTTGGTAAACAAATTGATATTCATACTGGAGGCGTAGACAATATGCCAACGCATCACAACGGTGAAATTGCGCAGTGTGAAAGTGCAACAGGAAAACAATTTTCAAAATACTGGATGCATAGCGAGCATATTCAAATACAAGATCAAAAAATTGCAAAGTCTGAAGGTAACGGAATTATTCTTAGTGACCTTCTTGAAAAAGGATACTCAGGTACTGATTACCGCTACTGGCTACTACAAAGCCATTACCGTTCACAGGTAAACTTTAGCTATGAGGCCTTGGATGCAGCAAAGCAAGGACTCATCCGTTTGAAGCGTTTAGTGTTTGAAGAATGGAGGGACGAACGAGGAAAAATTAATGAAGAAAAACAGCTCGAGATTGTATCTGCAATCAATAACGATTTAGATACTCCAAAAGTGATCGCAATGATGCATGACCTTACTAAAGACGAAACCTTGACCACCGGCGAGCGAAAGGCACTAATCTTGGAATGCGACGCACTGTTAGGACTTGGATTATCTGACGATCCAGAAGATGGTCTAAGGGCGATGGGACATGTCGCTCTAACCTCGTTGCCCCAAAACATACTCGAGATGATTGACCAACGCGAAGCTGCTCGCGTAGCCCGAAACTGGGCAGAGGCAGATCGCTTACGTGACGCACTTTTATTGGCAGGTTACACCGTCGAGGATTCCTCAGAAGGACCAAAGGTTACCAAGCAATAATAGATAAAAGCGGGCCCAGAGGTCCGCTTTTTATCTGTGTAGCTCTAGCCATACTCGCCTTTTTTCCAATATAACACACCTGTTACTCGTCTCACTGTAGGCTTTTGCTTGTAAAAATATTGCAACAACCATACAGTAACAACAAGAATTAGCATTAGTAGGAAAAATACATAAGGTACCGGGCATTTTTCCCAAGAAATATATGCGCTTGTCAGAGATCCACAGATGATTAATGTAAATCTAATTAACATTGTTTTGTCCTTTCTTCTATATTCTCACTATACACCCAGCATAAGCACTTATCATCTGTATTTTTAAAAAACAGTGGATTACTAAACAAAAACAAAAGCGGACCTGTGGCCCGCTTTTTTGAATCAGAATGTCCACCAACCGGAGTTCTGCTCATTTTTCTTTCGCTCTGTTCGTTGTTTTTTCCACACAAGAAAGAGCAAATATGCAACAAATGGAAATATTGATAAAACGAAAATCCAAGATAAGAATTGATTCACTACTACCCCCCCCCTTTTTTTAGGTTATTGTATCTCTATAAGAAATAATACACATATTTTCCACAAAATCCATACAATAGTCGATTCTCAAATACATGGTAAAATAGCTTCATAATAAATTTATGGCTGACACATCCAAACCATTGGCTCGAAGCCTCCGTACACCGCCTCACAATATTGAAGCTGAAAAAGCGCTTATTGGTGCAATCATGCTCAAACCTGAGGTAATGCATGATGTGTCAGTGAATATTTATCCTGAGAGTTTCTATGCTGATAAACACAGTCAGATCTTTCAAGCGATTCTTACCATCTTTACCAAAGGTGATCCTATCGATCTTCTTTCGGTAACCACACGTCTGAAGTCTGAAGGGCAACTTGACCGTGTTGGTGGAGCAACATACATTAACGAGCTTGTGGACACTGTACCTGCTGCTGGTAACGCTTCATACTATATGGAGCTCGTGCAAGCAAAAGCAGTTCTTCGGGGTCTTATTCACGCTGCAGACGAGATTGCTGAGATGAGTTACGCAGATCCTGAAAATCTTGACGAAACACTTGATCAGGCAGAAAAGAAAGTCTATGGAGTAACCAACTCTACCTCAACAGGAAAATTCAAGACCATCGGTAACTCACTTACCGAAGCCTGGGAACGATTTGAATACCTTAGTGCAAACCAAGACGAAAAACGTGGAGTGCCTACAGGTTTCCATGCGCTTGATAATGTACTGGCCGGTTTCCAAAAATCTGACCTTATCATTCTTGCAGCGCGTCCATCTATGGGTAAAACAACCTTCGCCTTAGACCTTGCGCGTAATGCAGCACTTGAGTACGGAAAGTCAGTTGGTATCTTTTCATTGGAGATGAGTGATCAACAGTTGGTTGACCGTATGCTTGCCGCTGACGCGGGAGTAGACTCATGGAAACTGCGTACCGGTAAACTCAATACTGACGCTGAATTCGAAGCAGTACAAGCATCAATGGCTAAGCTTTCTGACGCACGCATTCATATTGATGATCAGCCAGGGACAAACATTCTTAAGATGCGTTCTGCGGCACGGCGATTGAAGAACGAGCATGGTCTTGATCTTCTTATTGTGGACTACCTCCAACTTATGAGTCCTACCAACTCAAAAGCAAGTGACTCGATGACACAACAGGTGACAGAAATTTCTCGTGCACTGAAGCTTCTTGCTCGTGAACTTGATGTACCGGTGCTCGCACTCTCACAGCTGTCGCGTGCGGTTGAACAACGTGGTGGAAAGCCGAGATTGTCAGACCTTCGTGACTCAGGGTCTATTGAGCAGGATGCTGACGTGGTGATGTTTATTCACCGCGAGGACAAAGCAAACAGAGACGTTGAATCAGAACGACCAAACATCGCAGAAATCATGGTTGAGAAACACCGTAATGGTCCAGTTGGGTCAGCTGAGCTATACTTCGACGGTCAGCATGTACGCTTCCTTAATCTGGACACGAACCATTCAAGTAATGCGATAGAGCATGCAACAGCACAGGATGATGACTTCTAATGAACAAAGGAGCGCAGCGACTATTGTGAATTAATGTCGGAAATTGTTCTGCCCTTGGGTAATTTCCGACCTAGTGACATACTGTAAGAACGAAGGGTATATTATGAATTTAGTCCCCAATTTCACCTTTTGTCCTAAGGCAAATCGCTGGACCTAACAACTCTCAATTCTCCTCTCGCTCCAATGTAACCACCACAACAACCTAAACAACTTTTTACACCAACAAGATGACAAACCTAGACAAACTCATTAAACACTTCGAACGCTTCCCTGGTATTGGAGGCCGACAAGCACGACGCTTTGCGTTTCATGTTCTTACCTTGCCTGATGCTGATGTAACTGAAATAGCTGAATTACTGACAAACTTACAATCATCAGTAATTGAGTGTTCACGGTGTCATCGATTCTTTTCAAAAAATGATGGTCCTACTGAGATGTGTTCTATCTGCACCGATGGTAACCGAGATCGATCAAAGCTGATGGTAGTCGAGCGCGACACTGACGTACAATCAATCGAGCGGTCAGGTATCTACAACGGCCTCTACTTTGTGCTCGGAGGCACTATTCCCCTGCTTGAATCAGCTGAATCAAACAAACTTCGCGGAGGTGCACTGAAGGCTTCTATTGATGCACAGATAACCGAAGACCTCACAGAAATAATCTTAGGATTCTCAGTAAATCCTGATGGAGAAAATACTGGGCGCTATGTAGAAACATTACTTAAGGAGCATATTGCAGAACATAATCTCACCATCACCCAATTAGGACGTGGACTTTCTACCGGAAGTGAACTCGAGTATGCTGACCCCGAGACTATTAAGAACGCTTTGAAGAATAGATCCTGATGTCACAACTGTGATCTCGCAACGACAAACAAAAAACTCCCTTTCGGGAGTTTTTTGTTTCAGCTGTCTGTATTTGATTCAAAATTGCCTTAGCTACGAACCATCCAAGGAAAATTGTTCGAGTGCACATGATAGTACGGTGAGAATAATTTTCTGTGAGAGGGTGACGTGGATGAGGTGATTTTAGATTAAATACTTTCGATTCGTACTCGAGAGTACTTCTGTCGATGCCCAATCTTTCGGTCTCGGTTACTCTTAGCCTTGTATCGAAGGATAGAAATTTTCTTTGCCTTCTTTAGCTCCATGTATGATGCCGTTACTTTTGCACCTTTTACATGTGGAGTACCAACTGCAGCACTGTTCATGAGCACTTTATCAAACTCAATCTTAGCGCCTTCTTCGTGCTCACCAAGAAGCTCTACATCAAGAACGTCACCTACAGAAACAATGTATTGTTTTCCGCCAGTTTCGATTACTGCAAAGTCTTCTGTTTTTACTGCTGTTGTAGTCATAATGCGCGATATAGTACTAGATATTGTTGCATAATGCAAGAAGATACTGTACGTTTTGTGTAGACGCGCACTAAACATGAATAATTGACTGGAGGCATAAGTGGATAGAACAAAAGTAATTCTCAACTTTGACAATCACCGTTGGATTGGGCCTAAATTTTTACTTCCCGACATGTGGTTTAATCAAGACGGAAACCGACTAACTTTCTCGATAAAGGCTTCTGAAACACATCTACAACTTATAAATATTGCATTTGTTCGGCAAATGCATTTATGTGAGGTTGATACTGATTCAGCGCCTGAAATCTACAGACCTGCAATCCGCCCGAGTTATCACATAATTACTCGTTTAGATTCAGAACTTGCAAAAAACAAGCTCTGGGTGCGACGTAAGAACGTTGCAGTAGACTTACCACTAGGAGCACGCCAAAGCGCGCGATGAACAAAGCCGCGACCCACTTGGGTCGCGGCTAAAATTTTTATTCCTCAATCTGCGCAGGCTTATCCAATTCCAACTTCTCTACCCCAATGCTGTCCCCAGAAATCTTCGTCACATCCTTATCAATCTTTCCTAACTCTTTCTGCGCAGCATTGTAGTGGTTTACCGTTGTTCCCAGTGTATTTCCCAACTTCTCGAAGTACTCATTGTACGCTGAAAGATGTCGGGTTAGCTTCTCTACATTCTTTTGAATTTCTTTTGCTGACTCCTCTACCTTAAACGCACGGAATCCATACAATACCGATTGCAGATACGCAGCAAATGTTGTTGGAGAAACAATGATCACGTTCTTGTCTTTATACGCGTAATCAATAAGTGATCGTGTGTTTACTTTTACTGATCCAACTTCATTTACCAACAAGTCATAATAGATTGCTTCAGCCGGAATATACATAAACGCAAATGGTAGCGTGCCATCCTTCGGACGGATGTATTTTGCTGTTTCATCAATACGCTTCTTTAGATCATTCTTGAACTCCTTCTCTAGCGCTTCACGCTTAGAGTCATCAGTCTCCTCAACCAACCGCCGATAGTTATCAAGCGAGAACTTCGCATCTACAGGAATCAATCCATCTTTGGTAATAATCGCTGCATCTACCGCTTCACCTCCTGGAAATTGATATTGCAGTTTGTAGCCAGTTGCAGGCAGAATATTTTCAAGAGCAAGCAGAAGTGAGGCTTCTCCAAGGTTTCCACGTTGTTTTTGGTGTTTCAACACCTTCTCAAGACTTTGTAACTGTTCAGCAACCGTAAACACCTGTTTTGAGCTCTCAGACACCTCAGAAACACTCTTTTGTACATTCAGCAGCTTTGCACCCACACTCTCTTGTATGGACTGAATTTGGGCATTCACGTCCCTATTTATCTCCTGAATAAGCTCCTTACTCTCCTTAAACTGCACGCGAGCATTATTCTGCATTTGTGCACTACTCTCCCCCATTCGTTCGTGCATCGTTCGATTAAGTTCTTGAAGCTGTTGTTGCATCAGTAACATACTCTTATCGTCTGTTTTATCTTCCTCTTTCTTAAAAAATGAGTTGTACACCAATATAGCTAACACTGCAACAAGGAGCAGGAGCACCGCAATCTGAATTATTTCCATAGTCCGACTATTTTACCACGTAATGAAAAACACAAAAATGTGTGTAAGGGTAGTCCTTACACAACATATTGTGTAAGGACTACCCTTACACACATTTTCGCCTTACTTCCCTTCGTAGAAAAAGAGTTTTCCTAGCTCGATAGTGACCAGAGAAAGAAGACTTGCTCCCACTGCATATCCAATAAGATTCCACGGCAGTGGTGTGTACGAAAGAAGGTATTGGAAGAACGGTACGGTAAGTACTACGGCCAACATACATACACTAATCAAGAATGAACCAACAAAGAAAAGGTTGGTATGTAGCGGGATTTTCCATATCGGTACAGTAAGTGATCTAAATGCGAATGAGATAAACAGTGAGTCCATCGAAATAGCAAGGAACATAACACTTCGTAACTCTGCCAATGGCAATTCTAGATATTGTAGATACAAATATAGTGAGATGGTAATAGCACTCAAGACAGTGATAACAAATACCATAAACCAAACCATATGCTTTGAAAGTAAACCTTCTTCGTGAATATCAAACGGCTTACGCTTCATTGCATTTTTATCTCCCTTCTCGAAAGCAAACGCAACACTCATTAACCCCTCTTCGATCATATTTGCCCAGAGAATCTGTGCAGGAAGAATTGGTACAGCTGAAGATGTCAGCAATGCGGTGGCAATAAGCGCAACCTCACTCAAACTCGTTGAAAGTAAGTACCCCACAATCTTCCGAAGGTTTGCGGTAATACGGCGTCCTTCTTCAATAGCAGCATAGATAGTTTCAAAACTATCATTAACCAAAACTAAATCAGAGGCTTCCTTGGCAACTTCAGTACCTGAGCCAATTGCAATACCAATGTTCGCACGGCGTAGGGCAGGAGCATCATTTATTCCGTCACCAGTCATCGCAACAATCTCACCTTTTTGTTGCAATACAATAGCAATACGCATTTTTTGTTTTGGCAGTATGCGGGCAAAAACACTCACTGTGGTGAGAGCCTCGATAAGTTCTTCGTCTGAGAGCTGTGCCAAATCATCTCCGGTAAGAGCCACATCATCGGGTCCTGCGATACCTACATGCTGTGCGATAGACAATGCTGTCTGTGGATTGTCTCCTGTGATAAGTACCACGTTCGCACCTGCCGATTGCACGCCTTCAATAGCATGTTCAACGCCCTCTCGTAATGGATCGTCAATAATTAAAACTCCTGCAAACACAAGATCTTCGAGTAGTGTCGGTTCAGTTTCAGGAATATCATCGTACTGAACCTTTTTATACCCAACGGCAATCAAACGCTTTCCTTCGTGGGTATATTTTGCAATCGCTTGTGAAAGGTGCAATTTTGCTTCATCATGAAATACTTCAATTCCAGACTCATGAACAATTGACGTTGCATGCTTAATAAGCGTCTCAGGTGAACCATTAACACACAATCGAAAACCATCTACTTCTTCAGATAATCCAGCTGCAAAGCGATTCTCCGAAGTAAACGAAAGATAATCAATGCGGTTAGATCGCAAACTTCCCTTTTTCTCATCAATATCTAAAGAAGCCGCAGACTCCAAGATTGCTCGTTCAACTGCCTCTCCTCGTATAACACGTTCGTGCGTTGCTACGTCTGTATATGCATCGGCAGCTGATAGGGACACATCAAATAGTTCATATACATCATCGACATTTGAAAAATCTTCTTGATCAACATATTTATTTTCTTCAAGTAGAACACCAGTTACTGCCATTGTCGCTTGGGTAAGTGTACCGGTCTTATCAGTTAGTACATATGTGGTTGAACCAAGTGTTTCTGCAGCCAGCAGGTTTCTCACTAGTCCACCGCGAGTAAGCAGTGCCTCCATCCCTACAGCAAGAATAATAGTCACCGCAGCAGGAAGTCCTTCAGGAATAGCAGCAACTGCAATGGCAATAGACATCAGTAACATGTCATGTAGCGTCTGATCTTGGAAAAGACCAATCACAAAAATAAAGACCACCAGTGCTCCAATGATGTAGAGCATAATTGCAGAAAGTTTTTTCATTTCCTCCTGCAGTGGTGTTCTCACCTCTTCAACCATATGTACACTCGCTGCCAATACACCCACCGCAGTATCGTCTCCAAGAGCCACAACAACTCCCTGTGCGTACCCCTCAGACACAAACGTTCCCATCCATGCCATAGAGGAACGTTCAGCAAATGGTGTCCCCACCGCAACTGCATCAATACTCTTATCTACCGGCATCCACTCCCCCGTAAGAGCTGCTTCGTTTACCGTGAGTTTTTTACACCGAATCAAACGCACATCTGCTGGTACTTGTGTACCCGCAGTTAAAACCACCACATCACCTATAACAACCTCTACTGCTTCGATTTGATGTTTCCTGCCATTACGAATGACGGTTGCAGTGCGTACTTGTGACTGTGCAAGCTTCTGGAATGCTCGTGATGCTTTTCCTTCTTGCAATACTCCAACAAAAACAGCAACACATAATGCCAACGCGATAACACCAGCATCCACATATTCTCCAAGCGCTATGGTAATAGCAAACGCAAGTACCAGCACGTACACCAGCGGACTTTTAAACTGCCCCGCAAAGCGATCGACAAAGGTCTCTTCTTTACTTGGAGTAAAACTATTTGAAGGTCCCTCTTTTTGTCGCTTCCGGACTTCGCTTGTAATCAGACCATCATCAGTAGATCCAACAACAGTAAGTACCTCACGAGGATCGTGCGCGTGATACGCATACGACTTTTCCTGTAGCTTCGTGGCATGCACCACGTGTACGTTTGGGTCTTTTGGAGAACTCGACATAATGGTAGTATAGCAAGACACAACGGTAATTTTCTTACATATCTACAAATTAACGCACAACTAACTTATGACACTACACGAACAAGTAAAATCTCAGTTAAAGGATGCAATGAAAGCAAAGGACGAAGTACGACTGCGGGTTGTGCGCGGATTAATGACTGCGTTTATGAACGATTTAGTTGCAAACGGCAAAACTCCTCAGGATATACTTTCTGACGATGAAGCACTTGCAGTCATTAAGCGTTCTGCAAAACAACGTAAAGAATCAATCACACAATACGAAGCAGCAGATCGACCTGAACTAGCTGTACCCGAAAAAGAAGAACTTATCGTGCTTGAAGAATATCTTCCGCAGCTGCTCTCGCAGGATGCCATTCGTCCTATCGCAGAAGCAAAGAAAACTGAGCTCGGTATAGATGACAAAGCAAAGATGGGGATCCTCATTGGTGCAGTTATGAAGGAACTAGGAGGAACTGCAGACGGAGGTGATGTGAAGGCAGTAGTAGAATCACTTTTTTAATATGGGTTCAGAAGCTTTTAACAAAAAACCAAAAGCCGTTAATGAAGCAGTAAAAGCTGCGGATCATGAACGACTTTCTGCTATGGGCAAAAAAGGAGCTGAAGTCGCAAACACAAACCGTGATCTAAAAAATGCATCCGAGAAGGCGCGGGAAGAATTGAAACAGATACAGCGTGAGATTGAAGAACAGGAACGTGCAATGTCAGCAAATGAACACATCATTGATCCAGATGGAAACGATCAGGACTACTCAAAAGAGGCAGACTAAAAACTAAAACTGTACAACGTGCTGTACAGTTTTAGTTTTTATGGTATAAAAGTACTAGCAGAAATAAAGTACAGGACGAAAAAATGCGCATATTCACATACAAGGGTCGTTCTTTTAAAACAGACGGCTCTAAGGTCATTTACGGATCACACGAAATCAAACCACTTCCATTAGGCCTCGCAGAAGCAGCTAGTTTACCTACTCCATGTGAAGTCATTGACATTGGTGACACCCATGATCGATGACCTTGATCGACTGAGAATCGCTTGTAAAATAGTTCAAAAGGAACGACAAAATTCTGAAGTAATAGAGCTAGAACATACGGTTCCCATTCATGGAATCACTCTTACTAAACTCTTAACAGCGGTAACACAAATAAACGCTGTGTACCACAAGAGAAAAAAAGAGCGTAAAAAACCTGATTTTGAAGAAATTGTCGAGGATCATGTCCTTCAAATTTTTAAATCAGAGGAAGCGTGTGCTATTGCTAAACACATTTTGTGTCATTTCTTTACATGGAGGAGACACAAAGCGTTATCTAAGCGAGCACACACTATTGCATTAGAGATGGAGCTGATACTTCTCTAAAAATAATCGAGCTGGGCAGACATTGCCCAGCTTTTACTTTACTTATCTAATAAATAGCGTTAAATGTAAATAGATGCTGCCGGAAAGGAGGTACTTTGTTTCGCATTGATGATGATTTACTCACTGAAGATGAACGATCGGAATTTCCAATATATTTTCCTAATGCAGGCAAAACATATCGTGAAGCAAAAATTTTTGCAGATCGGTTGTATTCATTTGGGTTAGTTGGGAAGATTTTTAGAAAAAAACGACATAAACATAAAGTGTACTATCTTGTTTTAGAATTATACGAGTAATGTACGCAGCGAGGCACTTGAGCTCCCGACACAGATTGTGTTGGGGGTTTTATTTATATGTTTTCCAACAAAACAGCCTCTGTAATAGAAAAATCACCAACCTTCGTCCTTCGCAATGCTTGTAGTGTTGCAGGGTACCCCAGTCTCCTCCCAAGTTCCTCTCCAAGCGAACGAACATACACACCACTTGCCACTGCAAAGCGCACCGTCACCACTAGTCGAGCTTTACCCGAAACTATGATGTTTGCACTATCTAAAACCTCTGCTTCGTACACCGTCATTTCTCTCACGGGAACATCGGTAATCACTTCCCCTTTCTTTTCAGCTTCACGGGCTCGTTTGTACATCGGCTTCCCTTCTTTCTTAATTGCACTATAGGCCGAGACAGGGAGCGTTAGCGTTCCAACCATACTCGCAACAACATTTTTGATTGTTTCTTCCGAAATTTGGTCAACCTCTTTTTCTGCAACAATTGCTCCTTCGAGATCGCCGGTAGTGCGCTGTTCTCCAATGCGTACCTCTGCAGTATACTCCTTATCAAGTTTCACTAACTCAGTGAGCTTCTTGGTACCCTTCCCCACACCAAGAATCATTAAGCCAGTAGCTAAGGGATCGAGAGTTCCTGCATGCCCCACTTTCAAACGACCTTCACCTCCCTCTTCTTTGTGCCGACGACGTAGTGCACGAATAATATCAAAAGACGTCATCTCTAACGGCTTATCAATCAGGAGTATTTCGGGTAGTTCTAACATCCCGCTAGACTAGCACATCCTACAAAAAGTCTACAAGTTTCAGTATAAAGAAGGCGAAGAATAGGAGCATCATCATACCTTCCCATCGCATAATCTGGCGGGCCAAGCCATTTACAAAGAAAATAGCAGACGCAGCAAGTAAGATACCCAGACCAAGTTGCATCACAACCGCATCAGCAATCAGCGGTGTAATCAATCCAGGAATACCAATCACCACCAGAATGTTAAATGCATTTGATCCAAAAATATTACCGATAGCAAGTTCAGCCTCTCCTGTTTTAATTGCGTTGATTGATACAAATAATTCAGGTAGCGATGTACCAAGTGCGATTGCACCAATAGAAACTAAACCTAGAGGAACCGACATTACCGTTGCAATATTAACCACCATGTCTACCGTGTAGTTTGCACCTACAAGCACCGCAAGAATACCAATGAGAATTAAGGCAATTGATTTTCCCTTCAGATGTTCATGACGACCCTTCTTCTGCAACTCAACCGAGTCCTCAGTGCGAGCTTCAACAAATAGATACCACATATATGCAGCAAATGTTCCAAGTAGAAGCATCGCTTCAAGTCGATCCACTGTACCATCGTACACCACAGCAATGAAGTGTGTGGTTGCGATAAAGAAAATTGGAAGTTCAGTCTTAATCAAGTCCCGTTTAATTACCACCCTTCCTCCAATAGTCGCAAGGACACCGACCACCAAAAGAATATTGGTAATGTTCGACCCAACTGCGTTAGCAAGTACGATTTCAGTTGATCCTTCAAGTGCTGCAGCAATTGATGATGCCAGTTCCGGTAATGACGTACCAAACCCTACGATAAGTACCCCGATAGCAAACTTGCTCATTCCCAACGACGCCCCTACCTGCTTAGCACCAACTACGAACATATCCGCTCCACGCACCAATGCAAAAAGTGCTGCAGCAAGGTATAACGTCCATATGCCAATCTGAATCCATTCCATATTGTGCCCATTGTACAGCACTTCTTGTTTTAAACACGCATATACTAAGGATAAATATAAAAACACAGGCAAAGCCTGTGTTTTTATACCCCTCTAGATAGCGCTACTGAAATAGGTACAAAAAGTCTCCGTACCCCTCATTCTCCATGTCTGCCAATGGCACAAATCGTAATGAAGCTGAGTTCATACAGTACCGGACACCACCAAGTTCAGGTGGAGCATCATTAAATACGTGCCCTAAGTGCGAATCGGCAATTACTGAACGGATTTCGGTTCGCTTCTTAAGCAAGACATAATCATCATGTTCAGTAACGAGACTAAATTCGATAGGTCGCGTGAACGAAGGCCATCCTGTACCTGAATCAAATTTATGGGTTGATGAGAACAAAGGTTCACCTGAAACGATGTCAACGTAAATACCATCTTCATGATTATCCCAATATTCATTACTAAATGAACGCTCAGTCCCGTTCTTCTGCGTTACTTTGTATTGAATAGCGTTTAATGTTTCCTGAAGTGTCGCATCAGTGGGTTTTACAAAGTTACTCCATGTATCAGTACTGCTATTGGTTTGTGCAGTTCGCCACGAAAGTGAAGCTGATGTATCAGTTGGCCAGTATTTATCAATGAACGCATCACGTCCAGATGCTTTACGGTAAAAACCATACTTCAACTTTGAGAGTGTACCTTTATAGTAATCTTGATGAAAGTCTTCAGCAGGCCAAAAGGTTGGTCGTTGCATCACATCAACGGCCAATGGTGCGTCGTACGGACCAAACTCATCTATCTCAGCAATCAGATCCTCAATAATTTTCTTTTCAGCATCATTCTCGTAGTACAGTGCTGTTGAGTAGTAATCACCTCTATCACCAAACGAACCATCATCGTCAGTAGGATCAGTGTGCTTGAGTGTATAAATAAGAATTTCCTCGTAGGTAACAACCATTGGATTAAAAATAACTTCAGCTACTTCTCGGTGACCATTTTTGTTGTAATCACTGTATGTTGGATTTTCATTAGTTCCGTCAGCATATCCTGAAACCACCTCTAGTACTCCAGGAAGCTTCTCAAGGTCAGCTTCAACACACCAGAAACATCCTCCCGCCACCAGTACGGTGTCTACTGTAATATCATCTGTGTCCACAGAAATATTGGCTGCAATCATACTGTCTCCTTCTGGTTCAGTATTTAATACCACCTGAGTGTCACTGGAAACGTCTTCCGTCGCATTCTCAGTTTCCGTTTCGTGTTCATCTTCCATCTGATCATTCTCGTGTTCCATTTCAGCCTCAAGAAGATCAGAATCAGACATTTGTACACCTTCTTGTTCAGTAAAGGCATCTAAGACCGCGCGTTCAGTAGCATTCTCTTGCTGAGTACCACCACGCATCATATCGCTTCCCATTAAGAAAGTGACGCCTCCTACACCAATAACCAATACAGCAACGCTTACGAGTACTTTATATTTCATACATTAACTATAGCTTTATATACCTTCTACTACGCTTTGTTTTTGAACATCTTTCAATTTTTCAAGACGCACATACGACATCCCGCCCAATTCAATTGCGCGCAATTCTCGTATATGCGTCTGATAATCAGGGATTTGTTGGGCAACCAAATTCCAAAATTGCTGACCGTGATTCAATTCTGCTAAATGACACAACTCGTGCACGATGATGTAGTCCTGCAGATGTTCTGGGAGAAACAGAATTTTATAACTAAAATTTAGATTACCTAGGGACGTACAACTCCCCCAGCATCGTCGTTGGTTACGTATCGAAACGCGGTTGTATTGTAGATTATAAAACTGATTCCAATAAAGAAGCTTTGCCTGAATCACTGCGCGAGCAGTTTCTTTATGCATTACATAATGCTTAGTCACACTACTGGCTCTTTTTCGTTTTCGTTTTACAATCCAATACATACTTGACGACTTATTGTACCAGAGGGTATAACAATACATGGAGGTACATCATGCAAACACAAATTAATGCCGTCTCGCCTTTTTCCAAAAAGCAAATTAATTTGCCCTTACTTGTCACTCTAGAAATGCGTAGTCAATACTGCAAATTTAGAGTCTATTGGCACAAAAAAATGAAAGCTTACGTCGCACAATACCAGAATCGTCACAAAACCGAACTGTATGTATCCGATCAGGAGTACCTTGCAATTCTTTCCCATCTTGCTAATGAGTTTGATGTCCAGATTCTTTTGTTTGTCGTAGAAATAAAAGCTCCACTAAAAGGCACCTCATAGGTGCCTTTTATATACAAGCAACCTTGATCATCACTCAAATTAAGCGTATCCTGAAAAAGGAAAAGAAAAAGAAAAGGATGATACATCATGAATGAGGCTGAAATAATCCATATGCTTGGAATGATTGCGAGCAATACGCCAACCACACGCACGTTCTTAACAACTATCGTATCTCAAGAAATCAAATACAGTTTTATCGTAAAGTATTGCAGGGGTTCAGGAACTTTTGTTGCAGAATTCTCAGGTGATGCACTCAGGGAATCACTTACTCTATTCTACGAAGAGTACGACGAACTTAAGCGTGTAATCCAGCACAACTACGGGATTGGCATAATAACCAATGTTTCGTTTTTGGTTGAGGTCAATATATATAACGAAAAATATCTCTTTAATGTATATTGGCATCCACCTCTTGTTGCAATGATCGCATCTTACTCAGATGGAGCTAAGAACTCATTGATTACTGATCAAGATACCTCAGTAGAAATAGTGAAAATTCTACAAGACCTTTATTACATTGAAGCAATAGAATATGTATATGATGCTCACGAAATAACTGAGTTTGAAAAACCGCTCACTTTAGGGTTTGGGTGGCATAAAGATAGCAACACTTTTGTGGCAATGTATATTGGAGAAAAAAAGAAGCTTTTACTTTCAAAAGAAAACTTCGATGATCTTTCTCAATTCCTTAAAAAGAAATACAATATCCAACGGCTCAAAAACATTTATTGTACTCAGGGTCACGAGGCCCTAAAGAAGGTACTTGTCATGACTAAAGTTTTGTAATTCACAAAACAAAAAGCAGCGCTCATGAGCGCTGCTTTTTTATTATTTCTTAGTTTTACACATCCAAATCAAGTTCCTTCTCTACATCATCTTCGTTAAGATTAAGCGAATCAGCAATTTCTTCGATGATATCGTCCTCGTCTTCGTCTTCGTCAAATGTAAACTTCACGTCCACATCAGATTCAAAATACACACGAACTAGGAATGTTGAACCATTAAGTGAGGTAGTTATCTTATCAAGATCCCCATAATCAAATTCAACAAGATCTTCAATATCATCTTCGTCCATATCTAATTCATCTGCAATTTCCTCGATAATATCTTCTTCGTCTTCGTCTTCAACAGTGAATTTTTCATCATCGCCATTGTCATATTCAACTTTCACTCTTGCTTCACCTTCTTTAATGTCTACTTCAATGACATCAATGTCGTCTGAATTGTTGCCACCACCTCCAATCTCATCAACAGCTTCCTCAGCGAGATCTTCAGCCTCTTCGGCTAATTCTACAGCTTCGTCATATTCTTCGTCATCTAAAGCATCACGTGCCTCATTGTATAACTCGCGCGCTTCGTCGTAGAGTTCATCTGCATCGTCAATATCGTCACCATCATCATCTGCTTCCTTAATTTCATCTCGTGCCTTATCGATTGCTTTATCAGCATCTTCAATTGCATCTTCAGCATCGTTTTCATCTGAATTGTTACTTGATTTTTTTGAATCAAAATCTAAGTCATCTTCATCAATAAGTGATCGAACTTCAGATTCTGATGCTCCAAGTTTCTTCGCAATCAATTCAATAAGGTCATCTCCATCCTCAGGGTACAAGATGATATCACGGTTACGTGTACCATTTGTCTGGTAACTTCGCACAATATACTCGTCATCGTCATTAGACAACGTAATTGATCGCACTACATTTGATGAAGATATCACTGGTGTAGTTACCGGAGTCTGGGTTGTAGATGCTCCTGCAACAACTGGTGCGGGTACTGACTTCTTGAGTACGTCTTCTGGATAATTTCCAGCTGGATATGCCGCGAAGAACACCTCGAGCAATGCTCGAGTCGATGGTCCAACTACCCCTACAGGATCAAGGTTAAAGCGTGACTGAAAGAGTTTAATAGCTTCTTGTGTCTTTGGCCCAAAAAATCCAGAAGATACTCCATATGGATAGATATCACTATCAGTCGCCAAAAGTGTCTGTATTTTTTTAATATCATCATTAGTGGAACCGTAGGCAAGATCAGTACCAAGCGTACTCCCCGCCTGTGATCCCTGTACTGCAGGAGTTGGTGTTGTTACTGATGTTGAAGAAACTAACGCAACTAATTCAGCCCGAAGTGACTGCATTTCCGCAATAATTTGATCAATGCGCTCTAAAGCACCTGATACGTCTTGTGCATTTGCTGTATGTGTCGCAAAGGAAAAACCAAGCATCGCAACCATAAAGAAAGAAAATAACTGTTTGAACATACCCAAAGATTTAAATAATAGTACCTTTATTATACCTTGGCTGACACAGCCAGCAAATGCACTCGTACACATACCCAAAAGGCAGCCATATGTGGCTGCCTTTTGGGTTGCGACTTGATTTAGTTTTTATACATCATCATCGTCATCATAGTCATCATCGTCATCGTCATCGTCACCGTCATCATCATCGTCATCGTCATCGTCATCGTCATCGTCATCTGAATCATCTTTAGATTCTTCATCAGATTCATCAGCTAACTCATCGACAATTTCTGCTTCAAGATCATCATCGAGTACATCGACGTCAAGAGCCTCAGCGACTGCATCGAGTACATCTTCTTCTTCTGAAGAAGATAATTCGACGTCGTATTCGTCTCCATCAAATGTAAAAGAAACTTTTACTGATCCATCATCTTCAATTTCGACCTCAACTTCAAATTCGTCTCCCTTATCTCTGTCTCTATCGTCGTCATCATCGTCATCGTCATCGTCGTCACGAGCGTCTTTAAACTTATCTCGTAATCGCTTACAAACTTCGTCGCTACCTCTACCGCTATTGTCGCACTTGATCTTAATTCTATGTTCAACTTTGTCTCGTATTCCAGGAGCTCTCAAAAGTCCTTCGGGAATATTCTCCCCAAACTTTTCTTGGAAATACTCTTCCAAGAGAAGGCGCGTATCGTCATCTAACCTTCCAGAAATTTCAATTTCGTGACGCTGCTGGAAACGTTTAAGTGCTTCTCGGGTAAGTGGGCCAAAGTAACCACTGGTAATTCCTTCAGGGTAAATCGTTGAATCACTTGCGAGTAATTCTTGAATCTCACGAATATCATCATCTGACATTCCTTCTTCAAGGCCATCCTTAATTACGTCATTTATTTCTCCTCGAACTTCTGCAAGTTGTGATTGCAGCTCCTCAACTTGAGCTAAAAGTGACTGCAATGTCGCAAGTAGGTCCGCAAGGCTATCTGACTCAGCCTTTACAGGAGCAGTCATTACCATCACTGCAAAAAGCCCCAACAGCAAACCAGTAATTTTAATTTTCATATGTAAACTATAATATTAACAATAATATAAGCGGTGCATCCAAAGTCACACAACATAAACATTGTGTACCTCCTCTTCAATAGTGAAGACGAAGGATCTTGGTCCCTCTTACACGATTTTTCCATTATGCAATCGATACACCATACGTGCAAGCCGTATCTGATTGTAATCGTATTCCTCATTTGTCGCTTCAAAAATAGGCTTCAATTTTTCAGTACCAACCTCATCCATTACTGCCTGTAGTACCTCATATTCATCACTCCAATTTTTATACTGTGACGTAAGCGAGACAAGATCACTGTCAGTTAGATCTTGATCAACTACCAATTTCTCTAAGTGCGTCCAGACTGTCGATTCTCCAATTTTTCGTTTCTTTGCAATCTGTGGGACGGTATTTCCTTCGAGTAATGCTTCTTTAGTAAGGGCAAATGTACTTTCTTTCTGAACCCGCTCGTACCCCTTCTTCTCCTGTACTTTAATTTCACCACTGACGTACTCGCCTCCTGAAGCTTTCACAAACGCCTTGTGCATAGATTCAATCTCGTCTTCTTCCATTTCAGTAAAGGCATCTTCTGCTTGACCTGATTCATCTCTAAAGCGTGCGTCAATGGAAACAATCTTCGGGTCAACACGAAGTGCCGTTGGACTCATACCCAGCATCTTTAATCCAGCCAAAGTTCGCACCCGAGAAAGTGCTACATATCCCTGCCCATACACAAACGCTCGAGAAAGATCAATCTCAGCAGCATCAAGTGACATTCCCTGACTCTTGTGTACGGTAATAGCCCACGCAAGCCGCAATGGTACTTGAGTAACCTCAGCAAGTACTTTGTTATCCTCCGCCATACTCCAACTGGTTGGCTTAATGGTAATCTGCTTCCCTTCGGTGGTTTCGATTATTGGGTTTCCATCCTCACCATCAAAGTTCACCACCCGTCCCAACGTTCCATTTACATACCCCTCCTCAAAGTTGTTCTTCGTACACATCACCATCGCTTCTTCCTTAAGTTCCAAAAGTTCAGGAGACAGACAGTTCTTAGCTAATCCTTGTTGCATGATCTTATTCCCCACCCCACTCATCTTGAAACGTGTGACAGAACCTCCAAGCTCACCAAGTTTTGTTGCATTCACTGAATCAACGTCGGCGTTGTGGGTATAGAGTTTCGTTGGCTCAATACCTTCATACGCAATCTCAGTTTGTTCCGAAAGGAGTGTAAAGTGCTCATCATCCACGTCGTTTTTTCGAATAGATTGCAGAAGACTTAAGAGCATCTCGTCTTCCTGACGATACTGATCGGTAAGGTAGCAAATAAGTGGTCGCGCATCTTCCCATCCACGTGATTCAAATGCGTAGCGCATCATGTCCCCCTGCCGAGTAACGGGAGGCAACTGAAAGAAGTCACCTACAAAAATTGTCTGGATACCACCAAATGGTTCAGAACTCTGACGAATGGTCTTGCAGACAATATTCACCATATCAACCAACTTCCCATCAAGCATCGAAATCTCATCAATCACCAACACCTGTGCCTTCTTCACCCGCTTTACAATCTTTTCTTTGGTAGTAATCTGCTCAAGATCGTACTCATTAAGTTGATCGCGCGCGCCAATACCACTCCATGCATGGATTGTCATCCCACCAATGTGCGTTGCAGCAATCCCGGTACTCGCCGCCACAGCGACCTTCACCCCACATGCCTCAAGGTACGCAATGTATTGGTTGATCACATACGTCTTACCAGCACCCGGTTCTCCCGTTAGAAACACATTTCCTCCCGTCTTCAGAATTTCAAGCGCTCTGTCTTGTGTCATAGTGCACGCAGTCTACCATTATTGAAATGATGTGGAAATAAAGACCTACTCAGAGGACGCACAGTGCGTTACAATGTATGGAATGAAAAAGGGTTCTTCACGATCTTTGACGGTTCGTCACGCAGATGCAAAAAAAAAGAAAATCACCGCCAAGAAAGCGGTTGTTAAAAAGTCTGCAAAAAAGACCGTTAGGAAAGTGAAAACCGTTACTAAGAAAGTGATTAAGAAGGTCGCTACAAAGAAGAAAGTGACTGCAAAGAAAACTCCTGCTAAAAAGACCATAGCTAAAACTGTCGCAGTAACACCGATTAAACGTGAACCATTAGGTCATCTTCTTATTGAAAAACTCTTACGAGAAGCTGGGTTTCGTGGTGGCGTCTCAACGAACAAAGACATCCTTACACGATACAGTACTGACGAAAGTATTTTTTGCATCCGTCCTCAGATTGCACTGCAGCCAAAAAATCAAACCGATATAGAAATTGCCGTACAAACGCTGCAAAAAGAAACTAACCGCTTCCCTTCAGTATCACTCACACCCAGAGCTGCTGGTACAGGACTTTCTGGTGGGTCGCTGACTGACTCGATCGTGATGGATGTCACAACCCACATGCATCACATTGATGAAGTAGTAACTCACAAAGGAATAACAACCATTACCTGCGAACCAGGAGCGATGTGGCGAGATGTTGAAAAGAAACTTAAAAAGCACGGGGTTTATCTTCCTTCCTACCCTGCTTCAAAGGACATCTGTTCTATTGGAGGTGCTGTTGGTAACAACTCAGCAGGTCCAGATTCATTGCGTTACGGACACACCGCAGACTGGGTAGAATCACTAAACGTCACCCTGCACGATGGAAATACATACACCCTACGACCGCTTACATACAAGGAATACAAAATTCTTATTAAAAAGAAGAACGCACACGCCGAAATTGCCAAAGAAATTTTTGAGCTTATTGAAAAGAACGAAGAGTCAATCCAGCGCTGCAAACCCAAGACAAAAAAGAATTCTGCAGGATATCCTCTATGGGACGTTATGTCTACAACCGTTGCAAGCTTCAAGAAAGGAAACGGTACATTTGACCTAACCCACCTTATCTCAGGAAGCCAAGGAACTATTGGAGTCATAACCTCAATAACGATGCGTACTGAGCCGATCCAAAACAACACACAATTAATTGTTGTGCCGGTATTTGATTTGCTTGATGCAGGAGCGGTTATCACTAAAGCACTTGAATTCAACCCAAACAACATCGAACTCTTCGATGGCTTCACCTTTGACTTAGCACTTAAAAACCCAGAATTCTTTAAGGATCGACTCGGAAAGATCGACTACTATAAAGTGCTCTTGTCTATGTATACGACGTACCATGTACGCTACGCACGAAAAACTCCTGAGTTCACGCTTCTGATTACTTTAGACACTGAAAAACTCGGAAAGCGGTCGGTTGCAGGTATTGTGAAAACATTGCGTGCAAATCGTGGTAAACGAGCGCGACTGGTACAAAACACTATTGAAAAAGAAATGTTCTGGCAGATTCGTCGTGCAAGCTACACCCTTTCAAAATTCCAAGATCCAAACAAACGTCCTGCTGCCTTCCTTGAAGACATGACCGTGCCTCCGCAGAATCTTTCGCGTTTCTTTGTTGATATTAAAAAACTCCTAAAGAAATTTAATGTAACTGCAGCAGTACATGGACACGGAGGTAATGGACACTTACACTTCTATCCTCTATTAGATTTCACGAGTAAAGCAACTCCAGCGTTGGTAGAAAAGATGGCGGAAGAATTCTTTGCAACAGCTGTAAGGTACGATGGAAATATTTGTGGTGAGCATAACGATGGAATTATTCGTACTCCACACCTCAACAAAATGTTTAATAAGAAAACATTAGAAATGTTCCGTACCGTTGAACATACTTTTGACCCCACTGACATCTTTAATCCCGGAAAGAAGGTAAATCCTCGTTTTGATGTGAAAGAGTCTTTACGGAAGACAAATTAAGTCGTAACCAACTCAAGTATCACATAAGTTTGAACTAGTGCCCTGATCACGTTTTTTGACATGGTATAGTAAAAATATCGTAGAGACTATTACATATAATATCTATAGTTATGAAACAATACCGAATGTATGTAGCGGAGTTTATTGGAGCAGGTACACTTTCTCTGGCGGTTCTTCTTTCCGTTAGTACTGAACTGGGAACACTCGCAACCCCCATCCTTGCAGCCTTAGTCCTTGGACTCTTTGTCTATACCATTGGAGGTGTTTCTGGATGCCACATCAACCCAGCAGTTACATTGGGCGTGTACGCACGAGGGAAAATTAAGCTGGCACAAACTGTAGGATATATTGTTGCGCAATGTCTAGGCGCATTTGCGGCGATATTAATAGTAAGCAACACTGTTATGGATCTAAGTGGGTACACAATGACTACACCAGAATCAATGAGTGTCTTTATTGCTGAATTTATAGGCATGGCCTTATTTACTTTCGGTATCGCAAGCGTTGCTTTCGGTAAGGTATCTCAGGTTGCTTCAGGAGTAGTTATCGGAGGTTCCCTACTCTTAGGAATCACAGTGGCATCATTACTCGGCTCAGCTGGGGTACTTAATCCTGCAGTTGCATTAGCGCTGGGGACAGTAAGCTACAGTTATCTAGGTGCGATGATCTTAGGATCAATTGCTGGTATGCACTTGCATGGATGGCTGTGTGAGTAAGTTATAAACAAATTCTTTTAAGTTAACAGGAGTATAGTAAGAAAGAAAGGAGTTCTTTATGGACAAACCAACACAAGCTGTTTTGGTAAAATCCATTGATCTTACCAAAACAAGTATCGCTAAAATTACGCTCCATACTGGTGAATCTATTTCAATTAAACCTCATGTTGAACCCAAAGGGATTCTCTATGGAAGAGTCCCTCATGACGCACCAGGAAAATGGGGTACCTTACAAAATAAGCCACTAGAATTTAAAGTAGGCACTGTTCCAAGTTTATGGGACACAACCAAAGAATAAACCACCCAAATTTGGGTGGTTTGTTTTACTTATAGAGATTAATTTGACAAATTATATTTTAGTGGTATTTTTATGCAGTCAGTGCTTTTGCTGACATAAGCAAGAAGAAAGGAATAGTATGAGATTTGTACTATTACTGACACTTTCTTTGGTGCTTGTAACACCCATTACCGCAGCTGCGCAAGCAGTCGGGTGCGACAAGACACATACTTCTGAAAAGAAGAAAAAGACGTGTCACTGGACTCTTACAAAGGGAAAGGTTTGTCCGGAAACGGCAAGCTCGAAACTGAGTAAGTAGTTCTACATCAACGAGTTCAGCGGATTAATTCGCTGGACTCACCTTGACAGATTTTTGTATCTAGGTACTATTGTCTATAGGTGCTGATGTACACCAACTTCTTGCTTATCGTTGTCGGGCTAGCGGTAGCCTGCAACAACAAATATCATCAATATAAAACCTGGTCGGCGAAATTTCGCCGGCCTTTTTCTTTGGGGTGTGACCATAACCATGCCACTTATCGAACTAATCATCAAAGTACAGAAGAAACGGAGTGCGAAAGTAAGCTTCAACGGTATATAGAATTTTGTGTAGATACGTATCAGAGAATGGTTATTGAAGGTGATTGGGGTTGGGTTAAGGAGATAAAAAAGTAACGGCCACCCTAATTGGGTGGCCTCGCTACCGTTTAGATCAAGTTTTTGACCTTGCCGCAGTTTCACGCATTGCAGTAATTGTTTCTTCCGGTGTGGTATTCGCAATCCGCTCAGCGTATTCGCGGTCTTCTTGATCTGGACGATCCAGAATTGCATCATGCCCATAAATTTCACGAGCCTTTAAACAGGCATCTTCAATCAAAGCAGGGGTTACTGACATGTTTTTCTCCTGTGTGCTTTCCACGAATTATTTCGTGAGAAGCTGCAAAAGAAAACTTTTTTGTCTAGATGCCGTATTCGTCATTGTGAACCATGCAGTACCACTTCTCGAACATTTTTACAGAATTCTGGAATTGAAGAGATGGTCAATGAGTTATGTTGCTTGGAATATTGAAATAAAACTAAACAATTTAGTTTTAAGATTCAAAAATTTACATAATTTATGAATCTTAAACCCCCATACCAGCGCCGGCTTGAGCAATCAACATAAACCATAATATAACAAATAGTAAAATAACAAACCAAGGACGGAAAAAGAATGTGGGAATATTCCTCAATACCCTAACTAGTAGTCTTTCTTTATTTTTTAAAATACTAAACCGGAAGAGATATATATAGCTTACCACTAGCCAAGGAAGGAGCAAATAAAACACTACCGGGGTAATTATTTGTTCACCAATTTCCCATGGAACAAACCAAATAAAATTAAATTCCACCTCCTGAAATACAAAAGTGGAACGAATAATTAGTAAATATATAAAAGTAACAATCACGAATTTTACAATTCCACCAACATCAAACTTAAAAAAATTTCTTACTTTTTGTGTAGTTTCCTGCATAGAGTAAGCATACCACAACTAAAAAGTGACTTATAAAAATCGTAAAATCCGCCTTCTATTTTCTAAATCCAATACAGCATATGCTTTCACTAGGTCGAGTAATTACCAGTCCATAACCCAACAACAATATGCCAAAGGGATTCAATCTTCGTGAACACCTGCAAGAAACATTTGATCAACTCCAAGATCAAGCATGTGAGTCACTAGACCTGATAGACAGTTGTGCTCAGGATTTACACAGCTCCGTGAAGGAGTTCCGCTCTGAGATGAGCGATCTTGAAGAAGCACGACAACGATTAGCTGAAACAAGCTAGTAGTCGGAGGTCGGTTCCCCGTAGGACACAGAAAAAACCTGAGTACTAGACACAGGTTTTTCCTAAAATTGTGATCCCACGGGGAATCGAACCCCGATTACAGGAATGAGAATCCTGTGTCCTAGCCGTTAGACGATGGGACCGATTGTGTGCCCATAGTTATACCAAATTACGTTGATTATTTAAAGGTGTTGCAACTTATTACTTGTTTAAAAATGGTTTTAGAGGTACAAAGGTATAAGAACAGTAACGCTGGGAAGGAATACGATGTCACATATTACTAGTACCTCGCTGCTTGATCCAATTTCTGCATTTCAAGCAATCGCTGAAATCAAGGATTGGTTTCATGAGACTTCAGAAGAACATACAGGTTTTGATGTTGCGCTCCCTTCAAAATGGGCAGAACATTGTGCCGGTCAATTATACTTTGCGGAAGACGTAAACTTGATCCGCTTGATGCTTGCTATGCCAATAGCACTTCCAAAATATGCAGTAAATGAACTTTACGTTCTTATAAACATTCTCAATTCTGGAACAATAACCGGAAAATGGTATTACCTTGAAGATGAAGAAGGGACAACACTTATTCATCGTTCTGAAACGTACTCAGTAGAAAATCAAATTGAATGTGATCGACTTGAAAGTTTTATTGAAACTGCAACAACTGAACATGACACATGTTACCCTGCTGTACACGGATTACTCACGGCAAAACCTCGAATTCGAGTCACACAAGACAATCTTGTTAAATATGTAACACTGACCATCAACGCCGAAGAAGCGGCAGCGATGACTACTGTACATACTTTTGGAAGAGCGTAAAATTGAAAAACGCCCCAAAATACTTGGGGCGTTTTAATTTATTTATGGGACCACTCCCTACTCTGTCGTACCAGTAACTTCCCTGCTTCCTCTGGATGCAACATCAAACGTTCTACAATCTTCTCTGCGCGGATTCCTTGGGAAGCTTTTATCAGAATCACATCATTTGGTTCGATCATTTGTAGCAGTTCAGTTCCTGCTCTTTCTATATCATCATATTGGAATATATTCTTTTCGCTCAGACCATGCTCGAGTGCACCTTCCGCTATCTTTCGAGAGCGTAATCCTAGGGTAATCAATATATCTGCTGATTGGGCAGCTAACTCCCCCATTCTTTCGTGTTCGCGCACTGAGAACTGCCCGAGCTCAAGCATGTCGCCAAGCACAACTATCTTTTTACCCAAGCCTTGTAGCTCTTTCACTGTCTGCAATGCTTGTTCTGCTGCTGCGGGTGATGAGTTATAAGTATCATCAAGAATAAAGGTTCCCTTCTTCCCTTCAATCAGGCGCATGCGGCCATTGGGAGGCACATGAGAACTCAATGCTTTAGCTGCATCAAACAAAGGTACGTCAAATTGAGTTCCAACTGCGATTGCTGCTGCGTAATTATATGCGTGTTGCACACCAAGCGAACCATATACTTGGAATTGTATCTCTTCACCAATGTGTGCCAGCGTACACTCTACCCCTACTGGCTTATCGTCTTTATATATAACTTCGTCTGCTGAAGTAGTAAAGTGTGAGGGTGAATAGCGACTGAAACCAAACGATTGTTGTCGAACGTCCTTTACGGCTTCTCGAATCTTTTCATCATCATTGTTATAAATGAGTACTCCTTCTGGCTTAAGCGCGTGCACTAGGTGCATTTTTTCTGCAATTACTTCTTCTGGAGTACTAAAATACTCCACATGTGCGGGCACGTCAGGTAATCGGGTAAGTACCACAATATCGGGCTGAGCCCAATCCATAAGATTTTTCATGTCACCTGGCCGATCAACACCCATTTCAAGCACTAAGACTTCAGGATACTCACGTGAGAAAAGTGCGATAAGTGCACCGTCAACTATATTCCTAAACCATGTTATTGGATTACTCCATCCGGTTCCTAAACCAAGTACGGACAATGGCACACCTAACTCTGAATTGAAACTCTTCTGACTCTTGCGCGCATGCACATGTTCTTTCAGGACGGTGTAGATAGCATCCTTTGCTGATGTCTTCCCTACACTTCCGGTGATGGCAATGATTGTGGGTTTCTTTCGTTTGAGGAGAATTTTGGCCTCAAAGGTAAGGATAGCAACGACAATATTTTTAAGGATTTGTTTCATTATAGTTTGGCAGGATTATAAGTTTATTTTAACATTTCTTAACTTAGTCTGTGAAATTTAGGACTGTATCAGTCACATCAAACGCAAGAAATTCCTTTAGATACGATGCGGGTGAGGAATTGAGAGCGAGACGAACTTAATGTACGGTGAGTGCTCAATTACCGAAACCAACAAAGTAGATGAGATAATTTCTTGCATTTGTTACCTATCTGGAGGAAGGTTGTAGTAGTTGATTAAGAATTTTGTTACTTCCATAAACGGCTCAGTCAATGTCTCTGACGCATAGCGAACCTCTTTTGGTTCAACAGTATACAAGAAAACTAAAAATTCAGGATCATAGCTGGGGAAATATCCGAAAAATGAGTGGAGGAACTTATCTTCATAATATCCACCATCTACTTCGTCAGCAATTTGTGCAGTTCCGGTCTTTGCTGCAACACTGTAATTCTCTAATTTTACATTCCCTCCTCGCAGTGCGTCATCTACTACAGCAGTAAGCATACGCGAAGCAGTTACACTCGCTTCTTCACTAAATACCTGTTCTCCTTCTGGATATTGCACCTCTTTGACAGTGCCGTCAAGATATTCAATACGTTTTACAATATGTGGAGTCACCAGCTTCCCTCCGTTGGCTAATGTGGAAAGCGCACGCACGGTCGCAATCGGTGTTAACGCAATTCCTTGCCCAAATGATGCAGTTGCATATTCAACGTCGCGCGGTGAATCAAGGTTAGCAACAAGACCATATGCTTCGTTAGGTAAATCAATACCCGTTTCACTTCCAAATCTCAACGCTTTGAAATATGTCCGAAATTTCTCCTTCCCCATTTTATCTACAATAAACGCCACTCCGGTATTAAGTGACTGATTAAGCACCTCTTGCATATCCACCGTCCCCCGCCCTTTGCCGTCATAGTTACTAATGGTGTATGTGTCCAGATCAAGTGATCCAGAGTCGTAGTAAGTCGTATCTGGCGTTACAGCCCCACTATCAAGGCCAACCGCCATAGTTAATGCCTTAATAATAGAACCCATCTCATATACGTTCTCAACAAGCGGATTTTTAAAGTCATCAATGGTCGACCCGGTTCGATCATTGAGGTCAAATGTTGGAACAGCGTTAAGTGCGTAAATCTCACCATTTCGTGGATTGATAATGATTCCTCCGGTAACTTTACTGTTCCATTGTTCCTGAGTCTTTGCTAACTCACGATCAAGCATACGCGCAACAGTGGGCTCAATGGTTGTCACGATGTCTCCGGTACGGGCATCAGTGGTATCAAAAATAATACTTCCAAGGTTACTAAAGATCTCTGCAAAGAAGTTAACTGACAATTTACTATTATCTCGCGCAAGCACGTCTTCGTAGTACCGTTCGAGTCCATAGCGTCCTGTTACACCAGTACCACTATCCGAAGTGAAACCGACAAAGCCAACCGTGCGAGCTGCAAGATCTTCTCCTGGGTAATATCGCCATTGATCGCGATAGAGTTGTACTCCGTTGAGGTCGAGTGCTTCTACGTCATCAGCCTGTGCCTCTGAAAGTTCTGAGGCGATTTCATAATACGTCCGTTCCTTTTTCCCTGCGCGCAATAAAAAGGTTTCTTCATCAAGCGCGTAAACGCTATTAATTTGTTCGTATGTAAATGCTTCGTCTTCTATGCGTGTTGGATCTATTGAGAGCAGATACCCTGACTGTACAGTTGCTGCTGATACTTTTTCATCAGCTTTAGTAGAAAAATAGATACTCCCGCGAGAATAGAGATCACGTACGGTATGCACATACTGTCGCTCTGCCTTCTCTTGGTAGATGTCATGTTGCATGATCTGTATTTGATACAGACGTACAATTAAAATAAGTGCTAAAAAAAGAACAGCACCAGTGATGATGCGTATTCGGATAATTGCGTTCTTTCTCATATAAGCATTGTATGTAAAATCACACTGCTACGCTAGCGCTGTGCACCATCTGATAACACCAAAGCTGGTGTTGTTCGATCTATAAATACCTTATGTGACGTCTGTGTATACCCTTGTAATGATGCAATATCAGAACTAACGCGGTGTTGTGCTTCAATAAATCGTCCTTCTAAAAGACTGATTTCTGAACTTCGCTTCTGTAATTCTTGATTTACCTCTGTTCGTATTACCACATGCACTATTGATGCGCTGATAAAGTAGACATACAACGCAAACAATGCGACGCACACAAACAACATACCTATGCAGATACGCTTCTGTAACATATGTTGTTGTTTGTTTTTAGTAGTCATTTTTATATTTTTTCGATCACTCGGTATTTCGCACTACGTGCTCTGGGGTTACTGTTTTGTTCTTCTGCACTTGGTGCCATTGGTTTTTTGAAAACTAAGACTCCTTTTTGATCGCGTGCGTACTCCCTAAATGTTTGCTTAACGATCCGATCTTCCAAACTATGGAAAGAAATGATTCCCATGCGCCCACCGGGCTTTAGGACATCCATGCCTGAAGCTAACAGCTCCTTAAGTGCATCAAACTCATCATTTACTGCAATACGCAGTGCTTGGAATGATTTTGTTGCAGGATGGGTACGTTTTCGCCTGTATGGAACTGGCACAGCATGATAAATGATGTCTGCAAGTTGTACGGATGAAGTAATTTCTTCTTCTTTACGCTTCTCAACGATTGCTTTTGCAATGCGTCGCGAGAAATGTTCTTCACCATATGCATAGACAACATTTGCTATGTCTTCTTCGTCCCATTCATTAACAATGTCGTGTGCAGTAAATGGGTAATCATTTGGTGATCCAAAGGTCATGTGTAGAGGCTCATCTTCCTGAAAGGAAAATCCTCTTTTTTCACCTGAAGAACCGTCAAACTGTTCCATTCGCCAACCTAAGTCAGCTAATACTGCATCAACAGAGTTAATTCCTAGCGTCTCTAGTGTTTGTTTGATATCTCGGAAATTACTGTGTACCAGATGGATTGTTGCTTTGTACTCACTGTGGAGGTGAGTATTTGCTTCAATTGCCGTTTTGTCCGCATCAAGTCCTATATAAGTACCTTCTTTTCCGATTATCGAGAGGATTGTTTCTGCATGTCCCGCGCTACCCAAAGTACAATCCACAACAACTGAACCCTTTGACAGGTTCAGTTCATGAGTTGCTTCTTGTTGTAAGACCGTAATATGTCGCATAGCGAATTGATTACGTGGTCTGTAGGGTAGATGGAAGATCCATGCCCTGCCTCCAACACGACACTTCCCAATGTCGTCTGGTTGTTTCGGGCATAGATCTACAGGACGCCGATATCGCCAAGTTTCTCAGCAAGCTGATCTGCCTGTGCTTCGATACGTCGTTTGTATTCCTCCCATTGCTTCTCATCCCAAATTTCTACACGATCATGGATTCCTGCAAGCGTGACTTTACCGTCAAGATTTGCGAATTCCTTTAAAAAATCTGGAACGAGAATACGTCCAACACTATCTACCTCGACTTCAACCGCTCCTGATAAGAAGAATCGATTAAAGCTTCTCGTATCCGATTGTCCCAGTGGCAACTGTCCGATTTTCTCGGTAATCACCTGCCACTGTTTCAATGGATATACAAAGAGACAATTATCAAGACCTCGAGTAACTACAAGTTTTCTCCCAAGTTCCTTCCGCCACTTGGACGGCATGGACAGCCGTTTCTTAGGATCCAACGTATGTTTGTATTCACCGATTAACATGTCTTGATAGTTTTGAGTTGGTCTGAAGACCTACTGCAATTAAGTGGAGTAAATTACAGAGGGTATTCAAACCAACTCATCCCTGTATACTCTATTTCAAGAGTATACCACTATCTCCCACCACGTGCACATTATATACCACTTTACCCCACTGTCTAACACAGTTATACACAGTGTCCCGCCACAAGAAGCAAACAAAGGATTTATTACAGCCCTCAAACAAAGGATATTCGAAAACAACCACAGAAAACATGTTTTCTGTGGTTGTTTTCGCACCAAAGTACGAACATCTGCCATATCCCACCGGTAAAAAAATATGGCTAAAAACAAGGTTCACTTGGACATAAAAAAACACCCAACAATTGTCAGGTATCTGTATAGAGCATTGTGCTCAATGGTAGTGCATGCGGGGGCAAGTTTCACCTATACCCCCATCATCAAGCAAAATTTTTGATCCAACGAAAAGTTAGATCAGTATCTGAATTCGTCATAATGAACGATTCGCATGAGTTTGGGACTCATTTTTATCCTCCTTTTGTTTCACCGGACATGCCGGCTGTTTTAATAATGTGCATGCCGTTGTTGAAATCGGCACTGTCTATACCTCGTAGTGTGTGCGGTTCTTGCTGACTACCTTCGATGACAAGGTCATCTCCGGCGACAAGGTGTCCGTAAAAAAACGGATCCTCCTGGGCAAGTCGTTCCCGTTCCCAATCTGGAAGACCAGTGCTAAAACCATCCGTTGATTCCTGTACTGCAGTGATCATTCTTCATCTCCCCATAATTGCTAAATTCCTGATGTATTATACATGATTAATTAGTTTTGTCAATCTTTTACTAACTTAAATTTTATCCTTCCCTACTGGAAAAGGACGACTGTGCCAAAGCATGAAAAAACCGCGGACAAATGTCCGCGGTTTTTGCATTATAAACCAAAAGATTTTAATGCATAACCCAATGTTCGCTGATCAAAACCTCTGCCGATTGTAATCGGAATAAGAAGTGTACGTACAGCTTCAGAAAGTTCTTCTGCTTCTTTGTATGTGTAAACAACCATGACGTGCATCCTTTCACTTGTGCTTGTGTTCATATCAAACTGAATGACAAAACAAAAAGTTACACTTTCGTTCTCTGTCCTCCAAAAAGGCGTGAGCTGGGGTCAGCATAGGCGATAATTTTTTGCAGATGGTCCACTGTGAAATTTGGCCACAAAACTTCAGTTGACACACACACTGATTGAACGGACTGTAGCGGAAGAAATGCTGAACCTCGCCATTGTGACATCCCGCCACTTGCTTCAGGCATACCGGTGCGAATAATTATGTCAGGTTCGTTCCCTGCTTCTGTATCTAAATGTGATTGTACGTATTGAGCAGTAACATCATCTGGGGAAATATCATTTTGTAGTGCGTTTTTTACCATGCGGGCAACTTCGTCCACCCCGTCGTAATTCAATGCAATTTGTAATAATGTTCCACTATTAGAAACAGATCGACGTTCAGCATCCTCGGATGCAGCAAGTACTGCATCAGGTAATCCTGACCGATCTCCAATAAGCTTAAAACGAACACCATCATCTATGAGCCCTTTTAGATGGGTTGTTAAAAATTGTAAAAATAAAATCCAAATGCCGTCCACCTCACTCTTGTCTCTTTTCCAGTTAGCAATAGCGAAAGCAAACACACTAAGTGTTTGTACTCTGTTTTCTGGGCAAGTCTTAATAAGACCAAGTAACGCCCGAACACCTTCAGCATGACCTTCAAGACGTTCTTTTCCTTGCTGTGTCGCCCAGCGACCATTTCCGTCGAGAATAATCCCCACATGCAGTCCTTTTTTGATTTCCATATTGCTCTTATAACAAACCTATTCTTAATAAAGTTATAACAAAAGTGTGTAAGGGTAGTCCTTACACACTTTTGTTATTGCATGTCTTTAGACAACACCGCGCAATCGCTCAAGTACAAAATCTTTATCAAGTGTACTCATAAACCATCCAACTTTAGGACCACTCTCTTTTCCTAGGAATAATAGATACAGCGCAGTAAAGAATTCTTTTGGGCTCAGCTCTGACTCTTCTTTCACTTGGTGCGTGAGCTCGTGAATCGCTTGACCATCCATTGTCTCAAGACTCTCTAGCTTATCTGCAAAAAGTTTGATGGCGTTCTTCTGATCATCAGTAAGCACTAAAGCGGTTTCTGGTACTGCTTCTTGTAGTGCAAAGATAAATCGATCTTCTGCATATTGCGCAAGCCAACGCTTTGCGTATTCGCTTCGCAGATCAATCTCAGCACGATCTTCCTCTGTTAATGGAGCTTCTTTCATTTTTTCTACCTCTTCATAGATATCCATGTGTGGCATCTGTACCAAGAATGCAATCTGTGAGAATCGTGGGAGGAACCGTTTTGGAATATTCGCCCGTTCTTCCGGTAAGTGTGCAAACCTAAATACTTGTGAGTCATCGTCTTCTACCCCACTCCATACTTTCTGTGCAAGTCGATCGTATGTATCAAACAATACCGGCACCGCGTCACCCTCAGGATCGAAGTCCAACTGGCGATTAATTGGCGTCTTCAAAAGAAGTAACCGTAGGATGTGCGGCGGCAGTAGTTCAGTCATTTCCTTTGCCGTTGCAGCATTCCCCTTTGATGAAGACATTTTCTTCCCTCCTACTAAGAAAAACTCATTAAATACACCATATGGTGGCTGGTGCTCAAGCACTTCACGAGAAATAGCTTCAGCGACTTGCCGTGCGCCTCCCTTAGAATAATGATCCTTACCTCCTCCTTCAAAATGCACACCGTTAGCCATGAACTTCGCAGCCCATTCTGGCTTCCATGGAAGTGATGCGTTTCCATCAAATGGAGAGATTCGTCCATTGTGACCACAGCCCTCTGCCCATTCAATCGTGTCTGAAGAACAGGTGTAGTCCACCATTTCCCCGTCCCAGCCAGTAATACGCGTCGCACTAAGATTCCCACAGTTTTCGCACACCACATTAAGTGGGTACCAATCAGCAGCTCGTTCGCTTCCTGAAACTTCTTTATAGATCTTGTGGATGATTTCTTTCTTATCAAGTACTGCACGGATTGCATCATTCATACGTCCACTTCTGTAAAGCTCAGTAGCTCGATACACTTCTGCGCCAAATCCGATACGTCCCACTACTTCTACATACTCCTGTCCGTAGAGTTCAGCAAAATTCTCATACCCTTCTACTGGAGATGGAATTGAATACAGAGGATGTCCCATGTACTTTTTGTACTCAGCTTCGTCCAAGTAGCCCGGGATACCATCCATCGGATCAAAATCATTAATTTCAAAAAGAAACTTCACCTTAATCCCTCGATCGTTAAGCACGTCAGCAACGATCGCGTGCAGTGCTGCACTACGAAGTGACCCAACATGTACCTGTCCTGATGCAGTCTTTTCATCTCGTACAATAATAGGTTCGCCTGTATCAATAACATGCTGATATTTTCGTACTACCTCATCTGCAATTTTATCTGCCCAAAACATAATGTCGTTAGTGTAGCTAATAATAAGGGTTTTGCAAATGTATAGAAACAATAAACAAAAGAACGGCGCCAAAGGCGCCGTTCTTTTGTTCTCAGATCTAGTCGATCTTCAACAATTTATATTTCTGCTTCCCTCCTGGTGTCTCAAATTCAATCTCCTCTCCCTTCTCCTTCCCCATCAATGCTTCACCAAGTGGTGAGAGATATGACAGCTTCTTTGCATGAATGTCAGCTTCTTCTGACCCTACAATTGTGTAGCAGATGTTTCCCTTCTCTCCTGTCTTTTGGATACACACTTCGTTTCCGAGTCCTACAACATCTGACTTACTGTTAGTTACAATCTTAGCTTCTTTCATTACCTGTTCAAGATGTGTAATTCGTTCCTCGATAGCAGCCTGCATATCTCGTGCTTCTTGGTATTCTGCATTTTCAGAAAGGTCTCCCAGACTTCGTGCATACTCCAGCGATTCAGCAACTTCTTTCCGGCGTACTGTTTTTAAGTTTTCTAACTCTGTCTTAAGCTCTTCGAACTTCTCTTTGGTCAAAAATTCTTGTGTGTCATTCATATAAATTTGTTTCGTCCATTATACGCGGAAAAAAATTCCGGTCAAACAGCGAAGTTTTCCACAGGTGTTATTCGGTGAGATCTTCAGTGATTTCAAGATACTCTGGAGCATTCTCGTGAATCCAATCCATAATATCTCCCGCCAAAGTAGTACCTCCAAGACTATTACTGTACGGCGCGTTCTCCATAAGTACCACAAAAGAATACTGGGGATCTTCGTATGGCCAGAAACCAGCTGCCCACGTGTTTAAACGTGATTTAGCAGAGTCCAACTCTGCAGTCCCCGACTTTGCAGCAATTTTTACATAATCCTTCTCAAGTGACCGAGCGGTACCTCCAGCATAGTAGGTCGTCATATGCATTCCTTCACGTACGATATCAAGTGCCCAAGGATCGAGTGCAACTTCACGATATTCACCAACCTTTCCTTTCTCTACATGTGGCACAAAAAACTTTCCACCGTTTGCCAAACCACCATAGGCAACAAGCATCTGCAACGGTGTCACCTGCCAACCATACTGACCGATTGAGGTGAAGTAGGTGTCTCCCAGACGCCAGTCATCATCGAAATGCTCCCGCTTCCAATCCGGATTTGGAACGGTTCCTGACTGCTCGTTTGCCAAATCAACATTTGTTCGTTCTCCAAATCCAAAGAGTGAGAAATACGTATTTATTTTCATAATACCAAGACCCTCCTGATCACGAAACCCGCCTCCAATAATATAGAAATACACATTCGACGAAAACGCGATAGCTTCTTTCATGGTCATCTTTCCGTGCGCTCGCCAGTCTCGGAAGACCGATGGGTTATTTGGATTGTATGGATTTGGAATCACAATCTCCCCAGTACTGACAATTATCTTGTTTGGACTGATGACATCTTCAACAAGTGCAGCGTATGCAACAAATGGTTTCACAATAGAACCAGGAGTGTATACACCTGCAAGTACTTTATTAAGAAATGGGAATCGTTCATCTGTATTGTATTGTGCGATGAGGTCTATATCATCTCCATCGGCCATTACTTCTGGGTCATACGATGGATAGCTTGTCATGGCGATAATTTCACCAGTGTGGATGTCCATAATAGCTGCTGCACCACTACGAGAACCTGATTGTGCTGTAGAGGTCGCAATGATGTCGTGCATCGCTTCAGAGAGCCGTACATCAAGCGAGAGAGTTAGTTCCTTACCTGACTTTGGTTGTTCTACAATGTGTTCCCCAATTACTTCACCTAATGCATCGGTTTCAATGAGTTGTTGTCCATTTTTACCACTAAGTAGCTCATTAAATGAGGACTCAACTCCATTGCGCCCAATGTATTCAGTACGGTAATAAAAACCTCTTTTATCTTTCAATGGATAACTTACATACCCTATAAGTTGCCCTAATCCATTACGATCGGTGTATGCGCGCACAGGAAAAGAATACGCTCCGTCTTTATCAGGTTCATTCCATGCGAGCAATTCTCCATTACGGTCATACACTACACCTCGCTCGGCGATAATGACTGTTTCATCAAGACTATTATTTTCACTAATGTCCCTAAACTCTGCACCTTGGGTTATCTGCAAAAGAAATAACTTACTCAAAAACCATAACGCGATAAGTACAAAAAGGACCGCAACAACACCAACGTTGTAGCTGGTAATAGGGAGTTCTTTTTTCCCCTCCATACGTCCTTGATTAAAGGAAGGTAAATTTGAAGAATCCAATAAAATTTCTTCAAAAGAAACATCTTTTTTGTTTTTTCGTTTCCAAAACATATTATTGTTGATACATCAGCAGATACGGTTTAAGTGCTTGGATACATAGAAGTCCCACCCCAGTTACAAGCGTATACACATACATTCCACTACCGCCATATCCAAAATATGCGTCAATTATTGCAGCAAGTACAATCAACTCAATTCCTGCATACAAAAATGCGTAGATTACAGCGGATACAACAAATACGACAACAGGGCCAGTGAGGCCAAGCACCGCCACCAAAACAAAAAGTGAAAATTGTAATGCGTTATTCTTCATTTTCTTCTTCAGTTACGTCACTGGTACTCGACGTGGTTGTCCCATTTTCTAAATCAACCAAAATCGTGTCTGGCACTGGCACCGTAAACAAATCAGACTTTATCTCAGTGAGAATTGCTTGTGCTTCTTCAAAAGAAACACTCTGTATTGGTGTGATTCCAACCGACACTAAGCGGATACTCGACAGAGGAACCTCTGGCGAAACATAACCATACTGCTCTGGACGTGATGCTTCAGATTGCACCACACTCACTTCACCATACACTCCTGAAGTGATAGACGGGAGTACCACCAAATCACCTTCTGAAATCTCAATTCCTTGTGGTACTCCCACACGTAATTGTCCACCACCGATCCCTACAGCATTAGTGTAAATGTCAGGACCTATGATGTATACCGTTGCTTCAAAGCCGGCAGTTGTTGCAAGCTCCACAAGCGCACTGTGTGCTGTGGCATGCTTCACAATTCCAATGACCGTATTTTCTCCTATAAATACTGGAGCACCGGTGACTACACCCTCTTGCGTTCCTCGATCAATCATCAGGGTGTCGTAGGGCAAAACACCTGGTCTTCCAATTACTCCTGCAAGTACCCGTTGTTCTCCATGGTCTCCCAAAAGACCTCGTAATTCTTTATTTTCTTTTACTAATGTATTGAGTGTAAAAATATCACCCCCGACAGTAGCAAGCTCTTGTCGCAAAGTATGTATCTCATCAACTAACTCAGTTCGGTTACGTAAATACATTGGCAAACTTCCACCTGACTCTGCAACCCACGTCTTTACACCATTTATTGGTGCCACAACAACACTAAATACTACATGGAGCGCTTTAGGCACGAGAAAAAGGAGCACAAGACAAACAAGCGTAGTAACTACTATGCGTGTGAGATTCTTATTCTGAGAGGTGCGGCGATAATTCCCCCTCGTTATCGACGAGAATTTCTTCATAATTGTCCAAGTTCTCTAATACAATACCAGTTCCACGAACAACTGCACGCAATGGGTCAGGCACAATATATACAGGCACCTGCATAACTTCTTGCAAAAGAGATGCTAGACCAGGAATAAGCGCTCCTCCTCCGGCGATATGAATACCTCGCTGCATTACATCAGCAAGTACTTCTGGAGGTGTTTTTTCAAGCACCGAACGCACCGCCTCAACAATCGAATCAACCGAGTGTGAAATTGCTTCTTTAATATCAGTGTCAGTAATAATTACCTCACGCGGGAGTCCTGTTACTACGTCACGCCCGCGTACCACCATTTCCTTTTCTTCATCATGACTAATAGATGCAAGCATTACCTTCGCATCTTCAGCTGTCTTGTCTCCAACGAGCACTTTAAATTGATCTCTGATGTAACTGATAATTGCAGCACTTAAATGATCTCCCGCCACTCGAAGATTTTTTGCAACCACAATTCCATTAAGTGAGATTACTGCAATGTCTGTATTCCCACCTCCTATGTCTATAATCATGTTTCCAATAGCCTTCCCAACAGGAAGCTTTGCACCAATAGCAGCAGCCATTGGTTCTTCAATTAAAAATACTTCACGTGCCCCAGCATTACGAGCCGCATCGCGTGCCGCCCGCATCTCTACATTCGTAATTCCCGACGGAACGCCTACAAGTACACGAGGAGCGATAATACTACGCGTGTCACTACGCACTTTATTAATAAAGTACGCAAGCATTTCTTCGGTTACTTCAAAGTCCGAGATCACTCCATCAACCAGTGGGCGAATCACTTGAATATGGTTTGGCGTGCGCCCCATCATAACTTTCGCTTCGTTACCCACTGCAACAAGTTGCCCTGTTTTTTTATTCATTGCAACGATCGTCGGTTCATTTAACACAATGCCTTTACCCTTTACATACACAAGTGTATTTGCTGTCCCAAGGTCAATACCAATATCAGTTGATACCGCTTCCACCATTCTATCTATGTGTTTGAGTATTTTTTTCATTACAGTATATTTACACAGCAAATTTGCTGTACAGTTCATCTTCAGTCATATAGGACACATCTCCAGTTGCGCGTGCAACCACTTCAAATTTTCCCTCCTCTTTCATTTTTTTACTTACCACTACACGATACGGCATACCAAGTAGATCCGAATCAGCAAATTTCTGCCCTGGTCGTGCATCACGATCATCATACAACGTTTCCACTCCTCGCTTTTGCAATGCACTATAAATACCATCAGCCCAATCTTTAATTTCTGAATCATCACCATTAAGACCAATGAGGTGCACTGTAAACGGAGCAACACTTTCCGGCCAGACGATTCCTTTGTCGTCAGAAAGAAGATCAACCACCGTACCCATAGCGCGAGCAGGTCCAATACCGTATGAACCCATAATAACGGGTTGATCATTTCCTTCTTCATCTTTATACATAAGACCAATGGCTTCTGAGAATTTGGTTCCTAAAGAAAAAATATTTCCAACCTCAATACTCTTCCGTTTTTCTAAATCATCTTTAGTAACGCCAAGTTCTGAGAGGTCAGCTTCTTCAAGCACTTCTTCGTTTACTGCGATACCCTTCTCTTGATCTACATACACAATATCTTCCCCAGCTTCAGCAAGTGTTTGAAACTCGTGGGAGAATTTTGTAAATGCACCTCCGGATGCAAATGTTTTGTATGTCACTTCTCCAATACCAATGCGGTCAAAAATCCGTGCATATGCCTGCGCACACGCTTCGTAAAATTCGTCATGCTGTTCTTGGGTTGCACAGAATGAATACAGATCTTTCATTGCAAACTCACGGGTTCGCATGATTCCACTTTTAGCTCGCATTTCATTACGGAATTTCGTTTGAATCTGGTATGCAAAAAACGGCAGGTCTTTGTACGATGAAACATACTGTCGCATCAGATCAGTAATCACCTCTTCATGAGTCCAAGCAAGTCCCACCTCACCACCTGCTTTAAGCTCAGACTTAAACCATACGTCAACATTCTCATCACTCCACCGATCTGAAGTTTTCCAAAGTGCTGGATCTTGTAAAGATGGCATATGCATCTCTTGCCCTCCAATACCATTCATTTCTTCACGAATAATAGTATTGATTTTTTCAATCACACGAAGACCTAATGGGAGAAATGAATACGCTCCAGCCATATTCTTGTAAATATATCCTCCTTGAATAAGTAACTGAGCATTTTTTGCTACCTCATCTGACGGTGCTTCTTTTTTTGTTTTACTAAAAAGTTGTGATTGTTTCATGTGGTTATAAATTAGAGAGAGGGCCAAAAGCTGTGCTTTTGGCCCTCTACACAGTTCCACTATAATACCCTTCCTTACCCGTTCTGACAATTTTAACGCTCGGGAGCTACGTCTCTTTTTTAAACGTCTTAGAAAAGGAATACGCTGAAGCGACTGCCCAGACTACATTCAAAATCAGGAACGGGACACTGTCGAGCAATATTGCATACACCACCAATATTCCAGGCCCCACAACATTCAGCAAATCATATATTCTTGATTTTGTAGAAAGAATGCCAAACTGATTGAGAACAAATCCAAAAAGCACAATTCCTGCTCCTGTTATTCCTAGTGTTGTAGTGAAATCCATACTAGAAAATTTTAGTCAGGTCATTGAAAGTGACAAGAATCATCAGTAGCATAAGCAGCATGAACCCAGCAATATTCAATCGTGCAACCCACACTGGATTAATGGGCTTTCGTGTTACCACTTCAACACCCACCATGACCAAACGTCCTCCATCAAGTGCTGGGAACGGTAACATATTAATAACAGCAAGATTCAATGAGATCACTGCAGTAAACATAAGGAGTGACGTCAGACCAAACTCAGCTGCATCTCCTACTAATCCCACAATGCCAATTGGTCCTGCAACCTGTGAAAAGTCAGCAGTTCCTTGTACGCTTTGTCCGAGCAGTGTAGCAATTCCAATGGTGATCGCTTTAAGTGAAAACACAGTCGTCTTCGTTGCACTCCAAAGTGCTTCATGCACAGGCTCTTTCACCGTTTCAACAAGTGACAACGCTACTCCTACAGCAGCTCGTTCAGGATCATCAAGAATCAAACCTTTCTCTGGGGTTATTATTGCTTCTGCAGTCTGCCCATCAAGCGTGTACGCGATAGTCACTTCGTTTTCACCATTTGCCTGCGTAAATTCTGCAAACGCTGAGGGTGTAAGTTCGTCAGCAGCATCTCCATTTACTGAGAACCCTGTAACCTGTGCCCCAACAGGAAGCAGTGCAACGTCAGCAGGGCCTTCGTGCACCACGTGTACCACGGTTAATCGTGCACCATCAGTAGCAACATCTTCATCAACCGCCGTAGGAAGACCTACCATAAACACAATTGCGAACAAGAACCATGCAAAGATGATATTCATTGTTACCCCTGCAATCAGTACTGCAGCCTGTGCCCATTTACTCTTTGCAGTAAAAGAGTCAGAAGGAATATCTCCATCGACAGTAACATCTTCAGCATTTTCACCTGCAATTCGGACAAACCCTCCAATAGGCAGCGCATTAAACGTGTACTCGGTTCCCCGCCATTTCTTACCAAATAATTTCGGTGGAAATCCAATACCAAACTCATCTACCCGCATTCCTGTTTTCTTAGCAACAATAAAGTGCCCCCATTCATGTACTAGAATAAGTACAAAAAGTACCAGGAAGAATAATAGAATAGTCATAATTAGCGAGAGATTTCAATTTCTTTCTGTGTGTAGAGCGCTTCCAATTGTGTATTGATAGCTTCAACTTTCTTTTGGGCAGATTCCTTTTGTGTAAACTTCTCATCCTCACTAATATCTCCGTCTTTTTGTTGCTTCTCCAAGTCTTTCATAAACTCATCACGCACAGTACGTACTGATACACGTGCATCCTCAAGCTTACTTTTTCCAAGTTTCAATAATTGTTCACGTCGATCTGAGGTCAGTTCTGGGAAAATAACTCGCAAACCAGCAGAATCAGTCGCAACTGAAATACCTAAATCTGCTTCTCGTAATGCAGTTTCTATAGCAGTGATACTCCCTGCATCCCATGGAGAAATACGAAGTGTTCGTGCATCCTCAACACCCACTGAACCAACTTGGTTTAATGGCATCATACTTCCGTAGTTCTCTACCTTAATACTATCCAAAAGTGCAGGCGTTGCCTGTCCTGTTCGAATACCAATATATGCGGTGCTTAACCACTCTAAAATTTCTTTTCCTCGTGCATCAATGTCTATCATATGTATCAATTTATTTACGTATATATAGTAGCACAGCTACTGTTTTGGTAGTGCTAATGCTAACTCTTCACACAACATCTTCGCAGAAGCGCCCGGAGTTTTACTGTATTCTCTGATAAATAATACTGTCTTTAACAACAGTGCATTTTTTTGTGTATCTCCAGAAGCATACACTTCAGCTCCACAAAGCACATCCTCAAAAAATTGTATTTCTTTTTTCTTAGCCGCATCAGCAATGGAAGCGAGGCGTCCTGCATAATCATCTGCGACAAACATATCAAATGTATCATTGCTTAGCATTGCTATTGCACTGTCTGAGCTGATAATGGCTACACGTGATCGTAGTGTAGGAATAAGCATTCCCTCTTGTGGTATGACCAAATAAAATTGCGCGAATTCTGGTGGGTCTTCAAACAGTTTCAGTAAGGCGTTTTGTGATTCAATAGGCAATACTTTAACCACCAATACAAACACGCGCATATCTTGTTCAATTGGTTTTTGTAGTGCGTCAGTTGATAAGGTACGTGCATCAGCAATACTAAATCTATCAAGGACTATATGCGTAACATCACTTGATGATTTTTTATAAGCTTCAGGTACTCCAGAAGCTTCTAGGGTGGAAGCTATACAAACATTTGCGTGATGATCATCAGTAGTCATGTCGATAAGTATACCAAAGGAAACCCCACAGTACGATTACTCGTACTGTGGGGTTGGTACTTAGTTATGCAACGGGTGTGTCGGTAAATTTTTTACCCAGAATGTGTTTAATAACGCGGCGCAGGTAATGTTCAAATGTCTCTCCATGTTCATGAAGAATTCCTTCTTCATACCGCCAGCCGTTCATATAATCAGTGATACTGCGCTTGATTTGTGGTGTAGCTTCATCAAAACGTCCTGCGACAATCGCTGACATAGTCAGTTGTGAAAGTTTTTTATACAATGGGTGCTCAACTCCGCTTGGCCCTGTACCAAACAGTCCACTACTCTTAAACAGTCCCCATTCTGAAATAAGTTGATTCAAACCGTTTGTTACGTCAGGGGTCATCAGCGGATCAAGTGAAGCAATCTCAGCATCTTTTCGTTGCTTGTCAGTAACTGCAGCTTCTTGTTTTTGTGAAGTTAGAAGGTCCGCAATTTGTTTCTCTTTTGCAACTGACAGCATGTCTGAGGATGCATTTTCCACTTCTGGAACTACGGGGGCAACATTAGGCACGGGAGTAACTGCTAGTTTAGCAACTTCAGGGCTTGATGCTACAGCAGGAGCAGGTGATGTCTCAACAACCGGTGATACCGTTTCTGCAACCACCTCTGGTACATGTGTTTGGTGTACCGAAGCAAAACCTGATACCGCAGGAGCCGTAACGGGCGCCACGGGTTTCGAAGCATCGTCTGGCGCAATAGCAGCAGGTGTCGGTTCGACAATTGGTTCTGCTGGTACTTGTTCAATCTTTTTATTGGCTGAAGTTTCAGATACTGGTGCTGTTTTTTGTTCTGGGGGTACAGTATCTTGCACAATACCCTTTGAACCCACTGTTACTTGCACTGACGCAAATGCAGTCTCAAGACGCACCATTGCTGCTTCAACTTCTCCAGATGATCCGCCGTTAGTCTTCTTCATAGCGTCCAATAACGCACTCATGTACTCACGTCCAACTTCATTATTAACATCAATAAGATTTACCGGATTCCCAACCAGTGTATTAACTTCTTTTTTAATTTCTTTGATTCTATCTGCTGTTGATGTTGTTGATTCAGATCCAGAAGCCACAACTGGTTCTGGAGTAAGTACGTCAGGCACCTCTGCAGCAGGTTCATTAATAGGCTGTTCAGCTATCGGTTGCTCAGGTTCTGAAATTTCGACCTTTGTTGGTTCTACTGATTGAGCTACGGGTGCGACACGTGATGTTTGTGACGCTGTAGATATTGATGCTGGAGTAAATCGTGGTTGCATCCGAGTATTCCCCATACGATTCAAAGGTTTTTGTGTCTTCACTACTTCAGGAGTAAACACTTCCGATAATTCTTCCACAGCTGTAACGGCTTCTTCCTCTCCAAGTACCGTAAAACCATACTCAGCAAAGGTAGTCCGTAATGTGTCAGTTACTTGAGCATCAGGAACTGCGCGGAATGAAAAAATCATGTCACGCAATTCATTTTTGGTGTCTACCGGTAGAATACTGTGGTGAATCTTTTTAAGAAGTTTGAGTACTGAAATTTCATCACGCAGGTAAAAGGCAACGCTTACTTTTTGCGTTGAAGAACCAATGGATGAAGAACCTCCTGTCATACTCGACATATCCCACACAGTATACACCAAAGAGGTACGAGCTGTGCTCGCACCTCTTGTGGATACCTTTTCTAAACTCCCTGACTTTGAATACGAGAAACAAATTGTTGCATAAACGAATGCTGTTCTTCCTGCAGGATCGTGTTGAACGATGGATATGTTTGCTGAATATGGGCAAGTGTTGCATCAAAAGTGTCATACGATTCAATGGCATGTGTAAATGCATGCAGCTGATCTTCGGTTAGTGTATCCATCAAACGCATAATGGATGCATCAAAAACTAATCCGCCAATTTTAGCCACAAATGCAGCTCGCTGTGTTGGTACATAATTCTCAATCCCAAGTACCTGTAGTTGTTCTGTTGTAAGTTGCACTGACATACTATATATACTTAGTTACACTTTCAAAAAATGGCTGCAGGTTAATGCCGTTTTCATCCCCCTGAAAAACGGTGTGTATATCTCCTGAATCAATTCCCATCTTTTTTGTAAGTTCGGTGTGTGCATTTGGATTTTTTTCTACATCAGCAATAAGTGCCCACATACCGGCAAGGAATTGTGCATTGGAAACATCAAGGCCTTCAGCTATAGAATGGTCAGCTTTCCATGTTTCAAAAGCAGCTTCGGAAACTGTATCAATCACTTTACCTTCAGCGTTCTTTGCTCCCGAGAATACATATGAGACCTCTTGTTCACCTGGAGACATCTCAGAGGGAGCTGTATAGGTAGATGAAATACCTTCAGCTGAAACATGCGTGTTCATTTCTGCTGCAGAAGTGAACATTGAACCGTCCAGTGTGGTAATGACGTCAGTCTGTTCTATAACCGTACCTTCTTCATTTATGGAAGATATCTGCTCTGATTCAACTGACTGATTACCTATGTGTTTAATTCCTGAATCTGGTGTGGAAATATCATTTGTTGATGCATGTGCAGTTGGAACTTTAGGTATTGAAAAAGCTGGGTTAGACATATCTTCGTTATTAAGCATCGTTGGAAATGTCACTAAAGCAGCTAACCCTATGGCTTTGGCAGTACTCCAGAACCCCTTTCTGTCTTTTTTTATTTCACTAATTTTTTCAAAATATCCTCGTTCTGAAGCTCTTGTCTCAAGCGTAGCTTGCATCTCATTGAGTACTTCTTCAGGTTTTTCATTCTCAGATAATTCGACCTTTTCAATAGGTTCACTTTCACTAGAAAAACCAACGAACTGATCGTCAGTCGCATCCTTAACACGCATATCGGGTGTTAACACAAGTCGTTCTGATTTTTTATTTTCCCCATCTGCTTCAGGTCCAACATTCTGAGAAAGTTCGTTAAGACGTTTAGTCTCAGACAGTTGAAATGCTTCAAACCCCTCTGCCGTATGCTTCATATCTGCATTATCATCTTCAGGAAGATCAAGATCACTTTCCACAGAAGTGACAGGTTGATCATCACTCAGGGCTAATGAGTCAGGTTCTACAATCTCTTGATTGACAGAATCTTCTTCATCTTCAGGAATAAGTGTTTCTAACTGCACTCCATTTTTTCTTGCAAAAGTTTCAACACGGTTACGCAATTTTACCAATGCATTAAATTTAGTTTGTATATCTTGGACATCATCTTCCGTAAGAGCTGCATCACCTTGCTCTTTTGCTTTACGTGAGACTTCACCAAGCGCTTTCTTTAATTTTGCATACTGCATGCGAAGCGGGAAGTTTCCTTCCACTTCTTCTTTCGAGAGCCCCAGTCGGGGACTTTCATATCCTAAAGCAGTACGTATCTGATATCCTTCTGTAAAAAGTACAATTGCAGATTTAAACATCTCTTTTCTTCCTTCTTCAGTTTCTAAAGAGACCATTGGCATCTCAACTGCTTCTTGAGCAATTTTTGATTGCTCAGGTTTATCGCCTCCCGAACCAGAACCTTTCTCAGGTTCGTGTACCACGGAAAGATTAAACTCACCGTACCGTTTTTTGAAAGATTCTAAACCCATATCCCTACATCATACCAAATGGATCGTCGATTTTGACTTCTGGTTTTTGATAACGCTGTGCGATATCTGCCTCAACCTCAGCTCTGGGCTTCCCGTACTTCTGGTAACTCATCTCGATCATTCGTGCAACTCGTGCATGATCAGTATCCTGTGGCGCATGCGTTGCCATACTAAATGGCTTTGTTGGAGTTCCATTGGCAAGTACTCGCATATACGCAGTACGATTAGGTACATTCATTAAGTCAGCACTTTCAAACGTTGGTGCAAATTGAGATTCAAGATACTGTGCGTCCTCAGGTCCCGTACGGAACACCGCCATGGATCCAACGTTTCCAAATACTGCGTCTTTAATATCTTCATCAAGCTGTGCAATAAACTGGTGTGCAACGGTAAGACCAAGTTTATATTTTCGGGCTTCTGAGAGAATTGCGGAAATAGAATTTGTTGAAATATTCTGGAACTCATCCATGTGTAAGTAGAAGTCAGGGAAGCTCTTGGTAGGATCATCTACGCGCGAAAGAGCAGCCATAAGAATTTTTCCCACCATAATCATACCAATGAGATTCGCATTGATTTCACCAAGCCGTCCCTTTGAAAGATTTACCAACAGAATTTTCTTTTGATCCATCACCTCACGGAAATCAAACGCTGATTTCTGCTGTCCAATAATTGGACGCATGTAATCGTTCGCGGTGAAGACATCAAATTTTGAAACAATGTAGGGCACAATATTTTCAAGTGAGGCTTCCCCTCCTGCCTTAGTTGCAATCTCCCTCCAGAACTGGACCACCACAGGGTTCTTAGCTTTCTCAAGTTTCATGCGACGGAATTTCGCATCAACCATGACGCGTGAGATGTCCATCAACGTACTTCCACTATCAGGATCCTCCATAACCAACAATGTTGCATTACGAAAGTACTGCTCAAACATAGGACCCATGGATTCTGGATTTCCTCCATACAACTTTTGGAATATAGAAAAGAGTTCATTCACCACAAAGGTCTTCTGCTCAGGCTTATTAATATCGTATTCAAGCATATTAAACCCAACCACACGGTCCATACGTGACGGGTCAAAATAAATCACGTCCTTCTCACGTTCAGGTGGAATTGAGCTCAAAATATCTTCAATATCCGTTCCATGAGGATCGATCATACACACCCCAGCTCCAGAAGCGATGTCTTGCGTGATCATGTTCTTCATCAATGTCGTCTTTCCTGTTCCTGTCTGTCCAATGATATAGAAGTGACGCAGTCGATCTTCTTGCGAAATGTATACAGGCCGATCAGAACCACGGTGCGAGTTGGTCCCAAGTAGCGTTCCGTCATGAGGCATCTCACTTGGTGCAGCAGCTGTCTTTGCGCGTGATTGCTTAAATTCGGGAGATGAATCAATGCCATCTGCAGGAAAGTGAACCATCGTCGCAAGCTCAATCAAAGAAAGAGGTAACGCACGCTTTGTTAAAAATTCACGAAATGAGAAGGCTTTTATTTCACGTTGCAGAGCCGTGCCTGAAAGATGTGTAAACGTAACCTTGTTTCCCCGTGTGTGCTCAAACTGATTAAAAGTAGCTTCAACCTCACTAAGAATTTGCGTAGCTCGTGCACCATCTTTTGCCGAAACAGCAACACGAATATTTGCTTCGACAATCGGTGCAGTTCGTTTTTCTGAAAAGAGATCAATAACGTCTTGGTCAGATTGTGCAGTAGGAAGGTGTTCGTCATTTTCTTTTTTCTTAGCACTCCCAGACACTAAGTCCTTCACACTCACAAACATGTCCCCACTAAACGTACTACGTGCGATAGCTTCCTTAACCTTCATTCCTTTCTCAACACGCTTGATGATTCCTTCGTACTGCCCTTTGTATTTACCAGGCGCAGTTTTGATAACCACTTGTAGTGCAGCACCTCCTCCATCTTTCTCTATTTTTGAAAATGCGTTTAGAAGTACTGCAAACGGATCAGTTTCAAAATTTTCTTTTGAACGAATTGGGTAAATTGGATGCTTAGCAAGCTTCGCCACTGCAACTTTGGAAGTCCCGCCTTCAACAAAGACATTGTAATCGTGTTTTTGTTCGGTAAGAACCACGTCTGGGTAGAGGGAGAGAATCTGTTTTTGGAACAAGTCTATATATTGCGTTGGTATTGCCACATAAAAAATGATGTGATCACTCCCCTCTGGCGTGGCAACTTCAAGTACATAATGCTCATTTTTAGTATGTTGCCCTATAGCCTGCATTCCTGCATAAAATTGTTCCATCATGCCAAACAGCTCAGAGAGTTGTTGCTCATGTCCCTCTTTAGTGCGTATTTCAGGAAGTGCAACTTCAAAGAGTGTCATATGCAAAATATGCCATGGCGCAATGCCTTCTTTTAAATCCTGCATTTGTGCACCTTCCTTAATAAGTTCAACTAAACGTCGATGTACCTCATCGGTTTCAAATGGGTTGTTACTCTTCTCCAGGACAGACAGTGCGTTGTGAATTCCCTTTTCAAGTGCCAGTTGCAGCACTTCTTCAACAACATTGGTAGACGTAGTAATGTGCTCTGCGTGAGAAGTCACATCTTCGGGCTCCATTTGATGCTCAGAAGATAAAACCGTATTTGGGGTAAATGTGCCATATTCAAAAAGCTCCTGCTTTCCCACCGTTTCGAGTTCAAGTGTATCGGCCTCTGGAGCACGGTCTAAAAGCGTTCGCTCTTTCTCAGCGATCTGTTGACGTAAGTATGAAATTTCCTCCTCGGGAGAAGAAAATTGCTTGGGAACACCCTCGAGCATATCTCCCTCTATTATAGGTGCTTAGTACGTAAATGACGTAGAGTGTAAGTGGAAAAGAAATAACGATGCAGGATTGCGCCGTTATAATTCACAAAGATGAAGGCATACATCATTGCGGGCGTGAGTTCAACAATCTAGCCATCATCTCACCATCAAACTCTCAATTTTACCGCTTCGTTAGGATTGTGCGCTTGTAGGTGTCTAGATGTTCCAGAGCCACCCCAGTCCCCTTCGCGACACAAAACAGTGCCTGATCTGCAAGAAGTGCTTTCACTCCGGTACGGCGTCGGATCAATTCTGGAAAATTCCGTAACTGTGACGTTCCTCCAGTCATAATAATTCCGTTGTCAATAATGTCTGCAGCAAGCTCAGGTGGTGTTTCTTGAAAAACATCCTTAATTGCCTTAACCATTTCTCGTAGTTCTCGCGAGATCGCACGCACAATTTCATTAGTTTTGATTTCTGTAGTTCGCGGTAGACCCGAAAGTAAGTCCCGTCCCTTAATATCCATAGTGATCTCTTCCTCAAGTGGCAACGCTGAACCCACCTTAATCTTTATGTCTTCCGCAGTTTTTTCTCCAATAGCAAGATTTCGCGTTTTCTTTACATAATCAATGATCGCTGCGTCAATTCGGTTTCCTGCGCACTTTACTGAGTTCGCAGCCACAATACCGCCAAGTGAAATCACCGCAACATCGATTGTCCCTCCACCTATATCTACAATCATATGTCCCTGCGCTTCATATATAGGCACTCCCGCACCAATAGCAGCGAGAATTGGCTCCTTCACCACGTATGCATTTTTTGCACCAGCTTTTGCTGCTGCTTCTACTACCGCACGCTTTTCTGTAGAAGAAACTCCAGCTGGTACGGACACCATCACTTCAGGTCGAAAAATATTGTATTTACTAAGTGTCTTCTTAAGAAAGTACCGGAGCATTGCTTCAGTCACTCGGTAGTCAGCAATCACTCCATCCTTCATAGGTCGGTACGCACGGATACTTTCCGGAGTTCGTCCAATCATACGCTTTGCTTCAGCACCTACAGCAAGCACCTGATTATCGTCAGAGACCGCCACCACTGACGGTTCGTTAAGTACCACTCCCTCACCAGGAACAAACACCAGTACATTAGTTGTACCTAAATCAATCCCAAGTTTTGGAGTAAATGATGAAAACATTGAGCCTCAATAGTAGCCTGTTTTAGGAAAAAGAAAAGGGCGGATTAAGTATCCGCCCTTATCGTCAAACTACGCAGCTTTATGTTTTCTTAAGACCTCGTCGAAGGTCCCCTTACAAACCAAAAAATTTACTGCGTCGGTTGTTTTAGAAGCAGTAAGATCAGCTGCAACTACAACACAAGCTTCTTCAGAAAATTTCCCGTTCGTATCAACAGGAAATAAATTTTTTCCGTTATTTTCATCACGCACTACACACCATATTTCCTGTGCTACATCACTACCATCATCCATTTTTCTACCTCCGAATCTGTAATGAAAAGACTATACCACAATATTTTTGATAGAGCAATTAATACTGTATATAGCGTTTGTGCTATAGTGCAGATATATGGATAATATTGGAAATCGAATCGCTTCCCTGCGCGAACAGGCACGCTTTACACAATCTGTCTTAGCAGAAAAAATCGGCACCACACAAAGTGCGGTGGCACGAATGGAAACAGGAAATCAAAATATCTCAACTGAAATGGTACGAAAAATAAGCAAAGCGTTAAATAAAAATCTCTTGACCGGAACACCTGGATCAGTAAATCTTCAAATTGAAGGTGGGGAGACGCTCTCGGGAACTATCCAAACCAATACTTCGAAAAACGGTGCGGTTGGTCTTTTGTGTGCGTCATTACTAAATACAGGAACTACTACCCTACGTCGTATGCCTCGTATTGAAGAAGTATATCGCTTGATCGAAGTGCTTGAGAGTATCGATGTAAAAATCGAATGGGAGGGTGATCTAATGAAAATTACCCCACCGAAGAAATTCGATCTTTCGAAGATCAACGTAGAAGCAGCCCGCCGCACACGAAGTATCGTAATGTTTATTGGTCCACTAATGCATCACCTTAAAAAGTTCTCACTTCCACAATCGGGAGGTTGTAAACTTGGCAGTCGAACAGTGAGACCTCACTTCTACGCACTTGAACACTTTGGTGTGAATATCGAAACAACTGAGGACGCATTTGAAGTAACTGCATCACCCGTATGTCCAAGTGAAATTATTCTCTACGAATCAGGTGATACGGTAACTGAAAATGCACTTTTTGCTGCAGCACTCTCCCCGTGCACAACGACGATTAAATACTGTTCGGCGAACTATATGGTACAAGAAATGTGTGCCTTCCTTATTGCATGCGGGGTAAAAATTGAAGGAGTTGGAACCACAACACTTACCATAACAGGTATACCTGAACTGGCACTGGATATTGAATACACACTGGCAGAAGATCCAACCGACTCGATGTTCTTCATTGCAACTGCGATTGTTACCAACTCAGAACTCACTATCACACGTTGCCCTATTGATTTCCTTGAACTTGAGCTTCTGAAGCTTGGGAAGATGGGATTCAAATACACGCAATCAGAACCGTATCTCAGTGATAATGGACTAACGCGTTTAGTAGACCTTGTAACCAAACCCTCTAAACTCACCTCACTGCACGAAAAAGTGTACGCTCGACCTTACCCAGGTCTGAATATCGATAACCTTCCCTTCTTTGCAGTTATTGCAACCCAAGCGGATGGGCAAACGCTCATCCATGATTGGGTATATGAAAAACGAGCAATTTACTTCACTGAACTTGATAAGCTCGGAGCTGAAACCATGCTTGCTGATCCACATCGCATCTACATCACCGGACCAACAAAACTACGAGCAAACGAGCTCGTATGCCCTCCTGCACTACGTCCTGCAACCATTCTGCTTATCGGAATGCTTGGCGCAACCGGAACATCAGTACTGCGTAATATCTATAGTATCAATCGAGGATATGAAAATCTTGTAGAGCGCTTGCAGTCACTTGGTGCGAAGGTGTCGTATCTTGAGGAATTTTAAGAAATTGATGGCAACACAACAACAAAAGACCCGAAAGTCGAAGACTTTCGGGTCTTTTGTTATACTACCTATATTATGTTTATTATCGAAGTGATTCCCCTATCTCGTGCTGGCATGATCGAATCACTTTCGTACTACTGCGCTACAGCCTATCCTATAGGATCGTTCATCAGTGTCCCTGTGCGCAAAAAAGAAATCCAAGGTGTAGTTATTGGCACCAAACCTGTGTCTGCAGCAAAAACTGCCATCCGTGCAGCGACTTTTTCACTAAAAAAAATAGCTACTGTAGAAAACCCACCAGCGCTCCCAAAGAGCCTTATGGAAACCGCGCAAGAACTCGCAAAAAATACCCCTGCACATATAGGAAGCATTCTCTTTGCATTACTGCCCCCTGATGTACGTTCTGGTGTACGCGAATACCCATACAGCACTAACTACAGCAACAACGAAAGTTACACTCCATCGATTCTCACCGGAGTATCTAATGATCGTTTCATCTCGTATCGTAGCCATATACGTCAATGTTTTGCACATCGTGGATCAGTACTATTTGTTGTACCAACCTCAGCCTCCGTACACAGCGCAAAGGCAGCACTTGAAAACGGCATCGAAAAACGGGTGGTTACCTTCTCGAGCACTCACACAAAGAAACAGATTGAAAAATCCTATGAAGCGTTCTCTGATTTAAGTACCGCAAAACTTATTATCACCACACCAAATTTTGCATTCTTAGACCGTCATGACATCACCAGTATTATTGTTGAAGAATGTGGATCTAATCATTACAAAACACGAACGCGCCCTTATCTAGATGCACGCGAGATCCTTAAGACGTATGCCAAGGTAACAAAGCGGACTATCTTAATGGGAGATATACTACCTCGCACTGAAGAAGAAGCACTACGCCGCGATGACGTATACGAAACTCATGATGAACACCCCAAGCGATTAAGTATTGAAAGTTCCTTTACTGTTAGTGAACACGAAAAAACGGAAAGGGTAAAAGAATTTGCAATCTTTACACCTGAGCTTATTGATTCTGTTAATCGAACTATCAAGGCCAAAGGAAGTGTATTCCTTTTTGCCGCTCGAAAAGGCCTTGCTCCATTGATAACCTGCTATGACTGTAGTCACATTTTCCGGTGCCCTGATTCAGGAGCTCCATACTCACTACTGCAGACCTATGAAAAAGGCGAAGAAAAACGTTGGTTCTTCTCATCTACCTCAGGAAAGAAAGTACGTGCTGACGATACTTGCCCGAAGTGTGGCTCGTGGCGCTTGCGTGAGCAAGGTATCGGCATTCAACAAGTAGTCATGCAAGCTCGAAAGTACTTTAAGGATGTGCCGTTGACCATCTTCGACCACACTTCAGCAACTACACATGTAAAAGCTAAGAGACTCACGAAACAATTTTATGAAGAGAAAGGTGCAATCATGATTGGTACCACTATGGCGTTACCGTATCTCACCAAACCCGTAACTATCACCGCAGTTACATCATACGAAGCAGCACGCGCAATACCTACTTGGCGTGCAGAAGAAACATTGCTCAGTCTTCTGTTGACCTTGCGAGAAAAAACAACTAACGAATGTTTTGTACAAACGCGAACTGATCCTGATCAGCTTCTAAAATATGCAGGACGTGGATTAATTGACGAGTTCTATACCGAAGAGATCATGATGCGTCAGGTTCTTTCCTACCCTCCCTATGCCGTTTTCATTCTCCTTACGTGGGTAGGTACCCCAGAACAAATTCGTGAAGCAGAGGGATATATACAAACACAAATTCTCGGACATGAGATGCAGTGTTACAACGCACCTACTGTAACTACCAAGGGAATCACACGCTACGGGTTGATCCGTATTGCAAAAGAAGACTATCCTGACGCAAAACTTATCGATCAGTTGCGTCAACTTCCTCCTTCGGTAAAAATTGAGATTAATCCTGATAAAATTATTTAATTATTGACATACCAACTAATTAGTGTTTAATTATGCTAGTAGAAGAAAGTTAGGAGAATGCAGTGCAGTTTGAAAAATTTCGTCTCGAAATAATCGTTCCTTATCACGGTGAAATGAAAGGCATCAAAAAAGCTATCTTCGTCGGCTTGGTGGACTTATATGTTACCCAAATACCGCGTATCGGAGAATTAATTAACACTGAAAATCTTACTTTCCCTGGATTTTCTGGTGATTTGATTGTGACAACAATTGAACACACCCCACTTTTGGCTGAATCTAAATTAAGTATTGATAGGCCTCATATCTGGGTTACAGCACAACTCGAGAATGAAGAAAGGGCAGACACGAAGGAGATTTACGACTACTTAGAAAAAAACGATAAATCTACCGAGAAAGATCGTCATTGGGAGTATTCAGGTGACCAATAGGTTGTGTCAGTCAGAAAAGGCTGTTCACAGCCTTTTCTTTTTTATATTAAAACGTTATAGTACCAATCATATATGGCTACACTCGTCCCAGAAAATCACCCAGTACTACATGCTATTGCGGAAGAAGTAACGCAGAAGGAAATTGAGAATGGTTTTGTAGACAAGTTGATTAAAGACATGAAAAAGGCACTCAAAAGTTACAGTGTCGATGGTTTTACTGCGGTTGCAATTGCTGCGCCCCAAATTGGCGTATCAAAGCGCGTATTTATTATCGAAGATCAGAGCAATGATCGCGATGCACTTCCCTCTTTTGCTGCAATAAATCCTCAGATTATAAAGACCTCAAAGAAAACACACATCGTTGGGGAAGGATGTCTGTCACTGCCTGAAATGTACGGAGAGGTAAAACGGCACAAGAATGTCACCATGCGGGCACTGGATGAAAACGGAAACGTCTTTGAACGTGGTGCTGGTGGACTACTCGCTCAAATCATCCAACACGAAAACAATCACCTGGACGGAATTCTCTTTATCGACATTGCCGAAAAGGTGTATTCAAAAGAAGAGATGAAAAAACGTGGGTTAAGTGAAGCTAAAGGATAATGTCAGAACAATCACCAAACTTTGTATACTTCGGAGGTGAACCTATTGGTGTACCTGTATTAAACGAACTTGAAGCATGTGGCTTGGTTCCCTCACTGATTGTTTGTAATCCTGACCGACCTGTTGGACGTAAACAAGTCTTCACTGCCCCGCCGGTTAAACAATGGGCTCTGGAACGAAATATCGAAGTACTGCAACCTGAGACACTCAAAGAAAAAGAGGCCTTAAGTGCAGTCACAGAAAGACAATTCGATTTGTTTGTTGTGGTCGCATACAATAAAATAATGCCCAAGTGGCTGATCGATAGCCCTACTCGTGGAACGCTTAACGTACACCCTTCTCTATTACCACTACTTCGTGGCGCAAGTCCAATCCGCTCTACGATCCTTGGCGACATGCGGCAACAGTGTGGCGTGAGTATCATGCAAATGGATGAAAAAATGGACCACGGGCCGATTGTGGCCCAACAGATCATGGATATAGAAGAAGCACAGTGGCCAATACACGGCAATGAACTTGATATTGCACTGGCAAATATCGGTGGAGCACTCCTTGCAAGCATTATCCCTCAGTGGATGGCGGGTGATATCGATCCGCAGGAACAGGATCACGATCAAGCAACGTTTTGTGGAAAACTCGATCGCTCCTCCGGCGAACTTGAATTAGATCCATGCAATCTCCCTACTGGCAAGGAAGCATACCAAACACTGTTGAAAATACGTGCATTTGAAGGATACCCAGGGACATTTTTTATATATGAAAACAAGCGCGTTAAGGTAATTGATGCAGTACTCAGTGAGAGTGGCACACTGGAAATAAACCAGGTAGTTCCTGAGGGTAAAAAACAAATAGCGTTCCAATTATATTTGGACGGGCTAGCTAGATAAACCTATTGTACAAATAATTCACTGAAATACCCCCTATGGACTTCTTGTTGCATATATTTTACTTTATCAACGTCAGAAAAGTATTCCTTGCTCATTGTCCGTCGTAACTCACTGCGGACTTGAGAAATTGCACGTGAAAAACGATGTGAATTTGAAACAGCATAGTACGTTTGTGTATCAGTCTCCAGACGCACTAAGACACAATATACGACACCACTCCATGTACGAGTGATTTTACGAATAACAACATCACACACAGCCCCCCTGCCTCCATTAACCAGACGTGTTAACGGGGTTAGCTTTTTAATAATTTGAAGATTTTGATCATCAGTAAGCTCTACGTTTATTACTTTTATGTGCACCTTTTGAGATAGCATAGGCAATAAACTTATTCTACTAATGCGAAACGAATCGGAATGATACGTAAAGGGAGTGGTAGTCAAGATCAGGTCGAGACGTTTGTACCTAAAGTATGACACATTTTATTTCTAAATAAAACTTTGAAATACTTTTTGTCATATGTCAAAAAAAGACGGGTTGGAAACCCATCTTTTCTATTTAGACTACTGAGAGCCAAATCGCATCATTTCTTTGATTCTTCGACCCCCACGCTTGAGCATCGTTTCTTTCTTCTTATTAGAACGGCGGAGTTCTTTATCAAGTTCGTTACGTACTTCATCAATTGCTTCTTCAAATGTCGTTTCAGTTGATTCTGCTCGGTAGAGCGTACCATCGATATAGAGATTCACCTCAATACGGTATATTTTACCTGAAGTTTGCGCAGTCACTTTTTCAAACTCAGCTTGGCAAGTGAGATCAGTCTGATCTTCAGCAATATATTTTGTAAGTGAATGAAGTTTTTGCTCTAGAATATCTTGCAACTCTCCGATTAGTTCAGTATTGGTTGCTTTAAATTGAATCATTGGAAATGACATAATCTATATATTATTGTAGTAATCTGCTTCTACTGGCATGTATCGCACGCCTCCTCACTCTTGTGCACCTTCACACCGTTAAAGTCATCAGAGCTCGTTCCGTCTTTGTAGTGCTCTTGCAAATATGTGACGATATCTCCCGATTCATACATTCCAACATTACGATCGGAATCAACTAAATACGGCACCATGCGCTTTCCTCCACGCTCAATCAATTCATTAGCAAGAGCTGGATCTGCTGAAATATCTTTTAAGTCAAATTTAACACCCAAGTCTTCAGCTTCGCCTAATACGCGCTGGCAGAAAGGACAAGTGGGTTTAAAATATAATGTAAGCATACGTTGTGTAGTTATCTTGATAAGTACCTATACAGTATACTACGCATCACAAAAATTATTGTGTCATGCGCGTATAGTACCCGACAAGTTCAGCGTTTTGAAGCATATGTTGTTTTGCACGATCTTCAACCTCATCAAGCGTTGGTGTTTTATCAAACATAAGCATTTTTGACAACGCATATACACGAAAAACATATGCGTGTGTCTTTGGTTCGTATTGTGGAGGAGGACACGGGCCTGAGTATTTCTCTTCCCCACGTGAATTTTTTCCTGCAATACCAATAGGCTCAATCTCAGGATTGTTATAGTAATTCTCAGGCAATAATTCCCCGTCTTCAGTGATAGGAATGTTGTACTCAACCCAGTGGTTGAATTTAGTAATACCCATGGTGTTTTTTATCTCTTGTGGGAGATCAGAATCGTCCATGACTACCACAAACGATTTAGTTCCTTCAGGAACATCACTGACTGAAAGTGGCGGGTTGGAACCCTCACCGTCACAGGTGTATTTAGATGGAATAGTAGCTCCGTGCTCAAACGCTGTCGATGTAAGTTTCATTGGCATAGTATTTTCAATTACCCCTAATAACTCCTCATCCACCGTGGGAGCATGTGCTTGGTTAAGCAGTACAAACGCACCACCAAATACAAACAAAAATGTCATTCCCAACAGTGTGTACGCATTTTTCATACCTATTTAGTATACACAAAATAAGCGAACATAATATAAAAACCCACCAAGCTTAGCTTGGCGGGATTTTCTTCATAAAGTCTTCATCAAAAATTCGATGAGAGACATACACGTTGATCAGAATATATATACAATTCATAATTGCCTGCGCAAAAGTTGTATTCATATGATAATACGCAATCAACACATGCAATCCCGCAAAAGTGAGGAATTGGTTTGATAGGTGTAGTGTTACGTGTTGAAGCATCTCTTTTCGTAGTTCACCTTCACTTCTAAACGCTACATATCTAATGAAAACAAAATTCACTATCCAGTAGCAGACAAAAGCCACAGCTGATGAAATCATGTAATGAGCGCCGGTAGCATCCATATACAGAAAAACAATCCAAAAGGTAAAAAACGGTGGAATTCCTGAAAGAACATAGCGGGTCAACCGATATGCACTAACTTTAGTTATATGCATATCGCTCTCCTGTTTAAAACTAGGCATACACTACCTTATTAGCTTTAGTTTTCCTAACAAAAACAAGCAATGAACACACCCAGTTGAAAAAATAACAAAACGCTGTACAATACCACTACTCAATTACCGGTGGTCATTGAGCACCAAGAAAACCACACATTCCGGCGTAGCTCAGCTGGTAGAGCAGTTGACTGTTAATCAATTTGTCGCAGGTTCGAGTCCTGCCGCCGGAGCAACGAAAATGAGCCCCAATTACAGGGCTCATTTTTAGTAGGATAGTTGGTGGTTCGAACCTAAATGTATTGACATACGTTTAGGTTATATGTACAGTCTTGTTAGATTCAGCGATTTGCTGATGGAATACCGTTCAACAACAGGGGAATATACCATGTTCAGATTTAGTCGTGACAAACGATTTTATTCCAGAATCTCATTCGAAGAGTTCTTTCAGGTGGCAACTACACTCGTAGCAATGGTCAAGAAAGCGAGGTCAAGTGCAATCGTAGAAATCCTTACGACCGAGGACACTCACACCCACCTGTACTCGCAGGTCACCTTCATGGCAGACGAGGTCACTGAGGCGCTCAAGGGACGAAAGTCTTACTCACTCGAAGAATTCACCAATGAAGTCTATAGTCGTTCGATGAGTGTGCAATTGACACTCAAGGATGAAGCTGACTCGAAACCTTTTATGATTTGTCTTTCGCTGGACAAGGATGAGTCACGGAGTATGAAGTTCTACGGACAAGCTGTTGAACAGGAACTCGTCAACCTCATCCACGACTCCTTCTCCAGCCCAAGCTTCTTCTACAAGGTTGGCGACGGCTATTCGAAGCCCTCGGCTTTCAACTTTGCTTTCGGTCAGAGACTCACAGGTATTCGCTTGAAGTAAGTCTCATAACATTATCCTCATCGCTCAGGCGGTGGGGTTTTTTACACCAGAACTCCATCATCTTGCAGGTCAGGAAGCATCACATTGATATCATTTTGAGCATAAAAAGTTCGAACAGCCTCAAAGGTCCGGAGCAATATAAAAGTCCCCTTTTGGGGGCTTTTTTACTTGTTCCGGCGGAGAAAGTGACTAAACGTCAGTTTCGCCAGGACTCGAAAAGGTTGCCTGGCATTTTCTTTAGAAAATGGCGACAACCTATACTGCGCCTGTGAAGCGAGAACCCTGCCCCCCATCGAAACAAGTAAAAGTAAAACATAGCCAGAAATCACAATTAATGTATACTGCTGGCATGGCAAAACGATCAACAAAATTAACGCAAACATATGGGTCACGACATTCCCATAAAACAAAGAAGCGTCTAGAAACAAAATACGAAATGCTTGCTGAAAAAGCGAGTAAAGGAAGCAAGAAGTAAGCTAAAACCACCGTTAGGGTGGTTTTTTCGTTTTGGATCCAGTGGAAAAGTGACTAAACACCACCTTGACTAAGACTCGAACCGACAATGAATGATACCGGCGAATACCCTGTACATAAATCATTGAAATAGTAAAAAGGGCTGCACATGTGCAGCCCTTTCTGTTTTTTATAGACGCTCTTCTGCCAAAGTAGCAAACGCACTGCGTTCACCGCTTTGGAGCGTAACGTGTCCCGTAATCATTGCAGTGCGCAATGTACGGATGTATACCGACAAACCACAGGTATGTTCTGTCAGATACGGGTCATCAATCTGGGCTACGTTGCCTAGAAAAACTATTTTTGAATCCATTCCTACACGCGTTGAGATCATTTTCAACTTCTTGACGGTGAGATCTTGTGTCTCATCAACAATAATCAGCGTGTTGGCGATACTGCGACCCTTCATGAAATTCAGGGCCTTGATTTGAATAAGCTTTCTGATTGCTTCGTCTGAAGCATTCTGCTCACCTTCACCACGCAGTTCTAACAAAGACTCTAGATTGTCATAGAGTCCACCCATCCAAGGAGCAAGCTTCTCTTCTTCAGTTCCGGGTAAAAATCCAATGTCTTCATCAGACCCAAACATGGAACGAGTAAAAATGATTCGCTTGTACACTCCTCTCCTTAGTAGATGTAGACCAGCAGCAAGTGTCAAAAATGTTTTACCACTACCAGCCTTACCTGCGAGTGACACTGCAGGCAAATTTATATCAAGTAACAGTTGCAATGCAATTGCCTGCTCAATATTCCTAGGAACAACATTAATCTCCTTAAGGTCAGAGTGATGAGAGAATGTCTGCGCAACCACATTTGTCGTGCTATTTTTTGAGATAACACGAAGTGGCTCTTGCTCAGGAATGAGCAAGAACTCATTACAGGTAACCTTAGCCAAATCAGGATGCTCAAATGTGTATTGAGAAACACCCTTGGCACTTTCAGGATTACCAACATTGCTGTCGAAGAAATCTGACGGCATAGTATGGAAACCTGGAGTGAGATCTTCCTCACCCTCAACAAGACCTACCGTGTCACTAAGATACTCCTCAGCATCTAAGCCAACAACACTTGCCTTAATCCGGCAGCTACCATCGTTTGATACCAAGACAACTCGTTTTCCTTCTTCCTTAAGCGCCAAACAAATCAGAATAATCCGATTGTCTGGATGATTAAGATCCAGATCGAACTCCTTGTGAGCCACCGGTTTAGTGAAATCAAAGTGAAGTGTCCCAGTGTGTGGCTTCCCATTGATCAACTCAGATGGGGGTACTAGTTGTACTCCTTTCTGAATATCTTGCGTGGACTTGCCTTCAAGCAGTGTGCCGATTGCTCGGATTGCTTGCCGGACATTCCATGCTTCTGGGGTGTGACCTTTCTTATGTGTATCAAGCTCCTCAAGAACCTGACTTACAATACACACATCATGTTCTTCGAACTTAAACAGCGAATCCCATGCAGACATGATCACGTTCGTATCAAGTACGTAAGTAATTACGCTCTTTGTGTCAACTGATATGCGACGAAACTTAGCTGGGATACTTTGCTTTGTATGCCAGCTTTCTGCCTGAGTCTGCCTCTTACTCACTTTATGGTGAGGTGGTTTTCCATTTCCTTTGCCCCGAGGTGAACCGCCCGGGTTCTTCATTCCATTTGTGTGTGGCATTTGTACTCCCTTTCAAAATTGCAGTCTGCATCCACAGTACCCCCAGTGGGAAGTATTGGCAAGAGCCAGCAATAAATGTTGTATCCATTTGCTCACCATTTCTATGGACCGCATGATGCATGTAGTGCATTTATATTTGACAAAGTGTTAATACGTGCTATAGTGTGTCTAATCAGATACAAGCTGAGTTTGACGGCACAGTATTCAATGTTTGATAACTTAGTAAACTAATTTCTAATTAATATGCAATCAGGAAAAATCGCAAATGTAACAGACCGAGGTTTTGGTTTTATCTCTCAAGAAGGTGAGGAGAAAGAACTTTTCTTCCACTCAAACGAGCTTAAGAACGTACAGTTCGACGAGCTACGTGAAGGTGACGAAGTTACATTTGAAGTTGCTGAAGGTCCAAAAGGGCTAAACGCAATCAACGTAAACAAGGCGTAAGCCTAAAAATAAAACCCCTGCCATTGGCAGGGGTTTTATTTTATTGATTTCCCTCACTCACCTAGGCCTTCTTTACATATTCTGGCTTGATATAAATTCCCTTCATGCCGTCGATTTTCCCCGTAAGTCCTTCTAATTCATCAGTCAGGCGTATATTCTTTACTTTCGTCCCACGTTTTAACCCTGAAGAACTCCCTTTGACCTTCAAATCCTTGATTACCAGAACCGTATCTCCATTTTTTAGAATGTTTCCATTGCCATCTTTCACCCCTAACTCCCCTATTCCTTCATTTTCATCTTCCATATATAATTCTAGATTATTCGTAATTGTGTGCAGTATATACCAATTACACTTTATATTAATGCTAGTATAAATGGAGTAGAGCGTTATAAGTTTAGATATCACATTTTATGTCTACATTATTTATGCTGTTTAATATTGCGGTGTTGCTCATTGGTTTGATGATGGTTCTGAAGCACAGCTCCAGAGGATGGATGACCCCACCTGTACTTAGCGGAATCGCTTTTATACTCATTGCACTTCCCAGTGTCCTGATGTATTTAGGATTGTAGAAGATCATACGTCACATCAAAAAAACACCGGCAGGTTCCTGACGGTGTTTTTGTTTTATTTTAAAAGTAGTGAATTCTCTCCAAGCTACAGAAAATACAACTCAGCACACTCAGAAAATAACGAGTGCTGGTATACTTAAACCATGAACGATACATACAACTGGTACCAAACGCTTATGAAGCCTGAATGGGCACCTCCCTCTTGGTTATTCGGACCGGTATGGAGTGTATTGTACACCATCATTGGTATTTCTTTTGGATATGTAGCATACATATATTTCAAAGGCGGTATTCCTTTTATTGTACTCCTACCTTTTATTCTCAACCTTATTTTTAACGCTGCGTTCACACCACTTCAATTTGGACTACAGAACAATCTACTTGCCTCATTGGACATCCTATTGGTTCTGGGAACATTAATCTGGGCGCTGTATGCAATATATCCATACATTCCCTTGGTTACATACGTGAATATCCCCTACCTTTTATGGGTTTCATTCGCGTCTGTCCTACAGCTAACTATCACCTATTTAAATCTATAATATATGTCATCACTTCATTTCGTCTATCTCTATCTACTGACTATTCCAATATTAGCGCTACTTGATATTCTTTGGCTTGGTTTTATAGCAAATGATTTTTATCAAACTCGACTAATGCATTTACTTGGTCCGGTACAATGGCCTGCTGCAATTGCTTTTTATTTTATATTTATTGCTGGGTTACTGTTCTTTGCAGTGGCCCCTGCACTAGATGGACAATCACTTAGTAAAGCAATAATTTTAGGCACTCTCTTTGGATTCTTTACCTACGCAACCTACGACCTTACTAATCTTGCAACACTTACAGACTGGTCGTTATCGGTAGTATTTGTAGACATTATTTGGGGAGCGATACTTTCAGGCTCTATTGCAGCAATAAGTTACAGTATTGGTAAATGGTTATTCCTCTAGTAAAAGTGCGATGAAGACCATAATTGTCACAGACGCGATGCAATCACACTACACATACACCCGAACAGAAAAAGTTGGGAAGAATTTTCATACTGATTTCAAACCGCACCTTACCCCACAAGAAATGCTCTCTATGGGTATTTTTGGCGGCCTGTATTTTAGTGACACACCTGATGAATTCCCGAAAGCTTGGTTTGCAAAAGCACCGCTTTCCCCAGACAAGAAAGTCCACAAGGAACTTAACTACTACAAAGTAAACGCCAGTCAAGATCTCTCTATCTGGAAAGTGAAGGGTTGGATCCATACAGATGATCCCCGGGGATGGTTTCAGTGGTACTGTAGATACTACCTCGGGCGTCGACATGAGGACGATGCACGTCAAATTAAACGGTGGAAAGCTATCACCCGACATGCTTCACAGATAGTGCACAACTGCCGTCCTGGAGATCAGCACTGCCGTCCCAGACAACGTCAAGCCATACTGCACTGGTCGTATGATGCGCGCAATCTATAACTATGCGTGATGGCGCTAGTTTGGTATATTTGAAAGATATTGGTTAACCCACTAACACTATGAAAACTATGAAATGTGATCTATGTGATCACACTGCACAAGGAGAGACGTTTGAAGAATGGATGAACGCACTAAAGCCACACTACATGACTGCTCATGCAGATGTGATGGCACAGCACGCTGGGAATCCTGAAGAGATGAAAGCAAAAATGGGGGCATGGATGAAAGAGAATCAAGAACGATTCAATGCAGCTATAACGACATAAATGCTAGTTGAAAAGACACCCGAAGGGTGTTTTTTGATAGTTACAGAATAAACTTGACACAATAATTAATAGTGTTATTGTACCTTTAGTACATGTTCTAACTTATGGAGGTACCTATGAAAGGTATAGCTTTACAAACACTAAACAGTTCCCTTCATGCCGTGTCTGAAGCAAACAATGCAAAGCCCTCAAATGAGGTTCCGGATCTCATTTGCCGCCTGCGACGGTGGCGCAGCGCTTCTGAATATGGCGAACTGATTGATCAAAAACTTCGTGAGGAGTATCATCGATTCCCTCTTGACGCATTCGCTGCATTCTCATTTGATGAACTATGCAAACTGAAATATTCGACCATTATGATGATGTCTCGAAGTGTCGATGAGTTGTTTGGCAACCCAAAGGAGGATGCCGATTTCGCTGAACATGAGGTAGTCCGAAAAGTTGAAAACTCAATGTGGCGATACTCATTTGCCGGCGACAACTGGAATGAGGTGGTGGAAGCACACACAGCAATTCGCAATTTTTCACTTGATTTTGGTTCTGAATTTGAGATTCGTCTGGATTATACAACGGGATGTAATCAGTTTGGTTACTCTCAATTCAGCCGAACATTTCTCGATGGTGTGTTTGGTTTTCTGGTACACCATAAGGGTGTTCACGTGATGACTATTGGTTTTTCAGTCCTCGCAGACAGAAAAATTCTACTACAACAGGTACAGTTGAAGGAAAGGCTGGGGAATCGCTGGTTATACAAACTATCAAAACCACGTCTTGAACTTGTAGTGGGTGCATTCTTGCAGAGTTTCCCTAAGCATAAGGTATATCTGGTTGATGGTCGCTCACTACACTCAAAAACAATAGGCGACTACCGAGATGCACTGCATCGCACTGAAGAAAAACGTCGTCGTAGTCCGCATGACAAGGATTACGTGGAAGAATGTCGTCTACTGAATGAATGTCTTTCCCATTTAAGTGAATCAAAGGAGCGAATAACGCGTTTCTATGCGGACGCAGGCCGGTTCCATCTTGGAGAGATGCTTGAGTCAATTGCTGGGCTACGGTACTATAAAATCGAAAACAACGTAGCAATAGCTGCCTAAGCAACTAAAACCGTTCATACTATGGGCGGTTTTTTTGATGATATACTAAAATCATAATAACTAACAAGTAACGATATGGAAGAAATTATCGCAAACGTCAACTGGATTGCAGTTGTTGTAGGTGCCGTGGTCTCCTTCGCACTTGGATGGCTGTGGTACTCTCCAAAAATGTTTGGAGAAAAATGGTTGCACGGTATCGGTATCTCATTTGATGATCAAACATCAATGATGCCGGCAATGATCACCCAAATAGTAGGAACATTTCTCTTTGCATGGGTTATTGGATTAACGGCCACAACTGATTCATTACTCACGGCAATACTTATCACGCTCACTATTGCAGTGCTTATTAAGGCAAATGGCTTATTTAGCAAAAAAAGTCACTATGCAATTAAGGTTGAGGTTGGATTTATTATTGTTATGGCAATTATTATGATCGCGACACACGCAGTCATTTAATAATTTCATATATGACAAAAAGAACGCCTTTGGCGTTCTTTTTGTCATATATAGAGAAACACTAGATGCTATACTGAAATTATGAACACACTATGGAATTCAGTAACAAAACTATCCCAAATACTTGCGATAGTTTTAGGACTCTGTATTTTTGCACTTGGTTTCTATCTGGGACAACAATCAAACAAAGTTGTTGAATCAGAAATTGAAGGTGCTTTATACAATGCACAAATTGATGAGCTGGAGAACCAATACGTTGGGAAAATCACTACACTTAAGGAACGTGCTGATGCACCAACCGAATATCCAGAAACGTCTTCAGAAAGTACCGGCACCATTGCGGTCTCTGCATCAAATACAACGAGCGTTGCAGTCACAATTATCGGTGAAAATCAAACCAACCCTGCAGAACTTGTTGCAACGGTAGTACATGGAACAGTGACCGAAATTCATATTATCAGCGGAGGATCTGGTTACACACAGAAACCAACGCTTGAAATACCCGGTCTTGGAATACTCGGTGCTGACATCACTCTTTTATCATCCGGAGATGCTGACCTAGACGGATCGATTGAAAGCGTTACGCTAAAGTAACTACTTCTCTTCCCCATCCGGTGGTACTCCACATCCTCTCGTGTACATAATACAGTGATAGTTTCGTCACTACTTCAACACTTCCAATGGAAGCAGCTATTCCTACATCACCGGTAACAATGATTGCCAATGTCATAGTGTCTAATGCACCCAGCAAACGCCATGTTATCGCTTTAAATGCACCGGTGCTCCACAACGGTACCTTAGGAGCCTTCTTCTGCCATATCCGTGGGATACGCACCCAAGCTCGTTCGTGTACGTAATAGAGCGCTGATTTAGTAATCAACTCAAGTGAAGCAATGGTAAGTGCAGCAGTAATACTTCCAGTAAAAATCCATGAGAGCAGCAACGTGTCGGTGCTTGCGATACATCGCCACGTAATTCCTTTTAGGAGACTTCGTCTTTTCGTGTCTTGCATAGAGATTTACTGAAAGTAGTAAGGCTCCATAGTACCATGATGAAGTCATTTCAATTTATTAAAAACCGTCGGATTTCTCCGACGATTTTTCTTTCATTCTACCTACAGCCCACTTTGCCCTGCCGGGAATGATGTCGTTGGTGGACCAACTCGAATCATCTGTCCATCTTCATGATCTTCTGTAGGTTCAACGTAGTTAGGATCTTGCACGATTCGAATCTCAACCTCACCTACCTTACCAAACCCACAACCATTGGGAGCCGGGTCAGGCGTTGGATAACCCATAGTATTAACTGCAGCACCAGCACCGGGATGATAATGATCACCGTCACAGTTTGGTGCGTGCCCCGTAACAACGTCAAGATTACCCAAGGGAATTTCATAATCCATATACATCAACACTTGAATCTCTCCAGGTAATAATGAGATATAATCTTCTTCTTTAGTAATAGATAGACAAATGTTTCGTCCATCCTCGCCGTCTTTACCATCGTCTGCACCACCTTGGCCGCCTTTACCTCCCTTTCCTTCAGTACATCCATCACCCCCGTTTCCACCATTTCCTCCATCATCTCCAATTATCCCACCGTCGGGAGCACGTCCATTTTTACCAAAGCCACCTTTACCGTCTTTACCATTACTATCACCACCTTTGCCTCCATCGCCACCTTTTGCAGTCTCGTCACACGACCCACCGGTACCTCCAATTCCACCATAGGAATCAACTAACCCTCCAGCACCACCAATATCATTAGCCACATCCATTCGTCGTGCACCGCCGGAAACAGTCAGCCTAGCGTCTCCACCGTCGCCACCTTTAGCTACAGCTTTACCACCAGGTCCACCAGCAACACCACACGTATCAGCGTCACCACCAGCACCCCCTTCAGCTATGGCTGTACCACCAAGTCCACCAACTGCGTCACCAAACTGTACATTACTAGTACCTGCAACTGTTCCACTTACCGTTAACTTCTTTTTATTATCTGAACCTTCTCCTCCTGTTGCGTTTGCGTCACCTCCTTTTTCGCTAGGTTCACCAACTTTTCCTTTAGCGGTTGCACTCCCTCCTGCCCCTCCCCATCCTGGATGAATAATAAATGCACCCGTGATAGAGAAATTCTGACTTCCGACCATCCGGAAGTTTCCAGGTTTTCCACCTTTACCACCCTTAGCTTTCGCATCATCACACCCATCACCTGTAACTGCCTCACCCCCCTCTCCACCATCACCAAGAATCAGTGTAAAGTTGTTAACCTCTAGGTTCGGTGCAAAGGCGTTAAATCGAAATGCATCTTCACCGTCTTTTCCTATTACATCACATGAACCAGTATCAGCATCTCCAGCACGTCCCTTCGGACCTTCTAATTCAAAGTCTTGCACGATTACCTCAGGAGTATTTGGAAAATCAAAAACTACTATTCGACGTGATCCCTGTGGTGGTGTATCAACTTTAATTTTCCCGCTGACCCGGATCGGTTCGCCAGTAAGATTTACCGTGGTTGTACCATTATCTACCTGAGCATGCGCCACATTCACAAATGGGAACATCCAAGATACCGCTTCATTAGTACTGGGATCATCAGCTTCCTCCGGAATAGTGTCAGATGAGCCATCATCAGCCAACAACGGCCCCACTGAAACACCAGTATCTGATACTGTCTCTGTTTGATCATACAAAGCATCTAATTCTTCATTGGAACGTACAGATGAAAGACTATCGACAATCTGTACATTACCCGTAGCAATAATTTCTGCGTCCGGCGCCATAGTAAGTCCGCCAGTAGCCACAATAGTCACATCTCCACCTTCTTCAGACTCGCATACAACCAGATCATTGATAGTGAGTGCTCCGCTTGTGACCACCGTGAGTGACCCATCACGACAACCAAGCGCACCATCAATAATAAGGTCAGCTTGACTGGTTAACTGTGCACCGCCAATTAGCACAGTAGCTTCCCCGGCAATAATCGTTGTATCTACAGTTAACTCGGCATCAGCTGCATACACCACTGTTTCAGTATATGCAGTAAGCGCCAGTTCTTTGACCTCTTCTGATTTCTTATTAAAAGATAAATACCCACCTAATAACACCAAAAGTGCTATTACAACAAAAAGAATATGTTTAAGATTCATACGTACACGAATGTTAACAAGTAATAGTCTTACCCTACTCCTCAGACAGCATATTGGCAATGGTGACAGAATACTTGGTATACTGTATTTATTATGGCTGGTTTATTTTCTCAACGTGTCACCGAATTAGCACTTTCTATTCCCGAAGGCAGGATCACTACATACGGTGCCCTAGCTAAAGCTGCCGGAGGTGGAGGTCAGGCTGCGCGGAGTGTGAGCAGTATTCTCAGCAAGTATCCAAACCAAGGCGTTATTCCATGGCACCGTATTGTATACGCAGGAGGGAAAGTGTGGATCACTCCAGAACGTGAAGCGCGAAGAAAAGAACTCTATGAGCTGGAGGGTATTTTCATAAACGAAAAAGGCATTATTCAAAATTTTGAAGATGTCTTTTACGATTGCACTGGTGACTAAGTTAAGAGTTTGGTGTTATCCTGGCACACAGGCTAATGCACTACTATTCGGAGGCATTTTGCACGTACCAGAGAGCGTCCCCTGTGGCGTGGTAACTGTGCAGCTGCTATTTGATGATTTACCAGAACATGCAGTAATTGCTTCAGCTGGAGGTCCGTCGTTGCTTGAGGAACCAGTCTGTCCTTCTGGCGCAAGAGCTGAACCGCCTGCTTGTCCGCCAGTATCAGGACCTTTCTGGAAAGTGCTATCAAGCGTACCGTGTACGCACCGTGTAATACGTGGGAACGAGTCAGTCATAATATATACGTATTCCCCATCGATGTATGTCCCATTACACTCATCAAGATTACCCAACCCTTTCACATATTCATAATCTTGAGTATATTTTCCATCATATACTCCTCCGGGCCCACTTGGTCGAGTTCCGGACTTAACCTGATAGCTCGCACTATACGCATTGGATTGCGAGTAGTACATCGGGAACCCATCAGCAGCCCACGCGAGATGAATCATGTCTCCCGACTGATCGGTAAGTGCCGTCTCGAGTAGACCTTCAGGTGTTGCGTGATAATGATAGGTACCACCTGGTTGCACGTGCGCATTTGACCAGTCGATACCAAGCCCTGCAACTCCGTTATAGAAAGCTTCTTCATTCCAGCCTGAAGTTCGGTCGTTGTTGTAGAATTCTCCTGTTCCAGCCTCAAGCGGAATTCCATTAAGTGCTACTCCTGCAAGTTGTGCATTGGTGACTGTTGATTTGTACACTGGTACCATTGGCACCTTATAGTCATGATCTTGGGCACTTATTGCATTAGGATTGCCACTATTAGGAAATGTGCCTGGCTCATGTTCTGGAATACCGTCTGAGGTAATGTACCGATAGATGCCATCAGTAGTAATAACTGCAGACCCATATCCACCATTTTTTATAAACAATGAAGGAGTAACTGCCGGTTCTGGAACGACATCTTGAATATCTTCAGCTTGTACCTCAGGTGTCGTTTCATTTGGTGTTGATTGAGTAGTTACCTCCTGTTGCAACACCCTATCTTTCACAGCGATATACTCACTATGAGGATGTTCATGTGTATCCTCATAATCTTCATGCACAGCTTGATGATCATAGGCATCTTCATTTTTTTCAGCAATTAGTTCGTAATAAGCGAGTGCCCCGACTGCTCCAATAAGAAGTACGAGAATATACACAAGAATTTTTGTAATCATATACAGGTAATAGTACCATTCCAGTCATCACAACATTGACATCCATGTATATATACTAGATACTGCTTTTGAAACAGAAGGAGAAACAGGCAGATGAAAACAACTAGTGTACCAACTGATGACGGCGTCGGGTATTGTATACACAAAGAAGAAAGAGGACATTCTCGGGCCACCCAGAGGTTCTTAAGTATTCTGTTTCTTTTCACTGTACCTTTATGTATATGTGCAGAGGAAATATACGAATATTTCAAGAAAAAGTAACTTAAATAGGCTCACCACTTGGTGTGTCTATTCTTTTATTTCAAAATCTAGCGATTCATGCTGTACACCGTTTATCTGCAGAGTTAATCTATGCTTCCCTGGATATAATGTAAATGTTGTTGCGTTAGCAAGCAAACGGTGATTCTTACTAATCTCGACACATTCCCCTTTTTGTATATCAATTTTCTTAAGTTTAAATACTTTTGGTTTTGTCTGCCCATTAGCCTTCACAAAATCAATCACGTAGTCAATCATCAGTTTTTCATTCTTTTGTGCCGTTACTGTAAACGAAAAAGTGAGGGGATCCCCGGGAACGATCTTCTTTGAGTCAGAACTTAAAGAAAATTGTTCTACTGTAATCTTAGGCTTTGTGTGATATCCCAATAATTCTAATGCCCCACTGTGACCCTGCTTAAGTAATGTACGCAGCGAATGTCGAGTCATCCAATCAAGCTCCATTACATCTTGCTTTTCTTCCTTTTTCCACCGCAACAGTGTCTGGACAACCAAATCTGATTCAATTTTTGCGATGTCGTTCATATGATTCGCAATCGATCGGGTGACGTATCGGGTACCATCCGCGTGGAGTGCATCGAGAAATGGCAACGGTACGCTAACGGGAATATTCAAGCGCCCCGACCAAGGTAACAAGGGTCGTGTTCCTTCACTTACCAAACGTCGTACGTGATAGCTTGTGTGTCCTATCCATGATTCCAATTCTTGAAGTGTATCTTCTTCAAATGTATTGATAAAGTAACGAATAGAATCTTCCATCGAAAACCGCTGGGTAATCTCCTGCAGTGTTGCAAGTGAAGTGGCGACATTATTTTTCCGCAATCCATTACGCACAACATACTCTCCAAGTGGGGCAAATATAAAATCACCAAAATCGTCATCAGTTTTTGTCGGATCAAGAGGTGGTGGTAATGCTTTAATGATGATTTTGCTTGCTTTTTTAAAATCTTTTGGTAACTGTGCCTCAAGACCTTCGGTAATACATACAACCCTTTGCTTAAGTTCAAGTACAGGTAATGTAGTCATCACTTTTTCTACAAATATTTCAGCGTTAAAATTTACGTCTACCGCAGCAAAGCGATCCCCCAGTCCCCGAACTTTTTGTTCATTAAAAAGATGATCCTTGAGACTAAATCCCTTTCCGTTTGTATTACGAGCCATAATTACTACAGTATACAGAAATGTGTAAGAAATGTGATTCTCATGCGTCATAGATGTCGGCCAGAGAACATCTCTGGAAACAGTTCAACAACATCGACAAGGAATTTACGTAATGACGAAGACTATTTTAGGTGCACTCTTGGTTTCCCTGCTGTGCATTTCTTCAGGAAAAGCACACGCTGAAGCTCAGTATGCACACCTCTATGCAGATCCAGACGCGCAAACTGCGTTTATGAAAGAAAAAATCCGCATAACGTTCCAAAAATATGGGGAGCGTGTCGTCCGGCAAGCTATACGCGTCGCTTCATGTGAAACAAGTGGCGTGCCAAATGGACACATACTCCAATGGGATGCAAAGGGTAACCTTCTTCCAAACAAGAAAGGTGGACAAGCTCGGGCATCTTTTCAAGTAATGAGCAGACTACACAAACCAGACTTTGACCGCAAAGGTCTCAAGATTGAAGTACTTGCTGATTACCTCGTTTTTGTTGAATATCTTTTCAACAGAAATAAAAATAGTTTTCAAGACTGGTACCCATCTAAACATTGCTGGCGCAACGTACAAGTTGCGCAAAAATAAAATAAAGGCGGCGAGAATTTCTCGTCGCCTTTTCCTGTTACCCTCCTCAAACTGCTGAAAGACATATGGTACTATGCGCGTAGTAACATAATATGCATATCATCAAATCAAATGTCCTGGTGCTGGGAAGCGGTACTGCAGGAAGTAACGCGGCTCGTGCGGCTGTTAAAGCAGGAGCTGAAAAGGTAATAATTATACAACCTCGAGGTCTTATTAACACCTGTGTGGAGGAAGGTTGTATGCCCAGCAAGAGCATTCTTGCTGGAGCACACCAAAATCTCTCTTTAGAACAAGTGCTTAAGGATCGTGATGCTCATATTACTCGTCTGAAAAAGGCTTTAACTGACGGCTTGGAAAGCGAAGCATTTGAAATAGTTCTTGGTACTGCAGTATTCATTGATAATCATACTGTTGCAGTCACTGACCAAAAAAATGTACAACACTACACCGCAGACAGTATTATCATTGCAACAGGATCTCGTCCATTTGTTCCAGTAATCGAAGGACTTGATAGTATCGGAAGCTCTCTTCTAATAAGTGACGACGTTGTTTCAAACAAAGCGCAATTTACTGCAGTACCCAAAAAGGTACTCACTATTGGTGGCGGGCCTATCGGTCTTGAGCTTTCAACATTCTTTCACGATATGGGATCGCAGGTACGCGTACTACAACGTAAAGCTGCACTTGGTCTGTTTGACCCAGAATTTGGGGATGAACGAGTGCGTGCATCAAAAGACTCCACAAGCTTCCCTATTGATCTTAATGCTAATTTAGTAAAAGTAGAAAAACACGATGGTGCGGTCTTTTGTCATATTCAATGTAATGAAGATATACGTGTTGAGCAATATGATGCTGTCTTAGTGGCAACAGGACGGCGAGCGAACACGGACACATTGAACCTCGAAAAAACTGGTGTCTCATTGGATGCACGTGGAAATATTGAACACAATGAACAAATGCAAACATCGGTTCCTTCTATATATATTGCAGGTGACGTAACAGGACATCACCAGATCCTTCACTTCGCTGCGGAGATGGGCAAGATCGCAGGATATAATGCAACAAATCCAGAAGATCCTATCAGCATGGACTACGATCGGCATATGCTTGCAGTTTCATTCGACCAATTCCCTTCAGCGTTAATTGGTTTAACCGAACAAGAAGCAATTAAACGTGGGATGGATGTCATAAGCGCGAGCAAGGAATTTAAAAGTATTGGTCTTGGAATTCTTAAGCGGCAGGAGTACGGTCTGTGGAAAGTAGTAGCCGACGCTAAGACGGGTGAAATTCTTGGTTCACAAATTCTTGGACCAGACAGTTCGGGTGAGCTTATCCAAATTCTGGTACCAATTCTCGCAAATGCAAACACGTATGAAGATATTCTGCACATGACCTGGTATCACCCCACGTATGCAGAAATATTAAAATCAATCGCACGTGACCTTGAGAAGAAACACGTTACATAACAAAAGACCATGCGCATGCGCATGGTCTTTTGTTATAAACTCTTCCTATATTACATCTGTTCATTCATGTGCTGTGGAGCTTCGGGGGTTTCTGGTACTGGTCGCGCAGTGACCACTGTTTCAGGAACCTCAGCGTGCGATTTGATCATGAGTGCAGCACCAATCATTGCCATCGCCACAAAAAATTCTCGTACATCAAAGTATGAACTCATGACATTTGAAAAAATCGCCATGGCAAGCCACACAAGAGCAATAGCAGTCGCGCTTCGAGAGACCGCCTTGTTTACTGCGATACCGAACCCAGCGCCCGTGAAAATACATCCAACAAGAACCACCAGCAATGGTGCCAGCATATCAGGCACAAAACTGGGAGCCCAGCTGGCAAATGATTTTGCGTTAAGAATACTGTACAGCCCCAGCGCAAGAAAAGAAATACCAAACATCACTCTTCCCTGTACCATACTCGAGCCGAAGTCCTGTTTCATTGCTTCATTAATTACGTCTTTCATAGAGAATATAATTAACTAATAACTCTCTATACCCTACTCCAATACATGGGTATTGCAAGGCATCTTCTGACCCAATGTGCCGTATACTAAATATATGAAACAAGTCATTATTGCAGTAGGTTTGTTTATTGCATTACTCATCGTCAATGCATATCTTTCGTAGACACTACAAAAGAAATAATGTGTGATACTATAGCCGCCTAATAACAATAACTACCTACAATGGACGAATACGCCATATCCCTTCTACTGATATTACTCTCTGCCCTTTTCTCGGGTCTTACCCTCGGGTATTTCACCCTCAACACGCAAAACCTTAAACGTCAGGCGAAACTTGGTAATGCAGAAGCTATTGCGATCCTTCCAGTGCGCACAAAAGGCAACCAGCTTCTTACCACCCTCCTTCTTGGAAATGTTGCGGTAAACGCAGCTCTTTCGGTTTATCTATCTTCATTGGCAAGTGGCCTTGTAGCGGCTCTTTCGGCGACTGTACTCATCTTCCTCTTTGGGGAAATTATTCCACAGGCGGTGCTCTCACGTCATGCCATGTGGTTTGGTTCTCGAGCTGCACCGTTTATTAAAATAGTGATGTTCATAACCGCTCCTGTGACACTCCCCATTGCTTGGGCACTTGACCGTCTCCTTGGTGAAGAAATGCAAACAACATACAGTGCTCACGAACTTATGGAAATTGTTTCTGAGCACGAAGATTCAGAACATAGCACGATTGATGAAGACGAAGAACGAATCGTGCATGGCGCACTACAATTCTCACACCGTACGGTACGTGAAGTGATGACATCCAAAGAAAAGGTTATTTCTTTTGAAATTAATCAGCGTCTTACTGAAAATTTTTTTGAGCTCGTTACTGATCATGGTCACTCTCGGTATCCTATATATAGCGGAAATACCGAAAATATAACTGGTATGCTCTTCACTAAGGAACTCCTTACTGAAGACGACGGTATAACCATCGAAGAAACTGACGAAGCATACGAGGACACGTACATCACTGCACGTCCAAACGAAAAACTTGATGTGGTCCTAGCGCGCATGCTTAAAAAACATCAGCACATGTGCATTGTGAAGAACAAGAACGACATGTTTATGGGAGTTATCACCCTTGAGGACATCATTGAAGAGATCATACAACAGGAAATTACCGATGAAGATGATGAACCAAAATAACAAAAAGGCCACTCTCTGAGAGTGGCCTTTTTTACTATCGGAGATTATCTTTTTCAAACTCCTTCTGTGAGTCTTTCTTTGACTTCACAAACGTTTCGTACTTAAAGGCATACACCGCCACCAAACCAAGAGCCAGGCCAGCAAGGACCATCTGCATGTGTTCAGTGTAGGTCACAGAGTTGAAGAGTAACTCAAGGATACACGCGATGATACCGATTTCAAGCATAAACTTCATATCTATATGTCGAAACCTCATGTACTCAACGAGAATCCGATACGCCTTCATCAAGACAATCAAGACCGCAACGTTGTGAAGAAAATCTCCGTTAATAGTGTTAAAGATAGCCTGTCTCTCAGATGGTTCTAGGAAAACCGTATCAAACATTAATAACGACACATCGAACATTCCTGATACGAATGCAATTAACATATAAACTACAAGAGCAAGTGCGGTGACAAATGCCACAAACGAAATACATCCGTTCAAAAAAGGTACTGTTCTTTCCATATGTGTACTATCCTATCACGAGGTGATCCCTGTACGTCTTATTTTTTCCACGGTACACTTATAGTATATTATTTAACTATATAAAAGTTATGAAAGAGATTGCATCGTGGCGTCGAAATAAAAAGTCTCGACTCGGAATCATTGTTGGTCTATTGGTACTTGTAGCAATCATCGGTTTCTTCTTTGAAGCCACAAGAATCTGGATGATTGGAGTTGGCCTAGTGCTCTTAGTTGCACTTGGATTTGAGGCTGCTAATACTGATGTTGATCTTAACTCAGTAATGCAGGGCGAATCAATTTCTGACTCAGTTATTGAGCGGGATATTGATGGAAATCTAAAAGCATCAGAAGATGGTGGTTTCTTAACACGAGTATTGCGAGACAGAGAAGGTAACGTCGTAACTGAGGGTTCTGCAAATGCAAAGTACACGGATGAATACAACTGTGACGACTTCAATACACAACCTGAAGCACAACGCTTTTATGAAAAAGCCGGCGGTGTTGAAGGAGATGTAAATAGACTCGACGGCAACAAAGACGGGGTTGCCTGTCAAGCACTTCCAGCAGGAACATAAACACATTAAAAACCGCCTCATCACGAGGTGGTTTTTCTGATACAATAGATTTCTATCAAAATAGTAATACAAGCTATGTCATATTCAATTGAAGAAGTTGAAGGAATTGGACCAGAATTTGGTCAAAAACTACGAGCTGTAGACATCCAGACTACAGAGGATTTACTACGACGTTGTGGAGACAAAAAAGGACGAGAGGGGGTTTCCACAGAAACGGGTATCAGTGAAAAGCATTTACTGGAATGGGTAAACCTTTCCGACCTTATGCGCATCAATGGTGTTGGTGAAGAATTTGCTGACCTACTTGAAGAAGCAGGTGTAGATACGGTAAAAGAACTCGCTACGCGTAATGCAGAAAATCTAGCAGTTGCACTGGCGGAGTGTAACGAAAAGAAGAATCTGACTAATCGTGTACCTTCTGCTGAAACAGTTCAGAAGTGGATTGATGAGGCCGGAACTATGGATGCTGTTGTGAGTCACTAGTTCAAACAGACAAAAGTAAATGGCTGAGAGTTTCACTCTCAGCCATTTACTTTTGGTATTAAATATGTTATAATACTTTCGGAAAGCTGGTACGAAAATCAGCTAAAAAGAGAGGCAGCTCCAATGATTAATGTATTATCACTAGGCACAATCGTGGCTCTACAGTGCTTATGTCCAGAATGGGATGGTGTGACTACTTATCCCTATGTTGAGGATGTTATCTATCCTGATGACGGACTTGAGTATCGTGAGTTGCAAAAACCCGTGATTACAGGTGTACACCCAAAGTTCGTTGAAACTATTGGTGACACCGACTACATCACCTGCGAACTAGAGATCGATTATCGAGTTCTTGAAAAGGGTGAGGGTATCTACACTGAAGGAGATAGTTTCGGTGAAGTGGAGTATCTTGGAATTTTTCATCACCCTGATGACATTCCGGCATATGTCGCAACCTACGGATGTGAACTTACGGAAACCCCTGATCTTGAAGGACAGGATGTCTCACAAGAATAACGAAAAAGGCGCTCCGATTTGAGCGCCTTTTCCATTAATTTTAAAGAAATCAACTGTACAAGAAAATGGATCTGTGAGAAGGTTCAACTAAGGAGGATTTGAAATGAAAAATATTATTGTAATACTTGCGTTGTTGTTCACAGTGAACATGGCACATGCGGATATCATTTTTGTGAAAATATCTGGTGTTTCAGTTACACGAGTAGAGTTATATGATATAAAAAGCTACCATGGCAACCACTGTTTAGCTCAGCTTGCTTTTCCCAAAGAGAAGACACTAGACCATAAAATATACAGAGGCGAAGTGGCCTACACGAGCAAGCAACAAATCATTAACGCAATAGATGCAGAATCGTGTAAAATGAAAGACGGTTCATGATACTAAGAGCGACCCCTGGGTCGCTCTTTTATATATATGGTACGCTACACGCATGCAAAAGTATTTATCTCTAGAAAAAAAAGTCGGACAGACTCCCCTGCAATGTGTTGAACTATACAAATCTACACACCCAGAACTACAAGGTGTGTCTATGTCGTATGCGGGACGTCTAGACCCAATGGCTTCAGGAACACTTCTTATTCTATTGGGTGAGGAATGTAAGAATCAAAAGGAGTATCATAATCTTGATAAAGAATACGAATTCGAAATTCTTTTTGGCCTTTCTTCTGACACCGCTGATGTACTTGGTCGACTTACTGAAAATACTGAGCTTCCTACAATCACTCAGGAACAAATCAAAAAAGTGACCAAAGGACTTATTGGTGAGCTAGACCTTCCCTACCCACACTTCTCTTCCAAGACGGTACAGGGGAAACCATTACACACATGGACACTTGAGGGTCGTATTGATGAAATAGAAATCCCTACGAAAAAATCACAGATTCACACACTAACATGCACTAATCTATACAAAGAGACACGAAAGCAGGTGTACACATATGCAAGTACTAAAATTGAAACAATTCCTCCAGTTACTGAACTACGTAAAGCTATTGGTAACGACTTCCGCAGAGTTGACGTCCGTAAGGATTGGGAGACATTTATTGAAAATGGTTCCTTTGAAGATATCTTTTATGTTGCAACGTTTACCTGTACCGCTTCTTCAGGTACATACATGCGCACGTTAGCTGAGGTCATCGCAAAAGCGTGTGACACTACGGGACTCGCATATGCTATCCACCGAAATACCGTAGGTACATACAAGAAACTTCCCTTGCTTGGTGGAATTTGGACTAAGAAATATTAATACGGACGATCACCATTGTTGCCCGATGGATTGTACTGACAGACCCACATTTGAGTTAAGCGATCACCATCATCGCACACTGACACTCCACATCCAACTTGTGTTGTTTCTTTCCAAACTGCCTGAGTGTAATGTCCACATTGCTCACCTGCCTGACAGGTGTTTTTGCTGTAATTGTAATACTGCTCTTCATCAAGCCACCAGAAAACAGCTTGGGTTGGGTCGAGTGTCTGAGTCTTTGCGGTAGTCCAACTGAAATACAAGTTTTCTCCATACGGCCCATCACTGTGCTCAAGAATACAACCTCGACCAGCTAGATTATCAGCCCATGCTTGGGCACTTTTAGCCACTGAAGGTGCATAGGTCAATGGAGACAGGCCTTTGCCTGCACGAGTAGTGTTATGTCCAGCAAGGATGCTCTGAATATGTACCGAAGTGACTCCAGACATCGAAGGAGTAGGTACAGGGGATGGTGGCACAATCTCCTCCTTCTCTTGGTTTGGTGTAACGGGAACCACCATAGGGACAACCGCAGACTCAGTCTCCTGTGTCTCTAAATCAAGCACAGAACTTGATGCCGAACTATGTATAGCATCAGTTGTTGTAGTCAGAGATGTTTGATCCTCAATCTTGTCAGAATCGGAGATAACGGCAGTTGTATCAGTTGTATTTTTACCAAAAATAAATATAAGCACCATACACAATACTGCAAGGACAATAAGTATTTCCCAAATATATTTTGATACCTTCATATCTTTCTAAAATACCACAACTGGTACCTCTTGGTAAGAACTATTTTTTTTCTGAAAGCTCAGCATGTTTCTTCAAATACTCGTCAACAGTAATAACAAACTCAGCATGACTCCACGTCAACGGTGCAGTAGAAAGATGTTCGCCGGTGTGCGGGTGCATCTGCTCAGCAAGTACGCCACTTTCAGTTGCATGCTCGCATGTCCATTCTAAAATCTGGTACGCTTGCTCTAAGCCTTTAAGACTCTCTGCGGCCATAATGCAGTACTGTGCCATCCATAAGGTTGTAATCACCCAAGGGTTTGGAGTCCCCGTGTCTTGCAGAGTGTAGTAGGTATCATTTTCATACCGTACATATCCGATGCTTTTGGCATCTACTCGTAATCGGTCTTCAACGGTCTGTAGTGCTTTACGTACACGCGGATCATGTGGCTCTACTACTCCGAAGTACACGGGGCCAAAGAAACTACTCATATCAACCGTCGTGTCTCGAACATCGTCTTTATCATCATATGCACGAATCTGCTTAATGAACATCCCCTGCTCTTCATCATATAAATGTTCCATGATCGCACCTTGGATTCGCTGTGCCACAGCACTATAGGTACGTGCAGCTTCTTCTTTACCAAGCATATTTGCAAACTGTGCTGCGCTACTTAACGCAGCGTACACGGACGATGCTGTATAGGTTGAAATACCAAACTTTTCTTCCCAGAGATCAAATGAATTATTTGGAAGACCCAGACGTGACTCTACAAATTCGGTCATGAAGTCTGCTGCTTTTTCGATAAACGGATTATAGAGTGATTCAATATATTCCAAGTCTTTAGCGATCTCATAGTGCTTCCAAAGCATATGAAGCACCAACGCAGTTTCGTCTTCTTGAATTGGAAACTCTGGTTCACCTTCAATAATCCACGGATGCCAAGAACTTCCTAGACATCCATCAGAACGATACTTGTGCATGAAATATCCACCGCGCTCCAACTTGTCCGTCATAAACGTAAAGAAGCGTCGAGCGACATCAGAGTGTCCTGTGCGATCAAGTGAGTTAGCAATCAAAGCAGCATCGCGTGGCCACACATAACTATATGTGTCTCGGCCATGATGCAACATATCGGTGTCACTTGAGGCAATGATTCCCCCTCGGTTATCAGTATGTACACGAATAGTGGTGAGCGAACGTTTATAGAGTGTTTGCAACGGTACAGATAAGAGCGAGAGATCACGCTCGTCAGCATCCACCCACGCCTTCCAATAGTTTTCCGTTGATCGCAACAAACGTTTTGGTGTTTCTTCTAACACATACGCATTAAGGTCGTGTGCTTCTGCCATATCTTCAGCGCACACAATCCAATAATCAATATCAGCAGATTTTTTTGCGTTTAGTTTAACTTCAACGCCGATAACTGAATCAACCGACCCATGTTCAATAGGATTCTTTTCAAGAATGCCATCATTGGCGTCAAAATAGGTACCTTCTCTTCCTTCAATACCAAACAGTCCAATATTGTATTCAGTGAATTGCTTTCCCTCATGCATGGCGTTCATAAGAAACGTATGCTTTCCTTTATAGTGAATTACCGCATTTACTCGAGGATCATAAAAACCAGTGTCTCCCCTGCGCGATTCTGAAATACGAAACTGCTGTGAGAAAAATACTTTCACCGCGCGCGTATCTTTAGTCATATTTGTGACCGTAAATGAGCGGATAAAAACGTTCTTTTCATTATGTACAATATCAACACTTGAAAGCGTAATACCTAGTTCGTTGTTTACCGCACTCATAGTACCCACCACTGTCTCAGCGTCACACCCTACGGTGATCTGCCACTGTGGGTCATCTAACCATGAAATAGTATCATCAACGTAAATACCGATACGGTGTACAAAACTTCCACTTGCTCCACTGATATGGTTGCTAAACCCGACAAACGGATAGTACAGATCACGAACCTGCCCACGGTAATCTAACCCGACAAGTATGTTTCCGTTTCCTAATGTGACTGCTCGTGACATATATTAAAAACTGTAATTACGTAAGGTGCGTACTATGACTGTTCGCGCTGAAGATGGCTTGCGACTTCGACGTAGCTCATCGGCACAAGTTTCATCTTTAAGAATATGCTCTACCCAATCTGCGAAGTCATTTTTTTCTTTAGTTACATGGTGCAGAAACACTTCCTCCTGCATAGATCCAAACGCCATCTGTAGATGATTAAGATCTTCCAAAACTTTTCCGTCAGTTGTCCAGAAGCAATGTTCAGGGTCGGCACACACTAGAGCTCGCACTTGTTTCTTATTTCCGGATACCTTCTTTGCAGGTGCCTTCTTTGCTGCTTTTTTGACAGCTTTTTTAGGAGTTGATTTCTTCACAGTTTTCTTAGCTACTTTTTTTACAGCTGTTTTTTTCACTGCTTTTGAAGCAGTTTTTTTAGGAGCGATTTTCTCTCCCACTTTTTTTGAAACTTTTTTAAATATAGACATAAGAACTAATTAGAAAACTTGATAAAGAGTAACGCGCGCGTCACGAGGTGTTTCAGATACTGCACGATACGTTCGTACCATGGCATCATCACCTCCTGAGAATCCTCTGCATTAATCATCTCTTCTTGTTGCTTTTGAGCAACTGCATGTTGTACTCGTAATTGTAAGTCACTTAAGGCATTCATGAAAGCGACATACGCATCATATGGGGATTCGTATGGAGAGAAATACGCATGCACATCTCCATCATCTGACCACTTTGTACACATATAGTAGAAATGATCGGAAGTTTGTAACTTACGCCAGACTTCAACAAGTTCGGTATCTCCCGTAGACATCACATCTTTCTCCATTCCATAGATTGCCGCTATGGCATCTTTTTGAATGTCGTTACCTGTCCATGCAGTTAAATCGCGGTCAGTATCTGCCCACGTAAGAATATCTGGTACATCAATCTCCCCTACTGAATCATAGCTTTCAATGGTTTCTGATGGAGTTTTAAATGAAGTGTCTGGGTGACGTAATAAAATTTCGGGTAATGCACTAATGAAATTAAAAATTCCTGTGTCCTCCCACTGGTGTTCACCAAAGGTCTCATAATCCATAAAGAGGTTAATTGTATTCCCATCCCCATGATGTGCATGAATCCAGTCAGCGTACGTCTCAGCGGTTAGAGGATGACTTGCCCATCCTTTATTACCAAAACGAAAGGCTACGTCATCAGAGAGCTTATAGTTCTTAAGCAGTACCTTGATACGATTACATCCAACCGGTGAGTACACATGATTAGGACTACGCCATCCTAAGACCGGGTCCCAACCCTCAGCCATGATCCCTAGGTACCCATTGTCTTCACACCATTTAGCCAGATCGTTACGATACGACAGCTCTGTATTGCGGAACACACGCGGTGACACTCCAAACAACTCATGTACACGCTTTGCGTGTTGCGCTACTTGTCGTTCAAATTCAGGTACTGAGTAGAAGAATGCAAGTGAGTGATGATAGGTATCTGCAAGAATTTCAACACGTCCGGTTGCTACTAGCTTTTGAAAACTTTCCAAAACATCAGGTGCATACGCCTCAAACTGGTCGAGTACAGTTCCAGAAAATGAAAGTGCGAAACAAAACTCGGGATGCTTCTCGAGAAGTTCCATAAGCTTTGCGTTCATTGGACGGTATGACTTATGTGCCACTTTCTCTATAATCTTCCGATTATTCAAATCAGCTTCAGAAGAATCATTAAAATACTCGTTATCGTTACCTATATCAAAAACCCGGAATTTCTTAATCCGATACGGTTGATGTACATGAAAATAAGGACAGACAGTTAACATATTATTTTACCCATTCTAACAGATGCTGATATAAGTCACGGACTTTGCTTGCTACGCCTTTCCAAGAAAGTCGTTTCACTTCACGTTGACCTTCCCGAACCAATTGTTGATGCATTACCGGATACCGCATTGTGGCAAGAATTTTATTAGCCATATCCTCAACATCCCAAAAATCAACTTTTAGTACATGGGTTACCACCTCAGCAACACCGGACTGTTTGGAAATAAGCGACGGTGCACCGTGTTGAATTGCTTCCAGTGGCACCAAACCAAACGGTTCAGATACTGATGGCATCACCACCAAATCGACACTCTGATACATTTGATCACGTTCTTCGTACCAAAGTGCCCCTGCAAACAAAATATGTTGTGAAAGACCCAGTGCCCCCACCTGTCGCATGATCTGTGCAGTCATGTCCCCTTTGCCTGAAATGACAAAGATAATATTTGGATCATGCTCAATTACTTTCTGTGCAGCTTGGACAAAATAATCCACCCCTTTTTGAATCGTGATTCGTCCGTGATACAGAACAATCTTTTTGCCTTGTGCTCGCAGTTCTTGTAGCGTTGGTTCATGTCGCTTTGGCTCTTGGACATGTACCCCGTTATGCATAACCTGCACTTTCTCTGGATCAGTACCGTACTTATCAACGATAATATTTTTAGTAAATTGACTTACTGCAATAACTCGATCGGCCGCATTAAATGCTTCCTGCTCTATACCAAACACCGTTGGGTCAACACTGTTTCCGGCAGCCTGATCAAATGATGTCGCGTGTACGTGGAGAATCAATGGTCTTCCTGTAGCAACTTTTGCTGCAACTCCAGCAAGATACGAAGTCCAATCGTGTGCATGAATAAGATCAAATGTTTCATTTTTTGCAATCTCTGATGCTTTATGAGCAAACGCATGCACTTCAGCAATAAGAGTACTCTGGTACATGCGCCGCACCCCATACTCATCATATACATCCATGCGCGTTTCTGAGCCTAAATACGGTGCAATAGAAGAGTTAACCTCGTGCACACGGACCATGTGTTCAATGTCAGCAAAAATGAAACGGCCTGACCCTTCTACTGCTTGTGTTTTTGGCAATACAAAAATAACCTCAACGCCTTGTTCGGCGAGTTCACGTGTCAGACCTTGGCATGCTACGCCGAGTCCTCCTGTTGTGTGTGGCGGGAAATCCCAACCAAAAGTAAGAACTTTCATTGCACTAATACACAGATATCACCTTATATAAATTATACATAAAGCGGCCGTCTCAGACGACGCTGTAAGCACATTTTAGCATGTACACAGTCTTTATATATTCTCCTTAGTGCGCGTATTGACTCTGGCCACCCACTCTGGTAGTATTTCGCCACTATGTCACAAGATAGACTCATTAAGATGATAACAAAGGGAGACGCCAAAGGCGTTGGTAAAGGTCACGTGTACTACACAGTTTTCAATAATAAAAATAAAAAGGATCCAGGAGCGAAGCACACAGAACGAAAATACAATCCAGTAGCTAAAGCGCATACAGACTACACACAGAAAAAATAAATAAAGGCCCGCAAGGGCCTATTATTTATTTTGCTCCCGATTTGTACCATCCTAGGACAAATCGCTGGAACCGGAAGTGCAAAATTACGATGAAGATCCATTTACTAACCACAAAGAAGGCCACAAATACAATGATAACCAAAAGAAAAGACTCATAGTTGTGTGTCTTTTTTTTGGTTATTTCTTTTGCATTCTTTCATATATTTTGCTATTGTTCAAAATAGAAATTGACCGAAGGATGAACTATGCATATAGTAAAAAAAGTATCCCCCAGTGGCGTTTGGTGTGAATTTCGCTTTCCCTTCAGAATCGGAAAAATTGAGGAGAACCGATACTGGCAACGTTTTTCCACAACATCGCTTACCGGTGGACTGACGAAAAATGAAGATCAACTGATGGCCATCGAAAAACTTAAGATTTTTGGGGAATTGCTCAAAATATCAAGATTGCCTGTTGACAGAGTCGATATTTGTAATCAGTTCGATAATGCTCTCGAAGTAAAAATTGAAGATGGTCCCAATGCAACTGCCGTAATCATATTCAGTGCCGTGGATAAACTTTTAGAACAAGCTTTCCAGCTGGAGGTTACGGTTAAGTAACTGTTTTATATTGGCACGATACATAGCAAAAAGGCCTCCTTGGAGGCCTTTTTTAGAATCTTATGCTTCCATCGATGGGTCGTATGTTCCCTGATCCGCCATACTATTCAATCGTAATCGTTTAAGCAAGGCTTCTTGTGCTGCAGGGATATTTTCATCTTTCCCCATCCAGGCTTGCTGTACCGGCTGTTCGATTCCTCGTGAGAATGAAAATGCGAGCTCCCATGGTAATCCTCCCATCTGTTCCTCTTGCTCAGCTAATGCGTCAAGATTCTCTGTAGCTCGCTGTGGTGTCTGTCCTCCTGAAAGAAAGACAATTCCCGGTACTGTATCTGGCACAGTCTTCTGAAAGGTTCGGATAGAGGCTTCAGCGACACCTTTAGGGCTGGTTTGATCTGGATGTTCACTTCCGGCAAGTACCATACTTGATTTAAGGATCACTCCTCGTAAATCAACCTTGTACCAAGACATAATTTCAAAAAGTTTCTTCAGTACCTGTGTAGTCACTTCTTCAGCCCGTTCCAATGAATGAGGTCCGCTAAAGATAATCTCAGGCTCTACAATTGGCACAATACCAACTTCGTGACACAGTGCTGAATATCGCGCTAATGTCATACAGTCGAACAGTGTATTTTGCTCTGTTGGTGTCGTGTCTGAGATATTAAATACTGTACGGAATTTTGCACCGCGTGCACCCATATCATAATATTCCTGTAAACGATCCTGCAGTCCATCAAGTCCTTGAGTAACCACCTCCCCTTCAAATCCGTGATGTGGGACTGTTCCCGTATCTACCTTGATGATTGGAATAATTCCTTTAGCAACAAGTAGGTCAGAAAATTGAACCTGGTCATCAGTGTGGTTACGAATGGTTCCATCATGCAAAATAACACCAGTAACAAATTCTTCGATACCTGGAGTGGTAAACATTAATTGTCGATACTTCCGTCGGAGCTCAGCTTCAGGTGGTAGCCCTAGGGCTTCAAGTTGTTTATTCATCGTTCGTGGACTCTGGTCCGCTGCTAAAATACCTTTGTGTGGCGACACGAGCTGCAATGCGATCTCATGGAGTTTTTCTATGTTTGACATGCTTATAGTGTATCAGTAGAACCCTCTCTCGTTAGGACTCCCTGTGGGTACAAAATCTAACGGGCCAAGTTTCTAATTCATTATATTCATAAGAACTTCCTTTCTTACAGAAACTGTTTAGGTTGTCGCTCTGAAGATCTGGCAACCTCTTGCGAAAGTATTTTGATACTTTCTCACCCGGCCTCGACTGTTTTTATATTGTGAATAATAAAAACATGTCTCCGACTGTCAAAAGAGTCCAAAAGCAAAACTGTTTGCTTTCTAGAATAAAACCTGAATTCGTATGAATTCAGGTTTTATTCTACTCTTACGACCTAATCTTCCATCCAATCTTAAATAGATGATTGACCAGCGATGCCAGCCCAACAACCAATCCAATGATCAAGAATGCACCAAACGTAGTATCCGCTTCACTTACACCGATCATACTGCTACGAATACCATCTGCAAAGTAGAAAAATGGATTCCAAAGTGTAATTGTCTGAGCGACCTCTGGAAGCATTGTAATTGAGTAGAAAATACCACCTAAGTATGTCAGCGGTGTAATTACAAACGTATTGAGTACTGTCAGCTGTTCAAAACTCTCAGCCCATAATGCGACGATCAATCCCAGCATAGAAAAGATCGCAGCAATTGCAGACACGTAGAGAATAAAGGCAATTGGGTTAACGAGTGTAACCGCGCCAAAGAAAAGTCCCGTGATAAGAATCAAGAATGCCACCATTAGTGAACGAGCGATTGATCCCGCAACAAATCCAAAGATCATCTCAAGATATGAAAATGGCGCGATCAAAATCTCCTCAAGTCCTCGTGTAAAGCGCATAAAGTACAGCGAAGATGATGCACTAGAGAATGATGCATTAATAATTGAGAGCATCAAAACCCCCGGAAATACAAAGGAGATGTATGGCACTCCCGCAATACTATCAATTTTTGATCCAATAACTGTTCCAAAAATAAAAATGTACAGCGCTGCTGAGATTACCGGTGCAATCAATGTTTGTACAACCACACGGAATGTCCTTTGTACCTCACGTCGAATCATCGTGTATAAGCCTATTCCATTCATAATTACGATTTTTTATTATCTTCGCGAGTAATTGCAAGGTATGCATCTTCAACTGATTTACCGTCTTTCATAAAGCTTTCCTTAGTCCCCTGTGCCACAATCCGTCCATGATTGATAATCGCAATGTCCTTACATAGATACTGAATCTCTTCCAAATAGTGTGAGGTAAGAATAATGGTCTTCCCTCGTTCGTTCATTTCCTTCAGGTATTCCCAGAGATCATGCCGTTGCTCAACATCAACTCCAGCAGTAGGCTCATCAAGAATCAGTAGGTCGGGTGTATGAATAAGTGCGCGCCCGAGCATTGCTCGCCGTTTCAACCCTCCTGAGAGTTTTTGAAACTTCATATGACGATGATCCTGAAGGTCAAATCGTTCAATCATTTCATCAATACGTTCCTGTCGTTCCTTTGCAGGCACACCATAGTATCCGCCCATATAATCCATGAGTTGTTCTGGTGTTGCGAAAATATCCACATTGAATTCCTGTGGTGAAAGTCCAACTTTTGTTCGTGCTTCCTTGTAGTCCTTGACTACATCCGTTCCATCAATAGTGATCGTTCCTGAAGTAGGTTGTGCAATTCCTGTAATACAATGAATTGTCGTGCTCTTCCCTGCCCCATTGGGACCAAGGAGTCCAAAGAAACTCCCCTTTGGAATAGACAATGAAACATTATCTACCGCCGTCTTCTCATCCTTCCCCTTCCCATATTTCTTCACGAGATTAGTAATCTCAAGCATTGGTATATCTGACATGGTAGTAGTATAGCAAAAAAGTATCTGGGCGCATCTATGGAGAATTTCTACAGTGATTAGTTTGTTTGATTGACTTTCATTCACTTAAAACGCATAGTTCCTAGACTATGGATCAAGAAGAACAGTGGCTACTTACTGAAAAGTACAAAGGCATGGAAAGCGAAGCTTTCCATGCCGACCTGACGCGTCTGCGCGATGGTGAACCGCTTGGGTATGTTATTGGCTCTGTTCCATTTATAAACTGTGATATCGCTCTTGATTCACACCCGCTGATCCCACGAGTAGAGACTGAATATTGGACTGAAAAAGCCATTACTGAAATACAAAAAACAAAAAACTCTACAATGCTCGATCTTTGTGCTGGTTCTGGAGCTATCGGGACGGCGGTTGCTAAAGCAATTCCCGATGTACACGTCACCTTTGGTGAAATTGATCCTGTACACCTCCCTACTATAATCAGAAATGCTGAGCTCAACGAAATCACACCTGAACGTCTCACTGTAACTGAAAGTAATCTCTTTAAAAACATTTCGGGGACTTTTGATTTTATCCTGACCAACCCGCCATACATAGACCCCGCGGTTGATCGTGCGGAAGACTCGGTAAAAATGCACGAACCGCACCTTGCGCTGTATGGAGGAACTGGTGGGATGGAATGTATTACTCGTATTATCGAGGAAGCTCCGCAGTATCTAAATAAAGACGGACAGCTTTGGATTGAACACGAACCGGAGCAATCAGAAGCCATTACCGCCCTTGCAAACAAAGCTGGATTCCACTGCATTACACACAAAGATCAATACCGTATAGAGCGTTATTCGGTGCTACAATAAACCCATGATAGACAACACATTTATTACCGATATGCTTCCTATGTTATTTGAAGGAAGTTTTTTTGTGGTTATGCTTGTATTTGTAGGGTTTTCTTTAAGTATCGCCTATCACTGGTTTTCATACAGTTCAAGTAAATCAACAACAATGATCGCATTATGTGTATACCTCGCAGTCAGTGCAGTATTGTTTCTTACCATGGCAATAACACTTAACACACTATAGGTATGTTATACGAAAAAATTCAATTAGAGCGTGATGAAAAAATCATTAAAATTGCACACCGTCACTGGTTTATATTTTTCACCATAACGTTTAACATTGCCGTTGTATCACTTGCTCCACTACTGGCATGGTTCGCACTGAGTATGCTGACACAAAGTTACGATGCGACCATCCACATAGATCTATCTCTATACACCAACTATTTTGTATATTTCTATAGCTTCTGGCTGTTGCTTAACTGGATGACTCTCGCGCATTTATGGACCACGCATCATCTAGATATTTGGGTGATTACAGACCGTCGTCTTATCCTTATCGAGCAGATTTCTCTCTTTAAGCGACAGATAGGGAGTTTCCGACTTGAAAAACTACAAGACGTTAATATAGAAGTAAACGGTATTATTGCCACCTTCCTTGGGTTCGGAACTATTGAGGCACAAACTGCTGGTGGAAGTGAGACTGAATTTAGAACCAAACATCTCCCCCGCCCTCGAGAACTTAAGTCGGTCATTCTAAAAGCAGCTGATGAACGCATGAACACACAAAGTGACGTTGACCGAAATGGTGAATAGTTTGCAATACTAATCTTACTCAACTAAAATCTATACATGACTAAACTAACAACCAATCCGTATAAAGGCGTACGAGATTTCTATCCTGAAGATATGGCAGCACAGCGATACATGTTTGATGTATGGCGAATGACTGCTGAGCATTTTGGTTTTGAACAATACGATGCGTCTATTCTTGAACCTTCAGAGCTCTACAAGAGCAAAGGTGCAGTAAATGAGGAAATGGTTAACGAACAAACGTATACATTTACCGATCGTGGGGACCGTGAAGTGACACTACGTCCTGAGATGACACCGACTGTCGCGCGGATGGTTGCACACAAACGCCGTGACCTACACTTCCCCGTTCGTTGGTACTCAATTCCAAACCTCTTCCGATACGAACGTATGCAGAGAGGACGCCTTCGTGAACACTGGCAGTTGAACTGTGATATTTTTGGTGTGGATGATGTTTCTGCTGATATTGAAATCATCTTGCTTGCGAACGAAATCTTCAAAAACTTTGGTGCGATAAATGGAAAGCAATACAACATTCATGTTTCAAGCCGCCGACTTCTTGAAGCCCTGTATGACGCACTTGATCTGGATACAGATGCACGCACTGCAGCCACTCGTCTTGCTGACCGAAAGAACAAAATGGAAGCTGTTGATTTTAAAGCAAAGATGACTGAGGCGGTTGGCAATAAAGCATCTGAAGTACTCACCTTCCTCAATGCGGATAATATCAATGTGGTGCCTGATAGTGTAAAAACTTCTGAGGCATATGCTGAGATGAAAACATTGGTTGAGACCATGAAAGAAATGCACTGCAAAGTTATCTTTGATCCTACTATCATCCGTGGATTCGATTACTACACTGGAATCGTCTTCGAAGTAGTTGATCTTGATCCAGAAAACAATCGGGCAATGATGGGAGGTGGACGCTACGACAACCTGACTGAAGTATTTGGCGGTGAACCTATCACCGGTATCGGGTTTGGCTTTGGGGATGTAACACTTAAAGATTTCCTCATCAGTCATGATCTCATGACTACTGACATTATGTCTGTAACACTCGCTGTACTACCAACCGACCTGGCTCTTAACCTTGAAGCACAGAAAATTGCTCAAGAATTCCGTGTGGCAGGAGTAGCAACAAAAGTAGACCTTAGTGGAAAGAAGGTTGGGAAGAAAATATCACTTGCTGGAGAACAATTTGTTGATTATGTACTGGTACTCGGTGAAGATGAAGTGAAGAGTAAATCATACAAAGTTAAAGACCTTATTGAAGGCACTGAAATCACTGGTACACTAGAAGAACTTATTGAGAAGTTAGCAAACTAACAATGGCGAATCCTGATTATAAATTGAATTACGTAGTTTTTGATCTAGAAACACAAAACATCTTTGCTGATGTCGGTTCTAATGATGCATCTGACTTAGATATCTCTGTAGCAACGTTTTACGAAAGTGATACCGACAAGTACACCACGGTGCATATTGATGACTTAGAAACCGTGTGGCCAATTTTAGAGCGCGCAGATGCATTGGTTGGATACAATAGTAATCACTTTGATATTCCATTGTTAAATAAATATTATCCAGGTGACCTTACCCAGATTAAAAGTATCGATCTACTTGCGAGTATTCGTGACTCACTGGGACGACGTCTTCGTTTAGACTCTGTTGCATCAGCAACCATCGGCTCAAAGAAAAGTGCTGACGGGCTACAAGCGGTACGCTGGTGGCGAGAAGGTAAAATCGATGAAATCATGAAGTACTGCGAACAAGACGTGAAAGTAACCAAGAAAGTATTCGACTACGCTCTGCTAAACGAACGCGTAAAATTCAAAGACGGATACAGAAAGAAGGAAATCCCCTTAGACATCTCAGGCTGGGAAACCAAAGAAGACGCTTCGATGACACATTCGTTACCGTTTTAAATATAAATATAAATAGGTAGCACAAAGTATCGAAAATAATGTATGCCCCACCTAAACGGCATCGAGTTTCCCTCACTCTCGTTAGGGTCGACGTGAAGTAAACTCGCGGAAGTAGAGACTTCGCAGCACAGGGTTAGGAATACAGAGTGCGTCCCACCTCGCCCTGCCACGGCTGAGGCCGCCGATCGGGCGCCCTCACTCCCGTTCGGTGCGGATAAAAAGCAAAACTGTTTGCTTTTTATCCAAAGACTGAGACATAGATGACAAAGGAGGCTAGGATTATTCTGTACCAGATAAAAGGCCACAACGTATGTGTCTTTACGAAACTAAGCATAAAGTGAATTGCACCTAATGCAACAAAAAATGACACGATCGCCCCGATGAGTACTGGTATCCATGCAACTGTACCCTCTGAACCTAGAAGCTCTAAAAATTTCTTTAGACCTGCCCCCGTAATAACTGGCACCGCAAGAAGAAATGCAAAGCGTGCCGCCTCAACTCGCGAAAGCCCTAAGATCATACCTCCCGAAATAGTTGCCCCAGATCGGGACATTCCTGGAATTAATGCAAGACACTGAAACAACCCAATCTTGAATCCTTTACGAATATTTATAATATTAGTTCTTGGCTTACGTTGATACGACCATTCGGCATACATAAAAAGAAATGACCCCGCAATAAGCACAAACGCAACCAACAACGGTGAGCGGAATGTTGATTCCATAAGTGACTCAAGTGATAGACCGAGGATCACTGCAGGTACTGTTGCGATCAGTAAGGAATATAAGAGTGTCTCATCACGTTCATTTACCGGAAGTTTTCCGAGTTTCCGTAAACCTGCTTGGGTAAGAGCCCAGATGTCAGGGAAGAAATATACAATCACTGCAGTTGCAGTTGCAAGGTGCAAGATGGCATCAAACGCTAGTGCGTTGGTGTCAGCAACACCAAACAACGACCGAGTGAGGATAAGGTGTCCGGTAGATGAGATTGGTAGAAATTCAGTAAGACCTTGTACTACGCCGAGGATAATTGCTTCAATAATTGTCATAGCTGTATTGTAGCGCTTTGTTGAGGGATCATCCACTCCATAGAGCTGTATAATCGTATTTTCTGCATGGTATACTTTTCCTATATACACATAATTGTTAATCGTATGGATTCAGAAGCGACACAAGATACTGCACACAAAGCAATGCCTGTGCAAACACAATCAAACCCTTTTATTATTCCTGGAGCAATTCTTATTGGTTTTGGCCTGATTGCTGCAGCTATCTACTTTAGTGGAGGCGGTACTACGCTCGCTCCAACAGCAAACCAACCACTGGCAGCTGCTCCTGAAGCAGTGACTGAAGCAATCCGAGCAGTTGATGAGAATGATCACATCAGAGGAAACCCTAATGCTCCTATTGTAATAGTTGAATACTCAGACTTCGACTGTCCATTTTGTAAGAATTTCCATGAAACTATGAATTCTATTCTTACTGATTATGGCGCAACAGGACAAGTTGCATGGGTGTACCGACAATTCCCTATTGAGCAATTACATCCAAATGCCCCTAAAATTGCATTAGCGTCTGAATGTGTCGCAAGCATTGGTGGAAATGATGCATTCTGGAAATTTTCTGACCTTGTCTTCGGTGAACGAGGTGTAAACGAACCAACAAATATGACCCAAATCGCTAATTACGCAGAACAATCTGGTGCAAACAAGGCTGAATTTGAAGCGTGTCTAGCCAGCGATGAAATGCAATCATTAGTTGAAGAAGACTTCAACGATGGTGTTGCTGCTGGAATCCAAGGAACACCGCACTCAATAGTACTTGTTGGTGGACAACAAGGAACAATCAGCGGTGCACAACCATACGAAGCAGTGAAGCAAATTGTTGAGACACTTTTAAGTCAAATTGAAGGAGCGTCAACAGAATAAACTACTGACTACGAAACATAGAAGAAAACACCCTGCTGGGTGTTTTCTTCTATGTTTTCTCTTACTTCTGCAACAATCGAACCAGATGACAATAATCACTTTCTCCTTCCTCACAAGAAGTTGTTAAGAATGAACCACTCACGATTTCTTTGGTCGCGGAAATAATTTCTTCTTTGAGTTCCGCTACTTCTTCATTAGTAATCGTAAACACCTCTTCATGAATAATACCCTTGGAGTCGGCCTCAACGAACGACAAGACTCCGGTATTGCACCGATAGCGATCGTCATCATACAGTGACAACAGAAGCGCGTAGAATACCAACTGGCGCTTGTACCCACCGTCAGAGGATGCTGTCTTCCCTTCAATAACATTCCGCGTCTTTGGCTTCCCTGTTTTGTAATCTACCACCTGATACGCAATGCCATCTTCACTGATATCAAGGCGATCAAGTTTTCCGGTTAACGGCAATTCAGGCAATTCAGGAATACCAGTCTGAAGGATCACACGAACACTCAATTCTTCTTTAGTGTTTTTTGGAAGCGTTTGTTTTGTGTGTTCAATGTATGTATATAGCGCTGTAAGTCCTTTTTCGTGCAAACGGACATACTCTTCTTTACTTATGGGCATGCGCTCAAGTTCAAGCTCAAGCATTTTCTTAATCTCAGTGTCGCTAGGCATCGTACCCTTACTGGTGTGGGCCTTCGTGCATTTCTCCATCACATTGTGTACCGCAGTACCAAATTGCATATGTACTGGCTGGGTTTCTGGGATACGTAATACATTTCGATAGAAATAATCCCAAGGACTTCGCAAATAATTATTTAGTGATGTTGCTGAAAATCCACGCTCAGAAAGTAAGTAGGTAAGTAATTGTGCATCAACCGATAACTCTCCTTTCTTCTGGAGAAGTGCAGTAGCAGGATCAAATGCTTTTTCAGCTGCAGAAGTATCCAACGGCTCTAGATACGCATCAGTGATGTCATCGAACAAACGGGTTGGAGTAAGTTCTTTCCCATCAGCGTTAGTGTCAGCGCACGAAAGGTGTAGCGATCGTTTTGCACGCGTCATCAACACATATAAAAGTCGTCGTTCATCATCTACTGCGTCAAACTCATCTTCTTGCAGATGTTTAGTTAAGGGAACATCAAAGTATTTCTTTCTGGTTCCTCCGCCCCACAGACCATCACTTAAGTGTGGTGCAAAAACTACCTCAAACTCAAGCCCTTTTGACTTGTGTGCGGTCATAACTTGCACTGACTGTGCGTTGGTTGCGATGTATGGTGCATTGAGTGGCAAACCATATGAAAGACGAGTTGCAAACATGCTACTGACCTCACGCAATGAACCTACACCATCTCGCAGCACAAGCTCTTCAACCTCATCATACAAACGACGTACCACACGAACTCCTTCAAACGAATCATGTTCCATCAGGTGATCGAGGAAGCCACTTTCTTGGAGGATGAACTCAAGCACTCGATGGGGAGCTTCATGTACTTCCTTCGTACGAGCCTGAGCTAATACTGTACACACGCGCAATGCTGCATCAACATCTTCCACCTCCAATGCTTCCAATTTTTCTTTGGAGGTCAAGATAGAGATGAGTGTTGTCCCGTAGCTGCGTGCTGAGGCAATCTTAACTAAATCATTTATACCAATACCCCAGTACGTACCGTGCAATACTGCAAACAACGCAGACTCATCTTTCTCAGCAATTACTGCATTAATCAAACCTTGCACAGCATGTGTCATCGGGTGTCGTAGAATATCGCCGTCGGCCGACGCAGTAACTGCAAGTCCTTCTTTACGTAGTGCAGCAGACATCGCTTCAACCTCTCGGTTTGTACGAAGCACTATCGCAATTTCTTCAAGTGAAGTACCCTTCTTTGCTTCCGCGAGCACCTCAGAGACCACCCACGCATCTTCAACAGCCTGATGTGAGAAACATTGCTGTGTCACCATTGAATCAGACACCGCTTCGGCACTTAGTGGCACACGCAATGCTGCCAATGGGCCATCCTCCACTGCAACCAAACTATGTGCCGCATCAAGCACCATTTGTCCCGAACGATAATTCTTAGTCAGTGCGATTGTTTTGGTATTTTTAAACGCATCTTCGAAGTATAAAAAGTTTTCAAGTGATGCTCCTTGGAATCGGTAGATCGCTTGCTTCTCATCTCCCACTACAAAAATATTTGGTGCGTCATGATAGGAGGACAGTAGTTCAAGAATTTTATTCTGTGAACCGTTCACATCCTGATGTTCATCTGCCAACACATACTGATAGGTCTCCTGCAAATCACGCAACATATCTTCATTAGCAGACAAAGCCTTAACGGTCTCTACAATCATATCTTCAAAGTCGTATAAATCCTGCTCACTTAAAAGTGCCTCATACTGACGATAAATGTGGAGTAACTCGCGATTCTTTTCAATAGATTTTTCCTTCTTAGTGTATTCACCACGTACCTTGCCTTTATGTGCTCCTTTCTCATGTACTTTCTCAATTCCTTGTAGCTCAGTTTCTTGTTGTTCAATAATTTTCACAAAGTCATCTGGCGTAATATACTCCTGCTTTAGCTGACCAAACATACGTAAAATATGATATACGTAATATGAAGGACTCCCCATTGGACGCAGAAGCTTTACATCACCCGCATCAAGAATAGTCTCAATCAAATTAATCTTTTCCAGATCACTTGCAGGGCGTCCACCAATCACTCGATCGTATGCATCCGGATAATCCCTAATTAATTTCTGCGCAAATCCGTGGAAGGTATAAATTGGGACACGATATGCTTCGGCGCCAATGTATCGACGCAATCGTTCACGCATTGCTTTTGCTCCAGATTCAGTAAAAGTGAGCGCCAAGATACTCTCAGGAGCAGTATCTGTCTGCAGGAGAATGTTTGCGATGCGGAGTGTCAGAATCTGTGTCTTTCCTGTACCCGGTCCCGCAATAACCATGACGGGGCCTTCTGTGGTGTCTACTGCTTCTCTCTGTGCATCGTTAAGCACCGCGTATGCTTCCTTGAAAGCGTCCTGTTTTTCATTACTCATGTCAGTAGTATACCAAAAATAAAAGGCACCTCACTAGGTACCTTTTATTGCTATTAGTTGTTAGTAACTGTCGCAGGAGTTAGAACAGAGCAAGAGTAAGTTGCCATTGTCCGTACCAGAATGCAATACCAACAAGAAACGAAACAGCGGCTGGTATAAAAGCAATTTCAAAATATTTTTTGAATGTCAGTTCTTTTACAAGCCCCATAGCAACTACACCTGCTGCTGAACCGATTGAGAGAAGTGATCCCCCTGTCCCCACGCATAGCGCCAGCAGAATCCAAAGATGAGTGTTAGTTGTATCAAGCACATCAATCGCAATAGCTGTAAGTGGGATATTGTCTAAGATGGAAGAAATCGCTCCAAGTATAATGTTTCCAATAATAATACGTTCTGTTGAAACATCTGCACCGTAAATAAAGCCAGAAACAATTTCAAGCACACCAAGTACTGACAAAGCAGACACTGCCAATAGAATTCCGATGAAGAATTTTATTGATGCGATATCGGTCTTCTGAATAAGCTCCTCAATACGAGCAGTAAGTTTCGAATCTTCCTTTCCGTTATGTGTGAGTGCCTCAACCAAAAACCACGTTACCCCGAGACCGGTGAGGATCCCAAGAACAGGAGGGAGATGAATGAGTTTGAAAAACACAGGCAATACAAATGAAATTGCAGCACTGACCATAATAATTTTCTTAGCAAATGAAAATGAGTATCGCTGTGTCATTTGCGGGGTATCATCCTCTATTGAGTCATCAATTTTCCGTGCAAGCAGCAGGTATGCGACAACACCTATTACAAGACTTGGTAAGAACCCATTAAGAATAATTTCAACCGCACTAAACTTTCCAGCTATCCAAAGCATGATGGTTGTAACGTCACCAATTGGTGAGAAGGCACCTCCCGCATTTGCACCAAGCACAACACCCACTGCGGCGACAAGCAAGTTGTTGCCTTTAAAAAACTTGCGTGCAATCTGAATCATAATGATTGTTGCAGTTAAGTTATCAACGATCGCAGACAAAAAGAATGCTACGGTCATGATTATGAGAAATTGTTTACTGTTGTTGAGCTTATACTCAAGCATTTTTGTGCGCAGTGCATCAAAAATACCGCATGAAATAAGAATTTCAACAAGCGACATTGCAGCAAGTAGAAATACTACCAGCGAGAATATCTCATGTCCTGTTTCCATTAAATGTTCTTCAAGGTGTCCCACTCCCGAAAGAGCAACAAGAACCCAGAGGAACCCACCTACCATTAACGCCCACGCGGCTTTATTAATATGAAATTTGTGTTCTGTGGCAATACCTATGTACCCCACTGTGAAGATTACTGCTGCGATTATCTGAAATGTCACCATACTTTGCTCTACGTTTTCTATATTATTTAACTTACAAGATTCACGATAGTACTCCTCTGAGATTAAAATGCAAGTGATTTATACACCCTATGCAAAAAACTGCTTTAGGAGTAGAATAAAAATGTATGGAACTGAAAGACATCATCAAAGAAGCGATCGTGATTTCAGAAAACGCAACATTTGGTGAAGCATTAGACACCATGCTCTCCAAGCAAGCGAACTCTCTTTTAGTAGTGGACGAAGAAGGAAAACTCTCAGGTGAAATTACCGTAACTGATCTTCTTGATGGTATTATCCCCCCGATGCTTGATGGTGACGACGCCATGGAAAAGCTCAGCGATGAAGAAAGTTTTGCACAAGCGGTACACGACGCACAGCAAACTCCCGTATTTGAATTTATGTCATCTGACTTTAGTACCGTGCGCCCCGACGATACACTCATGGATGTTGCAGCTACCGCTATCGGACACCAACGTGCACGTATCCCTGTAGTGGATCATAGTGAACGACCAGTAGGAATTATTTCTCGAAGAGGTCTCAAACAGATCCTCGGAAAGTATTTACACAAAAAGAAGCACTAGGCTCTATCATCTAGATACATCTCGTACATTGTTGCCACAAAAAACGGTAACGCAAAAAGTAGTGCCACTTCTTCAATAGGCACCGTCTGTCCGAAGAGTGAAAAGGTTGCTAAGTATTCAGTATGGTGCGCAAACACTTTGTGTACGTTAGTAGATGAAACCCAAAGTGAAATAGCTAACGGCACTGAGGCAATAATTGAAAAGTCTATTACTTTATCAAAAAAGAGTACTGAGAAATCTTTATGTAGTGCCATAGAGGCTAAGGCTGCTGCAAGAATGGATCCGATTATCCAAAGATATGAGTACGTTAAGAATACTCCTGCAATGAGATATTGATGCATGCCGATGAGTACCAAAACCGCAATACTAAAGACTCCAAAGAATGTCATGCGATGCCATGCACTACGTGGTGTATAGATACCATCATCAAACAATACTTCGTAGAGCAATCCCAAGAAGACAACTTGAACTGTTGTAGAAAGAAGCATTTCAAGGGGAATCAAACCAAACAGCCGAGCTTCAGCAATACCGATGCTGTACCATAAGCCATAGATGTGTGCGATTCCTTCAAGCAATATCGCAACTCCGCCGCCAAGCAAGGCAATTGAAACAAGAACCGCAGAAGGCGCGAGTGTGAACCGAGCCAACGCCAACGCTGGAATACCAAACAAAACTAAACTACTCACCAAAAGCCCCGCATCGAACACAACCAAACCATAGGTACCCAAACCATAATATAAAACCATCACAAAGAGCAAGATTAAATTCCTGTGCATATTGAATACATTGTACCAGACGTCTACAGCAAGAACCTCTCACGAAATCCCAGACATGTGTAAGGGTAACCCTTACACATACCACATAATCTTTATTTCATGATCATATTGCTAGTCTGTCTATAATGGAACGATCAATTACTTTTTTGGAAGGGGAATTTTACCACGTCTATAACCGTGGGATTAATAAGGAAAAGATTTTCTTTGATGAGAATGACAGGAAACATTTTCAGAAACTTTTGTACACAAGAAACACAAGTAAAAGAATAGATACATCACGTGTGAAAGGGTTACCCTTACACAAAATTGACCGTAATGAGACACTCGTAGACATAGTCGCCTATGTTCTCATGCCCAACCATTACCATTTGATTGTGCGGGAGAAAACACCAGCAGGAATAAGTACTTTCATGGGCAAACTCGGAACAGCCTATTCAATGAGCATTAACACTAAATACAAACGGACAGGAGCACTCATGTGTCACCCCTATCGTTCAAAGCATATTAATACAGATAGGTATCTTCGTTGGTTGATGTTGTACGTACATAATAATCCAAAAAAACTTTCTGGAGAAAACAATCAAACAAATTTTCTTAAACAATACCAATACTCAAGTTACATTGACTACTTTGGAGCAAAACGTGACGAGAGACTAATTCTCAACCCTAAAACTCTCCCCTTCCCAGAACAAGAAATTGATAGTGACGTGAACTAAATAAAAACATGTGTAAGGGCTACCCTTACACATGTTTTTATAATTGTTGGCTTAATATGATTTTAGTCTTCGAGCTTTTTCGTGTTGTCGGATTTTTTCTAAAGCTTTTGCTTCAATTTGTCGAATACGTTCTCGGGTTACGCCGAATTCTTTACCCACTTCTTCAAGGGTGTGATAGGTTCCGTCAAGGAGTCCGTGTCGCATTTCAAGAATACGTCGTTCCTTATCGGAAAGTGTATCGAGAATTTCTTGAATCTGGTCAGTAAGGATATTATGTGACACTTCCTGATCTGGTGAAGTCATCTTGTCATCAGAAATAAAGTCTGAGAGCCGCGATCGATCGTCGTCGTCTCCAATTGGAAGCTCCAGTGAAATAGTGTCCTGAGAGATTTTTTCAATCTGGTATACCTTCTCTACCTCAATTCCCATTTCAGTAGCAATTTCTTCTGGTACTGGGTCGCGACCGAAGTCTTGTGCAAGCCGTCGAGACACTTGCTTATATTTTGCCATAGTTTCCACCATGTGTACGGGGATACGGATAGTTCGCGATTGGTCAGCAAGCGCACGTGTGATTGCCTGACGAATCCACCATGTCGCATATGTAGAGAATTTGAATCCCTTAAGGTGATCAAACTTGTCTACTGCCTTAAACAATCCGAGGTTTCCTTCCTGAATAAGATCGAGCAAGGTAAGGTCCGGTGATCGTCCCACATATTTCTTTGCGATAGACACCACCAAACGAAGGTTAGCTCGAGCCAACAGGTTACGTGCTTCTTCATCACCATCAAGAATACGTTGCGCGAGGTCACGCTCTTCTTGTGCTGTTAGTAGCGGATACTGTCCGATTTCTCGTAGGTACATCTGGATAGAGTCATGACTGTTGTCATTCCGTTTGTATGCATTCTTTCGTTCGATAACCCCAACTGACTGATCGTCGCCAAGCATACCTCCACTCTGTAAGACGTCGATTCCTGCAATAGAAAATCGTTCATACATCAGTTCCAAAAATGGTACTTCTTTTTCAATTTGTGGAAAGAATTTAAGAATTTCATCAAAGGTAACGTACCCGCGCTCTCGTCCAAGCTTCATTAATTCTGAAGACTTTGCTTCAAGTAGTTTTTGAGACTTAGTGAGTTTCTTTTTGGGGACTACTTTTTTGGCAACTTTTTTAGCCACAACCTTCTTGGTTGTAGCTTTTTTTGTTGTTTTTTTAGCTGCCGTCTTTACTGTTTTCTTTGCTACCGTCTTTTTGGCAGTTGTTTTTTTAGCTGATGTAGTTTTTTTAACTACTTTCTTAGCTACTGTTTTTTTTGCCGTAGTTGCGACTTTTTTAGTCGCTTTTTTTACCGTCTTTTTGGTTGCTTTCTTTACAGCCATAATGCGACAACTATACTCTATTTATGGAATTAGTCCAGTAGTAAAAGGCTGGATTGCTATACTAACGCTCGTTAAGATAGAGTGAGAGAATTATCTAAGTCTTTCTAATTTCTTCGACACCAAACAATAACCCTGTGAACATTTCTTCAGACTGTTTCTTTTTGAATACTGAAATTGCTCCTAAGGTTTTCATCATGGTTTCATCGTCGCCTTCGACCTCTGCTTTCTTAAGTGTATTGGTAAGCTCTCGCATTTCTTCTCGGGCGATGAGTGACATTAATTCATTGAGCTTATCAACCGTCTCTTCGTAGACTTGTTTGATGGGTGTTTTTTCTATATAGGTTTCCAGAGTAAACGACAGGCCGCTTGTCTTTTTTGCGTCTAGACTGCTTTGTACATCAGTAAGTTTTTCAGCGAGCACTGTTTCAATTGCTGTTGCAAGAGGTTTCCGCTGAGCTTCAGGAAAAATATCTACAAGCACACCAAGATACTGTCGTAATTCTGTTTTTCGGAGGACTATCATTTTAGGATCAAGATCAGGTTCTGCTGGTTTAGGTTTTGATGCTGGTGCCTGTGCTGTAGATTTTGCAGCAGCTTCCTTTAGACGCTCTGCAATGCGTTCTGTTTCAAAGTGAATTGCATCTTTAGTGGTACCCAGACGTTCTGCAATAATGTTTTCAAAGTGTTCTTGATCAATACGGTTTGGGATACGGACAACGTACGGAAGGATTTCTTCTCGTGCTTTGAGTTTGAAGGTTCTATCGTCTAGACCCTGACTTTCCAGAATATCTAGCAGGTATTCAATCACATGTGACGCGTGACCTACTACAGTCTTAAACGACGCAACATCCTTCTGAATCATATCCGCTGGGTCTTCCCCGTCGTTTACGCGCGCAACTTTCACATCCATACCACGAGCAAGCATAAGTTCTGCAGCGCGTTTAACTGCAGCAATTCCTGCACGGTCAGCATCAAGCGCGAGTACTACTCTATTAGAAAGTCTTTGCAGGAGCATCACATGATGGTCGGAGAGTGCCGTACCTGACACAGCTACAGTGTTTGCGTACCCAGCTTGGTGCGCCATCACAACATCAAACTGTCCTTCTACAATCAGCGAGAAATCCATTGAGCGAATTCCTTGCTTAGCTTTGTCGTATCCGTAGAGGATTTCAGATTTATTAAAGAGTTCTGTTTCAGGTGAGTTTACGTATTTCGGAGCCTCAGAGTCTTTGGTAAGAATACGACCTGAGTACGCAACCACCTTCCCTGCTGGGTCAAAAATTGGGAACATGATGCGGTCACGAAATAAATCGTATGGTTCTTTTCCCGCATCTGCTCCTTTGACCAATCCAGCCTTTAAAAGCTCCACAGAGGCGAATTTCTGGGCCTCCAGAGCGTTTTTAAGCTCTCTCCATCCATGATCAGGTGGACCAGGCGCATAACCAATACGCCATTTTGCAATGGTCTCTGTGGTTACTCCTCTGTCTTTCAAGTACGTCTGAGCATCAATTTTCTTAGTGCGATATTCTTCAAAAAACTTTGTTGCTGACTCCAATGCATCATACTGTCGATCACGTTCAGTTTTCTTCTTTGGATCTTCTTGCACTAACTCAACCCCAGCCTTATCAGCAAGAATCTTTAATGCACCTTTAAAATCAACCCCCTCCATTTCTTGTACAAAGGTAAAAATATCACCTCCAGCACTACACCCATAGCAGTAGTACATCCCACGATCAGGTGAGATAGTGAATGATGGTGTTTTCTCATTATGAAACGGACATCGGGCCTTCATGTGCTTACCTGCAGGAGCAAGCTCCACATACGAAGACACAACATCCACAATCGTAAGTCGTTCCTTAATCTGAGATACTGAATCACCTGAAGCCATAATTGTCCTATTCTACAGCAAAATACAAAACTACGCATTTCTTGTAATTTTTCATCATTGATGTTTAGATAGAGACAGAAAAAATGAAAGAAGGAACGGCAGATGATACCTACACCACATGAAGTAGACGAACTTAAAAAACATGTCCGTAGAATCAATTTTTTACTTGTCAGGGAACCTGTCCAAAAAGAACTGATAATTGCCTTTACTGAAAATGACGGCGGAATACCTTCAGAATCTCTCCGTATTGCACTTGTAGAATTTTACACCCAAAATGGATGGGGTGCAGAAACAGGTCAAGGTGAAACAAGCAATCAATATCAAATTCGTCTGAGTCGACCCTGACCTGAAACGGATTAACTTCAAGAAACCCCAGCTACCTGCTGGGGTTTTCCTTTTGCTCTAGAGATAACAAAAGACCGACAGCTAAGCTGTCGGTCTTTTGTTTCGTTTACTCCCCTTGCTTTCTCTGTGCTACTAGCAAATGAATAGATTGCCTTAGATGCTAGGCGGAACAAAGTTTTGACGCGAGACGTACGGATAGTACGGTGAGTGTTGAAACTGCAGTTCCAACAACGCAGATGGGGTGATCTAGTCGTTTGCTTTGCTCACGGCTTGGATCATGTCGTACTTAGGCGATCCTTTGAATCCCGATCCTGCAGGAATCAATTTCCCAATAATCACGTTCTCCATAAGTCCTGCGAGATTATCACTACTTCCCTTCACTGCTGAGTTGATCAAAATACGTGTTGTATTCTGGAATGACGCAGCTGAGAGGAATGACTTCCGTGAAAGTGATGACTCGGTAATACCCATGATAAGCTTGTCAGCTTTTGCAGGTTCTTTACCTGCTTCCTTCAGCGCCATGTTTGCTTCTACGAAGATCCATTCTTCGATAACTTCCCCTGGCGTGAAGTGTGAATCACCTGATGCATTTACCTTCACACGGCTCATCATTTGCTTAACAATAAGCTCGATGTGCTTTCGTGAGATGGTTACACCCTGTAGTTCGTAGATCTTGTTAATTTCAGTAATGATGTAGTCTTGCGTCATTACCTTTGTACCGTACTTAAACAAGTCAGGTAAGTACGCAGATCCGTCAGTAAGCATTTGCCCACCAATAACATTATCACCCTTAGAAACCTTTAGGACTCGTCGGTAGTTTACTTCGTATTCAATAACGTCAGATTTCTTTGGTGCGAATTCTGAAGTTTTGTCTACTGCAACCACAATGAATTTCTCTTTTCCTTCAGTTCGGATTTCAGTTACAAATCCTGCAGTCTTAGAAATAACCGCTGGAATCTTCGGAAGTCGTTTTTCGAATACTTCTTCTACTCGAGGAAGACCCTGTGTTACGTCACCGCCAGCGGAAGATGTACCTCCTGCGTGCTTCGTGTTCATCGTTAGCTGTGTACCTGGTTCTCCAATAGCTTGTGCAGCAATAGTTCCTACTGCTTCACCCATGTCTACAAGAGCGTTCGTAGTAAGATCAACACCGTAACACTTCTGACATACACCTCGTAGTGTCTTACACGTCATTGGTGATCGTACTTCCACTGATTCACAAGTGCTTTCTTCAATGGCAATTGCGTCTCGTCGGGTAAGCATGTGTCCCTTCTTGAACAACACATTACCTTTGGCATCAGCAGCTTCTGCTCCTAATACACGTCCCTTCAGGGCCTTAGAGAAGGCAATTTCAATACCCGAAGCTGAAAGACGTCCGATATTTGTTGTTTCTTTTGTCTTACAATCTGAATCAGTAATGATTGCATCTTGTGCAACCACGAAGAGTCGTCGCGTTAGATATCCGGCTTTCGCAGTTTGAAGCGCCGTGTCAGCTAGTCCCTTACGTGAACCGTGGGTTGTTGTAAAGTACTCAACTGGACTCATTCCTTCCTTCATCGAAGAAATTACTGGGAACTCAAGTGTTTCACCTCGTGTGTTAACAATAAGCCCCTTCATACCAACCATCTGTGCAATCTGTCGCATGCTTCCTCGCGCTCCAGACTTCCAAAGGTCGAATGCTGAACCATCGTGATCCATGTGTGTAGGGATAATTTCCTCAAGCTCAGCCTTTGTTCGGTGCCAGATAGCAATAATCATTCGTCGTCGTTCATCTCGTGAGATAAGTCCGCCGTCGAAGTGTGCGATAATTTCCCGCTCTTCAGTTCGTGATCGTTCGATGATCTCATTTTTCTCTGGCGGTACCACAACCTCGTCAATCCCCCAAGTAACACCCGAAACAGTTGCATATTTAAATCCAAATTTCTTAATGTTATTTACAACTTTCGGTACAATCTCAGTACCTTGATCATCGATTAAATCCAGTACCACCGCAAACAAATCTCGCTGTGACACCACATCATTGATAAACATGTGATCACTTGGAAGTACTGAGTTAAACAGTAGTCGTCCAACAGTAGTCTCAAAGATTTGACCTTCATACTGTGCGTACTTAGGTGTATCTGTTGCAAGTACTTTAATCTTCGCTCGGAAATCAATGATCCCGTAATCGTATGCATTAATTGCATCGTTTGGTGAAGAGAACCATTTTCCTTCTCCCTTCTTTCCTTCCATTTCCTTAGTCATCCAGAACACACCGAGTGCCATATCCATAAGTGCCTCAGACACAACTGGCTCACCTGACCCTGGTTTCAGAACGTTCTTGTTAGCTGAAATCATTTCTCGTGACTCCGTCTGTGCTTCTTCAGATAGTGGGACGTGCACCGCCATCTGGTCACCATCGAAGTCCGCGTTAAACGCGGTACATACAAGTGGGTGTACTTGGATCGCATTACCTTCAATCAATACCGGACGGAATGCCTGGATACCCTGACGGTGAAGCGTTGGCGCACGGTTAAGTAGTACGTGCTTGTGTGCAATAACATCTTCAAGAATTGCCCATACTTCTGGTACACCGTCTTCAATAAGACGTCCTGCACCTCGAATGTTGTATGCAAGTTCTTGTCGCAATAGTTCTGAGATAACAAATGGTCGGAAAAGTTCCAGTGCCATGTGCTTTGGAAGTCCACATTGGTCAAGTTCAAGCTCAGGACCGATAACAATTACCGAACGTCCAGAGTAGTCTACTCGCTTCCCTAGAAGGTTTTGTCGGAAGTATCCCTGCTTACTTTTTAGGTAATCAGAAAGAGACTTTAGTGGTCGTCGTTGTGCCTGACTCATTGCTGAGTATGCAGTATTTCCGTGGCGGATAGAGTTATCAATAAGTGCATCCACCGCTTCTTGCAGGATTCGCTTTTCGTTACGCAAGATAACGTCTGGTGCCATAATGTCGATCAATTTCTTCAATCGGTTGTTACGGTTGATTACGCGACGGTAGAGGTCATTCAAGTCAGATGATGCATGTCGTCCTCCTTCCAGTGCAACCATTGGTCGCAACGCTGGAGGAATAACTGGGATACGGTTAAGGAACATCCAGTCAGGACGCACATCAGCATGGATAAGTCCTCGGATGAGGTTTAGTCGCTTATCAAGCTTTGTTCGCTCAGCAACTCCAGCTGTTTCTCGTTCTGTTTCCAGTCGTTCACATAGAACCTTTAGATCAATGTTCTTGAACAGTTCAAAGATAGACTCTGCTCCAATTTTAGCTTCGAAAAGTGTTGAGTACTTAACTGAGAATTTGTGGAATGTTGTTTCATCAACAATTGTCCCTAATTTAATAGATTCAATTTCCTTCTTCATTTCGGTCATTCGTTCCTTAAGTGCAACTTTAGCGTCTTCGTTTTGAAGCTCCTTAAGTTTTGTTTTGTATTCAGTATCAAGTTCTTTTAGAAGTCGTACTCGCTCATCTTCCGCTACTTTCGTAATGATGTATCCTGCGAAGTAGATAACCTTTTCTACTGAAGATGCAGTCAAACCAAGAATCAAAGCGATCCGTGAAGGCACTCCTCGTAGGAACCAGATATGAGAAACTGGTACACAAAGTTCAATGTGTCCCATTCGTTCACGTCGTACGATTGCTCGGGTTACTTCTACCCCACACTTTTCACACTCGATACCTTTATATCGAATTCCTCGGTACTTCTTACATGAACATTCAAAGTCCTCAACAGGGCCAAAGATACGTTCGTCGAACAGACCGTGCTTTTCAGGACGCTGTGTTCGATAGTTGATCGTCTCAGGCTTTGTGATCTCACCGTGTGACCACTCAAGAATTTTATCCGGTGACGCAAGCTTCAAACTCACTTGTGAGAATGGTGTTGGTGCGCTCCGCTTTTGTGTATTTGGATTCATAGACAAATATATTATTGAGGACTATTAATTTTCTTCTCGCTTAAGGTCAACGTCTAGTGACAACCCTCGTAGCTGGTTCACTAGTACATTAAATGCTGCAGGCGTGTGTGGATGACCAATGCTTTCTCCTCGTACAATTGAATCGAATGCTGCTGATCGTCCTACAATATCGTCAGACTTGATAGTAAGCATTTCACGTAGCGTATATGCCGCTCCGTATCCAAGAAGTGCCCACACCTCCATTTCTCCGAATCGCTGTCCACCAATTTGAGCTTTACCTCCAAGTGGTTGCTGCGTAATAAGAGAGTATGGTCCGATTGAACGCATGTGGATCTTGTCTTCCACCATGTGGTGAAGCTTCAAGATATACATATATCCAACTGCAGTCTTCTGTTCGAATTCTTCACCTGTTCGTCCGTCTCGCAGCTGAAGCTTTCCGTCTCTTGGAATTCCTGCTGCTTCAAGTTCGTTTTTAACTTCGTCTTCAGTTGCTGACGCAAATGGTGGCACAATCGCTTGGTATCCAAGTGAATTTGCAGCCATACCAAGGTGTAGTTCAAGAATCTGTCCGAGGTTCATACGTGACGGTACACCAAGTGGTGTTAGTAGCACGTCTACGGGACGTCCATCATCTGTGTATGGCATATCTTCTTCTGGAAGAATACGTGAGATAACTCCCTTGTTACCGTGACGCCCTGCAAGCTTGTCACCAACAGATACATTTCGTACCTGAGCAACCGTAATAAGAATCTTCTTAATCACTCCACTTTCAAGGTTGTCCCCGTTTTCTCGTGAGAAGATTTTCACGCCAATAACTCGTCCTCGCTTTCCTGCCTCAAGACGTAGTGATGTATCTTTTACATCCTTTGCTTTTTCTCCAAAGATAGATCGTAGTAGTCGTTCTTCAGGTGTAAGTTGCGCTTCACCCTTTGGCGTTACCTTTCCGACAAGAATGTCTCCTGGGCGCACTTCAGCACCAACACGGATAATTCCGTTCTCATCAAGGTTTCGGAGTTTCATTTCTGAAACGTTAGGAATATCTGGAGTTGTAACTTCAGGCCCTAGCTTTGTATCTCGTACAGACACATCAAGCTCATCAAGGTGGATAGATGCAAACTTACTTTTCTTCACAAGACGTTCAGAAATAATAATCGCATCCTCGTAGTTCGCTCCACTCCATGACATAAATGCTACAAGTGCATTTTGTCCTACAGCCATCTGACCATGGTCAGTTGAAGTAGTATCAGCAAGGAGGTCACCTCGTTTGATCTTGTCTCCAACAGTCACTGTTGGACGATGGTAGAACGCTGAGAAGTCGTTTGTTCGCTGGATAGTTGTCAGTTCGTATTCATCTTTCTTGCCATCTTTCTTCTTAACAACAATGTGTTTAGCGTCACATTCAATAACTTCACCGGCTTCGCGAGCAGTAAGTACTCGTCCAGTATCAAGTGCGGCCATTCCTTCAATTCCTGTTGCTACAATAGGCGCTTCCGGGATAACACACGGAGTCGCCTGCTTTTGCATGTTTGAACCCATCAATGTACGGTTCGCATCATCATGGTTCAAGAAAGGAATCATTGAGGTCGCTACAGAGAACGCCTGGTTTGTTGCAATATCCATGTAGTCAACGTCCTTCTTTGCAACCATTCGAGGTTCACCTGTTCGTCGCACTTCAACAAAATCAGGACCAATCTTTCCTTTGGCATCAACAACTACCGCAGCGTGTGCGATGTTGTATTGCTCTTCTTCATGTGCGTTGAAGTATACGATTTCACCGGTAAGTACACCCTTTTCTACCTTAACGTATGGTGTCTCAATAATACCGAATCGGTTTACCCGTGCGTACATTGCAAGACGAAGAATCAAACCAATGTTCGGTCCTTCTGGGGTATGGATTGGACACAGTCGTCCGTAGTGTGACGTGTGTACGTCGCGTACTTCAAATCCAGCACGTTCTCGCGTTAGTCCACCAGGACCAAGTGCTGAAAGTGTTCGTAGCCCTTCAAGCTCTCCAAGCACGTTTTGCTGAGGCATGAACTGTGAAAGCTGGTTGGTGGTAAAGAATTCCTTGATCGCAGCCTGTAGAGGACGCGGGTTAAGAATCTGCATTGGGAGTGAGGTTTCTGCTTCAATAGTCGACATTCGATCCTGAATGTTTCGCTTCATACGAGTCATACCAACACGTACTCGCTGGATAGCCATTTCACCGAAGTACCGCACACGTCGGAATCCGAGGTGGTCAATATCATCAGGTACCGCTCCAGGTTTGTGGTTGAGGGTCATGATGTTTCCAAGGATCAATCGGAAGTCTTCAAGATTGATTGTTCGTTGGTCAGTCGCTTTCTTATCGATAGGTCGATCAAATCGCTGGTTGAAGTGATGACGTCCAATTTCTGAAAGGTCGTATCGTTCAGGTGCAAAAATAGAGTTCACAAATTCCTTTGCGTTATCTACGGTTGCTAAGTCACCATCACGAAGACGTTTGTATACTTCAATGTATGCGTCGTCAGTAGTTTTTGCTGGGTCTTTTTCAAGTGTTGCTTTGATGTACTCTTCTCCTCGTTCAACATCAGAGAAAAGCTTGATCATGTCTTCTTCCTTTTCAAGTCCGAGTACTCGAAGTAGTGACGTGATAGGCACTTTTTTCTTTCGATCGATCTTGATGTAGATGATTCCATCAGCTTCAGATTCAATTTCAATCCATGCACCTCGTGCTGGGATAATCTTCGCTCCAAAGTATGTTTTTCCTTTAATTTCCTGTGAAGTAAAGAAAATACCGTAACTTCGTGCGAGCTGAGGTACAACCACACGCTCAACACCGTTGATGATGAATGTACCGTGGTCAGTCATTACTGGAATGTCTGCCAAGAAAATCTCTTGATCTTTAGCAGAATCAAAAGTTTTGTTCTTAAGCACTACTGTTGCTCGCAATGGAGCATCGTAGGTAAGCTTGTTTGCCTTAGCGTGCGCTGGTGTGCACTTAGGGTTTCCAAGTTCGTACTTCTTAAATTGCATTTCAAACTTCTTTTCAGAGTAGTCAGTGATAGGAGAAAACTCTTTGAAAATTCCCTTAAGACCTTCCTCAATGAACCACTTGAAAGAATCACGTTGTGGTTGGATCAGGTCCGGCAGCTCAACCAAAGGATCTTTGGCAAGTTTGAATCGCTTCTGTGGCATTGCGCCAACTGAAGTATATTCATCAGCTTTTGGATTGGTATACATATATATGTGTACGAAAATTTATGTGCTCAGATAAATACAGCAACGAAAAGCAGGCGCTTAAAAGCGCTTGTTGTTAGCCGTATTTATTTTTGCACGATTACTAATTGCATCACTCTATCGTATTAAAAACATAGTCATTACATTCCTTGTTTTTATATACTCCGCATAAGAGAACCGTAGTCACTTCGTTCCTTGGTTTTCTAATGAAAAGTGTTGTTTTTTTGGAGAATGGACTCCCACCCATTTGATCTCCGACCTCCGCTATTCTTAGTACCGTGACTCACTCGAATAGAAAATGCGTTAGTGGGCGCTATTATACAGACTTTGGAATATATTGCAATGCAACACACTGCGTGATAATGTTCCAATAGAAAGAAAATCAGAACTAAGCGAAGGAATCATGTCATGTCTAAACGTAGCGGAAAATGGTGTTTCTTCTTCCCTGAAGATGAACCAGATTATCCTCAACGGATTTCAAAACTTTATTCGGAGGAGGAGTACGCTGTACTCACACCATTGGATGGGGACACCTTTGGTTCTGCACAACTGTGGGAAACTCTTATTGTTCAGGATGTTGAAAAGGAAAAATGGGATCTACGGAATGCAACACTGCATCGCCAACCTACAAGTAACCTCCATTCCTTAATCAAGCATGTGTGGAGACATTTAGACCATCTGTATGTAATGCAACCACGGGGCCATAGTGACGTATACAAAGATAATCCAGTAATCGGAGCCTGCAGGAAACTTTGTCAGAAATCATCACAATATGAATTTCGTGTTGAGCGAAAGAGGAAAAGCTATTGAAAGAAGCCCTTGCAAATTTCGCAAGGGTTTATTTCTTCTCCGCTCGATACTTTACAATTTCCGCATGGTTACCTGAGAGAAATACTGACGGCACCTTTAACTTCTTTTTCTTATAGATAATTTCTGCAGGTCGCGTATAAAACTCAGAGGACGCTGGCCCTGCGTCCGAGCGATCATCTTCCAACGATTCAAAAGCCCCAAGCACACCTGGTACTTGCCGTGCGACTGAATCAATAATAGTAAGAGCTGGAAGTTCGCCACCTGTAAGCACGTAATCCCCTACACTGACCTCTTGCACCTTAAGTGCCTTATTTACCCGTGAATCAATACCTTCATAACGTCCAGAGATAAGCACCACGTGATCATATTTCTTTGCCAAATCTTTCGCCATCTTCTGATCAAACTTCTTCCCACGTGGAGACATCATCAGTGTCTTCACCTTCTTCTGATCTTTCTTACGTCCCACCGCCTTATCCCATGCCTTAAGTACCGGCTCAGCCCGCATCACCATTCCAGGTCCACCACCATACGGCTTATCGTCTACTTTATTATTCTTATTATTCGCATAGTCCCGAGGGTCATAATAATTCACCGAAATCTTCTTCCCACGAACCTTGGCTCCTTTACCCTTATCTGTCTTCTGTGCACGTCCAAGAATCGACGCATCAGTATACGCACGGCAAACCTCTGGGAATAGTGTAATTACGTGAAAATTCATGTTTACAATTTATCTTTATACTTTTCTAAAAACACAGGAAACTGCGAGTGCATTGGTTCCGGAATTTTATCTATATCGCACCATTGTAGTTCGAGACACTTATCCGGTTCTGTGATTCTTACTTGCTCTGGATTTATCTGTACCCGATAATCAAATTGGATCCAATGAGTAGGATTTTCTTCATGTTTGCGGAAAACCTCTCGAGTTCCAAGGAATTCAAAATTAATCACATCCGCACCGCACTCCTCTTTTACTTCCTTGCGAATAGTTTCTTCAATTGAATCTCCAAACTCGATCCCACCACTACCAATCGGGTCCCATTTGCCATGTTCGTCTCGACACATATCGCTACGTAAACCCAAAAGATATTTACCCTCGCCATCGTGACAGAGTGTCACCACGGCATTCCCGATGTAATCAATTCCTTTTATCATCCAGCAATCCTAGCATAAAAACAAATGGGGTTCCTCAAGTTAGAAACGAGATGAAATACGAAGAACAACAAAGCCGCGGAGGGAGCGGTACGTTGCAGTACCGTGCCTGACGCGGCTGTAATTGTTGTGAAGTAGTTCGCTTGTTTATATCTTGAGGTCGTCGATAGCATCGTCCAGACTTTTTGGTTCTGGTGCTACTTCATCTCCACCACTACTCATAGCTTCTCCCATGTCATCATCTCCTCCTGCTTCAGTTGGATCTTCTGTTACCACACGCCCTCCTTCTGGTTCGTTAATCTTGAGGTTTACACGCGCATCATTTTTCATCCCTACTACTCGTAAGAGTGTTCGGATTGCTTTAGCAGTGTTTCCACTTCGGCCGATGATTTTACCCATGTCATCTGCATGAACGTCGAGTGTCAAAAGTACACCCATCTCGTCTACAGTTCGGTTTACATTCACGCTATCTGGATTGTCTACTAGTGTCTTTACTACTGATTCTAGAAATTGCTGATCTTCTTGCATATGCGATAGATACTAATGTCTGATAAGCGGACACAGTAATGTGTTGCTAGTACCAATAGTACGTAAGGTTGGCAGATACGTCAACAGCCCCACGTGCAAAGCACGTGGGGCTGTTGAAGGAAAAACTGATTATGCAGCTTCCTTTGTTTCTTCCTCAGCTTCAGGAGTTTCTTCCTTAGCTTCTTCGACAACTTCTTCGGATGCAGCTTCTTCTGCAACATCTTCAGCTGGAGTTTCCTCCGCTGACGCTTCAGCTTCTGCACTCTGTGTATCTTCTGAATTGTCGCTTGCGCTCTGTTCTTCAGACACCTTAGCAGCTTCTTCAGCTTTAGCTGCTTCTTCAGCTGCAGCCTTTTCTTCAGCTGCCTTTGCAACTGCTTCTTCGTCAACAATAGGTGATTTTCGTGGAAGAGGATTTACCTTCTTCGCATCAATCACTTTTTGTCCGACGAGAATGTTGTGCACGGTATCTGAAGGCTGCACACCCTTTGAAAGCCAGTCCTTAGCCGCATCCACATCAAGCTGAATGTGACTCATCTTCGGGTTGTAAGATCCGATGATTGCTACATGCTTGTTGCTCTTTGGGCCAGTACGCTTATCAGTCACCACAATACGATAACTAGGATCGTTTTTACGGCCGACTCGTTGTAATCTCATCATTAACATAACGGCGGTAGAATACTATATATATGTATAGTTGGCAAGGAAAAACACCACGAGAATTCTCATGGTGTTTTTATTTGATATGTACTATCTACTGAAATTAAACGCCCTGATGTACAGCCTCCCCATAATGGAAATTGTTTAGAAGCCTGCCTCCATGCATCAATACGTGCAAAGGATTCACTTTCTGTTACAACTTCATATGTAAAAATTTGACCTTTACTTTCAGGTTCATATTTTTCAACTAATACCCAACTAATTTCAATAGCTACAACGTATAGTTGAACAACCGAATCGACGCACATAGCACCCCCTCCTTCCTTCTTTGAATTTATCTACACAAAACATAGCATCACACTTTTATTTTGCAAGATAAAAGTATCGCGCTGCGACGCTTTTAAGGTTATGCCCCAAGTGCTTCATAAGAGCAGATAAATTTAGATCACCCGAACCTATTCTTTTTACAGGTCTTTCTGCCTACCTGCAACTACGCTACTCAAGCAAATATTATAGATAAACCATCAATCTTGTGTCCCTGTCTGTAATTTTATATAAAAAAGGGCCGAAACAGTGTTCGGCCCTCATTGAGCCCTTTGGGGAGAATCAAAGATGCTCAGTAAAAATTGGGATCGCCAAGGATGGGATGATCGAAAACGATCCCAGGTAGTCAGCTGCCAATGCTCGCTACTTCAATATCAACAATACAACACAATTCATTATATTGTTTTCATTTTATTGAACAATAATTAAAAACATGACTTGTCAATCCTTCCTCATCAAGGTACACTCGCGCTACATATATATGACTAATACAAACGAAAACAATACATACGAAGGAACTATTGCGGTGCGTGGTAGAGGCATCGGTTTTTTTATTCGACCTGACCAAGCCGAAGACCAAGAAGACCTACTGATTGAAACAGCAAACCTCTCGTTTGCACTTGATGGAGACACGGTAAAAGTTGAAGAGTTTCCTAAGGTAGGTGGAAAACGACAGGAAGCGAAGGTGCTCGAAGTACTTGAGGCAGTACATAAGGAATTTGTGGGAACGGTAAAGCCTGCAGGAGCTGGAAAATCAGTACGATACATCCAACCTGACAATCATCGTATCCATGTACGACCTATTCTTCCTGATGCAACTGAACTGGATGAAGGAATGAAAGTGGTAGCAGAAATTGCATCATGGACTTCCCCACACACAGATCCTGTAGGAAAGATTATTGAAACACTCGGTAAAGCAGGAGACCATGAAACTGAAATGCAGGCGATCATTCGTTCTGGTGGTTTTTCTGAAAACTTCCCTCAAGAAATCTCGAAAGCTGGGCAAGACCTCTACGAACGACAAGATGAGATCTTTGCAGCTGCTATTGAAGCCACCAAAGGTGAGAATCCGACACGACGGGACATGCGGGACACAACAACAATGACTATTGACCCTGCTGATGCGAAGGACTTTGATGATGCTCTTTCATATAAGGAACTACCCAACGGTAACTACGAAATTGGTATTCATATTGCTGACGTATCACACTACGTACAAGAAGGAACACCAATCGATCTTGAGGCACAGTCACGAGCGACTTCTATCTACTTGGTAGACCGTGTAATTCCAATGCTTCCTGAGGTACTTTCTAACGACCTATGTTCGCTTCGGCCCAACGAAGACCGTCTTGCATTCTCTGCAGTATTTGAAATGAACCCTAACGCTGAAGTGGTAGATCAATGGTACGGACAGACAATCATTCACTCTAATCGTCGGTTTAGTTATCAGGAAGCCCAAGAGGTTATTGATACACAAAGTGGTGATAATCTCGATGCACTAAATGTCATGATGACGCTTGGACGGATCCTACGAAAACAACGATACAAGAACGGCGCTATTGCGTTTGAGCAACCGGAGGTAAAGTTTGTACTCGATGATGAAGGAGTACCTATTGATGTGGTTGCAAAAGTTCGTATTGAAACGATGATGATGATTGAAGATTTTATGCTTCTTGCGAATATGAAGGTATCGGAACATGTAGAAACACTCTGCAAGAAAGCAGGCAACGACACAACATTTATTTATCGTATTCATGATGTGCCTGATCCAGATCGCATTGAAGCACTTGCGATCTTTGTGCATGCCCTTGGGTATGAGTTTAAAGTTACAGACGGTACGGTTGATGCAAAAACTATCAATAAGTTGCTTAAGGATGTGGAAGGTTCTCCTGAAGAAGACCTTCTTAAAGTGGCAACGATTCGTTCAATGGCTAAAGCAATCTACACAACCAAGAATATTGGACACTTTGGCCTTGCATTCAAACACTACTCACACTTCACGTCGCCTATTCGTCGGTATCCAGACCTTCTTGCACATAGAATGCTCCGAAAGCACCTTGACGGTACATTCATCGGTCCTAAGGAGATGATGAAGCATGAGAAGACAGCCTCACACTCTTCAGACCGTGAGGGATTCGCAGTGCGAGCCGAACGTAACTCTATTAAGTATAAGCAGGTTGAGTTTATGCTCGACAAGGTTGGTGAGGAATTCGACGGAATCATCACTGGTGTTACTGATTGGGGTATTTACGTACAAGAAAAACATTCGATGGCAGAAGGAATGGTACGACTTGGAAGTATCAAGGGTGACTACTTCAAACATGAAGCTGACAAATATCGCATTAAGGGAGATAAGACGGGGTCAACGTACACACTTGGACAGAGTGTTCGCATTAAGTTAATGCGTGCTGACTTGGAAGAACGACAGCTAGACTTCAGTCTTGTGCTCTCAAACAAGCCTGCGGCTAAACCCGAAAATAAGAAGCAATAGCGGAAACCCCTCAGAACATAAAAAGAACGACGCTCTACGAGCGTCGTTCTTTTTATGTTCTAGAAGTCTGCTGATACATCGTGAAAGATTTTTGGTTTTGATTCGTCATAACTAATACAAAGCGAAAACATCATGAACACACAAACTCACAATTTTGCGAATCGAACTATCGAAACTGCCTTTATTAAGAAAGGCGGCGTTTATTCCACTTGGATGAACGGACTCTCTGGTTTTTTCAAACTTCGATCCGGCCGTGGCTATGGTTCTCGCAAATCAGCATACAGTTACTACATACGTAATATTTAAAGTGCCAATTAAAAAATCCTATGGAATTTTATTCCATAGGATTTTTACTTAGCCACTGCCACCGCTTCATCAAATTTTACCGACAGTAGTTTTGAAATTCCGTCTCCTCCCATGGTCACTCCGTAGAGAATTCCTGCGCGACTCATGGTCTCTCGGTTGTGCGTAATAAGGATCAACTGTGACTTCTCTGCTAATGCTTCGATCATATCTCCATACCGTCGACTGTTGGCCTCATCAAGTGCCGCATCAGTCTCATCAAGAATAATGAACAATGGAGGATTTATCTGACTCATTGCAAAGATAAGGGCAATTGAGGTAAGCGCTCGCTCTCCACCTGAAAGCATATCAAGTCCGCGTACACGCTTGTTAGGAAGCTTTACATCAAGCTCAACTCCCTCTTCAATGTTCTCGTCTTCTTCGTCATCTTCCTCAATTTCAGTGCCTAGATCATCGTCTGTTTTTTTCTTCCGGATCTTTGGTTTTACTCGCAATAACTTCGCTTCCCCTCCACCAAACATAAGAGCAAAGAACCGATTAAACTCAGCACCAATTTTATCGATTCCTGCCACAAACTGTTCATTAAGTTGTGCAGCTAGCTCCGTTATCAATTCCTCAAGTTTCTCTACTGATGTTTCAAGGTCAGCAATTTCATGTACCAAAAATTCATCGCGTTCCTTAACCTCTTTATATTCCTTTTCAATATCAGAATTAGCTCCTCCCAGTTCCTCAAGACGGATTTTCATTTTTTCAAGTGAACGTCGACGTTCTCGTTGTTGTTCTCGTGGTTCTTCAGCAATAGTTTTGTTGTTCACCACCTTCCCGTCGGTCACTATTTCAAAACTGAAATATTTTGATGCTCCACTTCCAATAAGTGACACTGCTTCTTGTAGTTCACGTTTAAACTCATTACGATCCCGTTCAAGCACTCCAAGCTCCCCATCAATACGTGCAACAATGTTTTCACACTCTCGCTGCTCGCCCACGATACGGAACACTTCCCGTTCCGCCTCTCGGCTTTCCTGTGATTCCGATTCAATTGAACGCTTCAGTTCTTCATATTGTCCGGTCAATTTTGTCTCTTGTTCTTCTACTGCGGTAATTTCTTTTTCAGAAGAATGCAATTCTTTTTCAAGGGCTACTAATTCCTTTTCTTCAGTATCTGTATTAACTACCACCAAACCGGAAGCTCCCTGTACAAACTTCTTTAGCGTATGCATTACGTCAGATAAGGCTCGCTGTAATTGACTGACATCATCGCTCTTCACTGCCTTCTCTACTGATGACTCAACTACTTGCAGGATCTTCTTCACTTCCACCATTGGAACAGGCGCCTCAGACTCTTTAGTGCTCTTGTCGTGAGCTTGAGCAATACGACGCTGTAAGAAACTTACTTGACCTTCAATCTGCCCACTCTTTCGTAGTAACGTTTGACGCAAAGTACGCACTGCTGAAATTTTCTCCTCAAGCGCCACTACCTCATTTCCCTTTTCACCATCCTCACTATCGGCAAGTACTTTCTTTGCCTCAACGAGTTGTTCCTTAAGAACCTCGATCTTTGAGGACGGTTCTTCACGCTCAAGACGAAGTCGATCACTATGGTGCGCAATATATGTATCTTCTCGCTTAAGATACTCGCTATAGACCGTGGTCAGTTCCTCACGCAACAAAACTGCACGTTCAATCTTTTTTACCTGTCGTTCGAGGAATTTCAAGTGTGGCGCTACTTCTCGACGTAAGGATTGTACGCGCTCAATATTTTCCCGAGTTTTCTTCAGTTTCTTTTCTGCGTCTACTTTTTTATACTGAAATACTTTTAGGCCCAGTGCATCTTCGATCATTTCCCGTCGTTCTTTTGCGCTAGCTGAGAGAATACGATCAGCCTCACCCTGAGAAATAATGTGATGCCCCGTTGGACCAATGTTTGCAGCCGACAACAACTCCTGCACATCTTTAAGACGAACCTTAGAGTTGTTTATTTGGTAGTCATTCTGTCCATCACGATGGACTGTTCGCTCAAGTATAATTTCATCAAAATCCATTGGAAACACCCGCTTAGTATTATCGAGCGTTATTGAAACAGAGGCTCGGTTCCCCCGTGACGTGCTGTCTGAGCCGTTAAAGATAAGATCAGCACCTTTCTTAGCACGCATACCCTTTACTGACTGTTCACCCAATACAAACCGAAATGACTCAGCAACATTACTCTTGCCTGATCCGTTAGGCCCTACAATAGAAGTAATGGGTGCACTAAATTCAAGCTCGCCCTTCTTAGCGAATGATTTAAAGCCTGAAATTGTTAAGTGCTTGAGGTACATTTGTTTAAATTTCGTTTGTAAAATTGATCAAACGCACGTATGGCACACTTGGATTTATACTTCCTCCGTAAGAAGTTGTATCTTGAAGTCCTCCACCATTTCCGCTGGAGGAACCACAAACTTCAGTTATATTTCCAGACAGTTTTTCCAAATTTACCGCAGCAATCATTGCTGATATACCTCCTGGTGCAGATACACAGCTATGGACATTATCAAAATAATAATAATAGTCACTACTTCCAGAGCCTCTTGGATCCGTTGGTATAGATCCCAAGGATGATTCAATAAATGAAAGTATTGCTGAACCATCGTCACATGGAGCTGCACCAGAACCAAGCGAAACAACTGTGGTCGATCCATCAATTTTTAGACCGCCACTACAATCAATACCGGAACCATTTTGTTCAACATAAAGGCGTAGCGCTAATTGAATCTGAGCAACATCAGTAACACGCTTTTCATCGCGAGATTTTGCTCGTGCATCGCTGAAACTAGCAAGGGCAATTGATGAAAGCACTCCGATGATACCAATAATCACAATAAGTTCTACTAATGTAAAACCGCTTCGAGAGTTGTTTCTTTTCATACTGCAATAATACCACGCACAAAGCCTGTAAATACTCCGTATTTACAGGCTTTGTGCATAATTTTTTGTACGCTACCAGTTCTTATTTGCCATAGCATTCTCAGCTGCTTTTTGTTCAGCTTCTTGTTTGGCCAGACCTTTTCCTTCCCCAATTTTTTCTTTTCCAAGAAATACACCGACAGTAAATACGCGATCATGATCAGGACCTTCTTGTCCCAATGTTTCATAGGTTGGTGTCACACTGTGATTTTCTTGTGCCAGCTCTTGGAAGCGACTCTTTGCATCTTGCCAGAGACGTTTTTCGACAATTTTTTCAGTCTTTGGGAAAAGATGCCCCGCAATAAATTTCCGTGAAGCATCATATCCTTGATCTATGTACAGCGCACCAATAAGCGCCTCAAATACATTTGCGAGAATATATTGCCGTGCGCGGCCTGTATCCTTTGCCTCACCCTTAGACATCAAAAGAAAGTCATTAATACCAAGTTTTGCCGAAGCGTCTGCTAATGACACCGTATTTACCAACGCTGCACGTACTGCAGTGAGTTCTCCCTCTGGTTTCTCTGGATATTTTTTAAAAAGAAAGTCAGTTACCACCAACTCAAGGACCGCATCCCCAAGAAACTCCATCCGTTCATTATGCTCCTGCTTCGCACCGCGATTTTCATTCAGGTACGAACGGTGTGTTACTGCGGTGAGCAGATGCATCTTGTCAGTAAAGGTCACGTCTAACAACGCTTCAATCTTCACCAAATCAGCATCAATATTTCGTTCGTCAGTCATAAAATTAGTTTTTAGCTTTTAGTTCTCATGCATAGAACATAAGGACTCGCGAGGTACATTGCAAATAGTGTTTCATACACCTTCTTCAATCTATCTACGAGTCAAATCCACTATACACCAAATTACAGTTTTTGCGACCGATTTTCTTTTACTCACTTAGTTGCTAAAAAATAGCAGGAACCTCTTGCGAAAGTCTCCCAAACTTTCTCACGGTGAGACCCTTATTGATCCTTAATTATATGCGAAACTTCGAGTTCCAGCGATTTGCCCTAGGAAGGGACAAATCGGGAACAAAATTCGCAATAGTCGTTGCACTCCTTTGCTTATTTTTTAGCAACTAACATTGTTATGGCTTTGGTCACAATAGGCAGTATATCCTCATAAAAATTCAAATCCAAAATATCTGCAACCTTAAACCACTGTGCGTCATCTAATCCTCCCTTGTTTTCAAGAGTAAGCTCTGTATACGGTGATTCTGCTAGATAATAGGTAACCTGCTTACGGATCTTTCCTAATTCTGGATGTGATGCAACATACTCATTTTTTCCAAGTTCAGCCTCAATAGTAATATCTAAACCAATTTCTTCTTTGAGTTCACGCTTCGCACCCTCTTCAACGGTTTCTCCCTCCTCGATCTTTCCTTTAGAAAGAGTCCAGTGACCAAAAATGTCGTGTACTAATGCCAAGTACATCACATTGTCCTCCATTGCGTACACAACTGCTCCTGAAAGCCGGAAGATAGGCATCTCATCGAATGGCACTGCTTTCTTTTTCTTCCCCTGTTCTTCCTTCCCTGGTTCACCAATTTCTTTATATACCGCTCCAAGCACCCCGTTAACAAAACGACTACTATTGTCTCCCCCAAATTGCTTAGCTAGTTCGATTGCTTCATTGATAGCAACCTTTGCAGGCACTTCTTTACGATCGGCAAACAAAAGTTCAAACAGTCCAAGACGTAAAATATTTCGGTCAACAGGTGAGATACGATCAATAGGCCACTCAGGTGCAGCCTTTTCAATAACTTGGTCTAATTCTGACTGCTTTCCGATAACACCATCGAGCAATTTCTCAATGAATGGGTTATCCGCCTTGTTTGGCGCAAATTCTTCAACGTTACGGTTTAAAACTTCAGTAAGTGCCTTTTTGTCTATATCATTTAAATCCCACTCGAAGAGGGTTTGAAGAACGATTGATCGCGATAAGTGTCGATTTGCCATGAAAATAATGTACTAACTTCTACTGCCCACAAGTATATCATCAGTGTGATGAGTCTTGTATGGAGTTTACCAACATATCAGATACGATATGCCAAAATGCCTTGTGACAAAAAGTGCTCCTTGTGGAGCACTTTTTGAATTTATTTCTTGTCTTCTTCTTTTGATTCTTCTGTCTCAACCACTTCTGCTTCAGAAACTGCCTCTGCTTCAGTTGGTGCAATTGATTCTGCATTTGCAGCAATTGCATCCTTCTTAGCTTGCATACGTCCGTCTCGCTTTGCTTTCTGTCCTGCAAGGTCGATTACTAATCGCCCTTTGTAGAAACCACATTCTAGACACATGTGATGAGGTCGGTGTTGTGATTCACAGTTTGTACACACAGCTAAAGCAGGTGCTTTAAGCGCGTGGTGTGATCGGCGGTTCTTTGTATGAGCCCGCGTATGTCGCATTCGAATTACCATAAGATTTGTTACTTAGTGGCCAGAACTATAGCAGATGTGCGTAAAATTGCAATAGCCTCGGGCAAGAAAAAAGCCCGCCATGTTGACGAGCCAAATCGGAGATGCATCAGCCGACTTTAGTTTGCAAGTTTATCTCGCAACGAGCAGCTCTTGCTTCCTCCACAAGAGATACTGCGATTTTTTTTCGTCTGCCACAGGTTCCCCATGGTTCATGACGGATTGGTACTTCAGGGTGTTCACTTGCTGTGAGCGGGCCACATTTAATATGGTCTTGTTTCACCCCAGGGCCTTGATTGCAGACACAGTCTACACAGCCTATTTTTCTTGCCTTCTGCGGATTATTCACTAATTCACTCCCTCATTTTCTAGGTTAGATTTTGGTTATGGGTGTGATTGGCATAATCGCTCGGAACTCATTTATTATACAATATATTCATATATATACAAGAGAAAAGATCAACCTAATCAGCAACAGTCTTTTTTTAAATTTGGAAGAATCTTAACTCCTTCGACAGATCAGCAGTTGCTCATTTAATATTCTTGCAGTAGCTTTTGCGATGTTCAATAGACAGTCCATTTTGAGCAATAGCTTCACGATGTTTCTTAGTCCCATACCCCTTATGGATATCAAACATATATACACTAAATTCAGAGAATGCTGACTTTCGTACCATATATCGATCTCTAGTAACCTTTGCCATAATTGAAGCAAGCCCAATCACCTTTTCTTTCGAGTCTCCTTTAATAATCGTTTCTTGCTCAAGATATTGTTCTGGAGCCTTCAGTCCCCCATCGAGTTTTACAGAGACATTAGATACAGGAGCGGTAATACGTTCTAATCCGCGATGCATTGCCTTAGTGATTGATGGAACGATTCCAATACGATCAATAACTGTTGCAGAGACCATGGAGACTTTTGTCTGCAACTTCCCTTCCTTTTCTAAACGTTTTGCAATTTTAAATATTTGTTCCCGTTTTGCTTTAGTGAGTTTCTTAGAGTCGTTTACTCCCGGAATTAAACTCCAATCAAAGTCAGTAGGTACACACGCAGTACCAACAGACACCGGTCCTGCAAGTGGACCACGTCCTGCTTCGTCTATGCCAATGACGTATCTCTTTTGCATAATATTGTAAGTAGTGTACCTTAATTAATAGATGAAATACTAAGACTGGAGAAAATAATGACAATGAGTCTAGTAGTAAAAATTGCCTTCGTGATTTTAATGTGTGCGACGTTAATTTGGTTCTTTAAGAAATTACACCAAAAGAACGTAATAAATGACCAGTGCATGACTGTCAATGATAAAGTTGAGGGGAAAACCATCCCAGAAGGCGCATTGGCTAAATACGCGATCAATGATACCAAGTTAATAGCGTCAGTATTTCTACTTTTCTTGCTTGGGCTTGCTGGGTTGTTTATCTAAAATATCACCCATCCACTTCTGTGGGTGGGTATTTTTGTGTCCAAAATATCACCATAGTGGCCTAATATGATCTGTAGATAACTTATGGCAATAGTTTTGTTATAATAACGAAACTATGTCAGATACGCAGGAAAAACCAATGGAGAAAGCTGAGTTTGTACATCTGCATACACACTCAATGTATTCTCTATTACACGCAGTCCCTACCCCAAAGGAGCTTGTAAAAGCAGCAAAGGCTGATGGTCAGCATGCAATGGCTATTACCGACAATGCGGCACTCTATGGCGTTATTGATTTTTACAGTACATGTAAAAAGGCAGGCATTAAGCCAATCATAGGTCTTGATGCATATCTTGCGCCTCGAACACGCTTTGACAAAGAAATGATGGACCGGCCGCGTGGGCGCTTAGTGCTTTTGGCTAAAAATGAAGTTGGGTACAAAAACCTGATTAAGATGGTGACGCTCTCTAATACGGAAGGTTTCTATTATCGTGCACGAATTGACCACGAACTTATCAAGACATACAGCGAAGGGCTCATATGCATCCTTCCCTCTTTCGCAGGTGAAACGTCACAACATCTCAAGAATAACGATCTAGAAAAAGCTGCTGCATCACTGGCGTGGTACAAAGAAATTTTTGGTGAAGATCTCTATCACGAAATTACGCACCATCCCGAAATCCTTGATCATAATGAACTACAGGAACAAATAAAAACACTCGCCAAAAAAGACGGGGTTCCTTTGGTTGCTGCGCAAGACATCTACTACATGCATAAAGATGACTCCGTAGTGCGTGCACTAATGATGAAGATCCAAAGTGGAGGTGTTGTTGATCCTGATGAGGCGCTCGCTGAAGATTTTTCATTTGCGACTGTTGAAGAGATGAAAGAGAAGTTTAAAGATGAACCTGAGGCGATTGCCAACACAGTAAAGATTGCTGAGCAATGTCATATTGAGATCGTGCTGGGGCAAGAGGCATGGAAGTTTCCCGACTATAAAATTGCCAGTGGAAAGACGCCAGACGACGAACTCAAGGAAATGGCATATGCAGGTGTTGCGTGGAGAAAGCACGACATGAATGACGAGGTAGTTAAAAAACGTCTCGATTACGAGCTTGAAGTTATTAAAACTAAAGGCTATTCAAAATACTTCCTCGCGGTGGGTGACCTTCTTCGTGAAGCGCGTGAGCGAGGTATCTACACCACTATTCGTGGATCAGTAGCGGGATCATATGCAACGTATGTGCTCGGGATTACCAACGTAGACCCACTTGAATACAAACTTCCCTTCGAGCGATTCTTAAACCCAGAGCGACCGTCGGCTCCGGACGTCGATATGGACTTTGCTGATAATCGACGTGATGAGATTATTGAGTACGCTAAGGAAAAGTATGGTGCAGACAAGGTGGCGCAGATTGGGACCTTTGGAACGATGATGGCGCGAGCTGCAGTAAAAGACGTAGCACGCGCACTTGGGCATCCGTACTCCACTGGAGACAGAATCTCTAAGCTTATTCCCATGGGAAGTCAGGGATTTGCGATGACTATTGATCGAGCGATGGAGATTGAGAAGGATCTCGCGAAGTTATACAAACAAGACAGTGAATCACGTCAGGTAATTGACTTTGCCAAGCGTATTGAAGGACGTGTGCGACATATGGGTGTGCATGCAGCTGGAGTTGTAATTGCACCTGAAGCACTTACCAACTACGTACCGATTCAAGTTGACTCGAAGACAGGCAAGCACGTGACGCAGTACGAAATGCACTCTGTAGGAGAAGATGGAGTTGGTCTTTTAAAGTTCGACTTCCTCGGCATTAAAAACCTCGCAATTTTGGCGGACGCGGTGAAACGGGTAAAGAAAATTCATGATATTGATGTAGATATCGAAGATATTCCTGTGGATGATCAAAAGACCTTCGACATGCTTGCCAACGGTGAGACCATGGGACTCTTTCAGCTTAATGGTACGGGGATGACCTCATTCTTGAAGCAACTAAAACCAACAACCATTCACGATATCAACGCGATGGTGGCGCTGTATCGTCCTGGACCAATGGAGTCTATTCCTGACTACATTGAGCGTAAACACAATGCGAATTTAGTGACTTTCCTTGACCCACGTCTTGAGCAGATTCTTGATCGTTCCTACGGAGTTATTACCTACCAGGATGACGTTATGATGATCTCAATTGAACTTGCGGGGTACTCGTGGCTTGATGCTGATAAGTTGCGTAAAGCGATGGGGAAGAAAATTCCTGAGGTAATGGAGGCTGAGAAAGCCAAGCTTATGGACGGATTCCGTGATCACGGAAAACTCTCTCCTTCGGTTGCTGACAAGCTCTGGAAGCTTATTGAGCCTTTTGCTGCATACGGGTTTAACAAGGCACACGCGGCTTCATATGGACGTGTAGCGTACCAAACCGCGTATATGAAGGCGAACTACCCTTCTGAGTATATGGCCTCTGTGCTGACCGCTGACGCTGGAGATACGGAAAAAATTTCTGAGATTATTCATGAGTGTGAACGAATGGATCTTGAAGTGCTACCTCCTGATATTAACGAAAGTTTTGCCCCCTTCTCGGTAGTGCCCGCTAAAGACGGTGAAGACGCAAAGATTCGTTTTGGCCTAACCACTATCAAAAACTTCGGTGAAGGAATTGCCGACGCGATTATTGCAGAACGAAAAGCCAACGGTGACTTTACGTCGCTGACTGACCTCCTTACCCGTGTGCACGACAAGAACCTTAACAAGAAATCTATTGAAGCACTGATCATGACTGGAGCGCTTGATCGTTTTGAAGAACGCGGGAAGATGCATGCGAATGTTGAGAACCTCTTAGCTTTTAACAAAGAACAAGTCGCTGGTTTGGCTGCAAGTCAAGATTCACTTTTTGGTGGAATGGATACAGCGATTAATGAATTAACTCTCCACGATGTTGAACCAGTAAGCAAAGATCAAAAACTCATCTGGGAAAAGGAACTGCTTGGAGTATATGTATCAGG